>JGI24698J34947_10001622_pt1 | contig 11968 bp, 5 predicted proteins | sample TergutMp193P3_FD_34947 | JGI IMG/M metagenome (IMG submission 34947)
GCAAAACATAGTAGGTAAGCGTAGTATCGCTGACATACAACATGCCAAAAATACCGGCTTCAATGGCTATGTTGTAATCGTATGCGTCGTTCAGAACGCTGACGTTGTTGATGGTCCTAACCGCCGAATCTCCCAGCGAAGTAAGCCTGGCATAGCCGGTCAATCCTACAATTAGTGTGAATAAAACTAAAATAAAAAAAGATATTAACAATCTTGTTTTTATTCTGAATTTTCTTAACATCATCGCCTCCGTTATAAACTCATCTTTTCGTAGGTGGCGTATATCCCGCCCCTTATCTGCAGGATATATACGTTTTGGCGCGGGTTGTTGTTCTCGTCAAATTTCATGCGGCCGGTTATCATATCCAGCTCATTTGACTTGATCGCCCTCACAATATCGCCGCTTGCGGTATTCCCCGCCTTTTTAATCGCTTCCGCCAGGACATATACGCACATATAGGCGGTTGCGGAGCCTGTCAGGGGCATTTGCGAGAAGGCGGTAAAATAATTTCTGACAAACTGCGCCACAATCTCGTCCTTGTCATCAAAACAAAAAGGCGCCGAATAATAGGCGTTCTCCATCGCCTCCGGCTGGTATACATACGTTAAAAGCCCGTCCCACGCATCTGTCCCCAGCAGGTATGATGACTTATGGAGGCCAATTGCATGAGCGGCATTAACCAGATGCGCCGCCGCCATATAGTTTTCGGGACAATAGAAAATATCGGGAGGGCTGGCGGCGTATTTGCCCAAAATGCCGGCAAAATCGTCGGCGGGCGCGTAATACTCAACGGCGGTAATTTGTCCGCCGTCCGCGACAAAAGATCTGATAAAAGGTTCGGTAATATGCCCGTAACTGTTTTCATCCGTATTTTTCAAAACAACCGCTTTCCGCGCGCCCAATGAATGATACGCGAAATACGCCATCGCCTCCGCCTGGTAATCGTCGATAAAAATCGCCCGAAAAACATTGGGGCGGCCTTTGGTTACATCGGGATTGGTTGCGGTCGGCGAAATAACCGGCATACCGTCTTTTTCCGCCGCCCGGGCGAGCGCCAGCGTCACGTTTGAGTAGCTTGAGCCGATAATCGCGGCGACGCCCCTTTCCTTCAAAGCGNTATACTGCCGCACGATATATTCNTCGTCTCCGCGATCGTTTAANACAATGATATCGAGCTTCTTTCCCAAAACGCCGCCTGATTTATTGATCTCTTTCCGGGCAAGCTGCAAACCGTTCAGCGCGCGAAGGCCCTCGTCCGAGCTTTCGCCGGTGAGCGGGAGCAGCGCGCCTATGGTGATGTATCCCTGCTGCTGCGTTTTCGGGCCGCAGCCGGACATGAGAACGGCCAAAAGCGCCCAACAAAATGTTTTCAGGTTCATTTTTCTCTCCTTGCCAAAAAGTGGTTTACCTGCTCCACCGCGCCTTCGAAGTCGCTGTGCAGGAACAGCATATCGCGGATCTCTTCGAGCATGGCGGCGGTCTGCATTTTCCACGGCTTTTCTTTCAGGCGGTCAAGCGCTTCGTAGGCGGGCGTATCGTCGTAACGCGCGCAGGCGGTTTTAACAATGTTCAGTTGTTCCCGCAGATACGCGGCGTCTTCCATCACGTTCGCGTCCTCCGCGGCGGCGGTCTGGGCGGGGCTTAATTTCCTTATCAGCGACTCAAGCGTTTGTATAAAACTTTCCGTTTTGGCGGCGATAAAGTTCATGTCGCCGTTAAGGCCGGCTTTTTCCAGCGCCGCCGCCATTTGGGATTTTTCGTTTTCCCCGACGTTCGCCAGCGCGGATTTCATGGCATGGGCGGTAGTGGTCAGCAGTTTTATGTCGTCATGCTCGATGGTTTCCCGCAGGGTAACAATGGCTTTTTCCGCGTCGCGGCGGAAAATTTGCAGCAGTTTCGTCCTTGTTTTATCCGGCGGCGCGGTCTGTGACGCCGGCGCCGCCGTCTGCGGACGGTATCTTCTCGCTTTTTCCGGGTACCGGTCGCGGATAAATTTGTTTAATATCGTGTTCAGGTGGCGGGCGTCAATCGGTTTGGGAACAAACCCGTCAAAACCATGCAGCGAAAACATCTCCTCGTTGCCGACCAGCGCGTTAGCCGTCAGCGCGACTATCACGCCTGTATATCCCAGCGCGCGCAGTTTTTCGGTGGTTTCTATGCCGTCCATTTTCGGCATCATGTGATCCATAAAAACAATGTCGTAAATCTTTCCGCTCTGTATTTTTTCTATCGCCGCAAAACCGCTGTTCGCGGTTTCTATTTTNAGNTGATAGTGAGAGAGCAGACCCTCGGCGACATACAGATTNGTCTCCAGATCATCAACGATCAGTACGCTGCCGTAGGGCATGGGTTCGCGGGGAATGTGCAGNTTGTTCGACTGCCTGTTGCCGGTNAAGGTAAAGTTACGCAGCCTCCCCGCAAGCTCCGCGCCGATTGCGGCATATTCCACTACTTTTTGCCTTACCGTTACCGTAAACACGCTGCCCTTGCCGTATTCGCTCTCCACCTCAATAGCGCCGCCCATCATCTCCACAAATTTTTTGGTAATGTTCAGCCCCAGCCCCGTTCCTTCGGTTGTCCGGTTCGCTTTGGCGTTGAAGCGCAGATATTCGGAAAACAGCCGCTCCCTGTCCTCTCTGTTTATGCCCTGCCCCGTGTCCCTGACGACGAAACGAAGCATGACGTCTCCACCCTGGAAAAAATGATCTATCGAAAGTTTTACCTGCCCTCTTTCGGTGTACTTGATGGCGTTTGAGAGCAGGTTATTCAGCACCTGTTTTAACCGCAGTTCATCGCCGTAGAGCCGCGACGGTATGTTTTCATCCAAATCCAGCTTAAACTCAATCGGNTTTGAACCGATACGGATGACGTTTAACANTACCGCGTCGTTGATAAGGTTCGGCACATCGTATTCCGAGGGATTGAGTTCCATTTTTCCGGTTTCGATTTTTGACATATCCAGTATATCGTTGATAATACCGAGCAGGTTGTTGCCCGAAGAATAAATTTTTTCCAGCGCAGCCGCCTGTTCGTCCGGCAGGTTTTCTTTTTGAAGCTGGATCTGCGTAATGCCGATAATCGCGTTAAGCGGCGTACGGATTTCGTGCGACATGGCGGCAAGAAAATCCGACTTTGCCTGGTTTGCCATTTCCGCGTCCGCCAGCGCGGCGCTCAGTTCCTGCCGGGAAATATCAAGTTCCGCGGTTCGCTGCCGCACCAGTATTTCAAGCCTTTTCCCGATGCTGCGCTTNCTTCGATACAGGGAAAACGTAAGCACGATAATTACCAATAACAACAGTATGGAGCCGATCAGCCACGGACGCTGCGACTGGATTATTTTTGAACGNTAATCNTAGGTNTTACGCAGCCATTGTCCTGAAATCGTTTCTTTGTCAATGATACTCATCGCTTTATCAATAATGGAACATAAAACCTCTTCGTTCCGGTTAAATCCAAAAGCGGAACTAAAGGTATAATCAAATATGATATTGGCTTTGAAACCGGGGTGCTCGTAATAATTCGTGATCATGAGCAGATGCTGTACCTTGAGCATCAGGATATCAACCTCGCCCTTTTCCAGCCCTTTGAAGGCGGCGTTTACATCGTTGTATTCAATGACGTTCGGGTGGTTGGGAAACCANGCGTTGAACAAATCGGCGTATGCCGTGCTTTTTTGAATCCCTATGTTCAAATGCATAATCCGGTGTACGCCGATGTTNGGCATNGTTTCAACCGAGATCGCCGCGAAATTGTCCCTGAACGTTTCGTTTTCCGGCCATATAAAACGGCCTTTGCGCGTGTCATTGGGGATTAACTCGGAAAGCATCGCCCCCTCGCCGTTTTCCAGCATCGTCATCAAACCGGCGAAACTCACGCCGGGCGCATTGATTGGCGCAAAGGTCAGCCCGGTCAGGGCGGTTATTTCTTTTAATATGTCGACGGTAATCCCCTGCCATTCTTTTTCATTGTCATTGTAAAAACTTACGGGGTAATTATCAAATTCGGCAAGGTATGCCACCGCCGTATTTTCCCGCAGGTAAGCCAGTTCCCGTTCGTCAAGAAGCGAAAACAATTTAGTCCGCGCATATTCTTTCATTCCATGCTCGTACAGATCCGCCAGATCGTTAATTCCGCCGTTAGCCAGCGCTTTTTGTACAATGTCGATTATGGGCTGAAGCTCCGGATTTTGCGTGGAAAGGGAAGCCGGCTCGTAGATCAACGGGAAAGTATCCTCGCTCACCACGTTACCCGCCGCGTCAAAAGCGGTTACGGTGAAATCCGCCTGCATCACCGGAAACAGATCGCCCCATTCATAAATTTTGGGAACGAAGGGTATGCCGAATATGCCGGTAAGCCATCTGCACAACAGGGCGGCATAGCCTCTTATTTCGCCGTTTTGATCATAGAAAGCCTCGGCGCTGTCCAATGCGCCGAAGGTAAACGAATCGTATTTTTTACGAAGCTCACTGACGGCTTTGATTTCTTCGCCGGTAACGCCGGGAATATCGTGAATCGAAGCGTATGCCGCCCTGCCGGAGCCGGTTTCCTGCCGGTTAACGCACCCCGCCAATATGAGCGATAGCAGCAGGCACAGGCCGCACCGTATGGTTACGCGCATATAACCCCCGCCTGTTCCGCCGCGCCGTCAAAGTCGCTGTGCAGGAACAGCATATCGCGGATCTCTTCGAGCGCGGCGGCAGTCTGCGGCTTCCACGGCTTTTCCTTGAGGCGGTCAAGCGCGGCATAGGCGGCCGTATCGTCGTAATGCGCGCAGGCGGCTTTGACGGCCTGCATCTGCTCTTTCAGGAATGCGGTGTCTTCCGCAACATCCGCATGATCGGCGTCCGCCGTGTTAGCTGCAATATGTTCTAATTTTATTATCAATATTTCAAGCGCTTCCACAAAACTTTCCGTTTTGGCGGCGATAAAGTCCATGTCACCGTCAAGGCCAGCCTGTTCCAGCGCGGCCGCCATTTGGGATTTATCGTTTTCCCCGACGTTCGCCAGCGCGGATTTCATGGCGTGGACGGTGGTCGTAAAGAGTTTTATGTCGCCAACGGCATTATTGCCGCCGCCCTTGCGGGGCGCCGTCTCGCGCAGGGTAGCGACCGCTTTTTCCGCGTCGCGGCGGAAAATTTGCAGCATTTTCGCTTTTGTTTCATCCGGCGATATTGCCGCCGATGTCTGCGGCTGGTATTTTTGAGCTTCTTCCGGGCGCCGGTCGCGGATAAATTTGTTCAATACCGCGTTCAGTTGGCGGGCGTCGATCGGTTTGGGAATAAAACCGTCAAAACCATGCTGCGAGAACAGCTCATCGTTGCCGACCAGCGCGTTAGCCGTCAACGCGACTATCACGCCGTTGTAGCCCATTGCGCGCAGTTTTTCNGTGGTTTCCATGCCGTCCATTTTCGGCATCATGTGATCCATAAAAANAATGTCGTACTTTTTTCCGTTCTGTATTTTTTCTATCGCCATAAAACCGGAGTCCGCCAGTTCTATGTTCAATTTATACGGCGAGAGCATCCCTTCGGCGACATACAGATTTATTTCCACATCGTCCACGATAAGCACGCTTCCATAGGGCATGGAATCGTAGGTAATATGCAATTTGTCAGCCTGCCAGCCGCCCGTAAACGTAAAGCTGCGCAGCCTCAGCGCAAGCTCCGTACCGATTGCGGTACATTCCACCGCTTTTTGTTTGACCGTCACGGTAAACGTACTGCCCTTGCCGTATTCGCTCTCCGCCTTGATGGCGCCGTCCATCATCTCTACCAGTTTTTTGGTAATGTTCAGCCCCAGGCCGGTTCCTTCGGTGGTGCGGTTTGCCTCGGCGTTAAAACGCAGGTATTCAGAAAACAGCCGATCCCGGTCTTCGCTCTTCATGCCCTGCCCCGTGTCTTCGACCACAAAGCGCAGCATNATATCTTCTTCCTGCGGGAAATGATCCACCGATAATTTTACGCGCCCTTTTTCGGTGTACTTGATGGCGTTTGANAGCAGGTTGTTCAATATTTGCTTGAGCCGCAGTTCGTCGCCGTAAAGCCGTGAAGGCAGGTCCTTGTCGATGTCCAGCGAGAACTCAATCGGTTTTGAGCCGATACGGACAATGTTAATCTGCACCGCGTCGTTGATCAGGCTCGGCACGTCGTATTCCGCNGGGTTGATCTCCAGTTTGCCGGTTTCGATTTTTGACATATCCAGAATGTCGTTGATGATCCCCAGCAGTGTATTGCCGGAGTTGTATATTTTTTCCAGCGAGTCCGCATATTCATTGGGCAGATCGGTTTTTTGCAGTTGAATCTGCGCGATGCCGATAATCGCGTTCATCGGCGTGCGTATTTCGTGCGACATGGTGGCGAGGAAACTGCTTTTGCTCCGGTTCGCTTCCTCGGCTTCATTCCGCGCGTGCTTGAGGGATTCCATCGTTCCCTGCAGAGATTTCAGGAATCCGGAAATAAACGCGTTGAACACGATAAATATCAGCAATATGATGACCAGCACCACGATAAACAACACGGTCAGCATCGTTTTATAATCTTCTATACTGTCGGGCATAAAGGCTACGGAATACCATTCCAGCACCGGAAGCGAGCCTACCGCCATTTTCCCCGAGGGGACGTTAAAGGCCTGGACTGCGCCGGGCTGCAGATTTTTCGCCTTGTCAAAAACGCCGGGGTCTATATCGGCCATTTGCAGTTCAATGTGCCTTTTTTCCTCCACCATGCTGATGTCCCGCGCGCCGTAGATTTCTCCGTAAATGTTAAAAAAGTAGAGTTCTACCCTTTCCGGGAGATCCTGAAAAATGGTTTTTATAAATCTTGACAACTCTATACCGGTTCCCACTATCCCGATGGGCCTGCCGTTGTCATCAAAAACCGGCGCGTTAAGCCAGAGTCTGATTTGCTGTATTTCAGGGTTATAATTGATGTTAAAGTTATACACTTCCGTTTCGTAGAGGGTCATATTATACCAGTAATTAACCGGGTCTTCGGGATCAACCCAATAATGCTCGTTGTCATCGGAGTAAAATATCCGATCAATATCATTTATCCAGAAAAATGAAAAATTCGAATGGGTCCGCGAAAAAGCCCGGCGGAAAGAGTCTATTTCCTCAAAGGCGTCTTTTTCCAGTTGGCCTTCCCTGGGGCTGGAAAAATACCGTTTGATTAACGGAGAGTCCGCCATTTTGAGAATGATCGCGATTTCGCTGTTGACAAAAATTTCCAGGTTTATCCGTTTGATCTCCAGCAGCCGGGACAATTCATTGCCTTTACTTTGCCGTATGATCTGCCGCATGGAAACAAAATAGGTAGCGCTTCCCGCAATAAGGATAACCAGGAACAATGAGGCAGAAAAAATGATAAACCTGCTCATCAAAGGCGTCTGGTTATCACGCATTCTCAGTTACCTCCTCTCTGCACAGCGTCCCGGCCTGTTCCGCCGCGCCGTCAAAGTCGCTGTGCAGGAACAGCATATCGCGGATCATTTCAAGCGCGGCGGCGGTCTGCGGATTCCACGGCGTTTCTTTCAGGCGGTCAAGCGCGGCGTAGGCGGCCGTATCGTCGTAATCTTCGCAGGCGGTTTTGATGAGCCGCATCTGCTCTTTAAGATAGGCGGTATCTTCCGCGGCATTCGCGTACGCGCCGGCGGACGCGGCATAGGCGGGGCTTAATTTCCTTATCAGCGATTCAAGCGTTCTTATGAAGTCTTCAGTATTGGCGGCGATAAAATCCGTGTCGCCGTTAAGACCGGCCTGTTCCAGCGCCGCTGCCGTCTGGGACTTTTCGGTTTCCCCGACGTTCGCCAGCGCGGATTTCATGGCGTGGGCGGTGGTGGTGAACAGCTTTATATCGCCGTCCGTGCCGCCTCGGTGAGGCGCCGTTTTCCGCAGGGTAACGACCGCTTTTTCCGCGTCGCGGCGAAAAACGTTCAACAGTTTAACCCTTGTTTCGTCCAGCAATAATACCGCCGATTGCGCCGCCGTTGACGGCTGGTATTTTTCCGCTTCATCCGGGTACCGATCGCGGATAAATTTATTCAACACCGTGTTCAGGTGGCGGACGTCAATCGGTTTGGGAATAAACCCGTCAAAACCGCGGCGCGCGAACATCTCGTCGTTGCCGGTCAGCGCGTTGGCGGTCAGCGCTACGATTACGCCTGTATATCCCAGTGCGCGCAGTTTCTCGGTGGTTTCTATGCCGTCCATTTTCGGCATCATGTGATCCATAAAAATAATGTCGTACGTTTTGCCGCCCTGTACCCGCTCTATCGCCGTAAAGCCGCTGTTCGCCGTCTCGATCTTCAGTTGATAGGGAGCGAGCAGGCCCTCGGCGACGTACAGATTCGTATCCACATCATCAACGACCAGAACGCTGCCGTACGGCATGGGATCGCGGGCAATCTGCAGATTTGCGGTCTGCCTGCCGCCGATGAACGTAAAGTTACGCAGGTTCTGCGCGGCCTCCGCGCCGATTGCGGGGCATTGCACCGCTTTTTGTGTTACCGTTACGGTAAATACGCTGCCCTTGCCGTACTCGCTCTCCACCTCAATAACGCCGTCCATCATATCGATGAGTTTTCTGGTGATGTTCAGCCCCAGCCCCGTTCCTTCAATAGTGCGGTTTGCCCTGGAATTAAACCGCGTATACTGCGAAAACAGCCGCTCCCTGTCTTCGCTTTTCATGCCCTGCCCCGTGTCTTCAACCGTGAAACGCAGCATGATGTCCCCTCCGGCAGGAGGGGCGTCGCCCTGCGGAAAATGCGCCACCGAAAGTTTTACGATTCCNTTTTCGGTGTACTTGATGGCGTTTGAGAGCAGGTTATTCANNATNTGTTTTAACCGCAGTTCATCGCCGTATAGTTTTGACGGCAGATTTTCGTCTATATCCAGTTTGAAATCTATCGGCTTTGAACCGATACGGACGATATTAAGCTGCACCGCNTCGTTGATCAGGTTGGGCACATCGTATTCCGCGGGGTTAAGCTCCATTTTTCCGGTTTCGATTTTTGAAAGATCCAGTATGTCGTTGATAATACCGAGCAGGCTGTTGCCTGAAGAAAAAATTTTATCCAGCGCCGTCTTGTATTCATTCGGCAAGTTTGCCTTTTGCAGTTGGATTTGCGCAATGCCGATAATCGCGTTCATGGGCGTGCGGATTTCGTGCGACATTGCCGCCAAAAACTCGCTCTTTGCGCGGCTTGCGGACTGCGCGTCCTCAAGGGCGGTTTTAAGCTCCATGGCCGTGGAGCGCAGGCTCAGGGTAAGATCGTTGCGGAGCATGGCATGGGCGATCAACAAACTGCCGGAACGCAGTATCGACTCTTCATTCTCGGTAAAAATCCGTTCACGGTGGCAATCGTCAAACCCGACAAACCCCCAAAATTGTTCCCGTATAAAAATCGGAACAACCAGTATGGATAATATATTCTGCGGAACCAATTGCGCCTGCGCGCTGGCGTCCATNTCGCGCACCAGGCCGTTGATACAATGCCCGTTTGCAAGTTTTTCTTCCCATCCGGGAACATCATCATTGTAGGAAATATTTATGGTGTACTCGCTGTCCTGCTGCGGCTCGGAACCCTCCGACCATTCATACAGTTGTGTGCAATACAATTTGCCGTTTTTGGTGTGGTTTTTCCAGATATACACCCGATCGGCGCTTACGGCTTCACCCATCATGCCCATACAGCGCAGCAGGGCGTTTTCAAATTCATCAACTTCCGCCTGGAGCAGGCAGGCGGCGACATTGTTTACCGTATGCAGCAGATTGTTGCGCTGCCGGTGGGTCTCGCGGTTTTTAATTTCCTGTTCGTTATGGTTAATCGCGTTTGCCAGCATCAGGCTGACGGAACGGAGTATGTTTAACTCATCCGCCGTAAGGCATCGTTCCCGGCGGCAGTCGTCAAAACTGACCCATCCCCAAAATATATTTTGCAGATATACCGGTATCGCAAAGACGGACTTCATGCCGTGGCTCAAAAGGCGGGCCTTTTCTTCCGGCGACAGATCATTCAGCGGGCCGTTGACACATTCGCCTTTCAGGAATTTCGCTTCCCAGTCGGGAATGTCAGAGTAGGGAAAAACCATTTTATTTTCAACAGGGTTGGCCTGCCGGCCGGAGTCATTCTGCCATTCAAAAATCATCGCATAATGGAGGATGCCGCCGCGCATTTCATTCTGCCAGATATAACCGCGGTCAACATTCAGGCAATGGGCGATGATTTCCATGCCTTTCAGAACCGATGCTTCAAACTTGCCTTCATCCGCCGCCGCCAGCAGTATTTGAGCCGTATCATTTACCGCATGCAGAAGCATCTGCTGATGTTTCAGTTCCTGTGTAGCATTATCTACCACGATTTTGCCCGAAAATCCTCTATAACGGTCATAAACGCATCAACGATTTTGGGGTCAAAATGCGTGCCGCTGCCGTCCTTGATAATCTGCACCGCTTCCTCATGGGTAAACGGTTTTTTGTAGGGGCGCGCCGTTACCAGCGCATCGTATACGTCCGCGATTGCCATTATCCGCCCTTCAAGCGGAATATCCTCGCCCTTTAGCCCCCGCGGATAGCCCGTACCATTCCATTTTTCGTGATGATAGCCGGCAAATTTTTTGGCGTGTCCCAAAAAGCCGTCGTCTTTTGTTTTGCTGATGATCTCGTCGATAATTTTTTCGCCAATGGCGCTGTGCTGTTTGATTAAATCAAATTCCTCATCGGTCAGTTTTGCGGGTTTGTTCAGTATCAAATCGCTGACGCTGATTTTTCCCACATCGTGCAACTGCGCGGACGGCAGGAGAAAACTTTTGTCCCAGTTGGATATTTCATTTGCGTAAATCCCGGCGCGGATAAGCGCGTTTAANAGAATCTCCAGATACGCCTGAGTGCGCTCAATATGCCCGCCCGTTACCTTGTCGCGGCTTTCAACCATGTCCGCGATAACGCTGATGGTCGCGTTGTGAACGTCGCGCACCGCCTGCTGGCTTTCTTTGACCAGCTTGTCCGTTTCAATGTGCGTTTCAATGCGCCTTATCAGCACGGGCGCGGAAAACGGCTTGTTGATGAAGTCGAGCGCGCCGATCTCAAAGCCGTGTATCTCCGATTCCGCGTCATTTTTCGCCGTCAGGAAGATCACGGGGATGGCTTTGTATTTTACATTGGATTTCAGGGCGGACATNGCCTGAAAACCGTCCATTTCGGGCATATCCACGTCCAGCAGGATCAGGTCGGGGGTGATTTTNTCGAGGAGTTTGAACATCTTTTCAGCGGACGGCAGGGCAAATGTCTTGTAAGTGCCGTCCAGCGCGGTCTTTGCCGCCATGAGGTTGGTATCGTTGTCATCTACGATGAAAACCGTTTTCATGTTACTCTACGCTCCCGAAATAGCGTACCACAAAAACTATAAAGATACAACTCTTTTTTGGGATTTACGGGCGCTTTTGCCGGGTTTAGGGGCGTTTGAACGGCTTATTTTGGCTTTCCGCATAATGTCGCCGTCAAAGAGCAGGGCGAAAGCCCCGGCGGCGTTATCGACAAAATCGACGGCAATAGCGTCGCGGATATCCTTGTCAAGCTCGTCCCACTCGCCGCGGTTGTCGCCGGGCAGGAGGACTTTTTCAATGCCGTTGCGGATGGCGGCAAGGAGCTTCTCTTTAAGGCCGCCGATGGGGAGCACCCGCCCGGTCAGGGTCAGCTCGCCGGTCATGGCGATGCCGCGGCGCAGCGGTTTTTGGCACAGGGTTGAAAGCAAAGACGCGGCGATGGCGATGCCCGCCGACGGGCCGTCTTTGGGAATCGCCCCCTCGGGAACGTGGATATGGAAATCGGTCTTGCCGATATTCGCCACCAAAAAATGGTAATTTTCCTGTACGCTGCGCAGGTACGAAAGGGCGGTACGGGCGCTTTCCTTCATCACGTCGCCGAGGTTGCCGGTTAAAATAAGCTCGCCGCTTCCCTCAAAGCGGGTGGT
>JGI24698J34947_10001624_pt1 | contig 11967 bp, 9 predicted proteins | sample TergutMp193P3_FD_34947 | JGI IMG/M metagenome (IMG submission 34947)
AAATACGTAAAGTTAAAGGGCAATGAGGAAGATATTCTGCGTAATTATGAAAAATCAATACACATAAATACGCGCTCGGAAATAGTTACCAATGTCCTTGGTATTATTCCAAAAGGTATTCTTGAAAGCATAGGGTTTTCTTTTCTTATAGCTGTTGTAGTATTTATCGTCTGGATATATCATGACGCTTCAATGGTTATTCCGATTATTTCGATGTACGCGCTGGCTCTGTACCGTATACTTCCTTCGATACATCGTACGCTGCTGAATATCAATCATATTGTTTATAATGAAAAAACTCTGGAAAACGTTTATGAAAGCCTGCATCAACCGGTGGAACAGGAAGGAGACGCTCCGCTTGTTTTTTCACGATCTATCCGCCTTGAAAATATCAATTTTAATTATTTAACGGGCGGCGATGTTATTAGCGGTATTTCGCTGGAAATTAATAAAGGAGAAAAAATCGCGTTTACCGGCGAAAGCGGCGGAGGCAAATCAACCCTGGTGGATATTATCACCGGTATTCACAAACCANTTTCAGGGAAAGTCTACATTGATGATACCCTGTTGACNAATGACAATATCCGTTCATGGNGAAAAAAAATCGGCTATATCCCGCAGAGTATTTATCTTTTTGACGGATCGGTCGCNGAAAATGTGGCGTTTGGTTCCGCCTTTGACGANGAAAAAATTAAAACCGCGCTTGTTAAGGCGAACATCTGGGATTTTCTCTCGCAAAAGGAGGGCATTCATACGATTGTAGGAGACGGCGGCATCCAGTTAAGCGGCGGCCAGCAGCAGCGCATCGGCATTGCCCGCGCATTGTACGACGACCCCGAAGTGCTGGTGCTTGACGAAGCAACATCGGCCCTTGACACCGAAACCGAGCAAAAAATTATGGACGAAATTTACAGCGTCAGCGCGCATAAAACATTGATCGTTATCGCCCACCGTCTCAGCACTGTTGAACGCTGCAACAGAAGGATCCGTATTGGAGATGGCAGGATTGTTGGAGAACCAATTTAAATGAACAAAACCGAACTTTTACAGAAACTGCAGGATATAGAATGGGATGACTTTGAAGTAAAAGAAGCCCGTAGAGAACTNCCNAAAAATATTTGGGAGAGCGTAAGCGCTTTTGCCAATTCATCGGGCGGCTGGATCGTACTTGGCGTTACCCAGCGTAATAAAAATTTTGAGATTGCCGGAACTGAAAATGCGGAAAAAATAGAACAGGATTTTATAACGGTACTGCGTTCAAAGAATAAATTTAACATTATTATTTCACCAGTATGCAAAAAATACAAAATTGAGAATAAAATCGTGCTTGCATTCTACATTCCATCTGCCGAAATTAAACCCGTATATTTTAATTCTCTGCAAAATACATTTATCAGAACCGCAAGCGGGGATCAACACGCTTCTGAACAGGAAATAAACGCATTATACAGAGATCAGTCATTTGGCACAATGTCCGGCAAGGCTGTTCCCGATACATCCATAAAATCATTAAACAGAAGATCATTTAAAAACTTTCGCGACTATTTAAAACGGATTTTCCCGGAACTTAAATATAATTCATTGACAGACAAGGATTTTTGTCATAAATTACAAATAACAAAAGGCGAAAAATTGACATATGGCGGTTTATTGTTTCTGGGAAAGAATGAAGATATTCAGGATAAATTCCCGGACTTTAGAATTGACTATTTGGAGATACCGGGAACAGATTACGCAACAACCGAACCCAGGTATACATTTCGCATTCAGGAGCACGAAAATCTTTGGGAATATTATTTTGTTTTATTTCAAAGACTGCAAATTTATGCAAACAATCCATTGCATATCGGAAACATGGGTATTGGCAAAGAAGACAATAAACAAGCGGAAGCATTGAGAGAAGGGCTTGTAAATTTATTGATACATAGCGACTATTTCAGCCCAATGAGGCCGCGAATACGGGTATTTACCAACAGAATTGAATTTGAAAATCCCGGCTCTTTACCCAGGCCCATAAAAGAACTGATGAAAGAAGATGTTTCCTTGCCCAGAAATCCGGTCCTGGCAAAACTATTTCGCTGCGCAAAGTTATGCGAAAGCGCCGGATACGGAATTGATAAAATATTATATTGGAAAAATTTTTCCAACGAAAAAGTTTTATTTGAGACTTCTGTTGACAGGACAAAAGTTACTTTTACATTAAATCAAAACTACCAGAAACTACCAGAAACTACCAGAAACTACCAGAAACTACCAGAAACTACCAGAAAAAATAAAAAAGCTCGAACCGGAGAAATAGAAAATAAAATTATTGAAATACTAAAATCAGATGGTTCAATTTCACGAATAAATATAGCAAATAAAATTGGCATTTCCAATGATCTGGCGAAATACTATATTGATAAACTAAAAAAAAGCAATCGAATAAAAAGAGAAGGCGCAGACCGCGGCGGAACATGGGTTGTCTTGGATAATGTTTAGAAACGGTCTATTAGTTTTTATACTCTTTTTATTTTTTTCCTCCGTACTCCCCGCTCAGGAAGCGCTAAAATCCGCCGAAGAAGAATACTATGATTTTCTTGCATTACAGGGGTTAACGGAGCGCCCTGCCCTTAACTACCGCACCCTTTCCGATTCCGTATGGTCTATAGATGAGGCCGCTTCCCATCCGTGGCAGGGACAAAACCTGGGAGAATGGCATAATTTATTCGGCGATTTTCGTATGCGCTCTTACGGGCCGGAACTGTTCATGTCGGGTAACACCGCCGCTCCCTACGGGCAAAATGACGGCGTACTGTGGCAGGGGCGCGGCTTTAACGCGCTGCTTAAGGGCGGTGTGCGCTTTGAAGGGTACGGCATAGAACTCACACTTCTGCCGCATTTCGCGTTTTCACAAAATGTAGAATTTAAAATAATGCCGTCAGCTTATGAAAACAAGTACGGTTACTTTTGGGGATACGGCGTTGACGCGCCCCAGCGTTTTGGCGACAAACCTTTCTTCGATTGGGACTTCGGCGATTCCGAAATTCGCTATACATGGAAAACCTTGACAGTCGGATTTGGAACACAGGCAATTTGGCTGGGGCCTGCATATCTCAATTCAATGCTCCATTCAAATAACGCGCCTGCGTACCCAAAGTTCGACATTGGATTACGCAGGCAAAAAATTATCATCCCCAGGCTTGGCTGGTATTTGGGCGATGTGGAAGCGCGGCTATGGGTAGGACAGCTTGCAGAATCGGATTATTTTGACAGTGATGATTCAAATAACTATACCATGTTTCATGGTTTTTCGTTTGCCTACGCGCCGTCATTTTTACCGGGATTAACATTATTTGCAAACCGCGTTTGTCTTGTTCCCTGGGAATGGAAAAATTTGAAATATATATTTCCAAACAACAATAACACCCTTGAAGATCAAAAAGCATCATTTGGTTTTTCCTGGATTTTTCCACAGGTTGGGTTTGAGGTATTTGGAGAATTGGGGATAGATGATTTTATATCCGATAGGTTTATGGGAATGCTCCGTCATCCTTTCCATACAACTGTTTACACAGGAGGTCTCAAAAAAACGATGCAAATCAAGCCCGAAAAGTACATATATGGCGAAATAATTTTTGAATTCAATTGGATGGAGATGTCTCAGGATTTTCAATTCCAATGGCCCTATTCCTTTTATTTTCATCATCAGATGATCCACGGTTATACAAACAGGGGACAGTGGCTGGGGAACAACAGTTCACCTGGCGGAAATAGTCAATATCTTTCATTTAAATTGTATTACCCAAAAGGAAACAGTTCATTTTTTATAAGCAGAAATAATCCTGACAATAATTATCTTTATCAAAAAGCTATCTACTCTTCTGCAGAAGGTGGTATGTTAGATATGGAAGTTAGACGTCATAATAAAGCAAATTTTAATGTAGGGTTAAATTCAATCTATTTTTTTAAGACATATTTTTTATTTTCAGGCGGCATTGTATACAACTTAATTATCAATCCTGAGTATAAAATAAAAAATGAGAGCAGACGTATTTATCAGCACAACATTTCATTCCCGTTGTACCTTAAATTTACGCTCTGACATTTTAGAACAGCATCAAGTTTAATTATGAAAACGAACTACAACTACATTTTTATTATGCCAAATCAAAGTGACCTCATTATCAGATACAGCGATTTAAATAACACAGAATATTCAAAATTCATACCCCATAATCCTGATGCCATATTAAATAAAAATATTTTTCTATCTCTTTTTTTTAGATTACATACTTCAAAAAAAATGAACAAGATTGTAAAACTGCCCTTAAAGAATATTTGGAACAAATATCGAACTTTTGACGCACAAGAAAAAATAACATTTAACAACACAAATCCGGTATGTTTTATTATCGGAGCGCGTTATTTTGAATATCTCAGGGATTATTACCGCAATGAATTTATACAATATTTACGGAGAAAATACAATTATTGCAAAATTGTATTATATTATCTGGATATATTATCATCATATTCGTTTAATATAAAAACATATATACAACAGTTTGATATGATTATTTCTTTTGATGAGAAAGAGGCATTAGACAACCATTTTATTTATTATCAGGAACAATCTTTTTCTGCCTTCACTGTAGATCAAAACCCGTTATTGCCTCAAAGTGATATTGTTTTTATTGGCAAAGGCAAAAGTCGTATAAATGAAATTATAGAAATATTTGAGTTATTGCATAAGAACGGCTTAAATTGCGATTTTCATATTATTGGTATTCCCAAATCAAAACATAAATATTCTGATATAATCAATTTTCATTCACATTCCATTCCTTATTATGAAATACTTCAACATGTTATTTCATCAAAATGTATTCTGGAAATCTTGCAAGATGGAGGCACTTCCCATACGGCACGGGTTTCTGAAGCAATCTTTTTTGGGAAAAAACTATTATCAAATTGTCATGAATTAAATACGAAACCTTATTATAATCCTGAATATATATCTATTTTTTCTGACCCACAAAATATAAATATTGAATTTATAAAAAAGGACATTGGCGCCGTTGATTATAATTACAAACAAAATTTATCGCCCTTACGATTAATTGAGTTTATTGACAATACCCAAACTGAGGAATAATGCATCAATTTTCAATACTTACGCTTACGGATTATCGTTGATGATGGGTCATCGGATAATACAAAAGAAGTGGTATCTGGCTTTGAGAGAAAATTTGAAATAAAGTATACATATCAGGAGAATGCCGTAAAACCTACAGCCATGAATGTCGGTTCACAAATGGCAAATAGCTATATAATCTTGTTTTCATTGGACAACGAAGATATACTCTATAAACAATATCATTTCCTGTTGTTGAAAAAATAATATGTTAAAATATATAAAATTTTTTTTATCTTTTATCAAAAAAATAATTATCAGTATATACTTATATATTGGACACCATGGAAAATCATCGTTTCCGCATTATTTATCGATTGTTGCGATATTAAAGAACGAAGGCCAATACATTGCTGAATGGCTTGAATATCACTTATTGGTTGGCGTCTCCAAATTTTATATATATGATAATGAATCGGAAGATAACTTAAAAGAAATACTAGAACCGTATATAGAAAGCGGGATTGTTGAATACCAATATTTTCCCGGTATAGCAAAACAGCTGGCTGCGTACAAAGACGCATTAAAAAAAGCGAGAATAGAGACGTACTGGCTTGCCGCAGTTGATGGTGATGAATTTATCGTACCTGTTTCGACGCAGACGATACCTGAATTCTTAAAAGAATTTGAAGGCTGCGGCGGCATAGAAATAAATTGGTTGGTTTATGGCAGCAGTGGAAAAAAAACAAAAGAAGACGGATTGGTTATAGAAGGATTTAAAGATCATTCGTTATCTGAATTTGAGAAAAATCTATATGTAAAAACAATTTTAAATCCCCGTTTTACTGTAGCAATGCATATTCATAATGCCAAATACACGATTGGTAAGTATAGTGTAAATCCCAACAAGGAAANATTGAAAGTACATTATTTGAACAGAGAGAGANGTNTTCAAGATAAAATAAGGATAAATCATTATTATGGAAAATCTTANGAAGAATTCTTNTTAAAAAGAAGCAGGGGCAGAGCAACACAGAAATCAGAGAAGACAAGAATTAGACCCATACAGCTTTTTTTTGATTATGATAAAAATGATATAAAAAATGACCCTATCATGGATAAATATATACCGCTTATATACAAAAACATTAAACAAAGATATAACAAATCAAATATTTAAAATGGACCTTTATATTTAACGTTACAAAATCGTTATAAAAGAAAGAAACAATATTTGGAAAATATTGCTGATTATATTTTGGGTAAAGAATTATGAAATATCTATATGTCCTTACAAGTGATGATTCAGATTACTATCTGGAACAGACATTACTCTCAATAACATCTCTTCGCCTTTACATGCCGGATGCTTTTGTTGTGCTTTTGGTTGATGATGTTACAGAAGCAAACCTTACCGGTAAACGTGCCGAAATTCTAAAATTGATTACCGAATTAAAATCTATAAAAATCGATAGCCGTTTTAACAAGAAAGCACGCTCACGATGGCTCAAAACATCGATGCGCATGCACATAACGGGTGATTTTTTTTATATTGATAATGACACTATTATTGCCGGAGATCTTTCCTCTATTGAGAATATAGATGCTGATATTGCTGCCGTTCTGAATGATCATATTTATTTATCTGAATTCGTCAAGACGCGTTTACATCGAATGAATGTATATTATAAAAAACTTGGATTCGTTCATTTTTCCAGTTGGAAATATTTTTTTAACGGTGGAATCATTCTATGCAAGGACAGTAAAACAGGACATGATTTTTTCAGAGAATGGCATCATCTTTGGTTTTTAAATTTTGAACTTGGCAATGTAACCGATCAACAATCGCTTAATCAGGTAAATTTTATAATGAATAATGTTGTAAGGGAAATTGACGGGATATGGAATTGCCAAATATTAAATGATGGCGCATTACAGTTTCTTCATGATGCCAAAATTATTCATTATTTTGCTACCCACGTTCATAGCAAATTCTTTTTATTAGCCAACAAGGAATACACTGAAAAAATCAAGGAAACAGGCGTTGTTGATCAAAAAACCAAAGATATGCTTAAAAATCCGAAAGCCCATATTGCGCCAAATACACGCATAATGCTGGTAGACAGATCACTGCGTGAATTCTACGATTCCGCCATCTGTGGAGCGGCAAAAAGGATATACTATACCAGATTAGGTTCCGTTATTGAATTTGTCTTTTCCATAATAAAAAAATACATTTTTACGCCTTTAAGAAAAAAATTATATATGCATAGATAAATAGAACACGTCGTAACATATATGTTATGTCTGTAGAATTTTCCGGTAAACTATTGGTGTTATATTTCGGGACAGGATATTCTGAGATTGGATGCTCCTGCTTTATCAAAAAAATGCTTAAATTGGAATAAAAATTTGAACGCTCCTTTATTCTCAGTTATTATACCCGCATATAACAGGGCAGGAATCATTACAAGGACGATTGATTCCGTTTTTGCCCAAACTTTTACCGATTTCGAAATTATCGTTGTCGATGATGGTTCAACCGATAATTTGAAGAAGGTTTGCGATGAATACAATTCGCCAAATATACATTATATTTACCAAGATAATACTGGTTCCAATCCGGCGCGAAATAACGGCATCAGAAATTCACGAGGGTATTATGTGTCATTTCTGGACAGCGATGATACTTGGGAAACGGAATACCTCAATGAAGTCTTAAAAAAATTTAATAGCGATAATGAAATTGGTCTTGTTTGGGTCAGAAATATCAAGAAATACCTGCCGGAAGGAAATACAGTACTCAAGAAGTGCAAAAACCTAGAGGGGTTCGTTTATAGGGAAGTCTTAAAACAGGGTTATCTTATCAACAGTTCATGTATTACAGCCAAGCATTCATTATTGGAAACGGTTGGAGGCTGGGATAACAATCTACACGCTTGTCAGGATGATGATATTTGTTTTCGTTTAGCAAAGATAACAAAAATTGGATGTGTAGATAAAATACTAAGTACTTTTTATATTGATGAACGGCTTGATCGTATAAGCTCATCAACTTTGCGCCGTGCATGGAATTCGTTTTTTCTTTGGCAAAAATTTGCGGATGATCTGATATCGTATTGTGGAGAAAAAGAATTGGTAAATAAATTGATAAATGTTTATTTAAAATTTTCACTGCTCAATGACAGGGAAGGATTACAACATTGCAGACAATTTCTCATTAAGTATTTAAAACACCCTCAATCTGGTATGTTTTATTTTCGGATAAAATACATATGTGCGTTATTTTTGTTTAAGACTAAATCCATAGTAAAAAAAATCGTCCGTAGGTTTCTTCATGGTGTGTCTACTTAATTTCTTATTTCAAATTTATCATATTTACCCACAATAACAAACATCAGACCGTTACTTCGGAGAATTGTATTCCAAAAATAATTATGTCTTTCTATAACTACATTAATATAAACTTCCTGAACCCGCTACAGTCCCTTCCGGTTCAATGGTACTATTCGGTTAAAAAAACATATAGCCCGCTCAATAACGTTGGCCGAAGTCATCATATCGTGGTTTCTCTCACCAGTTTTCCCGCACGTTTTGACACTCTGCATTTTGCCCTGAAGAGTATCCTGACCCAAAGCACGAAGCCTGATCTTATTTTTCTTTGCTTGACAAAAAATGAAGTAAAAGATGAATCTGACTTGCCTCAATCGGTTCTTGAATTGAAAAAATACGGGCTTCAGATTTTTTTCGCCGATGATAATTTGAAACCGCATAATAAGTATTTTTATGCCATGAAGCTCTATCCACACTCGCTGATAATCACTGTGGATGACGACAATATGTACGATAAAAACCTTATCGCTGACCTGTACCATTCATTCCTAAAGTATCCATCTGCGGTGAGCGCAAGGCGCGTTCATAAAATTGTTAAAGACGAAAAGAACAATGTCCAGCCCTATAACAAATGGCGTTATGAATATAAAAAAGAGACATCGCCTTCTTTAAATTTACTGGCAACCGGCGTAGGCGGCGTTTTATATCCCCCGGGACTATTGCCTTCTGAAACATTCGACGCAGACAAAATCAGGGAATTATGCCTGAACGCCGATGACATTTGGCTGAAATTCATGGAGCTTAAAAGCAACATCCCGGTTGTCTGGGTAAAGGGAAAAAGGGTTCATCCTTTAAATATTAAACGGGCGCAGAGAATTACCTTGCAAAAAAATAACTACCACGGGAATCTAAACGATAATTATATTGAGGGCCTACAGAATTATTACGGGGTTAATCTTTAATGCAATATTTGTATACGCTGACAAGCAGCCTTAATGATACCTATTATGAACAGTTCCTGCTGTCCGTTAGTTCTTTAAGGTTAAAAATGCCCGATGCGGAAGTGATTCTGCTGTGCGACTCAAAAACAAAAGAAACCCTTACCGGAAAACGCCGTGAATATGAAAAGCTTGTTTTCAAAACCATCACTGTCGAAGCTCCCGTTGATATGAATCAGGTTGAAGTTTCAAGATGGGTAAAAACTTCCATGCGCCGCCTGGTAAGCGGCGATTTTCTTTTTATAGATTGTGATACGATAATAACAGACGATCTTTCTTCGATTGCTGAACTTGGGATACGATTCGGCGCCTGTCTGGATAAACATTCTCTGATTGACAGACATGGCAAAAAAAACAATATCGTTGAAGCGGATAAACAACTGGGTTTTACTTCATATCTTTCCGGCAAGCATTTTAACAGCGGGGTTATTTTTTGCGCCGACACTCCCGAAACGAGAAAACTCTTTGACCGCTGGCATGAATTGTGGTTGTTCAGCAGAAGTAAAAATATCCAGAGGGATCAACCTTCCTTGAACATGGCTATTTATGAAAATCCATCCCTCCTTACTGAACTGGACGGCGTATGGAACTGCCAAATAGCGTTTAACGGACTTCCCTATCTTGCAAATTCAAAAATAATTCACTATTTCGCTTCTGATTTGATTTTTAAATCATCGCCCTTTATTTTTGCTTCTGAAAATATTATTAATACAATAAAAGAAAGCGGCATAATTTCAAATAAAATTTTTGAACTGTTGAAAAATCCCAGGGCGGCGTTTGTCCCTGAAACGCGGATTGTCGCCGGAGAAGATATGCTTTCCGTAATTAACAGCGATTTTTTTGAATTTATTTTCTTAATGCGAAAAAAATTGCCGGGGCTTTTTAATGTTATTAACCGGCTCTGCTCCATCGGCAAAAAGATTACAAAATTTTTTATCACAAGGGCAAGCCGAAAAAAAGACGGCGGAATAAAATTTTATAATTAGGGTTATCATGAAAGTTGCTATCGTACACTATTGGCTGCTCAATATGCGCGGCGGGGAAAAGGTAATTGAAGCTTTGCTGGAAATGTTTCCCCAGGCGGATGTTTTTACCCATGTTTACAACCCGAAAGAGGTTTCCGCTTTAATCAACAGCCGCTGTGTTGTTACTTCCCGCATAAACCGCCTGCCGTTTGCGAAGAAACTCTATCAGCTGTATATGCCCCTCATGCCCAACGCGCTGATGGATTTTAATTTGCAGGGTTATGATCTGGTTATATCCAGCGAGGCGGGGCCGGCAAAAGGCGTTGTTCCCAACCCCAACGCCTACCATGTCTGTTACTGCCATAGCCCCATGCGTTACCTCTGGGACATGTACCATGAATATTTCAAAAAAACGAACCCGCTTGTCCGCCTGTTTATGAAACGCTTGATCCCCTCCTTGCGAATCTGGGATGTTACTTCCGCCAATCTGGTGGATCGTTTTATCGCCAATTCCTCCTATGTGGCAAAACGCGTTAGACGCTATTATAACCGGGAAGCGGCGGTAATTCATCCTCCGGTAGATATTGAGAGATTCATCGCTGCTGAAAGAAAGCCCGCCGGTTACTACCTGTTTTTCGGGCAGATTACCGGCTACAAGCGGGCGGATATCGCCATTGAAGCCTGTGTCAAATCGGGGAGAAAACTGGTTGTCGCCGGGGCCGGCGCACGGAAAAGGGAGATAAAAAAATTCAGGAAAACCGGCCTTGTTATCTTTAAGGGAAGGGTTTCCGATGAGGAAGCGGCGGTCCTGTTTGCCGGTGCGCGGGCTCTGCTCTACCCGGGCATTGAAGATTTGGGCCTTGTCCCCGTCGAAGCCCAGGCCGCCGGCTGTCCGGTAATCGCCTACCGGGACGGCGGCGCGCTGGAAACGGTAAAAGAAGGCGTTACCGGGTACTTTTTTGACGAGCAGACACCGGAATCCCTTATCGCGGCAATGGATCATTTTGAGCGTAATGAAGCGGCATTTGCCGGCCGGGAAGTATTTAAAGAGCATGTACGGCAATTTTCCCGGGCGGCCTTTAGTGAACACATACGCCGTGTTCTTGAAGAAAGAAAGCGAATATAGTAGGCTTAAAATTATGCGGAATATATTGGTTGTTGGTGGAGCCGGATATATTGGTTCTCATATAGTAAAAGATCTGTGCGAACAAAATTATCATGTTATTGTTTATGATAATTTATCCGAAGGCCACCGGGAAGCGGTAGGGACCCTTTTTCAGGGAGATATAAATGACAGTAACGCTTTGGATAATATATTTGAAAATAATAAAATAGACGCGGTGATGCATTTTGCGGCTTATGCGTATGTCGGCGAATCGGTTGTTAATCCTGAAAAATACTATAAAAATAACGTAGCGGCGACTATCAATCTTTTATCATCTATGCTGAAATACAATGTAAAAAATATTATCTTTTCTTCATCATGTGCAACTTATGGAATTCCGCAATATACGCCTATAGATGAAAATCACCCGCAAAATCCCATTAACCCCTA
>JGI24698J34947_10001625_pt1 | contig 11965 bp, 12 predicted proteins | sample TergutMp193P3_FD_34947 | JGI IMG/M metagenome (IMG submission 34947)
GCCGAAAATCCGTACGTATCCGTACCGCTGCCGGATTTTCCTTTATTATTGTCATAGTTCCAACCCCAGTTCGATTTAAGTTTTTCGCCCGCCGTTTTTGAACCGCCGGCGGCATTCAACAACTTCTTCCATTCTTTATCCGTAGGCAAACGCCATCCTTGCGGGGCGGCTTTTTTAGCCGTTTCCCAATCGTATAAACGACCGTATTTTTCGCAATTTTCCCGTATTTGTTCCTCCGATAACGTATCGGGGAAAGGCATTCCTTTGTCGGTTCGCCCGACTATACCGCCTTCGCCGTAACACCTGCTGCCTTCGGCATTGTAATTAAAATTCTGCGCCATCCAAATCTGGTTGCCTATTTTTACAATTTTGTAAACCTGCCCGTCGCGGCTGTCGGTAAACGTCCCCGTTCCGTCGTTTTCACTTTTTGCGCAACCCGTTAAAATCACAGTCGCAGCCGCAACCGTCAATACTTTGAAAAGAGAAAGTTTTTTCATAAATAATTCCTTGTTTTAATTTTTTGAAATATGCCTTTTTCTTTTTTTTATGATTTGGTCAATTCCGCCAAATTTTTAAATTTTTGTTCTACTTTTGTTATTCTTTGGTTTAATTCTTCAAGTTTTTCGCTCAATTTTTCATTGCTTATTTCTTCGATTTTCTTTTCTATTTGCGAAATTTTACCGCTTAAATCCTGCGAAACGTCGCCGCTGGATTGAGCGAGTTTTTTGTCCAAAGCCGAAATTTTAGCGTCCAATTTTCCGCAAAGTTCCGTGTAATGCTCTTCTTGTTCGGAAAGTCCTTCCGCAAGCGCTTCGGACACTTTTACCGCTAAATTTTCTATGGCGTCTTTGAGTATGAAATATTTTTCGTCGCTGACGGACGATGTCTGATTTTCTTTTTGTTCTTCTTCTTTTATGACGGCGGTCGTTTCTTCCAATTCGCGCTGAAGTTCGGCGACCGCTTCTTTTATGTCGTTTTCGGTTTTTTGTTTAATTTCGTCCAGCGACGACTTAAAATCGTTTTGAATTTCAACGGCAGTTTCTTTAAGTCCTGTTCCTACGGTTTCCTCGATTTGAACTATTGCGTCTTTGAAATCGTTTTCAAGACGAATCAAATCCAACCGAATCGGCTCCAATTCCTGCTCGACTAAAATGTCCGCAAAATTACTGAGCGACTGCGATAAATCTTTTTTAGACATATTTTTCCCCTGCTTTGTTAATGTTTTTTATCAAAACTAATATTTCTTATAATCTGCTCGACGGAATTTCGCGCTTTTGCGTCCAAATCTTTAAACTTTACTCCGTTCACAAAAAGCGACGGATTTAAATCGGGTTTGCTCCACAACGTCGTAAATGAAACTTCGACGTCGTTAGTCGCAAGCCCAAGCAAGCCGTCGGTCAAAATAATTTTTGCCTTATGGACTTTTCCTGCCTCCCACGCGCCGTCGCTAACCAACATCATACCGTCGACGGTTAAATCGACAATTCTTCCGATGATTTTTCCGCTTTCGCTGTCCGCGACTTTCAAATAAAAATGCAAATCGTGTCGTTGTTTGGCTCTTTTGTTATTTTTAGAATTGTCTTTTGCCACAATTTCTCCTTTTTTTGTGAAAAAATAATTTTTGGTAAAGTGCAATAAATTATTTTTCTTTATAATTATGAAAAAGATTTTATTTATATTGATTTTTTGCGTATTTCTTTTGTCGGCTCAAACCCCAAAAATTTCTTTGAGCGCCGACAGCGTTACGCTTGGCGAAGTATGCACGATGACGGTTGTTTTCGATGAGAACACCAACCCGAAAATACTTGTAAATAGCGGAGATTGGGCGCAAGCGACGTTTTTTAGAGACGTGAGAGAAGTTTTTTCGTTTGGCGAAAAAAAGTATCAAATATTGCTTTCTTTTTACGAAACGCCCGTTTGTACCATTCCGCCGATAAGTTTTCTGTTTAACTCTGAAAATGGACAGGACACGGTGAAAACTCAGCCGTTCGTAATTCGCGTTCCGTCCGTTTTGGAAAAATTGGATTCTAATAAAATTGAAAAATTGCTTAAATTAGGAGTTCCAAAACCTATGAAAGCCGGAAAAATGCCGATTTTACAAATTGTTATAATTTTACTAATTCTTATAGCGGCGATAATTTTGGCGATTTATTTTATAGGAAGGTATTTTAAGAAGAAAAACGCGCAAATTATTATTGTGCCGCCGTTTGAAGAAGCGATGAACGCGCTAATTAAACTTGACGGGGAGGACTTGATAAACAAAGGCGAATATAAAACGTTTGTGTTTTCGCTTTCCGCTATTTTTAAGCGTTTTGTTTCGCGGCGATACGACGTTTTAATCGAAGAGGCGACTTCGACGGAATTTAAGCAATGGGCGAGAAGAAGCGGCGATTTGAGCAGAGAAAACAAAATTTTGGTCGAAAAATTTATCAACGATACCGACCCCGTAAAATTTGCCGATTTAACGCCGAGCGTCGAAAATTTGCGCGAATTGCGCGTAAAAGTTGAAGAATTTATTAAAATAACCCGTCCGATAGAAAATTTGTCGCCGACTGAAAACGGGCAAAAATAACGTTTAATTTACGAGGAAAAATAGATTATGAGATTTTATTCACCCCAAGCGTTTTATCTGTTTATATTGCTTTTGCCGATAATTGCGTTTTATATTTACAGAGAAAAAACAAATAAATCGGCGCTTCGATTTTCCGATATTTCGGGCTTAAAATCGATAAAACCGAGTTTTGCAGTTTGGGCGAGACATTTGCTTATCGCGCTTAAAGTAATAGGATTTTCGCTTTTAATCGTCGCTTTGGCGCGTCCGCAAATGGGAACTTCGTATGAAGAAATTACGACGGAAGGCGTTGACATTATGGTCGCTTTGGATATTTCGGGAAGTATGGCGGCGCTTGATTTTAAGCCCGACAATCGCTTGGAAGTCGCAAAAAGGCGGCTTGTAGAATTTATTGACAAACGAAATTCCGACCGAATAGGACTCGTAATCTTTGCCGCCAGAGCCGTAACAAAATGTCCGCTTACGCTCGATTACGATTTGTTGAGAAAATTCATCGCGGAAATAAATTTTGATTCGCTCGAAGAAGACGGAACCGCAATAGGCACGGCGATAGCGACCGTCGCGAATCGTCTTAAAGAGAGTTCGGGAAAAAGTAAAATTGTCATATTACTCACCGACGGCGCAAACAACAGAGGCGAAATTTCTCCGATTGCCGCGGCGCAGGCGTGCGCGGAGTTAGGCATTAAAATTTATACCGTCGGCATAGGAAAACGCGGCGAAGTTCCCTTTCCTATGAAAGTTAGAAATCCCATTACGGGCAAAATTACGACGCAAATTCAAATGGTAGAGTCCGAAGTCGATGAAGAAACGCTTAAAAAAATCGCGAATTTAACGGGCGCAAAATTTTTTAGAGCGCAAAATACCGACGAATTGCAAAAAATTTACGACGACATCGACAATTTGGAAAAAAGCAGCGTAAAAAGTAAAATTTTTACCGATTGGAACGAAAAATTTTATATTTATCTTATTTGGGGCTTTATTTTGCTTGTCGTAGAATTTGTTTTAAGACAAACTCGTTTCAGGAGGATACCGTAATGAGATTTGCAAATCCCGATTTTTTATGGGCGTTTTTGCTCGTGCCGTTTTTTGTTTTGTTATATATTTTTCTTTCGGCGGCGCGAAAAAATTTTTACAAAAAATTCGGCGATAAAGTTGTCGTAGAAAAACTTTTGCCGCTTGAACTTTTTAATGTTCGTCCGCTAAAAGCGGTTATATTTTTATCGGCGTTTTCGCTTTTGATTATCGCGCTTGCCCGTCCGCTTTTCGGCGTAAAAACCGAAATGACCGAGCGAAAAGGAATAGATATTTTTGTCGCTTTGGATATTTCCAAAAGTATGCTTGCCGAAGATATTGCGCCGAACAGAATTGTGAGAGCCAAATTTGAAATATCGAAACTCATAGATATGTTTTCCACCGACCGCATCGGACTCATAGTTTTTGCGGGAACTTCGTTTATACAGATGCCGCTTACGCTCGATTACGGCGTCGCGAAAATGTATTTGGAATCGGTAAACGTCGACTGGATAAGTTCGCAGGGAACGGACATTTCGGGAGCGATAGAACTTGCGCGAAAAGCGTTTCCTAAAAATAATACTTCAAAAGTTATGATAATAATTTCCGACGGCGAAGAAATGCAGGGCGACGCGGTTAAATCGGCAAAATTAGCCGCGCAAGACGGAATAATAATTTATACCGTCGGCGTAGGTTCCGAAAGGGGAGTGCCTATCCCAGAACGAAAAACGGGAAATTCCGTCGTATATAAAAAAGACAAAAACGAAAATATCGTAATGACGAAACTTAATCCGAAAACGCTTGAAGAGATAGCGATAGCGACAAACGGAAAATATTTTTCCGCAGGAATCGACTTGAATTTAAGCGAAATTTACAAAGAAATAAGCAATATGGAAAAAAACAGTTTCGGTCAAGCAAAGCAGGTAAAATTTAACGAACAGTATCAAATATTTTTATTTTTAGCGTTAATTTTGTTTATACTCGAATATTTTCTTCCCGACGCAATATCAAAAAGAAACGAGTGGAAAGGAAGATTTTCGTAACAACTTCGCTAAATTTTGGGAATTTTTGGAAATATTGCTTTGCAATTTATTATTTTTTCGGATAATATATAAATTATTTTGGGGATAGGATAGAAAAAAATGGTTGAACGCGAAGACGAGGAACGCAACGTATATTTTGCCGTATTCGGCTTGCAAAGCGTTTCTGCGGCGAATAATCTTAAACGTGCAATTCTTGCGGAAAGAGGCATAATTTCAGCGAGCGTAGATTTTGCGCTGGAAAGAGCCATCGTCCGCTATAACGTCGAAGAAACGAGACCTGAAAATATAATTCACGCCGCAAAAAAATTCGGCGTTCATCTTGAATTATACAACGAAAATACCGCCGATTTAGTTAAACGTCGTCGCGAAAAAGATTATTTGAACGTTAAAAAAGGTTTAATTTTTTCGGCGATTTGCGCTATTCCGCTTTTTTTAATAATGATTTTAAGATATTTTAACGCCGATTTTTCCTTTTCGCGAAATCCCGCTTTTCAGTTGGTTTTCGCCACTCCCGTGATAATTCTTTTGGGCTATAAATATTTGCTCGACGCGGTAAAATCGCCGTTTTCAATATCGACGCTTGCGGTTATCGGAAGTTTCAGCGCGTATTTTTTGAGCGTTTATAAGGGCTTTTTTGTGGAAAAAATTCCAAGTTCTTACGATTTATATTTTGATACGTCCGTTTTGATACTTGTTTTTATTCAACTCGGCAAATTTTTTAGAATGCGAACAAAACGCATAATCGCGCAAGAAACCGGCGCGTTTGCGAAAGATAACGCAAAAATCGCGACCGTCGTAAGAGACGACAACAGAGAAGAGTTAAGAGACGTAACCGCAATTAAAGAAAACGATATTCTTATCGTAAAAGAAGGAGAACACATTGCGGCGGACGGCACAATAATTTCGGGAAGCACTTCCGTAGACGAAGGAATGCTTACGGGCGCAAGTTTTCCGCTCGATAAAAAAGTCGGCGACAAAGTTTTCGCAGGAAGCGTAAATCTTATGAATCCAATAACGATTACCGTAAGCGGCGTCGGCGAAAAAACCGAATTTGCGCGAATTGCGCGTATGGTCGAAGACACGCAAATAAAGAAAACGCCAAACCAGCGGCTTATGGAAAACGTTTCAAAAATTTTTGTTATCGGCATTCCCGTTATAGTTATTATAGTATCTATCGTAAATGTTTTTTTGGGAAAAGAATTGCAGGAAATTTTACTTACGGGAGCGTCCATTTTAATGATTTCTTGCCCCTGCGCTTTGGGACTTGCATCGACCGCGCCGACAATGTCGGGAGTAAGCGTAGGACTAAAATACGGAATACTTTTTAAAATCGGCGAAGCGTTAGAATTGCTGAAAAAAATGAAAGTTTTGGTTCTCGGAAAAACCGAAACGATAACTTCCGGCACATTGTCGGTTTACGAAATAAAACCGTATCGTTCCATAGCGTTAAACGATATTCACAATATTTTATTCACTATGGCGAGCCGTTCAAATCATCCGATAACGAAATCCATAGTTAAATATTGCCAAAATTTAGGCGGCGAATCGCTTTTGTGCAGCGAAGTTGAAGTATCGAGTTGCAACGTTAAAGCGACTATTTACGGAGACGTATACGCCGTCGGAACTTACGAATATTGCGAAAGTCAAGGCGGACGAGTCGTCGCGGTAAAACCCGTTTGTTATCGCTATGAATTGAGCGGCGAACTTTCGAATATCCTTATGAAAAACGGCGAAATAATTGCGTTAATTGCGTTTTCGGATACCGTGCGAGAAACTGCGCGGCAGGCGATATCAAAATTGTGCGAGGCAAATATTTCGGTTTATATGTTAACGCAAGACAGCAAAAATTTTGCGGCGAGAATTGCGGGATTGGTCGGCATTTCTTCCGATAAAATTGCCGCCGGATTAAAGCCCGAAGAAAAAGCCGACGCGATAGAAGCGATTGCGGAACAGGAAAAAACCGTCGCGATGGTCGCAAAAGGAATAAACGACGCAGTCGCGATGTCTAACGCGCAAATAGGAATTACTATGGGAAGCGAAGCGGACGCAACCGTAGACGTATCGCATATTGTAATAAAAAATTACGATTTATTGAACGTTTGCAGAGCGATAGGAATTTCAAACAAAACGTCGAAAATCGTTACGCAAAATCTTGTTTTGGCGTGCGCGTTTAACGTAATCGGAATACCGTTTGCAATAATTTTTAACGCGCTTGACCCGCAAATTGCGAGTTTGGCGATGACGGTGAGTTCGGCTTGCGTTTTGGCAAATTCTTTTCGTATGAACGCTTATAAATTTGATTCCGCAAATGAAATTTCCATTGGACTTCGCCCGACTCAAAAAATGAACGCGATTACTTAACGCATCTTACGCCTATGCTAATTTCTGCCGATTCGGGAGAAAACCATTGGCGATTCGCGCTTCTCAATGCTCGTTCGTCGCTGTACCAGCCGCCGCCGCGAATTACGTTAAAACGTCCGACGGTCGCGCCTTTCGGATTTTTTTGCGGAGAATATGTGTAAAAATCCTGTTCGTATTTATCGCTTATCCATTCCCAAACGTTTCCGTTCATATCCACTAATTTGAAATTGCCAAACGAATTGTTGGCATAAACCGATACGGAACTTCGACTTCTAAAACGCGCTTTTTCGGGCGTTGGTCTTTCGTTTCCCCACGAATAATTGGTTTTTCCGCCGTTGGACGCGGCAAATTCCCATTCGGCTTCGGTCGGCAGGCGCGCTCCGCGAAATTTGCAATATTCGCTTGCCTGTCTCCAAGATATGCAAACGACGGGATTATCTTCTTCTTGCAATTCTTGCGGCGGCGCGATTTTTGAAAGTCCTTGGTTTGTCCAAAGAAAGCAATTTCCGCTTTTGTAATTTGGTCTTGAACATTTTCCCGCGCTGACGCATTCGTTATAATCTTTGTTGCTCGCAGGGCGTTTTTCTATTTTGTACGCGTCAAGCGTAACCGTGTGAACGGGCTTTTCGTCGTGTTTGCCGTTTTCGCTTCCCATATTGAACGTCGCGCCGGGAATTTCAACAAATTCGCTTGTTGCAAACGACGAAACGCAAAATATAATTATATAAAATAATAGTTTTATTTTCATAAAAAACTCCTGCGATTAACGGTTGCCCGCTTCCTGCATTCCCATTAAAATAATCATTACCGACAGAAATACGATGATTCCTATTCTGTCCATTTTCTTTTTCTTTTCTTCAGTCGCTTCCGCGTTTGCTTCTTCTTGTTCGTCGGATTCTTTATCTTCTTTTTCTTCTTTAATATTTGTCGTTTTTCGCGTTTTTGAAGTTGTTGCGCTTTTGGCTTCGACGTTTCCCGCTTTTTGATTTTCAGAAACTAAATTAACTAAAATAGTATCTTTTTGCCCAGCCGATAAATTTATGGTGGTGTCAAATAATTCATATCCGTCTTTTAGAAGCATAATGTTGTATTCTTGCGGTTCAAGTCCCGACGCAAAAAAAGGCGTAAGTCCCGATTTTTTGCGATTGACCAAAATCGTGGCGGAATCGGGTTTAGTAAGTATCGTAAGCGACGTTTCGGCGTCTGAAATTTCGCTTTCTTGCGCTTCGGCTTCGTCCTGCGAAATATCGTCGATATTTTCTTGCGCGCGCGTCTTTTCTTGCGCCGCAGTTTCAATTACGGGCGTTTCTTCGGTTGCAGTTTCGTCTGTTTGCTCAACTTGCGCAAACGAAAAAGCAAAACAAAAAATTATAGATAAAAATAGTTTTTTTCTCATTATTCTTTCCTTTTTTTAAGAAAATAATATATGCCAATTAGAGAAGCGCGGATTTTGGAGTAGAAATATTGCAAAATTTCATCTAATATCTATAACGCTTTTTTGTTCAAATTTTTTGCTTAATTTCCAAAGGATTATTTTTGTCGTATTCGGCGGCTCTTTTCAAAAAATCATCCGCAGAATATTTAGAAAAATATTCTCTTTGCCATTCCGTATAATCAAAACGGTCTCGCAACAGACACGAAATAAAAACTTCCGCGTCGAGAACTCCCAAGTTTTCCAGCAAACATTCCATTCCCTCTTTACGAATTACCGCTTCGCTGCGTATCGTCGCCATTTTAAACCTCCCTAACTGTTTCCAAAAAATTTATAGGATTAACCACTTGTATTTCGTTTCCGTTGTATCTTTTAATAAATTTATCGTCGGTAGTTATAAAATAATCGCATTTTGCCAAAACCGCGCACGCCAAATGAGTTGCGTCTTTCATTTTTATATTCATTTTCATAAAATCGTCGCGTAAATTTTTTACCTCTTCAATATATTCGCTTCCTATATATTTTGTCGCAAATCCAAAAAAGCGAGAAATCGAGTTTCTATTTTCAACAAACGGATTGTCGTTGTTCTCGCTTCTTGAAATAAATGAAACCGCCAATTTTATTTTTTTGCGAATAATAAGTCCTTGAATATACATTTTCGCTCGCGCTTCAAGCATTATTCTTATTTGCATTTGGTCGTCAAACGGACGATTATAACTGCAATTATCAAGATAAACAAGCATAATTTTGCTCTCCTTTTTTATCTTAAATATACTTTTTGCCGCAAATAAAAAAGGGAGCGTATTTCTACGCTCCCGTCAATAATTCGCCGATATTCTAAAAACTTACCTTTTTACTCCGATTATTGCGGAATATCGATAAATCATTCCGTTTGCGCTTTTCGCCTCGACAATTACCAAATACGAACCGTTTGCGACAAACCTACCTGCGTTATTTTGCAAATTCCACGCGCTCGCGTTTTTGCCTTCACCGCTGAAAACAACGTTGCCCGTATTATCGTAAATTACCGTTTTTGTTGTTTTTCCGTCTTTGCCGTCGGGAAGAGTTACCTTCACTATTTTTAGTTCGTCCGAAACTACGTTTTTCTTGAATTTTATGCCGTAATGATTGTTGGATTTCTTTACGTCGCCGATTGATGTATTGTCGTTTCCGTTAGTTCCGTTGGCTTCGTCGTTTTCGTCTACTCTGTTGCCGTCGTCAATATTATTGTTTCCGCCAATTCCACCGATTTCGTTGTTTCCGTCAACTCTGTTGCCGTCGTCAATATTGTTGTTTCCGTTGTTTTCGTTGTTCCCGTCAATATTTCCGTCGGTTTCGTTGTTTCCGTTGTTTTCGTTGTTGCCGTTAATATTATTGTTTTCATTGTTTCCGTCGTCAATTTCATTGACTTCATAACTTTGCGCAAGAGAACGCAAATACGGATAACCGTCATTTATTTCGCCGTTTTCATCAATAGCCCAAATGTTTTCAAAATCCCAACCGATAAAACTATTTTCATTTTTTAATTGTTCTGTTGTTAGTCCGGTAATGCCAACAATTCCATTGGTAGCACCGAGACCCGCCGCATTGTTTGCTCCTGCGGAATTATAATACACGGCAGAAGTACCATTTGTTCTTCCAGATGCATATCCGAAAATTCCACCCGCATATCCTCCCAATTCTGTTGTTGCGGTAGCTATTCCGCTTGCGTAAGAATTATTTATCGTTACACCAGTCGCCCCCCATCCATACGCATTTCCTAATAAACCACCGGAATAGCAAGATGATGCACCGGTAGAAATAACGGAAGAAGAAATATTACCGGTTGCGTAAGAATTATTTATCGTTGCATTACCGGTAACAGATCCTATCAATCCGCCTGAATTATAAGATTCTGATGATCCTCCTACATAAGTATAAGTAGTGGAAGAAGATATGTTACCTGTTGTGTAAGAATTATTTATTGTTACACTACCTTCAAGATATCCCACTAATCCGCCTGATGAAATATCACCATAATATTGGGTATTATTAGCGAAAAAAGAAATATTACCTGTCGTGTAAGAATTATTTATCGTAAAAGTAGATATAGCCATTCCCACTAACCCACCAGTGCCACAATAGTTGACTCTGATAATTGTAGCAGAAATAGAACCGCTAATATTTACTCCGCAATTTTCTATTGGTTTTCCTGAATCATATATTCCCGCTAATCCGCCGGCACAACTTCCGCCGGAAATACTCGTAACATTAACAACAAGATTTTTAATTTGCCCGCCTTCAACATAACCGAAAAGTCCTGCTTCTGTATAACTACCCGATACGGAAACATTTGATATTGAATGTCCACCGCCATCAAAAGTTCCACGGAATCGTGTCGCATTAGTACCTGAACCCCCAATAGGAGTATGTGTTTGCGAAAGAGTTATATCGTTTAAGAGAATTATCGTTTTTCCTTGAAAAGACATACCGTGAGTATTTACCAACCACGCTAACCCATTTATATCTTCCTCTGTTGAAATATAAAAAGTGTCTTTTAGTGGATTAACGGTATACCAATCGGTATTTTGCGCAAACGCAACGATTGCGCTAACAAGTGCGACCGCCAAAATTTTTTTGAAACTAATCATTTTGAACCTCCTTTGAGTTTCATATAAGATACGACCAAATTATCAAACAATTTGGTTAAACTCGTGTTAAACTCGTTATTGATATTTTTTTTATATTCCGTTAACTTCTTTTCGTTTTTTATCAGAAAATCATACATTCCGCAAATAAAAATTTTTGCAAGTTCTTTCTCATTTTTCTCTTTTCCCAACTCATTGCTTGGGTTAGCCCCCATAAATCTTATAGAATATTTTCTGTCAATAGGAGATATCAAATTGGGAAGAATATGGTGAAGAACTTTTGAAGAAGAAACCAATGTTGACTTGGATATTGAAACTTTTATATCAAACAATAAATCCACGATTTCATTTATAAAATCGTCGTTGTTTGAAATAACGCTTTTTCTATACTTTTCTAATCTTACTTTCTCTTTAATTATTTCGTCGTAAAATTGTTTCCAAGCAATAATTTTTGTGTTTGTTTTTCCCATTCTGTGCATTCCCCAAGCGGGCAATAATGCGTAAATCATTTCAATGTGTCTTTCGGATAAAAAATCCGATTTTGCCGCTTCAATCGCTTTTGAATGAAAATAAAGGGACGGTTCTCCGAAGTCCTCGTGAATATTTTTCGACTTTTCAACGCACTTGTCTAAATTTTTCTCCAAATCGCGCAAATTTTTAACATAACTACAAATCACATTTGAACGACGTTTATCCGTGCCGTTTAGAATGCGTTTTAACGCGGGAAAATCATCCAAAGAAGCGTTTTTTACTTCATTGTCCATAAATCCTTCTTTCTGAAAAAGTTAATTTGAAATTTATTTTTGAAAAAATTTTCGAGATTTTGAGATAAAACGCTAAACTCGTCAAAGCAAAATTCGTTTTGACGTAAAAAGCAAAAGACCGTATTTTTATTAAAAAATATCCAATTCCTAAATTC
>JGI24698J34947_10001626_pt1 | contig 11963 bp, 5 predicted proteins | sample TergutMp193P3_FD_34947 | JGI IMG/M metagenome (IMG submission 34947)
GTTGCGAAAAATTATTTGCAGGAGAAAGAGATTCGCCGTTTGGAGCGAGCCGTTTCCGGTTATTTTGATTATATAGAGGATTTGGTTGAGAATGAGAATACTTTTACAATGCAGCAATTGGCCGCAAGCGTAAATGAATTTTTGAATTTCAGGAAATATAAGATTTTGCAGGGCAAGGGTAAGGTTTCAAAGGTGGCGGCGGAGCAAAAGGCCGTTGAAGAGTATGAGGAGTTTAATAAGACACAGAAGATTATTTCTGATTTTGATAAGAGGATTGCGGAGTTGAGGGGTGGTAAGTGAGGAGAAATTGACGTCTCTTGTCTTTAGCCTTATGTAAAAATCTCTTATTGCTAAAATGTAACTCGGAAATCGGAGTTAAAAGCCGCTCTTTTGATGTCTTTTCGAGGTAGGGCGGGATTAATTCGGGGTTGGCGGGGCGAGCGTTTATGGGGCGGCAGGGTGATACCTTTATTCGGTCTCATTTTCCTTGATTTTATCGTACAATTCTTTTACCGACATATTTTTATACAAGTCTCTTTGCCAAATGGTATAATCAAACGGTTCTGCCCGTATTCCATTGCGTTTAATAAGCGTGTCACTTATCATGCAAAAATTCCTCCACAAATGCCACAGGATTTACCAAAGTCTAAATACACTTTCATTTTCCTAAGAGAAGATAGCAAATTTTACAGGAAGGTGAGGCTGTGCGGGGTGGCTCTTATTAAATACATTCGGCGAGGATTATGGGGTTAATTGGGGGAAAAACGTCATTAAACGTCATTATTTCGTCAATAACCGAAGATTTTCACATTAAAAGAGGCAAAACATTCTATATTTACCCTCAAATAAATCAAATTTAGGTAGTCGTTTTGGCCGCAGTTAAGAAAAATGAATTGTATAGCTCGCTGTGGGCGAGCTGTGATGAATTACGTGGCGGAATGGATGCTTCGCAATACAAAGATTATATTTTAACTTTATTGTTTGTAAGATATGTCTCGGACAAATTCAAAGGGCAAAAATATGCAGACCTTAAAGTTCCGGAAAAAGGCAGTTTTTATGATATTGTCGCTCTCAAAGGCAACAAGAACATTGGCGAGGAAATTGATAAAGTAATAGCAAGATTAGCAGAAGCCAATAATTTACGTGGTGTCATAGACAATGCACACTTTAATGATGCATCAAAATTGGGACAAGGACAAGAACTTGTTGACAAGCTGACTAAAATAATTGCAATTTTTGAACGTCCTGAATTTGATTTAAAAAACAATCATGCTGATGGAGACGATATTATAGGTGATGCCTATGAATACTTAATGCGCCACTTTGCTACAGAATCAGGAAAAAGCAAAGGACAATTTTATACTCCAGCCGAAGTGTCAAGAATATTAGCTAAGGTAATAGGCGTTGATAAGATAACTAGCAGAGATACTACGGTATATGATCCAGCTTGTGGAAGCGGCTCTTTGCTCATAAAAGTTGCTGAAGCAGCACCATTTGAAATTTCAATGTATGGACAGGAAAAGGATGTTTCTACGGCTGGTCTTGCAAAAATGAATTTTGTTTTGCATAATAAAGCCGCTAGCGAAGTTAAAATAGGCAGTACCTTTTCAGACCCGCAATATTTTGAACCAAACACAGACGACACCATTTTACGCGGTTTCGATTTCGTTGTAGCTAATCCTCCGTTTTCAACAAAAAATTGGACAAATGGCTTTAAAGGTAAAGAATATGATAGATTTATCGGATATGATGATACTCCGCCTGAAAAAAACGGTGATTATGCATGGCTTTTGCATATATTAAAATCTTTAAAGTCCAAAGGCAAAGCTGCTGTCATACTTCCACACGGCGTGTTGTTCAGAGGTAATGCTGAAGTGACTATACGCAAAAATATTATTGATAGAGGGTATATTAAGGGAATTATCGGATTGCCTGCCAATTTATTTTACGGTACAGGCATACCTGCTTGTGTATTGGTTATAGATAAAAAGGACGCAAATAAACGAACTGGCATTTTTATGATAGATGCTAGTCGTGATTATATTAAAGACGGTAATAAAAACCGCTTGCGTGAGCGTGACATATATAAAATAGTTACTACATTTAACAAGCAAATTGAAGAAGACAAATACTCACGTTTTGTCCCCAATGATGAAATAAAAATAAAAAACGAATATAATCTTAATTTGCCGAGATATATAGACGGTAGTACGCCCGATGACTTACAGGATATAGATGCTCATTTGCACGGCGGTATTCCAGTTTTTGATGTTGATAGCATGGATAAATATTGGAAATTGTTTGGTAATTTAAAATATGTGCTATTTGGTAAATTTCGGAAAGGCTATTACAAATTAAATGTTCCAAAAGACAACATTCGCCAAATTATCTATGCCGATAAGGAATTCAGTAAGTATGCAAACCTTATAGATGAAGCGTGTGAGAGATGGCAAAAGGTTGCAGATAAACGACTATACTATATTGATGATGAAGTGGAAATAAAGAAATTGATAGTTGTTCTCGCTGAGGACTTGATAAAGAAATTTGAAAATATTGAACTTATAGATAAATATGATGTTTATGAAGTTTTGCTTTCTTATTGGCAAGATGTTATGGCAGACGATGTTTATCTTGTTTCGCAATATGGTTATGAGGTAGGGAAAGAAATTTATTTAGTTGATAAGGATTGGGATGGTAGACTTATTCCTAAACATATCATTATTGATAATTTTTTTGCTCCTGAAAAGACAATTCTGGATGATACAGAACATCATATAAGCGAGGCACAAAGCAAATTGGATGAATTTATAGAGGAGCATACTGGAGAGGATGGTGCGCTTTTTGAATATTTTAATAAAGATAAAGATTCAATGGATAACAAAGCTATTAAAGCCGAGGTTAAAAAATTAAAAAAAGAAAATAATGATGATGCAAAAATTCTTTTTGAATACGTTGAGCAATTAGATTTACTGAAAGAGAAGGAAAAGTTGTTAAAAGAAATTAAAAATGGACTTGATAGCGAAGTCAAAAATAAATATCCGACTTTATCTATAGACGAGATAAAAAAATTGCTTATTGTCAAAAAATGGTATGATAAAATATTTAAAGAAATTGAGAATTTATATACAACGGTTTCTCATAATATTGCAGACCGTATTGTTGAAATTGTTGAAAGGTATGAAAGTACTTTGGGTGAGTTGGAAAGCGATGTGAAAAAATATGAAAATAAGGTCAAAGGGCATTTGAAAAAAATGGGGTTTGAATTATGACAAAAAAATTTATAGAATATAAACTGGGTGATTATACAGAAATTTGTACTGGTACCAAAAATAATAACGATAAAAAAACTAATGGACGTTACTTTTTTTATGTACGTTCTGACAAAATTGAAAAAATAGACACTTATAGTTTTGATGGTGAAGCAATATTAATACCTGGTGAAGGTAATATAGGCCAAATTATCCACTATATAAAAGGCAAATTTGATTATCATCAGAGAGTTTATAAAATTAGTAATTTTAGAGATTTGTCAGCAAAATATGTTTATTATTATATGTCTAACTTTTTTGGAAATTATGCTCTTTCTAAATCGGTAAAAGCAACTGTAGAATCTTTAAGAAGAGATACTTTTTTAAATTTTACAATAAAAGCACCTGAAGATATTGAGGAACAAAAAGCGATTGCAGAAGTATTAAGCGATATTGACAATTTAATTGAAGCAACTGAAAAGTTGATAGAGAAGAAAAAGCTAATCAAAAAAGGTGCGATGCAAAAATTTTTTCCTAAATCGAATAACATAAAGTCTAATAGTTTAGAAACTTTCTGTTACTTAATTACTAAACAGACTGGCTTTGATTATAGTGAATTTATTAAACCTAATTTACTTGATAAACCTACAAATAATTCGTTGCCAATGGTTCAAACAAAAAATTTTTCGGGACGAAATTTTAATTGGAAGACAGACTATTATGTACCAAAACAAATTGCAAAATTATTTCCTTCAATTTGTATAAACTCACCATGTCTATTATTGTCTATCGTTGGTAGTCTAGGTAATATTGGTTTATATTTATCATCTAGAGAAATTTTTTTAGGTGGAGCAATTTGTATTGCGCGGTTTCATGATGAAATTTGCATACCATTTATTTATTATTATTTGTGTTCTGAAGCAGGACAAACTCAAATCAAAAATATAACGAAAGGAGCTGGCCAAGCAACTATTACAATTGAAGATATAAGGAAAATTAAAATTCCTAAAATACTTAAAGAGGAAAGTTTAACTATCTCTAGAATACTAAGTGATATGGACAATGAAATTGAAATATTAGAAAATAAATTAATCAAGTACAATGATATAAAATTAGGTATGATGTATCAATTGCTTACAGGTAGTATTCGATTACCTCTTTTTAAGCAAACAGATATAAAATTAAAAATGCTTTCTAGTCATAGCAAAGAATTTAATGATGCTATCGCAATATCTGCAATTGTAGACTTTTGGGGACGAAACCCGAAATATCCACTTGGTAGAGTTAAAATTCACAAACTTCTTTATTTATACGAACGAAAACAAAATGCAAATATTTCAGGTTTTTTAGAAAAAGCTGCTGGTCCGTATGACAAAAATATTCGTTATATCGGTGGAGAACGTATTGCAAAACGCAATAAATATATAGTAGAAACAAAAGGTTCAAAAGGTTCAATATTTACTTGTGGTGAAAAAATTAACGATATAAGAAAATATATAGATGATTGGAATATTCAACCTGATATTGACTGGTTGATTGAAACCTTTGGACGTACTTCAAGAGAAGAACTTGAAGTACTTGCCACTATTGACAATGCAAGAATTAAACTTGAAGACCAAAATGTTGATGTAAATTTAAAAAGTATCAAATCTTATATTCAATCTAGTCCAGAATGGAAAGCAAAACTTAAACTAAATTACTTTAATGACATATCAATACAAAAAGCAATTGAAAAAAGTTATGCCTTATTTGGTTAGGAGGTTCAAATGTCAAACATCGGCGACATAGAAAGAATAACTCAAAACAATGTCGTTAAGCTATTTTGCGACAAAACAAAACTTGACTATACCTATCTTGGAAATCTTCACGACCGAGAAAACAGCAATATAATAGTTGACCGTTTACACAAATTTCTTCTGCGAACATATAGCGAAAAAATAGCTGAAGATGCAATAGAAGAATTATTAAAAGCGGCTAATTATATGCAACAGGGTCTATACTCTGCCAACAAAGAAGTTTACACTCTATTAAAATATGGAGCCAAAATAAAAGAAAATCCCAATGACCCAGAGAAAACTATTTATTTTATCGACTGGCAAACTCCCTCTAATAATGATTTTTGCATAGCCGAAGAAGTAACGGTAATTTGCAATCTTGAAAAACGCCCCGATTTAGTCATATACGTAAATGGCATAGCTCTTTCTGTAATAGAACTAAAGAGAAGCACAATTTCTGTCTCTAATGGTATTCGTCAAAATCTTACCAATCAAAAAATAAGTTTTATCGCTCCCTTCTTTACCACAATACAAATTGTATCCGCAGGCAATGACAGCGAAGGATTGCGTTACGGCGTTATCAATACTCCCGAAAAAGAATTTTTGGAATGGAAAAACTATAACGAAACATCCAATCAATTCTCAAAACAAATAAATGAAATGTGCGAAAAACTCCCGAATAAACTTGATTGGCAAATTTATAGTATATATCAAAAAGATAGATTTTTAGATTTAATACACAATTATCTAATTTTTGACAAAGGAAAAAAGAAAATATGCCGCCATAACCAATATTTTGGAATACAAGAAGCCCAAACAAAAATAAAAAGAAACGAAGGCGGAATAATTTGGCACACTCAAGGCAGTGGCAAATCTCTTACAATGGTATGGCTATCCAAATGGATTCTAAGTACTTTTCCCAATGGACGAGTTTTAATCATAACCGACCGAGAAGAACTTGATGACCAAATAGAAAAAATTTACGAAGCTGCCGGCGAAAAAATTCATAGAACAAAAAGTTGCGATGATTTGATTATGAGTCTAAACAAGTATGATGATAGACTTATGTGTTCGCTTGTACATAAATTTGGACATCGTGGCGAAATTTCGGAACTCGATTATGAAAAATATTTACAAGATTTGAAAGCTGCTTTGCCCAAAGATTTTGAAGCTAAAGGCGATATTTTTGTTTTCGTAGATGAATGTCATCGCACTCAATCTGGAAAATTGCACAAAGCAATGAAAGCCATATTGCAGAAAGCCGTATTTATAGGCTTTACAGGAACACCATTGCTTAAAAAAGATAAAGCTACAAGTATTGAAATATTTGGCGGCTATATCCATACTTATAAATTCAATGAAGGCGTACGCGACAATGTTATTCTTGATCTCAGATATGAAACACGGGATATTCCTCAAGAGATAACTGCTCAAGATAAAATTGACGAATGGTTTGAAGTTAAAACTCGTGGACTTACACCAAGGGCAAAAGCAAAATTAAAGGCAACTTGGGGAACAATGCAATCTCTATACAGTTCTAAAAGCCGTCTCGAAAAAATTGCTTGCGATATTTGTTTTGATATGGAAATTAAAAATAGATTAAGCGATGATTACGGCAATGCAATTTTAATCGCAAGTAGTATTTACGAAGCATGCAAATATTATGAAATTTTTCAATCAATGGGATTTAAAAAATGTGCTATAATATCTTCTTACAAGCCTCATTCGGGTAACTTGAGAACGGAAACTGTAAGCCCTGATGAAGATACCAAAGCATTTGAAAAATATGCGATTTACAAAAAAATGCTTGCAGGGCAGAATGTAGAGGAATTTGAAGAAGAAGCCAAGCGTAAATTTATATACGAACCGGCAAATATGAAATTATTCATTGTTGTAGATATGTTGCTTACAGGTTTTGATGCACCATCTTGTACTTATCTTTATATAGATAAACCAATGCGAGACCACGGTTTGTTTCAAGCTATTTGTCGTGTAAATAGACTTGATGGCGAAACTAAGGATTTTGGCTATATAATTGATTATAAGCAATTATTTGGTAACCTTAACGATGCTATTGTAAAATATACTTCAAGTGCTTTTGAAGGCTTCGATGCAAGCGATATAGAAAATTTCTTTAAAGATAGAACGACTGAAGCGAAAAAGTTTTTTGATAATACCTTGACGGAACTTGATGGTATTTGCGAAGGTGTTAAAATTCCTCGTGAACAACTGCAATATATACAATATTTTTGCGGTGAAAACGGCATTGACACGGGAAAAGACGAAATGTTTGGTCGTATGCGTGAACGGCTATACAAACTTACTTCACGTTTAGTACGTGCTTTTTCAGAAATCAAACCGAATATGACTGAGGTAGGTTATAGTTTAGAGGAACAAGATGAAATTATCGAAAAGGTTAATTTTTATATTGACCTCAGAAAAATCATAGGTCAAGCAAGCGGTGATTTTATTGATTTAAAAGCATACGAACCGGGAATGAGACATCTTATAGACAATTACATCATTGCCGAGGATAGTAAAAAAATAGCCGCATTTGATGATTTTACTTTGCTTGATTTTATTAAGGCACAAGAAAATAATCTTGGAGAAGATAATAAAAATACTAAGGAAAGTGCCGCCGAAGCAATTGAAAACAATATACGCAAAAAAATAGTAGAAAAGCAAATAATTAATCCTCATTATTACGAGAAAATGTCTGCTATTTTAGAAAAGCTGATTTTGGAAAGAAAGCAGGGAGTTTTAAAATACAAAGAACTTATAGAGCGATATATCAAACTTACCAAAAACGTACAAAACCCTGAAGAAAATGAAATTTATCCAATAACAATACGAAAGAATGGTGCATTAAGAGCTTTTTATGATAATTTTGGCAATGATGAAAAATTGGCACAAGAGCTTCATAATGCTGTTATGTCAAGCAGAATGGCTGATTTTCGTGACTCACCAGTTAAAGAAAATAAAATTAAAAGAGAGTTGAATAAAATTTTAGATGATGAAAACGAAGTAGAAAGGGCGTATAAAATTATTGTTGAGCAAGAGGAATATTAATGCGATTTACTATATCTGGGATGCCAATTGAGGTAATAAAAAAAAATATAAAAAATCTGCATTTATCCGTTATGCCTCCAAATGGACATATAATCGCATCAGTACCTTTGTCAATAAGCGATGAAAATATAAGATTATTTATATGTTCAAAAATAAGATGGATAAAAGTACAACAAGAAAAATACAAGAATCAGTTAAGACATACTCCTAGGCAATTTGTTTCCGGTGAAACTTTATTCGTTTGGGGTAAGCAATATTTTTTGCAAGTAAATTACAAACATAAAGGAAATAATCTTGCATTATTTGGCGATAAAGCCACTCTTACGGTACGAGAGGAAAGTACAATTGTTCAGCGGGAGAATTTTGTAAATAAATGGCTTCGCACGGAGTTAAAAAAAGAGATTTTTAAAAGACTTCCGCTTTGGGAACAAAAAACCGGACTTAAATGTTTGGTTTGGCAAATAAGATATATGAAAACACGCTGGGGTACGTATAGTGAAAAGACGGGTAGAATATTATTTAATTTACAATTAGCAAAAAAACCTTTTAAATGTTTGGATTATATCATTGTTCATGAACTTGGGCATAAAAAATATCGCCGTCATGATAAAAATTTTATCGCTTATATGGATACTTACTTTCCGCATTGGAGAGAAACGAAAAAATTACTAAACGAAAAAACTTTAGATTATTTGGAGTAATTACATTAAGCGGGAAAAGAATATATGTTTGCAAATGAGGATACAAATTACAAAATAGTCGAAGGAGCATATAAAAAGATAAAGAGTATATATTACTATTCTAAAGATAAGCTATATGAACGCTACAAGATAGGGATTTTTGAAGAAAATCCTACTAAGATGGATAAAACCATTAAAAAATTAGCTTTATTATTAAAAAATCCTAGAACCGAATCTAATCAAAAATACATTGATAATTTAATAAATAAAATTGATTATCATATTTTTCCAAAAACTTTTAAACCTTATCAGGAAGAAAATGAAGTGATATCAAATAAAGTAATTGACGCTAAATTAACTAATGTTAATTTTTTGATTGATATGCCGATTGAATTAATGTTACTTGATTGTTTATGGACTTTACTGGTAGGTAAGATTGCAAAAGATAATAATGCTATAATGGTTAATAATTATGCTAATAATTTTTATCCATTATTTTCTATTGGTAGCGACTTAGAGAGTAATGTTGATTTTTATTCAAACAGATTATTCAAACCTTATTTTGAACAATATTCAAATTGGAGAAACAATGCTTTGGAAAAAATTAAGGATTGTTATAATAACCATCAAAATACTACATTAATTTCGCTTGATATAAAAGCATATTTTTACTCTGTCAATTTTAAATTTAATTCGTTAGCTGAATATTTTAACGACGATGAAAGATTGCAAGAATTTTCTTTTCTAACAGAAATTATAGAAAAAATTTATACCAAATATACGGAAAAAATTAAAAAACTACGCCAAGGAATTCCCGCAAAGACCGATAAAGGCGAATGTATTTTTCCATTTCAATTAGTTAGTTCTAATTTTCTTGGCAATTTATATTTGCGAAAACTTGACGTACGAATTAATGAGAGTATTGGTTTACTTTATTATGGTAGATATGTTGATGATATAATTTTAGTAATGAAAAATGAATTTAAAAATAAAGACACTACTAAAGAACAAATCATTGAAAATTTATTGATTCAAAATAAAATAATCAACGAACAGGAAAATAAATCATACAGCATTGACAATACAAATCTAAAAATTAATAACGACAAAATTAAAATATTCAATTTCTATCATGATGAACCTGAAGCATTACTAGAAAATATGGAAGAAAAAATTCTTGCTAATGCCAGCACTGTGAATTTTTCTGATGATATTGCTGAGTTGGGAAAATTTAATAAACAAGTTTACTATCAGGAAAAAGATAATAACTTTTCAAAATTCAAAGATTTTGATTTATTGATTTCTGACAATTATAGTGCCACTCGATACATAAATAAGTTGATAAATATTAATAAAAATATTACTGATCCACAAAAGGAAGAAAATAAAGCTATCACAGATTTTTATTCGAGTTCTAGATGTTTGGAATATAGAAGTTCGTGGACGTTGATTTTTTATCTTGGCGTAGTTCAAGACGACATTCAATACATGAGGAAATTTTACTATCTTGTGACAAAAGAAATCAATAAACTTTCCAAAGAAAAAATACAAGATATTTTTTCTAATAAAAAAAAATTTATTCTAAAAAAAATTAAACAATCTTTAAAATACGAACTCAGAATTGCTATGGCTGTTGCATTAGCATTAAATATTTCAATAATTAAGAGTATTAGTATCAAAAAAATTGCCCTAATAATAAGAAAAGCAAATTTATTTAATCATCATTTAGTATCTTATCCTTTAATAAATTATACTAATAATTCTGATTTGGAAGATTTTTCGTTATTGGGACTTGATATCAATGTCGTAGCTAAAAATGAACTAATCTTGGATGAAAGAAAACTAAAATATACTCCTAGATTTATACATTTTGAGGATTTAAATTTATTTGCTTTTTTACAAAATTATAAAGAAGGGGGCAATTTATTTCTGAATAAAATTAATGAGATATTTACTAACTTTACGAAAATAAATTCAATTGATCCTGAATTCAAAATCGAACAAAATTATGATAATGGTTTAGAAACAATTACTTATCATGCTATGGATAAAATAGAAAATGTTACTGTTGGAGTAGCAAGCATTTTGTTGAGAGAACGAGAATGTTTCGATGTAGTTAAAGATCCGGGAAAATATTTAACTTTTAAGAATAAAAAGAATTTATTTTCTTTATTAAAAATCGCTGAAAAAAATAAAGCTAAAATTATTGTAATGCCAGAATTATATCTTCCTGTTGCATGGTTAAGTGATGTGAGTAATTTTGCACGGAAGGCTGGATTTACAATAGTTACTGGACTTCAATATATTAGAAACGACACGAGAATTTTCAACTTCATTGCAAATATTCAACCTTTTTATACTTCGAAGACGATAAAACATCGAAACTTATTCACTCATATACGGGAAAAATATAATTATTCGCCGATTGAAATAGAGAAATTAAAGTTGTATAAATTAATTAATTCATCTAAAGATTGCGTAACAATATATGATTTATGCAGTCAATATAGATACAGCAATAGATTATGTTATGAATTCACAAATATTAACTCACGTGCTTTATTGAAAAATAAGATTGAACTTATTTTGGTTCCAGAATTCAATAAAGATACAAATTATTTTTCTAATATTATTGAAGCGACCGTTAGGGATAATATGTGCTTTATTGCTCAATCAAATACTTCCCAATATGGAGATTCTTGTATTACTGGACCTTATAAAACAGAACAAAAGAATATATTAAAAATCAAAGGAGCAAAGAATAACAATATGCTTGTGGAAGACATTGAAATTTACAAACTCATTGAGTATAAGAAATTAATGCAAGAAAAATTTACAAGCAATAAAGCCAATAAAAAATGCGGCACAAAAAAAGAAGGTGGATTTAAAGAACCTCCTGCTGGATTTTTTGATTAGCAATATATTCTACTCTACCACCCCCATCAGGGCCAGAAGGGGTAGCTCGCAACACCGTGCGAGCGAGGGGAAGGCCTTCCCCACACCTTACCACCCTGCTCACCCAATTTCCTTATACATCTCATAAACATACGAAGCACTTTCAGTATATAAACCGGTTTCCACATCCTGCAGTTTTTCAAAAACTTGAGAATTAAAAAACTTTTCCATTGCGGTATCAATCGGCAAATTATGCTCTTGCGAAATAAAACAAACAACATCTCTTGTTATGTATT
>JGI24698J34947_10001627_pt1 | contig 11962 bp, 10 predicted proteins | sample TergutMp193P3_FD_34947 | JGI IMG/M metagenome (IMG submission 34947)
CTCTTTATATTTGTTCCCAAAATGGTACGTAAATCGCTTTCAGTCATAGAGAATATTAGCTAATACATTGACAAAACTATCAAATAACTAATACAATGTAATAATAATCACTTTAAGTGAATATAAGCTTTTTATGAAAAAAGGAGTGAACCATGAACACAAGAAAAGTCATCGGTTACGGCTTAATGGCTGTAATAATTGCGCTGGCGTTTACCGCCTGTGACACCGGAGGCGGCACTGGCTCTGGCGGTGGTACTGGCCCAAGTACTGGCCCAAGTACTGGCCCCGGCGATCCCAACGTCCCCTACATCATCACCGGAAGCGGCTCATCATTCACGGCAACCAAAAGCGGCGCAACAGTGGGAACGGCTAATCAACCGATAACATCGGTTATTAACGCAATAGGAACGCATACCGCAGGGCAGGACTATACACTACAGTTTGGCAACGGGACAGACGTATTGGACATCGGCACGGAGTATATACGCTTCTATAACTTCCCTGAAAACGACCAACAGTGTACAATTACGGGGAAAATTACATCAAGCGGCTCTTCTACGATAACCAATGGTAACATTTCAATAGTCAGCACAGCGGATATTGCGAATACCGGGACCAACGGGCGGGCGATTTCCAACAACAAGACGTTAACTATCAATGACGGCACAATATCGACAACAGAGGGCGGCGGTGCGATAAGCAGCAACAGCACGCTTACTGTCAACGGCGGCACAATATCGGCAACAGGTGGCAGCACTGTGAGCGGCATCAACGGCTCGGGTACTATCACTATCAATGATGGTACAATATCGGCAACAGGTGGCGCGGCGGCGATTGCTGTTACCGTCGTCTCCAACGGCAGTACGCTTACTATCAACGGCGGCACAATATCGGCAACGGGCGCCACGGTTAGCAACTTTGCTGTTTACGACAACAACAGCGGCATCACGCTTATTATCAACGGCGGCACAATATCAGCAAGAGGTACAGGCGGCACCTCGTTTGCTCGTGCTGTTTCCACCTTCGGCGGCAGTACGATTTCTATCACCGACGGCACAATATTGGCAACAGGCGGAGGTAACAACTATGGTATTTCCGACGGTATGATTACTATCACCGGCGGCACAATATCGGCAATATGCACAGGCGGCACGTCGTTAGCTATTGCTGTTTACGGCGGTCCGATTACTATCACCGGCGGCACAATATCGGCAACAGGCGGGTCGCAATATACGCAATATGCTGTTTCCGCCAACTCCCGCTACAACACGATTACTATCAGCCCCTCCGCTGTGATTATCGGTGAGGTAGATCGTGGGTAGCGTGGATAGTATGAGTGAGGAACGGAAAGATAACAGGGAATGCAACAGTGTCAGGCGCGAAAGTGACAGGTAACGCGCATTGCCTGTCACTTTTTAGATTCTTTCTCTGCGTTCTTAGCGTTTTAGCGCCTCTACGTTAAATTCTTCTCTTTTCCCCCTCACATCAACGGGGCAAAGACGCGAAGCACGTCGGAGATGATCCGTTGGAAGGCGTTTCTGGCGCAGTCTTTAAGAGTCACTTCCTGGGAGATGGGCAGGGTCTTTAAAAAGTCTTCCTTAATCGCGGCAATTGTTTCGCTTGCGTAAATCAGCACGCCGCATTCAAAGTGAAGGTACAAACTGCGGAAATCCAGGTTTGTGGTTCCTACGGTGGCTATTTTATCGTCGGAGACAAAGGACTTTCCGTGGTTAAAGCCGGATGTGTATTCGTAAACTTTTACGCCGGCCTGAATGAGCCTGCGGTAATAAGAACGCGACGCAATCGCCACTATCCATTTGTCCCAGCGGTGCGGCGTTATTATGCGCACATCAACGCCGCTTTTTGCGGCCAATGTAAGCGAGGAGAGCAGGTTATCGTCTACAATCAGATACGGCGTGTTGATGTAAATGTAGTCTTTTGCCTGGCTGATAATCTGAATGTAGACATGCTCGCCGACATTTTCATCATTGATGGGATTGTCCGCGTAAGGCTGAACAAAGCCGTATTTTTCAAAACTTTCGGCTGTTACGTGCTCAACGGCGTTGTCTTTCCATGGATAAAAAGACGCGTAATCATCCCTGTTGTCGATATTTAAGTTCCACATCTGCAGAAAAATCAACGTTAAAGACCATGCCCCGTCGCCTTCTATCATTATCGCCGAATCTTTCCAGTGGCCGAAGCGCTCTATAATGTTGATGTACTCGTCCGCAAGGTTAAGGCCGCCCGTGAAAGCAACCTTGCCGTCTATCGAAATTATTTTACGGTGGTCTCTGTTGTTCTGCAATGATGAAACAATCGGCTTGAATCTGTTAAAAACAAAAACTTTTATTCCTTTTTGTTTTAATTCTTCTTTATAATTTCTTGGCAGGGTAAAAAAACAGCCAAGATCATCGTATATTATGCGGACGTCAAGGCCTTCCGAGGCTTTTCTTTCCAGCAGTGTAATTATGGAATTAAACATAAGCCCTTCTTTTAAGATGAAGAATTCCAAGAAGATGTATTTTTTTGCCTTTTTCAGCTCTTCTTTTACCTTGTGAAAAAAAGCTTCTCCCGATTCCAGATAAATCTGCCTGGTGTTGGCATAAACAGGAAAGCCTGCGTAATTCTGCAAATATCTGGCGTTGGTTCTTAACTCCGGGTAAGTATCAGTCAACTCCGCAAGCCTGTCTCCCGGCATATAAAAAGCTTCCCGGCTTTCGTTAATACTGCGTTTAATGGCTTTTTTTAATTTTTTCGGNTTNGACCAGAAAGAAAACATNATGTACATGATTCCGCCAAAAAAAGGAAACAGCAGAATTATAAAAATCCATGTAAGTTTATAACCGGCTTTTTCATGTTTGTTCAGTACGCGGATACAGACGATAATGCTTAATAAATTCAATATGTAATATGAAAACTTTAAATATTTTCCCGCCCCTATCAACAGGAAAAAGATCAAACTGATTTGTACAAGAAGGGTAAGAATAACAAAGGCCCTTCTCCTGAAAACCAGTTTAAAACGCTTTGTGTTCATTGTAATTTACAAAGGCCAGGGGCCCACTCCGTTTCTCAGCACTTTCACTTCGTCTTCGCACATATCCAAAATTGTAGAAAAAATCCGCTCCCTCTCTTCCCCGCTGTCAAGAATTAAATCCACTCCGTTGATAAGCTCAAGCTCCCAGCCGCATTCAAAAAGCTCGTCTTCAGGAATGGGCGGAAGTTCAGTTCCGGCGTCTTCGCCTGAGAAGGTTTCCGTTTCCTGTCCGGCCATGCTTCTTTTTGCGGTGATTGAATAAAGGGGGAATCCAAGCGTTTCGATTAGGCGGATGGGAACGGGATAGTCGGGGATACGCACGCCGGCCTCGTGGCGGCGGATATCAAGTACCTTTTCCGTTCCCGGCAGAGTTTTCAAAATAAAAACGTACGGCCCCGGCGAAAGGCGGTTTATTAAACGAAAGCGGCTGTTGTTCAAACTGCACATTTCGCTGAACTGCGAAATAGCCGAACACAGAAGGGTGAAGTGCCGCTCGTCTCTTTCGCCCGAAAGCCGCCTTAGTTTTTTAATAGCAGTAGGCGATTTTATCGAACAGACAATGCTCCAGCTTGTATCGGTGGGCAGGGCGACCAGCGCTCCGTCTGCAAGCATCTGCGCTGTGCGGTTCAGTATTCTGTCGTCAATATTTGAAGGGATAATATGTTCAAGCACTCATACCTCACGGAACCCATAACAACTTGTCGGGCGCGGACTCTTTTAAAAATATATTCTCATAACGTCCCGAATGATTGAATGTAGTATTTTCCGGGAAATAGTTCTGCATAAAGAACCAAACCACGTCGTCCATTACCATGGCCGAATCCGTTGGCGCGTAACGATACCAGATTTCTTTTTCTTCAAGAATTTTTCTCGCCTTCTCGTCATTTTTGCAAAGTTCCGGGTCTGTAATGCGCCGTATTTCGCTTCTAAGGCCGCCGTAATTGGTCTGGCTTACAACGAACATGCGCAGACGTTTGCTTTCGTCCATCCAGTAAATTTCAAAAACACCGGCGACAGACGGGACTTTTCTTATGATTTCGTAACGGTCGGCCTTGGCAAGCGGCGACCAGTTCACATAGTAGTAAACGTCCCCGTCCTTTTCCACAGCCTCGATTCCGCATTTCATGCCTAACTCTAGCATATAAAAAGTATATTTTCTATACATAAAAAAATAATTTGTGTATGAAAAACGATACACTTCGGCCCTTTTTTGCGCAGGAATCACAGGGTTTAATTTGACGTAATTCCTTATGTAGCAAGGACTTACGAGCAATTCAGGCGATTCTGGGACAGCTTGGCACGGTTTTTGCTGGATAATACTAGGTGATTTGCATTTATTTTAAATGACCGGGAGGCAAAATGCAAAAAAAAGCGGCTAAATCTTGTGATGATCTTCTGGAGACCTACTTTAAGCAGATTAAAGTTTTCCCCCTTTTAACATTTGAAGAAGAGCTGGAATTGTCAAAGCGGATACAGGACGGGGACGCTGAGGCTCTGCACAAGCTGGTAAACTCCAATCTGCGTCTGGTTGTAAGAATTGCCGGAATATTCGGCGTGCCGGATGTTCCCATTTTGGATATTATTCAGGAAGGTAATTTGGGACTGCTTCACGCGGCGGAAAAATACGATTACCGCAAGAACGTGCGTTTTTGCACTTACGCAAGCTGGTGGATACGGCAGTTTATCACCCGTTTTATTTCCAACAAACGCAGAATTGTCCGTTTGCCTCATCGCAAAGAGGAAACTCTGCGGAAAATTCAAAAAACATACCATATTCTGTGCCAAACGCTGATGCACCAGCCGAAAAATATGGATATAGCAAGAGAGCTTGGCATTTCCGTTCAGGATGTTGATTCTATCGTCAATTTCGCGTCCGGTTCTTTGTCGCTTGATCAGAATATCAACGATGACGATATTGCCGGGTCAATGGATATTCACGAGGATTATACCTACAGCCCCGAGCGGAGTCTGATGAAGCAATTTTCCCAGGACGGCACTATGAAGGTTTTGGATAAATTAAAAGAAAGAGAAAAAAGCATATTGACTTACCGTTACCAGCTTAACGGCTGTGAGCGCCACACATTAAGAGAGATCGGCGACAAACTCGATCTTTCACCCGAAACCGTCCGTCAGATTGAAATGCGCGCCCTGAAGAAAATCCGCAGTCACGCGAAAGAATTGCGCGAATGCGTGTATGTTGAGGCGATTTAGTATATAGTGAAAAAATGATAAAACAAGACGCGCTGGTTGTTTACAAGGGGAAGCCGGCGCTTGTAAAAGATCTTTCAGACGGAAAAATCTCTATTGTCCTTCAAAGCAGGGAGCAGGTAAAAGTCCGGGAAAAAGATATTGAATTGATTCATCCCGGTCCTGTTAAGGATTTCAGCTGTATCGAAGGCGGCGTTTGTGCCTCAGTAATCCGCGAAGCATGGGAACTGCTTGCGGACGAAAGCTCGCCTGTCCAGCTTAAAGAACTGGCCGCGCTTGTTTGCGGCGAATACACGCCGGCTTCCGCATATTCCGCGTATTCTTTACTGCGCGACGGTCTTTACTTTACCGGCACTGCCGCCGCGATTACGCCGCGCAGTAGGGAAGAAGTCGCTTCCCAAGAGGCAAAGCGCGGCGAAAAACAGCGCGAAACAGACGAGCGCGCGCAATTTCTTGAGCGCTTAAAAGCCTGCATAAAAAAACCTTCCGATAACCGCATGCAAAGCGGCGACATGCGCTTTATGCAGGATGTCGAAGCGCTCGCCTACGGCAAATCAGCAAAGAGCCGTACCATGAAAGAAGCCGGCCTCAGCGAAACGCCCGAAGACGCGCATGCCCTTCTTCTTAACACAGGTTTTTGGACGCCGTTTGTCAATCCCTATCCAAGCCGCTTTGGCCTTTCGCTGTCGCATGCAAATGTCCGCCCCGATGCGCCGCCTGCCGAAGATCGCCGCGATCTTTGCCGCCTTGCTTCCTTCGCCATTGACAGTCCCTGGAGCAGTGACCCGGACGACGCCGTCTCAATAGAAGGGAATATTCTTTATGTGCACATAGCGGACCCTGCTTCTTCAATTACGGCGGACTGTCCGGCGGAAAAGGAAGCGCGTGACAGGGGGGCTACAGTCTATCTGCCGGAAGCTACTTTCAGAATGTTGGCAAACGATGCCCTTCTGCTTTTCGCGCTTGGTCTTGAAGAAAAATCCCCGGCCCTGACTTTTAAGATGACCCTTGATGAAAGCGGCGAGGTAACAGATACGGAGATTTTTCCCTCTATTATAAAAGTTACGCGCATATCTTACGAAGACGCGGACAAAGAAATGGAAAGCGCGGCCACAGCGAATGCGACTGCGTTACGCGCTCTTTATGAACTGGCTCAGCGCAATTATAGGCGGCGCGAAGAAATGGGCGCGGTAAACATTGAACTGCCGGAAACCCACGTTAGTCTTGAAGACAAAACTGTAAACATAAAGCCGGTTGCGCAGTGCCGCTCGACTTCTCTTGTAAGGGAGTGTATGATCATCGCCGGTGAAAGCGCCGGAACATGGGCGGCCGGAAAAAATATTGCCTTTCCATACATCAGTCAGGAAGCGGACATTCCCGACGCTGTTATGTTCGGTTTAGCGGGTTTTATGCAACTGCGCAGAAGTATGAGGCCGCGCGTTTTGAGTACGAGGCCGGGCCGCCATCAGGGGCTTGGCCTTGACACTTACTCGCAGGTTACAAGCCCTCTGCGCCGCTACACCGATTTACTGGCGCATATTCAAATACGCGCTTTTCTTCGAGGAGAGAAGACCCTTTCCACCGATGAAGTTTCGGCGCGCCTTGGTTTTAGCGACGCGGCCACGGTTGCAGCGGTACAGGCGGAACGCGCTTCCAATCATCATTGGACGATGGTTTACCTGTCTGACAAAAAAGATTCCGAGTGGGACGCTGTCGCTCTTGAAAAAAAAGGCAACCGCTGGGCGGTGATTATTCCGGCTCTTGCCCTGGAGACGCAGGTTCCCCTGCAAAAAGATGTTTCACCTAACGAAGATGTCAAATTACTGCTGAAGTCGGTAAATATTCCAAAAGGAGAGGCGGTTTTTCTGCACCGCAGTTGATTTTGACTATTTTGTCAGCTCATTTTACTTTTGTGAGAGATGAAAGAAACTTTAATCCTGAAAAATTATCTCAAAGCCTTTATGATACTAATTAAAAATAATAATCTTCCTGATGTTCATATTCATAGTTATACATAGCTTCCATTTCAGCAATATATGTTTTAAGAAATTTACCAAATTCAGATAAATAGATATCTATGCCCATTAAATAATTACCAATAGTGTTTATGGCATTTTTTATTTTTTCTAAATCATAATCCTCACGAAATTCAAAATGAACATCGTTCTTTGTTGATTTTGGGTAACGAAATTTTTGTCCAGTCTCGTCCATTTTATGATATTCTAAAATGGATTTCTTTATATCTTCGTCAAATTTTTCTTCTGAAATGCAATCTAAAGTAGCTATAAGCGAATTTAGCAATGTTTCAATACTATGTGTTTTCTTGGACAATTTTTCTCCATATTTTTTCCTCTGCATATTACACGTTTCACAAAGAGGATATATTTCTTCTGCGCTTAAAATTAAATATTTTAGACATAATTCAATAAATTGCCGGTAATTATAACAAATAGGAAAGAATAGCCGATCTTTTAATGGGTGGTGTAATGCTATCGCCTCATTTACTAAAATATCACCAGCTTCCCAATAGCCTATTATGTAGGAGGCTTCATTAGTAAAATTCTTGCCTACTGTTACATTGGAATAATCACTTAATCCTCGTTCAAATATCTTAGCCATATATAATCATAGCCACTTTTATGTATTTGGTCAATTATTTGTAGACGAATTTGAAAAATAGACTTGAAATACGTTTAAGGTAATGATACGGCAATGGGATAAAGAGCGTTACTATGGGCTTGTATAAGCGTCTTAGAGGGTTTTTATTTGGGGGTCTGTGATATGGAAAAACAGCGTTTTATGTTTTTGTTATACGAAGGTTTTTAAGCAACATTAAAATAAAATACTTAATTACCACCAGGTAGATGTAGTTACCGTGTAACTCCTAGCTTCAAACTGAACGAAAGATCTCATATAATTTAATAAATAATATATTTCACGAGGATCGCTTAGCCCTCTTCTGTATCTATATTTCCTTATATGTAAATTTGCCGAAGCATTTATTGGAGAATGAATAACAAGCGTTCCCCAATTTACACCACGTTCATCTCTGTATTTAGCTTCAACGTAGGTTGATCCCGATACATATTCGCTCAAATAGCTTCTACATTCAAATGGGTCTAATTTACTAAATTCATTCTGAATTTCCGCATAAACAGCTTCCTTTTGTGCTGAATCCCTATTATATTTTATATATTTTGTCAGCTCAAATGATTTTATGCTTTCGTCAAAAGTCGACAAAAGCTGATCCGAATCGCTGTCTAACGAACCGCAGGTTATTACAAAATACTTGCCTTTTCCGGCCGGTAAAAAATAAGCTGTCGCTTTTATATTGAACCCCTGCTGGGAAAAATTATATATTACTCGCTCGCCCGTTATACCGGAATTGGTTTTAAACGCGCTTCTGCTTGACAATTTATACTCCTGAAAAAATGTTTTCAATTGGGTAAGATTAGCGCTAACGTAATCCTTAAGATTGCCGGTATATGTTTCATTTACAAAAACAATATTAGCCGCAAAACCTCCGCTGGCAGGACCGATTATGGCTTTATATTTTAATCCGGGAAAATCTATTACATTCCAGTTTAACGGCGGACAGATAGAAAAATCCCCGTTATGATCCAAAACCCTTTCCCCGTTTTGCGCAAAGATAGAAGTCGAAATTAACAGAAAAAACACACTCAGATAAATTTTAACAATAGCTTTCATGCTTTTCCTCCATAGGATAAACATTCATTATCATAGAGTTCTTTCCGGTTTTTGTCAAGAATTATAATTAAAACAGCGGATCGAGTGCCCTGCGCCTATCTGCGACAGCGAAGGATGTTCGCGCAAACAGCGCTCTGTCGCCTTGGAGCACCTCGGCGCAAAAGGGCAAGATTCTTCCGTCATTGCAAACATTGAATTCCATGAATCACCTTTGCGTTCTTCGCGTCTCTGCGCCTCTGCGTGAAACTCTTCCGACGAAATTCCGGCCGCGCATGAAAACAAAAGCTTAGTATACGGATGTTTTCCCTCGCGGTACAAATCCGCCGCGGGAGCCTCTTCCATCAATTCTCCGCGATACATTACGCCGATGCGGTCGCAAAAATAGCACGCTACTTTTAAATCATGCGCTATGAACAAAAAAGACATATCCCTTTTTTCGCGGATGTCGAGTAACAGATTGAGAATCTGCCCCTGAATGGAAACGTCCAGCGCGGAGACAACTTCGTCGCAGATTAAAAGTTCAGGCTCCATTAAAAGAGCGCGCGCAATGGAAATTCTCTGGCGCTGGCCGCCCGAAAATTCCGAAGGCCGTTTTTCCAAATCGGCGGCCTGAAGACCCACTTCTTCCAAAATGGCGGCGGCTTTTTCGCGCAGGTTTTTCTCGCTGACACCGCGCTTCTTCAGCGGACGGCGGCAGCCGGAAACTAAAACCTCGTAAACGCTCATGCGCGGATTAAGCGAACGCGCCGGGTCTTGAAACACATAGCGCACTTTTTCGCGGTACTGCCTCAGTTCCTCTTTGCGAAGAGCGGCTACAGGCAATGGCGCGTCCCCGTGGTGAAAAGTAATTTCGCCAGAGTCCGCTTCGTACATACGCACAAGCATTCGCGCTGTGGTTGTCTTTCCACAGCCTGATTCGCCTACCAGCCCGTAAGATTCATTTTTACCGATATAAAAAGAAATATCGTTTACAGCGTTGACAAAACGTCCGAAGCGGGCAAAGAAGCCCGCCTCAAGATTAAAGCGTTTGTGTAAATGTGAAACAGTCAACACCTGCATGGGAATATTATAGAGCAAATTTGAATTGAAAGGGAAGCCTGCTTGACACGATTTTAATTTTATTACAAAATTTTGCAATGGAAGAAGTCCATGCTAAAACCCGCGTAAAATTCCCAATAGGCGCGAAATTAATCATCATTATTTCTGTTTTGCTCATTGTTTCGCTGAGCGCGGTAATCGCCCTTGTGTCATTTTTAAGCACTCAGGATGTCAGGCGCACGGCGGAATACAACAACTTTACCATTAATCGCCGTTCCGGTTCACACGCAGAAGGTTCTTTCCAGGCAATTCACGCGGCTGTGGATACTTTGCTTATAACGACCGTACGCCTTTCCAAAAACGGGCGCGATCCAGAGACCGAGCGTAATTTTTTCAGCTACAACAAAAACATCGCGGCGATTCAAGCCGTAACCGGAGCAAACAGCGTTTTTATTCCCAACGAAAATTTTCTTCTCGCGAACAATATCAGCGAAAGCGCCGTAAGAGCGTATTTTGCTTCAGCTAACGAAGCGGCTGAGCAGGGCAGGCTGAAGCTTTTCAACGCTTCTCCGTCTTTCAAGCTTTCGCTTATCAGCGCGGTCTTTTTAAGGACGGAAAACGAAACTGTAAAGGTTCTTTTTATGCCTGATGATCTTTCGGAATCCTTCGGCACAGGAGCGAATACAAGTTTTGTCTTAAACCGCGAGGGCGATGTTCTTCTGCACCCCGATAACGATGTTGTTTTAAGCGGCGCAAATTTTTTCTCACTGCCGGTTTTTGTACAAATGCGGCAGGAAGGCGATTTAACAGGGCGGCAAATTTCGTATAAAGACGGCGATGAATCTTTTTTTGGCGCGTACTACCCAATCGCAGGAACAGACTCTGTCGCGATTACGACAATTCCGTATTCGGTAGTTTTTGAAGCGGTAAAAAGTATAACATTTCAAAATATATATTTAACAGCCGCCGTGCTGTTTGCCGCAATTTTGTTTATCTGGTTCTTCTCCAAAAAAATAAGCGGTCCTATCCGCGCTCTTGCCGAGGCCGCCCTGCAGATAGAAAGCGGCAACTTTGAAACGCGCCTTGAGCCGAAAACAAAGGACGAAATTGGCCTGCTTACGGAAAGTTTCGACAAAATGACAGGCGCGTTGAATATTTTCGGGCGTTTCACAAACAGGGGAATTGCCCTGCGCGCAATGAGGGGCGAAATAAAACCGGGCGGGCTTCCAAAACGCGCGACTATATTCTTTTCCGACATTCGCGGCTTTACGGAAAAATCCGAAAACTTTACCAAGTCTTACGGAGATAAAGCGCCGAACAAAATTGTCGCGTGGCTTAACGAATATTTTTCCCACATGGTTGACTGCGTGGAAAAAACAGGCGGCATTGTTGATAAATTTATCGGCGACTCTGTAATGGCGCACTGGGGCACCGCGTCTACGGCCGGCAGTGCGGCGGCGGACGCTTTCAACTGCGTCAAAGCGGCGCTGATGATGCGCGCCGCATTGTACAGACTTAACAAACAGCGGCAAAAAAATGATCCGGGCAATCCTGAAATACGCATCGGCTGCGGCATTAACACAGGAACTGTTACAGCAGGACAGCTCGGTTCGGAAAAGCGAATGGAGTACACGGTTATCGGCGATCCTGTGAATCTTGCCAGCCGCGCCGAAGCACTTAACAAACCGTTCGGCACCGACATATTGATTACGGAAAATACATGGAATCTTGTCCATGATAAATTTATAACGGAAGANATGCCGCCGGTAAGCGTAAAGGGNAAGGNAAAACCGGTAAGGATATTCGCAGTGGTTAATATTATTAATGTTGAAAAAGGCCCCAAGACGCTTGCGGAAGTCAGAAAACTCCTTGNTATTGCGCCGCCGGATCTTAGCAAGGTAGATACAAATGTCAAAGAAAAAAAGTACAAGATTCAGGCTGATTGACGCGGCAGTCATTCTTTTTTGCATTGCC
>JGI24698J34947_10001628_pt1 | contig 11961 bp, 15 predicted proteins | sample TergutMp193P3_FD_34947 | JGI IMG/M metagenome (IMG submission 34947)
TTTGAACCGGAAAGTAGCGCTGCATGCTGACTTTGCCTTTTTCTGCCAGACATAATTGAATCATGTAACAACGCTAATGTTTAGGGGAAGCGCTATAATTGAGATTACTCAAAATGGGATTATGACTGGTATTTGGCGCAGGCATTTATGGGGCTTTTAGAGCGGCTTATAATCCCAGATGAAATGCCCCCAGAAAATTGGGGGGGCTTTAACAACGCGCGTGAACGTGATCAATGCGTCATTTTTACACAAAATTGGCGGAAACTTGAGGATTCTTTTGCAAACAGATAAACTGTAATCAGGAGATTTCATGTACCGAATCACAAACGGCATTTACATCAGTTTTGCCCACCATGTTCGCGGCCACTCCGGACCTTGCATTTCGCTGCACGGCCATACCTGGAAGTTTGAAGTGACGCTGGGCGCAGATGAACTGGACAGCGAGGGCTTTGTGATTGATTTTGGCCGGGTGCGAAAAAGAGTGCTGATACCTTGCCACAACCTCCTGGATCACAGCCTGGCTATGGGTGAACAAACCTGGTTAAAGAATCACGCCCATCTTGCCCCCATTGGCAATGACCTGGTTAAAAGCCGCGTGGATACATTGGGCAGCGTGGGCGAACAGCAAACTGGCCACGAGGGGCTGTTAAACGGGGCAAGAAATGAATTCCCCGGCGGAATCAAGGTGACGGTTTTCCCCTTCAGCCCAACCAGCGAGCGCCTGGCGGCGTGGCTTTATCAGTTGGCAAAGGAAAACATGGAAGATGGCCGCGTAAAAGTACTTAAGACAAAAATTTTTGAGAGCCTGCATCCCACAGAGAGCATCGCGGAGTTTGAGCCTTATGCTTATCCGCTCTAATAAATTAAGCTAGACCAATTCAACTTTGAAAAAGTTGAATCGCGCGGAGCGCGTAGTCTGCGCCTTTCGTTCCGCGAGCCGCCAAAGGCGGGGAGCGAAACGAAAGGCGCAGACGTCACTTTGATGTCGCATGTTGCTTCTCAAAGTTAAACCGCTCTATCTCACATTTTAAACCTTTCCCTTACCTTTGCATAACCAGCATGTTTTTTTAACGGTTCCCTTTCCCTTGCAAGTTGGGCATTTTCCATCCTTTTCCTTACCCTTCGCGTCCCAATACTTCTTTTTTCCGCTTCCATAGCATTCATCGCATGTTCCATCTGCCTTACCTTTCCCATTGCATTCGGCGCACTTCATAGGTTTAAACTTTTGAGGACTCGCGGGCGTAGAAGCGTTTTCCCGCACGGCAGTGGCCGCAGTGAAGATTCCTGCGGCAATCAAGGCCGCCGTCAAACCAAGTAATACTTTTTTCATGGGTAACCCCTATTCTTTGACAGGACAATTCCTGTACAGACAGAATTTCAGAAAAAAAAAAAAAACAATATCTCGCGAAAAGCTGTTAATGCTGAATTGTTAAGTAAGAAATAAGCATTAGCGCTGGTTTCAGATAAATATAATTTTTTTGGTACGTATCAAGACGGAGGACGGGGGCGCGGTTTATAGCGACTCCCATAAATATTAGCGTTGTTACATGATTCAATAAGTCAAACGACTGAGGTAATTGCAAAACCTCTGGAAACATTGCAAGCCAGCGTGGCAGTCGCTGAAAAATGAGGCTCTGACACCCGCGTTCCTGGTAAGTTCGTAGGTTTTGCAATTAGCTCGACTAAACATCATATCCCCCCAAACCGTCTCTCCCTGGCGGCAAAGGCTTCAAGCGCCCTGTTGAATTGCTCCTTTTGAAAATCGGGCCAGTGACAGTCGGTAAAGTAAAATTCGGCGTAAGCGCACTGCCACAGTAGAAAATTGGAAATGCGCATTTCCCCTGACGTGCGGATCAGCAAATCAACATCGGGCACACCGGCAGTCCATAGCCTTGAGTAAATGGCCGATTCGTTGATGTCTTCTGGCTTCAAGCCGTCCCTGACGCAAGACCGCACGGCGTTGACCAGTTCTATTCTGGAACCATAGTTGACGGCCAGGTGAAATACCAGCTTGCTTGCTCCGGCAGTAGCGGCTTCAAGGGCCAAAGCGTCCCTTTGTATGCCTTCGGGCAGACCTTCGAGATCGCCCAAAAAGTGAAAGCGCACGCCCTTATCTTTAAGGATATTAGTGAACAGCCTCAAATAGAACCTCAGAATGCTCATGATGACGGAGACTTCGGCGTCAGGTCTGCGCCAGTTTTCTGTTGAAAACGCGTACAGCGACAAGTGCTTCACCCCGGCGCTGACGGCTGCGTCAAGAATTTCTCCCACCATGGCGACGCCGGCCTTGTGGCCTTTTATCCGGGGCAACCCCCTGGCCGTGGCCCATCTGCCGTTACCGTCCATGATGATGGCCACATGGTTTGGTGCAATCACGTCATCTCCCGCACAGGTTATTATGGCTTATATAGCCAGTTCAGCTTTGAAAAAGTTGAATCGCGCGGCGCGCGTAGATGAGGCGCATGAAAGGCGCGACGAAGTAAAGCAAATGCAACGGCAACTCGGAAAAAAAGGAGCTAATTGCAAAACCTCCTGTTTTGCAGGAAACACGGGCGCCGGACGCGCATTTTCCGGTAATTGCCGCGCTGGCGCGCGATGTTTCCAGGAGGTTTTGCAATTAGCTAAAAGGAAAAAGCCATTATAGTTTACTTTTCTCCGCCAGCCCCAAATTTGCCATCCAGTGCCTGAACCTCACGCGCCTGAGCGCTGTTCCCTTTGTTATTTTTTTCCACTGGCTTGGAGTGACGCGGAGTTTTTCCGCTGGCCATGTGTGGAGCATGGAAGGATTGCCCCATAGTTCTGGGTCTCCCCAGACAGGAGAATCATTCCAGGGGCACACTTCCTGGCAGATATCGCAGCCAGCCGCCCAGCCGGTTTTTGAGATGGCGCCTGAAACACACTCTGGGGGAACGCCCTCGCGTTCAATATTCCACGTTGTAAGACAGCGAGAGCAATTCAGGCGGAAAGGCTCAAGGGCCTTTGTGGGGCAGGCGTCTATGCACCGTGAGCAACTGCCGCACCTGTCGCCCTCAAAGGGCGTATCTGGATCAAGCGCTATGTCAAGGAGCAACGCGCCCAAAAAACCCCAGCTGCCTTGCCTGCCCGCTATCAGGAGCGTATTTTTGCCCTGCCAGCCAAGCCCTGCCTGCACTGCCAGTTTGCGCTCCATTAGCGGAGCAGTGTCAACGCAAACCCTGCCGCTGACGCCGGGAAGCTGGCCCTTAATATATTCAAGCAGGCTGAACAGACGCTCTTTGAGAATTTTGTGATAGTCAGGCCCCCAGAGATAGCGGCTCAACTTCAAACTTCCCTCTGCGCCTCCCGGAACCGCCTTTGGGCGGGCGTAGGGAAGAAAAACCACGATTGCTGTTTTGGCGTCTGGAAATACTCGGCGCGGGTCCAAAATGATTTCAGGCGACAAGTAATCCAGCGGCCCGGCGCAGCCATCGGAAAACCACCTGGATACGCGCTCGGTTTCTTCGGCAAACAATTTGCAGCACGCGATGCCAACAGCCGAAAAGCCGCTGGAACGCGCGAAATTTTTGATCTGCGTTTTGATTTCTTTTGTTTCCAAATCAAAAACGCGTTCGCGGTTTTGATTTGGAAAATTGTTCTGGAAGCCCGATTTCACTTTATCTCTCGTAAGAGCTATAGTTGTTGCGCAAAGATTGTCTTAGAGCGTTTTGACGAGGCGCGATGAGGAATGAGCGGTAAATCAGATAATATTCTGTGCGCGAAGGCCATGCGTCAAATATAACATGATTCACACATCCGTCTTGTGGAGCATTGACTTAAAGTAAGCGGTCGGAAAACTGTTTCGCTCCGCAAGATAAGCTAATATAATTACAAAGCTGGAAAACGGGACGTTATTTGTTTTTCGGCTTTGCCGACAACCACCCGGAGCGCCGATGGACATCATAACGCTTGAGCTGTTTGATTTAACCGTTTCCCAGGCCGTGCTCGAAGTCCAGCGCGTCCTCGACGATCATCCAGGCAGCGCCGTCCGAATAGAACTTGACGATGAAACCCACAGGCATAATGTCGTCAAGCTATTGGATAAGCGTGGGCGGGATTTCACCGCCAGCAGCCAGGGGCCGCTTGTAACCATTGATGTAAAGGCGGCAAAAACTTCAACGGTTTTGAAGCCCGCCCAGGTTATTCCTCTTGAGCCAAAACCGGCCCCAATCCAGCCGGCGCTGGTGTTGAGCGGCGCCATCGGCACTGGCGACCAGCTAACCGGCCGCCGTTTACTGCTGGACATACTAAGGCGCGCTGACAGGCATATTCCTTGGATCGGCATAGCCCACGAAGGCGCCTCGCTGCTGAAGGATCCTTCCAGCCTGAAAACATTGCAGGGACTTTTGGCATCAGGCGTTTCAATAAGGGTTTCCAGGGAGTGCATGATGTTTTACCCCGAGGAGGCAAGCGGATTTGAGGTAATGGAGGATTCGGAGTGGCAGACCCTTTTGCTTAAAGGCAAGGCGACAAAGATTTAGGGTAAAGTAGGACTATGAATATCCCCAACACTTTGACGGTCATTCGGATACTGCTCGTGCCTGTTCTGGTGGTTATCCTGATGACGCGCGTGCAGCACCACAATGTAATTGGCTCTGTCGTATTCTGGGTTGCCTGCGTCACTGATTTTTATGACGGTTATTTTGCGCGGAAATTGCGTCAGATTACCGTTTTAGGCAAGCTCCTCGACCCTCTCGCCGACAAACTGCTGATTTCAGGCGCGCTTCTCAGTCTGGTTGAACTGGGTCTTACTCCGGCCTGGATGGCCTTTATAATTTTGGCCAGGGAAATGGCCGTCACCGGACTGCGCGGTTTAGCCAGTGAAGAGGGTCTTACCATTGCCGCCGACTGGTTGGGCAAGTGGAAACTGGGCGCTCAAATTGCCGCTATATCTTGTTTGCTGTTCGGCCCGATACTGGATGGCTGGATTTACTCGCTTACAAATATTGAAGTGTTTCATCACTGGGGCTTTGCCGAATTTTTCAGAGGTAAGCTCTCCTCTGCTCAGCCTTGGGGGCTTTTCGCGGGGCTGGGCCTGTTTTTGATGTGGGTAGCCATGATACTGGCTATATGGAGCGCCGTTACTTACGCTCAGGCTTTTTGGCGCAACCTTGGCGACAAACTCATTAACGGGCGGGGAAGGCTCACCGGAACAAAAGATGGAGATTGAATCTTGATCAGGAAACGGCTTCTTGCGGGCCTTTTTTCCCTTTTGCCCCTCGGGATAACCGTCTGGTTTCTGAGCGCCGTTTTTCAGCTTCTCATCGGCATTTTTCAAAAGCCCCTGCTATGGGCCGCTAAGCTGCTTGGCCTCTCTGAGCCTAGCTATTGGCAGCAGGCCGCGTTTTCAATACTCGCGATGGCTTGCCTGTTATTTGCCGTGGGGGCGCTGGTTCAAAATTTCATCGGGCGCAGGATATTCGATTGGCTCGATGCGATGATGATGAATATACCCGGCGTCAAGAGCGTTTATGGAGCCACAAAACAGATCATGAACGCCGTTCAAAGCGGCAAGGACGGTAGCTTTAAAGAAGTCGTCATCGTCCCATGGCCCAATCATGATTCAAAAACCATTGGTTTTGTTACCCACAGGGAGTGTTCCTGGGCTGTCAAAGATGGGTCAAGCCGCGTGGTTGTCTATATTCCCACTTCTCCGATACCAACGTCGGGCTATGTGGTCATGCTGGATGAATCCGATGTTCAGCCCCTTGACGTCACCCCGGAGCAGGCCCTCACATGGGTAGTTTCAGGCGGGGCTGTTATTCCGCACCAACATAAATGATTTACTTTTGAGGTAATTGCAAAACCTCCGAACTTGCCAGGAACGCGGGCGCCAGACCCTCATTTTTCAGTGACTGCCACGCTGGCTTGCAATGTTTCCAGAGGTTTTGCAATTAGCTCTTTTGTTTTTACATCAAAATTGCGGAACAAAATTCAGATGTAAAAACAAAATTCCATTTGGTTTGTCTCCCCAAACGACTATAATTTGCTTAATTCGGCTCGTTGCTGAAGGCGCCAGAGGTTATTCATGTCAGACGCTCCCAAAAAATCCAAACAGGGTATGTGGTTTTGGGCCCTGGCCTTTTTAATGATGGTTTCAGCCGCCATTTATCAGCGCCTGACGGGGCCTGCCAACCCACTGCGGGGCAGCGTCAATATTGGCGGACAACAACTTAAATATCGCCTGCCCAGAAGCGCTGAAAATATTGGAGACGCCAGCATAGTCATACCCGACCCGGGCGCTAAGGCGAAAGACATTGGCAATGCCGGCATAGTCATGCCTGAACCCGATGATAACGCGGAAAACGTGAGCGGCGCCAATATGGCCATACCCGCCCCCGGCGTTTCGGCCCGCGTGCTTTGGAGGCGCTATCCAACCGACGACCCATTTAACGTGGTATTCATGTCGCCTGAATCGGACGGCGAAAAAAAGATATTAAAAGCCAATATCCCGCCCCAGCAAGCGGCGGGAAAGGTTGAATACAGGATAGAAATTGACGATACAAACGGCCAAACGGTGATCTCCGATAACGGCGAAACAGTTATACTGCGCTTCAAGGGGCCTGTGTCAGCCCCGTTGTTGTTATCGCATATTTTTTTAATGTTCGCGGCCATGCTCACTAGTACAAGGGCCGGTTTGGGGGCGCTGTCAGCAAGGCGCGAAAAGATTCTTCCATGGGCGACATTGGGCCTGATACTCGTTGGAGGGTTTATACTGGGCGCTTTTGTGCAAAAACAGGCCTTTGGGGCGTACTGGACAGGCTGGCCCCTGGGTTGGGACGTGACGGACAACAAGACGCTGATAATGTTTATAGGGTGGCTGATAGCCTGCTTGCTGATAAATCGGGTTAAGCTATGGCGTCTGCTCGTCCCATTGGCCGCCGTCATAACGCTGATTGTCTATCTGATTCCCCATAGCTTGCGCGGCAGCCAGTTAGACTATCAACAAGGCGCTGTTCAACTTGTTCAGACCGATCAATGAATTAGTGAATTAAATGGAGCAAATAAAGGGCGTTCAAACAGCCTATCGCGTAACGGGCAGCGGCCCTGTCAGGGTTTTATTGATTCACGCCCTGACGGGGGGGATTGATGCGGCTGACAGAGACGGGATAAAGGGCTGGTGGGGGCCTGTGTTCATGCAGGGAGCGCCCCTTGATGAAACCTCCGCTACCGTTTGGACGCCAAACCTGCTAGGCAGTTGTTACGGAACCACTTGGAACGCTTGCGATGCCGTATCCGCAGGATATCCAGACCAGCCCGAGCCGCTTCCTGCCATAAATATCAGACTGCAAGCCGGGGCGCTAGCCCAGTGGATACTGTCGCTGGATTTGCGCTTTGACCTGCTAATCGGCCCGTCGCTAGGCGGAATGGTTGGCCTTGAACTAGCCTATCTGCTGCCCGACAGGTTTCGCGCCCTCGGCCTGATAGGCTGTGGCGCTAAGTCTGACGCGTGGTTGTGGGGAGTAAACGAAGCGCAACGCGCCATACTACAAAGCAGTGAGTTGTCTGACGAAAAAGCCATAGCCCTGGCCCGCAGGGTGGCGATGATGACATTCCGCACGCCGGTGAGCCTTGGCGAGCGCTTTAAGATACCCGAAAAAATGCGGGATTGGCTGGCATATCACGGAATGGCGCTGGCGGCGCGCTTCACGCGTGAGAGTTATATCGCGCTGTTGAACGCGATGGATTCTCACGACCTTGGGCGGGATAGGGGCGGCCTGGTTTCCGCCATGTCTGGCATAAAGTGTCCGCTGTTTATGCTCGCCATGCAGGGAGACCGTCTGGTTTCAACCAATTCGCTGTATGAAACGGTTGATTCGGCCAGAAAGGCCGGTGTGCCGGTTGTTTTGGACTGGATACAGACGATACACGGACACGATTCCTTTTTGATCGAATGGCCCCAGGTGATGGATTGGCTCAACAAATTGATTTCTGAGGTCTCATAACGGCGGGACTGTAATTTGCGAATAGCAATCAATGACAGGTTATGTAAAACATGTGAGCTAATTGCAAAACCTCCAGCTTTGCCGGAAACGCGGACGCCAGACCCGCATTTTTCAGGAATTGCGCACTGGCGCGCGATGTTTCCAGGAGGTTTTGCAATTACCTCACATGCTAAAATACTTACATGGAGGTAGTTTGATGAATACACGCATTCTCAATATTTTTTCCCTGTTGTTAAAGTGAACCTGCTGCACGCGATACTTTTGGGCATAATTCAGGGTCTTACTGAATTTTTGCCCATTTCAAGCACCGCCCATCTGACAATAGCGGAAAATTTACTGCTGGGGAAAAGTATGCCCCTGGCCTTTGACGTGCTCTTGCACGTTGGGACGCTGGCGGCCCTTGTAATTTATTTTCGGCAAGACATTTCAAAAGTAGTCAGCGGCATATTTGGCAGGGACGCCGAAGGTTTAAGACTGGCCTGGCTACTATTTATGGCTATGATACCAACGGGGATTTTGGCGATTGGCACAAAGTCCTTTAAGGAATCAGCTAAGGATCACTTGTGGTTGTATGGAGTATTTCTCATAGCCACGGCTATCATGCTCTGGGGAGCTAATTATTTAGCCAAACGAAAGCAGGGCAGGGCCATGCTCGAAATGAACACCTTAGACGCGCTTTGCATAGGGGCTATACAAGGGCTGGGGGGCGGCTTTGGCCTGTCCCGCAGCGGCTCCACAATATCCGTGGGCGTTTTTAGGGGCATTCAATTATCCGAATCAACGAGGTTCAGCTTTTTGCTGGGCATACCCACCATCACAGCCGCCGCCCTTGTGGAAGGCCGCCATTTGGTCAAGGCGATATTCCAAGCCAACGCTTCAGTCTCCGGCGGATTATTTCCCGCAGGTTCTTCAAACCCGCTCTTGCTGTGCGCAGTTGGCGTCTGCGCCGCCGGGGTTTCGGGATACTTTGCCATAAACCTGTTAGACCGCCTGACAAAGCGCCCGCGCCTGGGGGTGTTTGCTATATATTGCCTGATTGTCGGCGCTTGTTTATGCGGATGCGGCTTCGCAAGCGTTTCAAGCTGCGAATACGGCTTCGCAAGCGTTCCAAGGGCGCAACCACAACTCCACACTCACTTCACGAGTCTATCCTCACCATAAAAGCGCTCTTGCCGCAGACAAACTCCTGACGGTCGCTTAGCTGTATTTTGCCAGTGAGGGCCATTCCGTTTGTGAATGTCCCGTTTTTAGAGCCGAGGTCTGAAAGCCATAGAGCGCCATCGGCCATTATTTCTATCCTGGCGTGCCGCCCGGATGTTTCTGGGTCGTTGGTGATTATGTCGCCCTCGTCCCTGCCGATAATTGTTTCAATGTTTATCAGTTCAAAGGCCATTGACGCGTTGGGACCCGTGAGGGACACCAGGCGCGCTCGCCTAGTTATCAGTTCACGGTTACTGGTTGCCGGAAAATTTGGCTGCGGCGCTTGAAACGCTTGCGAAGCCGTATTCGCAGCTTGAAACGCTTGCGAAGCCGTATTCGCAGCTTGAAACGCTTGCGAAGCAGGGGCAACGCCCTCGTCTCTGCCCTCTCGTCCCTGTCCCCTCGTCCCTGACATAGCCGCAGCTTGTGATGGGTTTAAACATTCAAAGACCGCGCCGCACTTCAGGCATTTAAAATGCTTTGAAAGTGTGCCCGCAAAGCGTTTTTCATCATATTGAAATCGCGCCGCACAGGCTGGGCAGGCAATTATCACTTCTTGCTCTCTTTAAAAAAACTGAAACCCTGACGCGTCTCTGTATCCGGCGGCATCGCAAAACTGCTTACATGCGCCGGTATTGCTGCGTTTGCTCTAATCTGACCAAGCTCTATCAGCCAGGCGTCGCCGCCCCGCTCAACCCAATTAATGCGTTTTGGCAACCAGGTTTCACGGTCTATCCAAACCTGAACCAGCTTCATCCTCTTTTTCATGGAAATACTCCTGGGCAAGAGCGTCACCAGCCAAGTCCCAGGGATATCAAGAGGCTCTGAAACCTCCATCTTGCAATAGTCTGAAAAAACAGAGAGATGCCTGCCCAGGCCCAGACGCTTTCTGTCAACTTTTTTAGCCAGGCCTAGCTTGAGTGTTTCGCCTTTTTTTTCCAAAGGGTTGTAAGAAATAAGCGTCTTGTTGGTCAGATGGATTACAAGGGCATCGGGCGGAGAAAAGGCAAAGTGGGCAAAATCTGAGCGGGATAAATACAGAGTTCCCTTCGTGATTGCAGGGTTCTGCAACAAGGCGCGCTTGATGGACAGAGTATAAGGCGCTTGCAGCGTTTCCGCCCTGGCCTGGGCGGCGTCGAAGCCCTCGACGATTTCTTTGATGGACGGCAATACAGCTTTATTGAGTATGGAGCGTGGAGTGTGGAGTGTGGAGTTGTGGTTGCGCCCTTGGAACGCTTGCGAAGCCGTATCCGCAGCTTGAAACGCTTGCGAAGCCGCATTCGCTAATGGGAACGCTAACTGCCAGCACAGAATGAGCGCGAGCAGGCGCAATATAAGAACGCTTGCAAAGCCGTATCCGCATAAACAAGGCCCTTTGTGCAGTGGGACTGGCATGTTCGCTTACTCCATTTGGTTGATTTACAATTTACAATGTAAGTATTGACGCGGCCTTTGGCCGCAACATTGCTTTTTAACTGTAAACTGTAAATTGTAAACTGTAAATTGCTCTTTTGCCTCCCAGCAGCAATGGCGAGCCTTCTTACGGCTGAGGATGAGAGGCGATTCAGCGCCCTCCCCAAGAAACACCAGGGGGAGATTGCCAATTTTGTCAATGAGGTCAATGGCAAGCGGGGAAGGTGGATGAGTCTGGAACTGACTCTTAAACTCCTTGAGTGGAACACAGGCAAGCCGCTGGAGCCAGGGCAGCATAAACCGCCGGAGGCTGTTAAAAAAGCCTCAGGGGCAACAACAGAGTTGCTTGACGGCCAGGGCCAGCAGGATGTAGCCATTGTGCGGGAATCGTTGAAAGTCTTTGCCAACAAGACAGACCCAAAAGAGTCTGAATTGAAAGCAAACATAATGCTTCCTGGTAACCCAAATCTTTTGGCGGGCGTGGTTATAGACTTGCCAGAAGACGAATGGATGCGGTATGGGGGCAAGTGGATAGTAACACAAAGCCAGCATGAAATGAAAGTCAATGGCGGCTATACAACAAAGCTGACCATCAAGAAATACAAAGGCTAGGGGATTAGCATGTCAGCCACATTCCCTGCGGTTACCCAAAGGCATCCTGTAATGTCAGGATGTCCCCTCAATATATCAGTAAGACAGTGTTCATATACGTCTCTGAAGCGGTCTCTGAGACGCCCATCGGAGAGCGTCCAGCGGCTAACTTCATCTCTGTTGGGTAACAAGAAATCTTTGATCTCTCTTTTTTCTTTCGCCGTAAGAGGCGGATTGTGCTTTTTTGTTAGTTTCAGCGAATACTCCACTACCTTCTTGCGGTTGGAATCCAGCTTAATCTTTGAATCCTTCAGAAGTATGCACAAAATGGCGTTGTCGCTTAATTCCCTGCCATCACACACAGCGACAGCGTTAGCCAGCGCGGGGGCGCTATGACCAAGGAGGCAAAGTGAGAGAAGTGAGGTAATTGCAAAACCTCCTGGAAACGTTGCACTCCAGTGCGCAATTCCTGAAAAATGCGGGTCTGGCGTCCGCGTTTTCGGCAAAGCTGGAGGTTTTGCAATTAGCTCAGCTAACATCAGTCGCCTTTTTCCCTCATCGCCTCTTCTTCCCTGATTTTTGAAAACAATTCTTCTATCCTGTTGCCTTCTTTGATAGAGCCGTCCAGGTAAAAGCGAAGCTCTGGTATGCGGCGCAGTGAAAGGCGCTGGGCCAGGTGCGAGCGCAAAAAGCCAGAGGCGCGTGTGAGCGCCTTTTGGGTAATTGCCGCTTGGCCTTCGTCCCCCAGTACTGTGTAATAGACTTTAGCTATGCCGCGATCTCCCGTCAGGCGCAC
>JGI24698J34947_10001629_pt1 | contig 11958 bp, 6 predicted proteins | sample TergutMp193P3_FD_34947 | JGI IMG/M metagenome (IMG submission 34947)
CACTGGGTTTCATTTTCGATAAGGGCAAGGGCGTACAGGGGGTTGCAAAAATCGGCCTTCATTGCCTGTTCAAGCCAGTAGATGTTTTCCATGGTGTCGTCCGGGTACTGAATGTAATGAAGGTGGTAGAGTCTGTAGTACTGTTCCTTGTAGGTAACATAGTACCCGTTTGCGGGCAGGGAAACTGAAAAAATGACAAGGACAACAGCCGTTTTAAAAATTGTTTTCACTGATTCAATATCGGCATTTGGCAGATAATGCTCCACACCCGGTTTGCGATTTCCTGTATATTTTTTGACGCGTCTATTACTTCCACGCGGACTCCCGCCTCGCGGTACATTCCCAGGGAAGATATGTACTTTTCACGGACAAGAGTCTGAAATTCCAGGTAATCGTAAATTTCACGCGAAGGGCGATCTTTCATGCGCACAAGGGCGGTTTCAGGCTCTATGTCCATAAAAATGATCGTTTCGGGAGCGGGGAAGCGGGAGTTAAGGCTGTACGGCAGTTCATCACCGCATTCAATGCCCTGGTACACAAGAGAGGACAGAACATACCTGTCGCTGACAACCAGTTCGCCCCGGCTTGTACGCGCCAAAATACCGTCCGGCCCGTGCAGATGTTCATTCCGGTCGGCCGCGAAAAGAAACGCAAGGGTTTCCGGCCTTAGGGAAGTCTCTTTTTTTAGGGCGGTGCGTATCAACTTTCCTATATGACCGTCTGTAGGTTCAAAAGTGGGAAAAAATACGGGCTTTTTGACGCTTTTAAAGCGGTCGGTGAGCATTGACAACTGGGTAGTTGTCCCGCTCCCGTCCCCGCCCTCAAACACCGCGAAATTGGGAATTATTTCCATCTGCTGAAAAAGGTTAGCATAAAACGGCAGGAAAATGAAGAGCGCCGTGCGAATATTAGGCTTTTTTCGGGAAAGTGTGATATATTTATAGTAGAGTTGTTAAGGAATTTCAGCTTTAAGGAAAAAAGTTGCCGGATTTTAAGGAAAACAACGGGGAAAAAAAGCCCCGCCTTTTGGTATTTATAAGGATTCTCGTTTTCCTTGGACTTTTCGTCCTGTCCGCGGCGGCTATGCGTCCAATACAAACCGCCCTGCATGAGGGGATAATCCATGTCAGAACCAATTTCATCGAAAGGGTTGAAACCGCCACAGGCATGGAAATACGGTACTCCTCAATTCGCCCGACATTCCTTGGTTCCTTTGACATAAGAAACCTCAGGTTGATAAAAGACGAAAACGTCATTCTCTCTGTCTCACGGGCGAGAATTTTTTATTCCCTGCCGGAATTGCTAGGCAGAAAAAAAACGGCCATAAAAAGCATTCAAATTGAAAACCCGGTAATCAGCCTGGATCTGGAAAAGGACAGGGAATTATTTTTATCCTTCGGAAATTTAAACGGGGGAAATAATTTTTCACAGATACTTGCGGATTTTTTTCCCGAACAGCCGGATTTTAAAATTCGCAACGGTTCTTTCACACTTATAAACGGAGAAGTTGTCTGCCTTTTCACTGATGTGGATATTGATATCAAGGGGGACGGCGGCGGGCTTTTAATGGACTCAAAGATGGACGCAGAGCTCAGGTACTCAAACCCGTTTTTAAAGAATTTCAGCGTAAAAACAAAAGCCGGCATAAACGGTGTATGGCCCCTGAATTCGCGGGAAGTAAGCGCGGAGGTTTTCTTTTCATCAATTACAGGTTCAGGGCAGAGCGGAGCGGAAAGCATGGGCTCCTTTTTTATGTTACCTGCAAACGACGCAGGCGCAGGGACGCTCTTTGAAATACGCCCCCTTGCTTTTTCCGTCGCTTTCAAAGACGGTATTTTAAGCGCCAGCCCGTCAGTCGAAGCGCCTTACAGCGGACAGCTTGATTACGATACGCAGACAGGAACTGTCAATGTCTGGGCAGACTGCGTTAATTTTTCCATAACTGACATTGTAAAACTTCCCGATGTCCGCAAGGATATAAATTACCTGCTTTCAATGGCCGTAACGGGCGGCGCTTCGCTTGAGGCGGAAAGCGGCGGCGTTATGCGCTACAACGTGAATTTAAAAAGCGCGGGGGCAGGAGATTCTTTTGCGTTACGCGCCAACGGCAATGAAAAAAGCGTCTTTGTGGATGATTTCCATTTTTTTGCGGGTAACAAAGCAGTCGAAGCGGGATTTTTTTACGGCAATTTGAGCTTTACCGGAAGCGCGGGATTTTCCCCGTTTACGCCTTACGGAACAATTTCGCTCGAACGTTTCAGTCTTTCGGGAGAGGACGGCATCGACGCTGTTTTTGCGGTATCAACCCGCGGAAAGGAAATACAGGTTTCGGGTAAAACTGTCGCCATAGGACAGCATATACTGGACAGCGCGGATATTTTCCTTCTGCCTTCAAACAGGGAGTTGAGCGTTTTGGTTTACGGAGTCTGCGAAGATGAGGCTGTAATCAACATGGAAGCTATCCTGAATTACCGGCCAATGCAGGTTGACGCTTCAATTTCTTTCGCTTCTTTTCACGTTTACGATATTCCGCAGATAATCCGACCCTTTGCGCGGAACGCAGATTTTTTTGACGCGGGAAAAATGTTATTTAAAAATCCCCTGATAGACGCGGAAGTTTTTATTACTACCGATTTTAACAATGTTGCGTATAACGCTCCCAACGTATTCATCAGAACGGACGACATTACAGCAGATCTTTCATTTTCAGGCTCGAATCGTCAATTTACCTTATCCGAAGTGGTATTTACCAAAGATGAAAAGGATTTCTTTGTTTCAGCCGAAGTGAATTTTTCAAACCCTTCGGACATGGTTTTTTTTGTAAACGCGAATTATCTTGATCTGTCCTGGCAGATTGAAGGGCAAATCCTCGACAAGTCTACATTGATCATCCGCGATCCCAACGGTCTTCATATATACGGCAGTACTTCCGGTTCAGGCGGTATATCGGGCTATATCCAGGGAATAGACTTTCCCTTCCCCGTGAACGGCAAAAACGGATACCTTGATTTTTACGTTTCCATGCGCTATTTATCCAGGGATTCCTGGTATCTTGATATTGAGCGTTTTGAGCTTCGCGGCGTTGAAGTGCCGGGCGGGGCAGGTTATTTGCGAATATCGGGAACTGCCGATCAGGATGGGGCGAGCTTCAGGAATTTGGCGTACAGGGACAGTATGGGAGAGCTCACCGGCAGTATGGATTTTGTGTGGGACAATGATTTTTCATATCTCCAATTTCTTGCCTCCGTAAACGGCGGGCATGACAGCGGAGAAAATTATCACGTTGAAGGCACTTTGGATAACGGTCATTTTGATGTTTATGCCTCCGTTTCCGATATGCGCGTTGACCGTTTTCTAAAAGAGAAAAACCGCTTGACAATAAGCGCCGACGCTTCGCTTTCATGGGATTCCATTAATTCATTCAACGCTCATATCAATCTTAAATCCCTTTACGCGAGATTGCAGAATAACGATATTCAGGTTTCGGCGGATGCGGCCTTTACAAATGACGAACTGACTGTTCATGCTCTCAGTCTTGGTTTCTCCTCACTGCAAGCGTATATACCTGTTTTGCAAATGAACCGTGCCGACGGTTTCGCAAGCGCAAGCGCGGATATTCAGGGGATTGTTTCCAGGAAAAGGTTCGCGAGCAAAATGGAAATTGACCTGGATTTTAACGGCGTTGATTCATGGGCGGATATAAGATACGCGCTGGATTCAATTAGCGGTTCCCTGAAAATGGAAGATACGCATTACGGAGACATGGATATCGATCCGTCTGTCTTTGTTTTTGCCCGCGAATACGGGGCGCTTTCCGTTTCCGGGGGCCCCAGAGATATGCTCCGCCTTGAAATGGATTCAGGGGGCGAGTTTTTCGCCAGCCTGTCGTCTCCGTCGCCGATACAAAGCACCGTCGTCGGTAAATATAAGGACGGGTATCTGGACGCTCATTTTGCCGATTTCTTTATGGATCTTTCGTCTCTTTGGTCGTTCCTGCCGTTTGTTAACAGTTTCAGCATTGACGGGGGGTATTTAACGGCGAAGATTGACGCGAGAGGCCCCATTTCCAATCCTGAATTTTTCGGTTCGGGCAGGGCGGCGAGCCTGCGTATGCATGTTCCTGATTTTATCAATCAGGACATAAGGCCCGTCCCGTTTGACTTTGTTATGGAAGGCAGTGAACTGGTTTTCAACGGCGTGCCTCTGTCGTCAGGCAGCGGGCGGGGAACGGTTGACGGCTGGCTTCGCTTTGAGAACTGGATTCCCAGAAACCTGGGGCTGGAAATCACCATTCCAAGGGAAAGCCCCGTTCCCTATCACTTTAACAGATCGGGCTTTCTGGCAAACGGGGACGCGTCGGGATGGATTTCCGTGGTTCTGGATAACTCAGTGATGGAAATAAACGGCGATCTTTACGCAAATAATACCACAATGCTGTTCGGCGGTGCGGAAAACAACGATTCCGCTGAGAGGGCAAGGATTGCCTCCGTTGTAAATTTGTCCATAACAACCGGGTCTATGGTAGAATTTTTCTGGCCCAGTACCAATATGCCCGTATTCAGGGCAAACCCGGTAATGGGGACTACGCTTGCGGTTTCTGTAGATACGGAATCCGGTCAGTATTCGCTTGTCAGCGATATAACGATCCGTTCGGGAGAATTGTACTACTTTGACCGGAATTTCTACATCCGCCAGGGAAAGCTGATTTTCAGGGAAAGCGAACAACAGTTCAACCCGCGCCTGAGCGCCAGGGCTGAAATCAGGGACCGTACCGATTCGGTGCCTGTAACCATCTCGATGATAATTGAAAACGAGCCCCTTTTGAGTTTTGTACCGCGTTTTGAGGCAACTCCCGTCATGACCCAGTTTGAAATTTATTCGCTTTTGGGTCAAAATATTTACGGCGTTGCAGGAAACGAGGATATAGACACGGCACAGCGTTTTATAGTATCCTCTACAACAGACCTTATGGTTCAACTTGCGGCCAACACCAGGGTTTTATCCCAGATTGACGCTTTAAGGCGGTTTGAGAGGTTTGCCAGGAATTCCCTGAGAGTGGATATGTTCAGCGTAAGGACCAGAATACTGGAAAACGCCTTTTCCAGCGCGTTAATGCCGGTGTTTTCCCCTGTTGACATGAATTACCGTGTAGGTAACTATTTTGATAATACAACTGTTTTTATAGGTAAGTATGTAGGTCAGGATATGTTTGTTCAGTTCATGCTTTCAATGCGGTACGACGAAAACAATCCTGACTTTGGCGGTTTGAGGTTTGAACCGGATATTGGTATTGAACTGCAGAGTCCTTTATTCAGCATCCGTTGGAATTTTTTCCCGTATCACCCGGAAAACTGGTGGGTGAACGATAATTCAATTACTGTAACCGTAAGGAAAACATTTTAGGAGTTTTGATGCGATTTAAAGTTCTTGCAGTTATCTTGTTCATAACGGCGGTTTACGGTTTTTCTCAGTCCCGGGATGATGAGTGGTATCAGGGCAGGCCGATCAGCAATATTGTTTTTTCCGGTTTAAAAACCATATCTCAGTCGGAACTTGAGGCAATAGTAAACCCCTACAGGGGCCGTATTTTCGATGATAATCTCTTCTGGGAAATACAGGGCAAACTTTACGCCCTGGAATATTTTGACCGCATAGATCCAAGCATAGAGGCGGCTCCAGGCGGCGAGGTAATAATCAGGTTCGCCGTAATTGAAAGGCCCACTGTAGGCCGTATCAATTTTGTGGGGATTTCAGGGCTCAGGCGCACCGAGATTATGACTGTTATAAGCACAAGAGTAAGCGACATCTTCAATCAGGCGAAAGTCCGCGTCGATATTGAAGCCATCAAAAATTTATACATTGACAGAGGCTATCCCAATGTTACGGTGCAATCCATTGAAACCCAGAGCGGCGATTCAACCATAACGCTTACCTTTAACATTAACGAAGGCGAAAGGATGTCCATAAGCAGGATAGAATTTCAGGGGAACGCAAGTTTTTCGGCTGCCGTGCTCAGGAGGCAAATCTCGCTGAGGGCGAAGTCCCTGCTTAATAACGGGCTTTTTCAGGAAGCGAAACTTCTGGCTGATATTGACTCCATCATGAAGTATTACCATGACAACGGCTTTATTGACGCAGTGGTAAGGGATGTTACCCGCACTTATGAAAGCGAGGGCAGAGGCACAAACCTGATTCTTACCTTCTTTATTGAAGAGGGCAATATCTTTACCTTTGGCGGCGTAAAATTTGAGGGCAACGTAGTTTTTAGTTCCGAACAGTTGGGAAACCTGATCACGTCTAAAGTCGGCGAAAAGATAAATGGAACCAGACTGGGAANGGATTTGGAGCGGGTAACGGAACTGTACCATGAAAACGGGTACATCTTCAACAGCATTATGAGGATTCCTGAAAGGGATTATCAAAATAATGTTCTTTCATTTACCATCCGCATTGTTGAACAGGGCAGGGCCTACATAGAAAATATTATAATCCGCGGAAATGACAAGACAAGCGACGAAGTTATTCTAAGGGAAATTACCATTGAGCCGGGAGATGTATTTTCAAGGGCAAAGATTACGGACTCGATGAGAAACCTTTATAACCTTCAGTTCTTTTCGCTTGTAATGTACGAACCGGCGCCGGGGTCCTCCGAAAGACTGATGGATCTGATTTTTATTGTGGAAGAACAGCCGACAACCGACGTTCAACTGGGAGTCACTTTTTCTGGAAACCCGGACCCGGGAACCATTCCGCTGTCGGGGATGTTTAGTTTTGACGACAGAAATTTCCTGGGAACCGGAAACCAGCTCGGGTTTGATATTAGTTCCTCAATTGTAGATGCAACCTCCGGTTCGGTTAACTATCTGCACCGCAGGATTTTCGGCCTGCCGCTGTCTGGAGGGTTTGATTTTTCCGTAAGCTATTCGAGGCATCTGGCCGCCATGAATAACGGCCCGACGATTTTTTACGGCAACGAGCCGTACGCATATCCCGATGGATTCAAATCTTTTGAGGAGTATCTCAGAAATAACAGAATCCCGCCGAGGGATTACCTTATGGAATATTGGCAGTTGTATTTATCTTCGGGATTTTCTACCGGATACCGCTGGTCAACTTTCCTTGGAATTTTAACCCTGAGCGGAGGGGTGCGTTTGGGCATGATAAGGAATGAATATGATGATATAAACCGGCCCTTTGATCCAACGTTAAGGGAGGGGAATAATTCATGGACTCCCAGAAATTCATTGTGGACAGCCGTCTCTCTTGATCAGCGGGATATTTTTTACGATCCNTCAAGAGGGTATTACCTGTACGGAAGGTTGGGAGTAAACGGAGTNTTTGATCAGGAGCGGGAACATTATCTGCGCACGGACTTAAAAGCGGAGCATTTTATAACGATGTTCGATCTTCCTGTATCCGATGACTGGAGTTTTAAGGGAGTTTTGGGCCTTCATACAGGTTTGTCTTTTATTACCAGGCAGGCGGGACGGGATCTCACGGTTGAGGACGCGGGCAAACTTGCCGTGGACGGAATGTTTACCGGAAGGGGCTGGGGCGGCGAATACCGTAACAAGGGCCTTTTGCTGTGGGAAAACTGGGTGGAAGTGCGCATCCCCCTTGTTAACAATATTTTGGCGTTCGATTTCTTTTTTGATTTCGCGGGAGTGGAAAGCACTCAGGGTTTTTATTTTGGAAAGAACAATGAGGGAAAACCAAATTTTACCATTGACAATTTAAGATTCAGTTACGGCGGCGGCTTGCGGTTTACCATCCCGCAGTTCCCCCTGCGTTTGAGTCTGGCAAAACGTTTCAGCTTTGTGGACGGTAAGTTTACCTGGGAGCCGGGGGCGCTTTTTGGAGATCCTTCAAACCCGGCGACGGGAATGGATCTTGTTGTTTCTTTTGTTTTATCATACTGATGCGAGGGTAATATGTTAAGGAAAGTTTTGTTTTTATTGATGCTGAGTATTTCAGGCATGTTGTATGCCCAACAGTTGACTCGGTTTGCCGTTGTGGATCTTCCGAAAGTTTACATGGCATTTTTNCAGGACTCAAGGGCGGTGAGGGAATTTGAGGAACGCAGNGCNAGGGTTCAAAGCGAAGTAAACAGGATGACCAGGGAGATCAATGAATTAAGGGCGAGGATGCTTGACGCGTCCATGCGCGGAGATCAAAATGAGGCGGCGCAGTTGGAAACTCANGTGCTCAGAAGAACCGAACAGTTAAGGGACTATTACAATACAAATACGGCGATACTTGAGAATATGAGAAATAATCTTATGCAGTCCGGCTCTTTTTTGGATCAGGTTTACGATGAAATACGCTATATCGCGGAGAGCGANGGCTACAGCATGGTGCTTAACCTCAAGAATGACGCNGTTGTCTGGTATAGCGCGACNGTCGATATTACCGACAGGTTAATCGCGAACCTGCGTTTAAAATCCAGAAATTAAACTGTTATGGATGCGCCAAAATCCAGCCCGATGCTTGAGCAGTACAGGCGCATAAAAAAAGAACAAGAGGGAAACATACTTTTCTTCCGACTCGGCGACTTTTACGAAATGTTCGCCGAGGACGCAATTGAGGTTTCCGCTCTTCTTAACCTTACCCTTACAAGCCGGAATTCTCTTCCCATGTGCGGAGTGCCGTATCACGCGGCAAGGTCTTACATAGCGCGTCTTTTGAAACTTGGGAAAAAAATCGCGGTCTGCGAACAGCTCACCCTTCCCGGCAAGGGGAACAAGGTAATTGAGCGGGACGTGGTTGAAATAATTACCCCGGGAACCACAGTAGACGAGGATTTTCTTGACAAGGGAAGCTCAAATTACCTTTGCTGTCTTGCCTCTGTCAGAGACATTCTTTCCTTTTCATACATAGACCTTTCAACGGGTGAATTTTTCGCCAGCAGTTTCCCCTCAGGCCAGGTTGAACTGTTACGGCAGGAACTGGAACGCCTGTCAATCAGGGAGATGTTGATTCAGGAATCCCTTCTTGAGGAAGAAAAAGAGATAGCCGCCGCTATTTATGACAGGAGCGGAATTGTCCTTAACAGGTGGGCGGACTGGCTTTTTGATCCGGCTCAGGCAAAGGCAAGGCTTGAAAAACAGTTCGGCGTTGCCAACCTTAAAGGTTTCGGTCTTAACGAGGTAAGCGCGGAAATTGTTTCATCGGGGACGTTACTCGAATACCTTGATACGACATCTAAGAGCCTGCTCCCGCATATCAAAGCGCTGAAAGTCTACCGCGACAGCGAATATTTAGGGATTGACGAATCAAGCCAGCGCAACCTTGAACTTTTGTGCAACCAGAGAGACGGCGGTGTGCGCTTTTCGCTTCTTGAAGTGATGGACGAGACCCGCTGTGCGATGGGGCGAAGGCTGTTGAAACGGAACATCCTACACCCGTTACGCGATTTAAAAGAGATAAACGCCCGCCTCGACATGGTGGAGGGCCTTTACCGCGATCAGGGCCGTTTGAGCAAGTTACGCGAACTCTTGGGGAAAACTCCCGATTTGGAACGCCTGTGTTCAAGGCTCGCTATGGATAAAGCCCACGGCAGGGATTTACTTTCGATAAAAAACTCACTCCTCTGTTTTAAATCCATTATCGAGCTTGGCTCTGTTGTTTCGCATAACAACTTTGACGGGCTTTGGCGGATACTGGATTTGCTTGAAAGGGGAATATGCGACGACCCTTCGATACTTCTAAGCGAGGGCAATCTGATAAAGGACGGCTACAGTGCGGAGCTTGACGGGCTTCGGACACTGCGGGACAAGGGCAGGCAGTTTCTTGAAGAGTACCTTGAAGAGGAAAAACAGATAACAGGAATCACGAGCCTTAAAATCCGCTACAACCGCCTGATAGGTTATTTTTTCGAGGTAACAAAGGCGCACCTGACGCGGGTTCCAAAACATTTTATAAGGAGGCAGGGCATAGCCGGAGGGGAGCGTTATACTACAGACCGCCTGGCGGCTCTGGAGTCGGACATCAACGGCGCGTCGGAGAGGGTAGCGGAGCTTGAAAAAAAACTGTTCCTTGAAATCCGCGAAGAGGCAAAAAAGTCACTTGAGCTTCTTGGCTCCGCCGCCCGCCTTCTTGCCGGACTGGATTTCAGCCAGTCCCTTGCGAAGGCCGCTTCCATCAGGGGCTGGACGCGCCCGGTACTTGACGAAGGGGGAATGCTTGAAATTTATGAAGGACGGCATCCTGTAGTTGAAGCTCACATCAGCAGGGGAGAGTACATACCCAACGACATTTTGCTTAACACTGAAAAGGACGGAATTTCCTTCGCGATGATAACAGGCCCGAACATGGCAGGAAAATCAACCTATCTGCGTTCGGCGGCCCTCATAACCATAATGGCTCAAATGGGCAGTTTTGTACCGGCGAGGGAAGCCCGCATAGGGATTTGCGACCGTATTTATTGCAGGGTAGGGGCATCCGACAATCTCGCCCGGGGGGAGTCAACGTTCCTCGTTGAGATGAACGAGACGGCATTTATTTTGAACACCGCAACTGAAAAGAGCATTGTCATCATGGACGAGGTAGGCAGGGGGACGGGAACCAACGACGGCCTTTCAATCGCGTGGGCGGTAAGCGAGGAACTTTTAAACCGCATAGGATGCAGGACGTTATTTGCAACTCATTTTCACGAACTGTCCTTATTGAACCACCCGCGCCTTGCCAACCGTTCAATGGAAGTGCTGGAACAGGGAGAGAAGATTGTCTTTTTAAGAAAACTGAAAGAAGGCCCCGCAGCCGAATCCTACGGTATCCATGTAGCGCGTCTTGCCGGCCTTTCCCACCTTGTTTTGCAAAGGGCAGGGCAAATCATGGAGCTGTTAAAAGTGAGGGACGCGGATTTAAGCGAGACCTTTCACGCGGGGAATATTTCAACCATTGAAGAAAGCAGTTCTGTTAACCATAAAAATGACACGGTTAACATATATGAAAATTCTGATAAAAACGAAAAAAACATTGATATAGAGCGTTTATTGCGGGAAATTGATCCCGAACAGATGACTCCTCTGGAAGCGTTAAACCTTCTGTGCGGATGGAAAAAGCTCCTCTCAAACGGCGATTCCCCGCCTGTTGAAAAACAGCCCAAAGCGAGGCAAGTAAAGAGGGATGATATTTTTCCCTCTCTGTTTGATTGAATTTTTCAAAACATTAAAATATTTCTCTTCCCTATTCGTCTGCTAAAGTAAGGAGACAAAAAATGAAAAAGGTTTTTAGATTCAGATTTTTTTTGGCTATCGTGATGTTTATTGCCATGATAGCGGTGTTCAGCGTCGCGGCGATGTTCCTTTGGAACGTACTCATGCCGGAGATTTTTGGGCTTCCTGCCCTCAACTACTGGCAGGCGGCGGGAATGGTGGTTTTGGCGCGGATTCTTTTCGGCGGACTGGGACCGGGGCGTTGGCCGCACGGGGGACGCGGCAGGTTTCATGACGGAAACGCCATGCGCGAAAAATGGATGAACATGAGCGAGGAGGAGCGCGTGGAATTTGTACGCACCCATCGTGGATTTCATGGTCATCCGTTTTTTAACGGAAGTGAAAACTCAAGCCGTAAAGACTCACCCGGCGAAAGCGGTAAAGGTGAAGAAAAGGTTTAGACCGAAGAGAGGCATTAAACAGTCAGATGTGTACAAAGACTGTTTTTTATTTGATTGAAAAAAGGCGGCTGTCAACGGTATAATACAAACATGAGCGAATTCAAGGTAAACCTGACAGCCGTTAACCCCAAAGAAGAAGACCGCCGCACTCCGCCGGTGGAGGCGCTTGTCGATACCGGCGCACATTCCTCATGGCTCCCCAGGCGGTTATTACTGGACGCAGGCATAACGCCGCGCGGTAAAGTACAGTTTCAAATGGCAGACAAGCACATTATCGAAAGGGAAGTAGGTTACGCCATACTCACCGCCGAAGGCTACAGCACGATTGACGAGGTAGTTTT
>JGI24698J34947_10001630_pt1 | contig 11955 bp, 11 predicted proteins | sample TergutMp193P3_FD_34947 | JGI IMG/M metagenome (IMG submission 34947)
ATTGATTGAAAAGTTTAATTCACTTCTTATTTCATTTTGCATTGATCTAGGTAGTTGAGGATAGATATTTTCGGTATCTTTTGCTGTACGGTCTATTAAAAAATGGTAAGGCTCTATTTTCAGAATAGTGGCTATTTTTTCTATCATATCCATAGAAGGGAATTTTTTACCTACCTCTATTTCCCCAATGTAAGTAGACGACGCATTGAGATATTCCGCCAGTTTCATCTGGGATATACCTTCTTTTTTGCGAAATTCCTTCATATTACGAATAAATATCTGCTTTAAGGTCATTTCTTATGCTAATAGCCTTTATTTTCTCCATACAACCAGCTTATTGAGTGTTTTTTATGCTTGACATTACCACTCTATAAGCGCTATATTAAAGGATAAAGGCTTCATTTTGAGCATTATTTTTTGAAAAAAGCAAATGGCAGCGGCAACAAAGTTGAGGAGCCCGCAAAGGAGTTTTGTATGAACGGAAAAATTAGGGTTATTGTATTGGTACTTTTTGTACTAATGACGGTTGGCGCTTATGCGCAGAATACTTCATTACGTGAGGGTTACTATCAAACGCAGGGATTTTCACACCATATTTTTATTGCTCTAAACAGCGCAATTTCGGGCCGTGGGAATACCCCAGAAACTGCGTTTACAACGCAAAGGGGTTCTTACGGGGTACTGACGTGGGTAGGTATGCCGGAATCTGCCAATGTACTTTGGGGAGGGACAGGAAATATTGTTGGGAACGAATTCCGCATTAATATCGAAAGACGTTCCACTAGCAATATGGCGGCTCTTGGCATAGATATTCCCCGAGGTACGCTAACTATCTGGCGTATTGTGGATAATGAAACATTTATAGACGAAAGCGGTCAAAGATGGATTTGGCGTCGCCAGAGATAAATTTGCCCGAGCGGAAAAACGGCGTACCTAACACTTTTTAAAGAAGGAGGTAAAGACAGAGAAAAGGCAGAAAACATTCTCCTGCCATAAAAGCCGCCATGTGGCGGTCAATCAAAAACTCTGCAACGAGGATAAACTACGAAAGGAAGGATCTTATGATGAAAAGGATTGCATTTGTGGTTCTGGTTATGCTAATTGTTGCCGGCAGTGTTTTTGCAGGTATAGTTATTTGTAGCGCTTGTAATGATGGTAAGGTTACTTGTTATTACTGTGATGGCGCACGCAAAGTACAGGCAGGATCTTTTAATGGAAACCCGGTTATGATTACATGCTCAATTTGTTACGGTACAGGTAAAACAGACTGTCGGGTTTGTAAAGGTAGAGGTTATTGGGAAGAGTAGCGTAAACAGTGCCTCCTATGACACTGATTCAGAGGAACACAAAGGGTGTCATAGGAGGCATGATTTTTTAGGAGGCGCATTGAAAGGTTTTGCNAAAAACCAAGGAGGTATAAAATGGTAAAGAAATTGGTGGTTTTAGTATTGTTACTGGTTTTCTGTTCCATTTCGGCTTTTGCCGGAGATATATGGGACACTCTCGTGGTTTGGGTTAGAGAGGAAGTAAAAAGATATCAGGAAGTAAACGGCTGTTCTTTCTCCCCGGATACTATCTATTATAATGGGACACGCATAGATATTGGAGATTTCTGTGACGCACACGATCGAGCTTATATTAGAAAGGAAAATAAGGAACAGGCCGACTTAGTACTTGGAAGGGATATATATTATGCCCTTAGAGCAGGCGGTGTACCTGAGAATATTGCTTCGAGGATTTCTACAATTTACTATGCAGGTGTTAGCACCTTTGGTTGGTGGTTTTACTAGGGAACGCAAGCGTGCCTGTCACCAGTTTTAACATAAAGGAGTATTACTATGAAAAAAACAATGTTCACGGTGGTTTTTATGGCTGCGGTAATTGTCTTGAAGGGGCAAAACTTGAGCCGGTTGCCTTGCTCTCTTTTTACGAATCCACATGGGTCAGCGACAAGACCCTGCAAAGCCTCGCCAAAGCCCTGAACATAGGACTTAGTTCAAATTCTTCAAAATAAGCATTGACTTTTTGGAGGGGTGGGATATACTTAATATACCCTATAAATTCGGAAGGTATTTTATGCAAACAACAATTGTTAAATGGGGCAATAGTCAGGGAATAAGACTGCCAAAAGCGTTTCTCAAAAATATACAAATTACTGAAAATGATCCTGTTGATATAACATTGGAAAATGAAAAAATTGTTATTAAAAAAGCAAACGCAAGGGAACATAAAACAACTAAACAGCGCCTTATTGAATTTTATGGAGAAAAATTTGAGAAAAATGCTTTACAACAAAAAGAAATTGATTGGGGTAAACCCGTTGGAAATGAAGTATGGTAAAGCAAGGTCATATAATATGGCTGGATTTTGATCCTCAAATTGGTCATGAGCAAAAGGGCAGGCGGCCCGCATTAGTGGTAAGTAATGAAACCTTAATAATTTCTCAAAGTTGGTTATAGTATGCCCAATAACAAATAAGGATAAAAATCACCCCTTTCATGTAAAGCTAAATGATAACACCAAAACAAATGGAGTTATTTTATGTGATCAGGCAAGGACACTGGATATTAAAGCGCGTAATTATGAATATATTGAAAAGATACCAGAAGATATTTTGTTAGATGTTTTGGATATTATTGCCGGTTTTATTGAAAAAGAAAAGACGAACGAATAAACAGGAATGGTCACGCAACAGTTACAGCTAACGAAAAAAGGCGACTTTCATTTCACCCGCCAGCGGTTCTCGACATGCTCAAAGTTATTGGCAGGCATGATGACAATACGGCTTTCGCTGTTGGTCATTTTTACCTGGGCGGTGATCATGTTCGATTCCGTTACCGTCCACACTTCATTGTTGTAACTGACGCGGGCGCCTACCTGGGGAACGCGGTGTACCTGTTCGCTGTAAAAGGCGTACTCATAGGAAAGGCAGCAGAGCAGCCGCCCGCAGGGGCCGGAAATTTTCATTGAATTAAATGAAAGGTTCTGTTCCTTTGCCATTTTTATTGACACCGGTTTGATCTTGTCGGAAACGGCGTGGCAGCAATAACCGCGCCCGCAAATACCCAGGCCGCTTACTACCCGGGCTTCGTCGCGGACTCCGATCTGGCGCAGTTCGATGCGGGTCTTAAAAACGCTTACCAGATCTTTTACCAGTTCCCGGAAATCCACGCGGTTATCGGCGGTAAAGAAAAACAGTATCTTGGGCTCCTCAAGCAAATAATGAACCTGGACCAGCTTCATTTCCAACTGGTGCTTTTCAATTTTTTCCTTGCAGATATTAAAAGCCTCTTCTTCCAGAGTGTGGTTACTCCGCGCCTTTTCAACATCTTCCTTTGTTGCGGAACGTTCGATCCACGCGATATCGGAAAGATCGTGCCTGCACCGTATCGGCCCCATCACCTGGGCAAGATCCTTGCCGTAGCGGGTGGGAACTATCACCATGGAGCCGGGGGCCAGGGTATCCTCGCGGTATATGGCAAGAAACGTCTCATGGGAATAGGAAAGCCGCAAACGGTAGATAGGCGTATCAGGGGCAATGGTTTCGATCCCCTGGCTGATAATTGATATAGATCCCCTTTCTTCCGGCTTGTCCTCAAGAAGGGAAATATCTTCATCTTCAAAATCGCTCATGTTCACCTACTGTAATAAGTCTATCAGAAGTCCCTTTATTTCCTCAAGACGGGAAGCGAGTTCCAACTGAGGCATCTGGCTGGAAAGCAGCATCGCCGCCAAATCTTCCAGTTTTTTGTCGATAACTTCAATCTTTGTATAGGTGATCTGTTTCATCGCTTCGGGAGTGCCCCGGGGGCCTTTATAACCCGGCCTGAGAAATTTGGGAATGCCCGTTTCATGATCCAGCTTATAGCAATGCTCAACCACATAATGCATAAAATTGCGTACCGCCTGTTTGTAGCGGATAATTTCATCGGGGAAGGGGCGGCTGTGAAGGCTGTCTCCGGTACTGCGAACCTCGTCCATCAAAAAATCGAGCGTTTCTTCGGATACCGGAAGATTCAATAACGGCCCCAACTCTCCGGCAGTCTTGCCCCGGATTTCGTCAAAAATACGGGAAAATTCGGTTTTACCGGCGGCGCCCGGCCGGGCAGCCCTTGTCTTTTTGTATTCTTCCTTTTTTGCCTGGGAATACACCGCGGGATTCATGTATAATGAGGGAACATCGCCATCGACTCTGGCCATAGTTTAAACCCCGTTCAAAACAGACGTAGTTGCCGCGGGCGCCGCAGTTGCGTGTGCCGCAGTTGCAGGGGCCGCGGGCGCGGCCTTGGAAAATACCGGCAATGCCGATTTTATCCCCTGATCATCACGGTACTCGCTGACAGCATGGGACCAGTTTTCCTCGTCCGGGCATACCAGCACCCTGCCGTGGATAAGGCAGCCGTCGTCCGCCTGAATGCGGCGGGTAATGATGTCGCCCAACACCAGCGCCGTGGAAAGGATCACCAGCGACTCCGCAGCAATGACGTTTCCGCACACCACCCCGCCGATGGTTATTGCCGTACCGGAAACATTACCCCTCATCCGCGCCCGTTCGCCAATCACCACCCTGCCCCGCGCGTTCACATTTCCGGTAATACTGCCGTCAATCCGGGTAAAGCCTCCGGTTTCAATATTACCTTTCAGACTGGTATTGGGACCAATAATGGTATTAATTGAGAAAGTTTCGTATCTACTGGAAAGCATAGACGACTCGAGAACTACCGCCCCTGCTTGGCGATACTGGAACGGAAATTGATATACCGGTAAGGATCGACAACATCCGACCCGATATGTATCTCATAATGCAGATGAGGACCGGTAGAAAGGCCGGTATTGCCAACATAACCTATCACCTCACCCTGCTGAACCCTTTGCCCCAGCCTGACTCTGGTGGAAAGCAAATGCGCGTAGCGGGTGTAATAGCCGTGTTTGTGCTTGATAAGGATGTAATTGCCAAAATCGTCAACATAGTCTATGGTAACTACCTGCCCGTCGGCAGTGGTAACAACCGGATCACCGGAACGGTACGTGGAAATATCGATTCCCTTGTGAATGTACTGCTGCCCGCTAAAGGGGTTTTCNTTCTGGCCAAAGAACATTGAAATATGCCCCATACTGCCCTTAATGGGCCATATACTGGGAATTTCGGTGAGGAGGGCGCTTTGGGAATTGAGCATGGCGCCAATCTCTTTAACCGGCCCCGTTGCGGAAGAAAGGTACGCGGAAAGCCGCCTGATATCATCAACCTCCTGCAGCGTACCCTCCGGAGTCTCCCGGATATTGAAGAAAGAGCCAAGGTCGCCGTTTAATGATTTTTGGGTGTTAAAATCAGAGCCAAGCAGAGAAAATGCGCTGGAAAAGGCATCTTCGAAATTTCTCGCCTCCCGCAGCAGCAACGTTGTCTCATCACGGAGGTTTTCCAGGCTTGCCTGGACCTCTTTTAAGCGGTTATCCTTACCGGCGAGGAGGTCCCGGGTTGAATTATACGAGGCGCTATACCAAAAAAACGCCCCAACAATACATCCGGTTACCAACAGAAACAAAAACAGTGAAAAAACGGTAATCTGAAGGTTATAAACCTTCTTTTCCGAATGAGGGACAAATACGACGGTATAACGGCGGGTCAGAAACCGCCCCACTGCCCGTAACGCCCCAACTGCCCCATGTCCGGCAGTAAAAATGACCCTTTTTAACCTCTGAATTATGCTGTTTTCCAGTCGTTTATACTCATGGCCCGATGCCATTGTCCGCTCCTCCCTTGAAGGTACTTATAGTCTAATCTATATGACGGAATATGTCAACAAGAAATTTAACAAAAATTTAACAAATTTTCACTAAAATTCATCGAAATTCGCCAAAAAACACTATTTTGCATGATCCGGTGTCTGGGCGAGGCGTATAACCGGCCCCTGCGGCTCCTTGTGCGAAAACGAACAGGCCCTCCGGGCCGCATCCGCCGGAAGGGTCGCAAAAGAACAGTAATCTTTCATTACAATCTCGTCAACCAGCCGCCCCGGAACCCCGCCCGCCCGCATCAAAAGAGCGGCTATGTCCCTGGCCCCCAGGCCGTGCTGCCGTCCCTGACCCACGTATACACGGGTAAAACCCTCGGCGGAACCGCTTTTCCCGTACAACTCGCGGGGAGGCCGCCCCCGCCGCCGGTCATCGTGGCCCCTGCCGCCGGCAAACCCGCCCCTTACAGAGCCTTTACCGGCAAATTTACCCATATTCTTCCCTACATCGTTAAAATCCGCCTCGGAAAATTCGGTTATGGGGCCGTAGCGGGCAGGATCGAGCAATTCACCGTAGCTCAGCGACACCAGCGCCTCAACCGTTTTTTCCGCGCCCAGCCGCTCAATCAGATTTCGGCAAACCTTGGCAAGAAAGGGCGATGCCGGCTCTGGGGTTATACCATCGGGATAACCGTTGTCAGCCGCCAACGGCTCCTGTTCCACCGCCGATTCGCCGTCCACGGGGGCGGGCTGTTCCGGCAGGGCGGCAATCACCGCGGAGGTAATACGGCGGCGCAGGGTCTTCATAACCGCCTTGACCGATGGAACCTTGAGCCATTGAATGCCGCTGCCCAGGTTTTTTTCCATAATGCGGGAAAGCTGGTGTATCCTGCCCCGCTCGGCAAAGGTCGCCAGGCTGATGGCGATACCGCGCCGCCCTGCCCTGCCCGTCCTGCCTACGCGGTGAACATAGGTTTCACGGTCGCCGGGAAGGTCCCAGTTGATCACATGGCTCAAACTTTCGATGTCCAGCCCCCGCGCCGCGACATCGGTCGCGACCAGAATCGCCGGTTTGCCCCCCGCGGAACTGGCCGCGGCGGAACGGTGCAGGCGGAAACGCCGCAGGGTACGCTCCCGAATCTCCTGGGAAAGATCGCCATGCAGCGCTTCGGCAGGGTAACCGGCTTCCACCAGGCGGCGGGCAAGCTCATCGGTTTCCACCTTAGTCGCGCAGAATATAAGCCCGTAAAATTCCGCCGCGCTGTCGATGATCCGCCGGAGCGCCTCAAGCTTGTCTTCGCGTTTGACAATCACGCAGAACTGATCCACCAGGGGTTTTTCATCTTCCGGCGCGGAATCGACGATAATTTCAGCGTCGCCGATATGCTTTCGGACTATTCTTAAAATCGGCTCAGGCATGGTGGCGGAGAACAGGGCGATATGTAAGGCGCTTTTAGCGCCAGTATCAGCCCGCTCATTGGCCTTGACCACGGCCATTATCTTTTCCACATCCTCAAAAAAGCCCATATCGAGCATTTCATCGGCTTCGTCCAGAATGAACCAGTCCACCGTGGAAAGGTCCAGAGCCTTCCGTTCCATCAGGTCCATAATGCGGCCCGGGGTTCCAGCCACTATTTCCGTCCCCCGCCGCAAATCGAGTATCTGGTTGCGGATAGAAGCGCCGCCATACACAGCGGTTATCCGCGGGTAGTGGCTGCCAACCAGCGAGGCAATCTCCCTGGATACCTGGAGGGCAAGCTCGCGGGTGGGCGTCAGGATCAACGCGCGGGGGGTATGACCGGCCTGGGTAAGCCGTTCGATAAGCGGTATGCCAAAGGCGGCGGTTTTTCCCGTTCCCGTACGGGCCCTGACAATACAATGCCCTTCATCGGCAAGGAGCCGGGGCAGGGCTATACTTTGAATTGCAGTGGGGGCCGTCCAGCCTTTCCGCTCAATAGCGCGGAGCATGGCATCAGACAGCCCAAATGAAGAAAAAGGATGATTTTCGTCTACTTCCATATTCTAAAAAGGGGAGTCGGGAGTAGGGAAATAAAAACCCCACTCCCTATTCCCCATTTCTTACTTACCGGGTCCCGGAATGATCGCCTCTTCCGTTTCCTTATCAAAATAACGGGCTCTTTCCATACGGGGAACGAACCTGGCAGTTTCGCCGACCTTGAATTCATGGTTNGGTTCTGTCCGGGCAACCAGGGGCTGGGTACCGGTGTTCAACCACAGNTGNATATCCGCGCCCAGAGGCTCAACAACGGTTATCTGAACNCCAATNGTNTTGGGCTCATCCCCTTCAACAAAGTTCATGTCCTCCGGCCTGATACCAAAGAANACTTCCTTGCCAATGTAATTTTTGAGGTAATCGGCATGGGTCGAATCCGGTTTGATTTTGAAAGAACCTTCATCCAGCTCTATTACGCCGCCTTCTTCCTCTACTTTGACNGTGAGGAAGTTCATGGGCGGAGAACCGATAAAACCGGCGACAAATTTATTTTCCGGGTGGTTGTACAGGTACAGGGGCGCTCCAATCTGCTGGATTTTCCCGTCTTTCATGACAACGATTTTGTTCGCCATGGTCATGGCTTCTACCTGATCATGGGTAACATAGATTATGGTGGCATTCAGGCGCAGGTGCAGGTTGGAAAGTTCCGCCCTCATCTGAACACGGAGTTTGGCGTCAAGGTTGGAGAGGGGCTCGTCAAAGAGGAAGACCTTGGGGTTGCGGACAATGGCCCGGCCGACAGCAACGCGCTGCCGCTGACCGCCGGAAAGGGCCTTGGGCTTGCGATCCAGCAATTTCTCGATATCAAGGATGCCTGCCGCGTCCCTGACCCGCTTGTCAATTTCCTCTTTCGGCACCTTTTTTATCCGCAGACCAAACGCCATATTCTCATAGACGCTCATATGGGGATACAGGGCGTAGTTCTGGAATACCATGGCGATATTCCGGTCTTTGGGGGGAACATCGTTCATCAATTCGCCGTCAATGTACAATTCACCCTCGGTGATCTCTTCAAGTCCGGCTACCATGCGGAGAGTGGTGGACTTTCCGCATCCCGACGGCCCTACCAAGACGACAAATTCCTTGTCCTCAACGGTAATGTTGGCGTTTTCCACGGCCCGAACGCCGCCTTCGTACACCTTTACGATACTCTTCAACTCTACTTTTGCCATACGCTGGCCTCCCTATAGGGTTATTTTATGGGCCTCTTCCACAGGGAAAAGACGATTCTCAGTTTACACCGTTTTGGCGGGGGTTGTCAAGGGGGGAATTTCCATGCAGATTGACAGCCATCCTGCCGGTTTGCTAATATATCCCCTGTGGGTTGGGTGTGCCGTTTTTCGTCTGTTTTATGGGTTTTGCCACCCGCCTTACGGCATAGTATAAGGGGGTTTTTATGAAAAAAGCCTTACAGTCAATGGCCCTGCTATTGGTTATGGTACTATCGGGCGGTATGTTTACCGGTTGTTTAACGAGTTATATAGTAAGGGATCTTACTGGGCAAGGTTTACTTGAGCATGCTATAGATGCCGTTGTTGAGGCCAATGAGCCCCAAAAGGCGGCCAAAGAAGCGGCCAAGGAAGAGGCCAAATATAACAAGGCGGCGGAAATCGTGATTCAGTATGATGAAACTGAAAGTTTTTAGGCGGGGGAATTATGCATAACAGAAGCGTGGTATTGGCGGTTATATTCCTTATGGCGTTTTGGTTTATGGGATGTTCTTCATCACCAGCACCGTCAGCATCACCAGTACCGCCAACACTAGAGGCTATTCCCTATAATTTTGTGGAAAATGATAACGCCGATGGAACAGCCATAATTTATTTTCACCTTCCCCCTAATGCCCCTTTTCGTTTCAGGCTTATTGATATTGACGGAGTAGAATTACCAGCGCCTGAAGTAAACACACGCTGGAGTCCGGTACAAGTTCCGGCAGGGAGAGCGTTAAATATAAGTATGTATGTTGTGTATCATAGCGATCAGCCCGGATATCGCAGGCTCGGTGTTTTCAGATGTCCGCCGCTTGAAGCCGGCAAAATTTATAGATTATGGTATGAAAGATGGTATGAAATAGGTCTTACTAATACTCGATATGAGTACTCTGGCGCAGGCAGGCTTATCTTAACGTATGCTGATGTTGAAAGGCTTACGTATGCCACCGGCGGCATTTTCTCTGAAAAATCCTTTAGTAAACGAAAACCCCTGTATAACCAAATTTACGTACAGGAAATACCGCCGTTAACCAAAGGCAGAGCAGAGTAGGTGTAACAGGGCAGCGCAAAAGTTTCAGGCACCAAAAACATTAAGGCTTGTCTTCTTGACAGGTAATTTTAAATTCGCTATACCATACCTATATGAAAACCAACCTTTTTATCCGGCTGGCCCTGCTGCCGGCGGTATTCGTTCTTTTTTCCTGCGCCAAGAGCGGCAGATGGTTAGGAGCAGTATACGATGGGGCCCCTTACTATATCGCTCGTTCAAGCGCTGCGGAGATGTCTTTAGACGAGATAAAGCCGGAAGATTTTAACACCAATGAATTTGATCACATAACGGATAATCCGTTCCTGCGCCCGCGGGAAAATCCCCTGTCTACCTTTTCGATTGATGTTGATACCGCCGGTTATTCCATTGTACGCACCTTTCTTCAAGGGGGCGATCTCCCTCCCAAATCATCGGTACGCATAGAAGAACTAATCAATTACTTTGATTACGATTATCCCCCGCCGGATGACGGACGCCCCTTTGCCGTCCGCGCCGAAACCGGGGCTGCTCCCTGGAATCCCAATCATTTACTCGCCCGCATCGCCATTAAGGGCAAAGAGTTCCCTGCCGCCGCGCGGCCCCCGGTGAATCTCACCTTCCTGCTGGACGTGTCCGGCTCAATGGATGGCCCCAACAGGCTTCCGCTGGTTAAAACAGCTATGACCATGCTGACGGATGAACTAAACGCGCAGGACCGGGTGTCGATTTGCGTTTATGCGGGCGCTGCCGGTACGGTACTGGAACCCACAAGCGGCAACAAGAAAGAGCAGATTTTGGCGGCCCTGAAAAAACTTGATGCCGGAGGCTCCACTGCCGGCGGAGCGGGGATTCAGCTTGCCTACAAACTGGCGGAAGAGAATTTTAATCCGGCGGCGGTCAACCGCGTTATCCTCTGCACCGACGGCGACTTTAACGTGGGGATCACCAACCGGAGCGCGTTAGTCGATCTTATCAAGGAAAAGGCCGATACCGGCGTGTACCTGACCGTGCTTGGTTTTGGCATGGGCAATTACCGTGACGGAACCCTTAAACAGCTTGCGGCAAAGGGGAACGGCAATTACGGTTATATCGATACTATAGAAGAAGCGAATAAAATGCTGGTCAGGCAGATGAGCGGGACTTTGGTAACCATTGCCAATGATGTAAAAATACAGGTTGAGTTTAATCCCGCGGCGGTTGGCGCGTACCGGCTTATCGGTTATGAAAACAGACTGCTGAGGGCCGAGGAATTTAACGACGACACCGTAGACGCCGGAGATATAGGAGCGGGTCATACGGTCACCGCTTTCTACGAAATTATCCCTCCGGGAACCGAGGCGGACACCCTTCCCGGCGTTGATCCGTTAAGATACGCGGTTCAGCGGGATCAAGGAGACGCCGCCGCCGTTTTTGCGGATGAACTGTGTACCGTCAAGATCCGTTATAAACTGCCCGGTGAAACCGCCAGCAGCCTGCTTTCTTTTCCCATTAGAACACAAGATATCCGCAAAGCCGGCGAATCATCGGCGGACTTTAACTTTGCCGCCTCTGTAGCCGCCTTTGGTATGCTGCTCAGGGACAGCCCCTACAAAGGCAGCGCTGACTTTGAAATGGTTTTATCCATGGCGGAATCTTCCCGCGGTACGGATGAGTACGGCTACCGCCACGGTTTTACCCAACTGGTCAGGGCGGCAAAGACGGCAAAAGCCCTAAAATAAGATCCGTGAATTACTCATAACGTCTCAGCCAAATAATTTTCTGCATTCGATATAGAAGCGTTTTTCCCACGCCTCCCCCATGGAAAAACTTTTCCGGGGCAGAGGGCCGCAGCGGGCGACTGTTTCAAAGAAACCGTATTTTTGGACCGGCGGCAGCAGGATGCCGGTTACCGGCCCGCCGACCGTGCCGGAACCGGAGGCAAGACGGAACAGTTCGTCTTCACCGTGAATATAGTCGATAGACAAGCCG
>JGI24698J34947_10001631_pt1 | contig 11940 bp, 10 predicted proteins | sample TergutMp193P3_FD_34947 | JGI IMG/M metagenome (IMG submission 34947)
CGTTTACAGACGCGATAGACGACATTAAAACGTCGTCTATCGAAGGTGTTTACGACGGGGCTTCGCCCCTACATCCCTTCGGGACGTCGTAAACACCCATATGAGAGATTATTAAGGAGAGAGAGTATGTCAAGAAAAGTAGTAGTAACAGGAATGGGAGCGGTTTCTCCCATCGGTAATACCGTTGAGGAATTTTGCGCTTCGCTTAAAGAGGGAAAGAGCGGCATTGGCCCTATCACCGCTTTTGATACAACCGGGTTTGACGTAACAATAGCGGGCGAGGTTAAGGACTTTAATCCAGAACTCTGGATGGATAAAAAAGAAGCGCGGAAAATGGCGCGTTTCACACAGTTTGCGGTAGCCGCGACCGTGCAGGCTCTAACCGATGCCGGACTCATGGGAGAGACTAACGCGGATGGCAAACGTCCCGTAAAAAGCGATCCGTGGAGAACTGGTATTGTTATTGGCAATGGTATCGGCGGATTTGAAGTTGTTTACGAATCCCATAAAAAACTTTTTGACTCAGGACCGAAGCGGATGCTGCCGCTGACCGTCCCCATGATGATCCCCAACGAAGCGGCGGGAAACATCTCAATGATGTTCGGCACAAAGGGTCCTGCCTTCACTCAGGTAACAGCCTGCGCTTCAGGAACAGACGCGCTTGGACAGGCGCTTGATCTTATACGTGCCGGACGCTGCGATGTGGTCATTTCAGGCGGCACCGAAGCTACCGTTATTCCCTTTGCCGTCGGCGGTTTCCAGATGTTGAAGGCACTTTCTACCAAACGCTGTCACGAGCCGACAAAAGCTTCCCGTCCCTTTGACGCCGACCGCGACGGCTTTGTAATCGCCGAAGGTTCCGGCATCCTGATCCTTGAAAGCGAAGAGCACGCGAAAGCCCGAGGCGCGAAGATACTCGCAGAGTTCGCAGGCTACGGCGCGACTGCCGATGCGTTTCACATAACATCCCCTGATCCTACAGGTGAAGGCGGTTCAGGCGCCGTCAAGCTGGCAATAGCAGACGCCGGCCTAAAACCAGAGGATATTCAGTATTACAACGCCCACGGCACTTCAACAGAAATTAACGATCCCACAGAGACAAAGATGCTCAAAATCGCATTTGGCGATCACGCTTACAAGCTGAAGGTTTCCAGTACTAAGAGTATGACAGGTCACTGTATTGCAGGCGGCGGCGGCATTGAAGCAATCGCCTGTATTCTCGCAATCCGCGACGGTTTCTATCCGCCCACCATCAATCTGGACAACCCCGATCCCGAATGTGATCTGGACTATGTGCCCAACAAAGCCCAATACGGTGAAATAAGAGCCGCCGCTTCCGGTTCGCTTGGTTTCGGCGGACACAACGGCGTGATAGTTTTCAAAAAGTACGAAGGCTAAAGAAGGAAAAACAATGAACGAAATTGAAAAGCTGCTGCCGCACCGCGATCCGTTTCTCTTTGTCGATGAAATCGTGGAAGCGACAAACGAAAAGATCATCGCGAAGCGCGTATTTACAGAGAACGAATATTTTTTTAAGGGACATTTCCCCACGTACCCCGTAGTGCCCGGCGTAATCCTTGTTGAAACAATGGCTCAGTCAGGCGGAGCCGGATTGCGCAAACTCGGCGCCCTTGGTGAAGATGGTCTGTTCTTTTTTGCCACAGTTGACAAGGTGAAGTTCCGTCGCCAGGTTCGTCCCGGCGACGAAGTCCGCTCTGAAATTGAAAACCTGCGGGTCTCCTCAAAGATGATCAAACAACGCGGCAAAGCCTATGTCGGCGATGAGCTTGCCGCCGAAGCGGAATGGATGTGTCTCGTAGGTTAATATGATCATTAAACCTATGGTTCGCAACAACATCTGTCTTAACGCTCATCCGGCGGGGTGCGCGGTTTTGGTACAGAGGCAGATTGAATACGCAAAGAAAAATTTATCGCCCGTGGAAGGCAAGACGCCGAAGCTGGCGTTGGTTATCGGGTGCTCAAATGGTTACGGGCTTGCGAGCAGAATTGCCGCGGCTTTTGGGTACGGGGCTGTTACAGTTGGCGTGTCCAGAGAAAAGGAAGCGTCAGACTCCCACACCGCTACGCCGGGCTTTTACAATAACGCGGCTTTTGATCGCGAAGCGAAAAAGGCGGGACTTGTTTCCATATCGCTGAACGGAAACGCCTTCTCCGATGAGAATAAGGTCGAAACCGCCGAGGCGGTGCGGCGAGCGTATGCCTTAGCTGCCGCTAAAGCGGGCGCTAAAGCGGGCGCTAAAGCCGGAATCTCCGCGAAGATCGACTTGATAGTCTATTCACTCGCGTCTCCAGTCAGGGTAGATCCAAAAACCGGCGTTATGTACAAATCGGTGATAAAACCGATTGGCGCTCCTTTTTCGGGAAAGACTCTCAACATGATGGATGGAACTTTTAGTATCACCGAAGCCGAACCCGCTACTGAGGAGGAAATCTTCAACACTGTGAAGGTAATGGGCGGTGAGGACTGGGAATTGTGGATGGACGCGCTGGATAGTGAAGGTTTACTCGCGCCGCAGACACGCGCCATTGCCTACACCTACCTGGGTCCTGAACTGTCGTGGTCTATTTATAAAAACGGAACCATCGGCAAGGCGAAGGAAGACCTTGAACGCGCCTGCCGCGAAATAAACAGAAAATTCGCCGCGCAGGGAAAAATCAGCGGCGCGTGGGTCTCCGTGAACAAGGCTCTCGTTACGCGATCAAGTTCAGTCATTCCAATTATACCGTTCTACATTTCATGCCTGTTCAAAGTGATGAAGGAGATGGGTATTCATGAAGGTTGCATCGAACAAATTGTGCGGCTTTACCGCGACCGTCTTTACACAGCGGGTTCAGTCCCTGTGGACAGTGAAGGCCGTATCCGCATTGACGACATGGAAATGCGTGAAGATGTTCAAAACACTGTCAAGGAAAGAATGAAAATTGTTACACCGGAAAATGTGTTTATCGAAACCGATGTCGCGGGCTTCAAGCATGATTTTATGGAAGCGCATGGCTTTGATGTAGAGGGAATTGATTATGACGCGGATGTGGAAATACGGTAATTTCGAATAACGGGATTATACGCCGGACTAATAATGCCGTTTTATCTGTACGCTTGTCCCTGGCAGGAAATTTTGAAGCAGCCTGTAATTGGCGCTGTATTTGTTTTTTTCTGTTATTAAAAGTTCTTTTTCTACCAGCAGATTTAGATCACGGCGGAGTGTTATTTCGTTAAGCTTAATGTACTCTTCTGTAATTCTGGGATGGAGAAACTTGATTTCATCAATGCTGTAAAATCTGTCAGCCGGAATATTATACGCAAGCTGCCTTATACGCCGCAGAGTTTTTTCACTTTTACCATCGTCCTGCATTTTTTCTGCTTTATCATGAACATAATTTTTCCAGGTTAGTTCGGTTTGATCTTTGTGAATAACCTTTATTATATTTTCCAGGCCATCGCAGAATCCTTCAAGGGCATATTCAATAAATGAGCTTAAATCCCCGGTCTCTGAAGTGTTATGAAGCTGCCGGTAGTATTCAGTGCGGGTATTATTGTAATGATTTGATAAAATATGCGAAGCGATACTTGGTACGCCTGCCCGCATCAACAGATAAAATTCCAGAAGACGGGCTGTTCTTCCGTTACCGTCAAGAAATGGGTGTATCCACGCAATATATACATGGGTAACGATAGCCTCAATTACCGCATCGTCAAATGTCTGTTCATGTCCGTAATGAAACTCCCGTATCAGCCAGTTGCAGAGTTTCTGCACCATGTCTTCCACCATTTCAAAAGAAGGCGGCCTGTAGACGCCGACCGTAACATTTCGTCTGCGTAGCTGTCCTGGATTACCCCCAAAAGTTTCACCGATATTCCTACCGACCATTTCATTGAAACGCTTTATCAGTTCCACCGATATGATCTCGGGGGATTTTTCTTCGACCAGTTCGTCAAGGATGGTGTTAAAAGCGGCAATAATATTTTCAACTTCTCTCTGCTGGTATCTTTTACTGGGCGCAAGGTTCTTGCCGCTCAGTATTTGGGACAGTTCCTCTTCCGTCAAGGTATTGCCCTCAATGGCTGTTGTAGCCAATGCGCCTTTGTTCAATGACACTCTGAGCAGTTGTTGGTGATAATCGGGCCGGATCGGCATATTCAGCATCGAATCTATATAGGCATAGCATTGCCCCAGCAGATTTACGGCCTTTTCGCTCAGTTTCCAGTTCACCCTGAATGATATATGTTCCCATGTGTTTTTCATATTATAAACATAGGATATTACAAAGATTTTATCAATTATGCAAACATTTTTCCTACAATTTGCATGACAAAAACGCCGTAACTCCTTACTATATAAGGAATTACGGCATACAATCTGAGCGACAAAATTCGTACAATTATCCTAACAATTCCTGCGCTTTTTTCACCAAACTTCCAACGTCAAGCCCGAAGCGGTCGGTCAGATAGTCCTGGGTGCCCACTTCGCCGAACTCGTCGCGGATACCGATGCGCGCGAACTTGCACTTGCAGCCGTTTTCCGCGAGGATTTCAGCCACCGCGCCGCCAAAGCCGCCGGCTATCTGGGCATTTTCCGCGCTGATAATGGCGCGTACCTTGCCCGCCTGCTCAAGAATTGCCGCTTTGTCTATGGGCTTGAGGGTGAGTACGTCCAAAACACCGGCGCTGACGCCGGAAGCGGCAAGGGTTTCGGCGGCTTTCAGGGACTGGTTTACCATGAGGCTGCCGAGCGCGGCAAAGCAGATGTCCTTTCCCTCTTTTATAAGTTTTGCCTGCCCGAACCTGAAAGGTTCGTTTTCGGGGTACAAAAAGGGAACCGGCTTTCGCGGAATCCGCAGATAATGACAGCCGTACTCTTCAGCCATCAGCCGGACAAAGGCGGCGCATGAACTTGGGTCTGACGGTTCAACGATTGTAAGCCCGGGAACGACCCTCATCATGGCGAGGTCTTCAAAGGGCATGTGGGTTCCGCCGTTAAACGCCGCGGTTACTCCCGGGTCCGTTCCGATGAGTTTTACGTTAAGTTTCGCGTAATTTGCGGAGAGGAAGAATTGATCGAATACCCGCCGTGACGCAAAACAGCCGAAACTTGACGCGAACGGAATTTTTCCGAGGGTGGAAAGCCCTGAGGCGATACCGACCATGTTCGCTTCGGCAATCCCGATGTTGAAAAAGCGGTCGGGATACGCTTTTTTGAATATGCCCGTGTTTGTACAACTCATCAAATCCGCTTCCAGTACGACGATGTTTTTGTTATTTTCAGCTAACGCCATTATGGTATCCACATAGGCCATTCGCATTTCTTTTGATTCTGCCATTATTAACTCCATTATAAGTCGCGTGAGCGACGATGTTAATCGAACGTCTCCGCAACGCGGAGGCGATTACTCCATTATAAGTCGCGTGAGCGACGATATTAATCGAACGTCTCCGCAACGCGGAGGCGATTACTCCATTATAAGTCGCGTGAGCGACGATGTTAATCGAACGTCTCCGCAACGCGGAGACGATTACTCCATTATAAGTCGCGTGAGCGACGATGTTAATCGAACGTCTCCGCAACGCGGAGACGATTACTCCTTCCTTTATCCTAACGCGGCAATGGCTTCTTTGGCTTTTTCCATGTTAAACGCCATGCTGTGATTCTTCTCTACGCCTTCGGCGAAATTGCATCCCTTACCCTTGATTGTGTGCATCACTATCATCGAAGGTTTTTCTTTCTGGGCGAGCGCCTTTTCTATAGCCGCGTCCAGGGCGGCAACGTCGTGTCCGTCTACTTCCTGGGTGAACCAGTTAAAAGAAGCCCACTTCGCGGCAAGGTCGCCAAGATCGAGAATGTCCTTTATAAAGCCGTCAAGCTGCTGTTTGTTGTAATCGGTGAAGGCGACCAGATTGGAAAGTTTATGGTAGCTTGCAAAGAGCGCGCCTTCCCAAACCTGCCCTTCATTTGATTCGCCGTCGCCGATGACTGTGTAAACTGTCGAGGCTTTTTTATCCATCCGCAGTCCAAGCGCGATTCCGAGGGCGGCGGAAAAACCCTGCCCAAGAGAGCCGGTTGTCATGTCAATACCGGGGGTCTTGTTACGGTCGCAGTGGCTGGGCAGGCTGGTTCCGCCCTTGTTCAGGGTGGAAAGCCAGTCCTTTGGGAAAAAACCCTTGAGCGCCAATGCCGCGTATACGGCAGGCCCTGAGTGACCCTTGGAAACCACCAGTTGATCGCGTTCTTCCCAACGCGGGTTTTGAGGATCAACCTTCATGCGGTGAAAGTACAACAGAGCCAAAAGGTCAACAATGGACATCGCTCCTCCAATATGACCTGTTCCCAGATTGCCGATTTCCTCAATAGTCATTTTGCGAATTTCCTTCGCCTGCGCTTTCAGATAGGATTCAAGTTCTTTATCCATGTTTATCTCCTGCATAAATTTCTGCTATTGGTTTTTGAATAATCAGGAGTATTATAACCTGTTTTTTATAAATTGAATACTCTTTTTTTTGCAATTTTAATAAGTTAAAGGTATGGTTGCTATATTCCAAGGGTCATGTTTCTTCATATTTGTATTATGATTGTTGTGTACGGGCGGCCAAGCATTTTTTCCGCCAGCGAAAGGTCTCCGCTTGCAATAGCGTCGCGGATGCGGCTTGAACTGATTGGAAGATTGCCTTCCATAACTTCGGGGACAATTTCTACGGGGATGTTATGGGAGGTGAAAAACTTTTGAATTGCCTCAGCGTCCGTATCAAGCCGGTGTCCGCAGCGGAAGCCGCTACCGACTGCCAGAAAGCCGGGTTTTCCGTGTTTTAACAGAATCTCCAAAAACTCGATTCCGGGCATACGCATGAACGATTCTGTAAAATCTATAACAAGCGTGATTTTAACGCCGAGACTTTCAAATATCGCGATCTTTTGCCGGAAAGTCTGAATATTTTTTTGAGAGTGTTTTTCTCCCTTGTGATTTTGACGGAAAGTGATAACCACGGGTACATTGTCCGCGTTATGCGAAACAATTTTCTCTATCAGGGACCGGTGTCCCCGGTGTACTCCGTCAAAAACGCCGATTGTTATGGATGAAAGTTTCTCCCCGCATGGCAGTCCGTCTTTCAAAAATTGCCGCCACTCAATCACCTGCATTTAATCAGCCCCTGTTTTTTCCGGCTTTCTCAAAGAAGTATTTCGCGTTCCGCGGATCTCCGCAGTTGAGCAGTAAGTCCCCCGCATGAGATGCCATTTCTCCCTTTGGATCATCGCCTATTAGTTCCAGCGCGAGCCGCAATTCATTCGCGAGGTTAGGGTCTTTATTTCCGCTTGTCAATTTTATTTCCGCGAGTTTAAAACGGAAAAGACCGTAATCCGGGGCGAGTCTTACGGCTCTTTCCAGAAGCCGTATTGCGTCCCTGGTTTTTCCCCTTAGGTTTAAAACAAGCCCCCACAAATAACACATGGCAGGGTCTACCCTGGGTCTTGGTCTTAGAGCGCACCTTAGTTTATTGGCGGCGGCAAATTCCGCCTCGCATAGATTATAGTCTTCAATACTGAATGCGCATTTGCCGGCGAGGGCGCGCGCTTCATGGTTTTTTGCGCCAAGCGTGATCAGTTTGGGAATCAAAACCGCAAGCTCAGGCGTGTTGTTCTGTTTAAGGAAAATTTTTCCCGCTTCCATAAAGCGCGAAAGCGCTTCATCGTTCTTTCCGGCAAGTTCCAGCGCGTTGGCGGCGTTGACCGCGTAAACGCCGTTTTCCGTGTTCATCTGGAAAGCCCTGTCCCATGCCACGCCTGAATCTATGTATTCATTCAGTTCCAGGTGACTGCGGGCAAGCAGCGTGTAGAAATCAATATCTTTATTAAATATATCAAAATATTTTAACACAAATTCTTTTAACTGCGCGAATTTATTCAGCTCGTTTAGTATTTTTATTTTCTCCGTGAGCGCTTCCCTTCCTTCGGCAGAATCCGCCAGTCTTGACAGATCGTTATCCAGTTGTTCAAAAATCGCGTCGATAAATTCTTCCGCCTCACTGTACTGCCCAAGCCGGAATGACAGCCGAGCCGAGAGAAGAAGCTCCCTCCTTGTCCTTATTTTGATGTATGTTGTGGAAACATCACGGAAGGCTTCATCCCTTCGTTTCCACGCCCTGATGATCTGATCCAGTGCCTTTGAGTGTTCGCCCATAACTGCAAGGGTTTCCGCGAACCGCAGACGGCTATCCGCGTTTATGTTTGAATCTCCGCTCCATTTTTTATATTCTTCCTCTGTTTTTTTTAGTCTTGTGTCTATGGCGATATAATCCAGCATGGTTTTGCAGGTCAATTCATTAGAAGTTGCTTCGTACGAAGCTGCTTCATAGGAAGCTAAGGCAAGACCGATCCTGCCGCTGTTTATGGAATCGTCGCTTGTTTCCCCAACCCATTTACCGTTGACAACGAAAATTAAATATGTACCGTAAGTGACAATGTTCAAATTGAAGTTTACTCCGTCAAAGTCTGAAATTTCGGTCCAGGCGATTAGGGTTTTGGGTACGTTGTTTTTTACGACGTCAACGCGGAAATATCCCTTCCCGGAAACAAGCGCGAGATAATACGACTCATTATCCTCAATGTGGAATAAAAGCCCCGAGGCCGCGTAACCGCCGAGGCTGTCCAGGCGGATTCTTGCCTCAATAACATGATCGCCGTATTTCCGGTCCGGCATTTCGAGCCATGCGATACAGTTCGGTTTTTTCAATTCCAGCGTGAGAGAGTTTTTTGACAGGTAGGCATTATACGAATTTTCTGATTTAATATCAAAGGGAGGGTTTTTTGTTTTCGAAAAATCAACAATCAGTTTTTCTTCCGTAAAAAATTCTGGATTTTTCCGGTGGGATTTGGAGAGGGAATAAATGAACCTTTTGTATAATGACGGCATAGTAAATGTTTACAGCAAAAATGCTAAAAAGTCGATATATTTTTCCTGGCGAATCGATCTATTTATCGTTCTTTCCGTGCTGATATTATTAATCGGCCCCCTTATCGGCTCTGTTTTAAAACCGGCCGGCGCCGCTGATAAACTTACAGATTTATATTTATCGTCACGCTGTGTGGAGTTGTTCGGTGAGGATCTGACGGAAACTCTTCTGCGTGAATTTGAAGAACAAAACCCCGATCTGAGGATCATTCTGTTAAGCGGGGACTCTTCTTCCCAGACCAGGGCGGATATCCTCATCTTCGATGAAGGCGATTTTCACGATCTTGCCGTGGATAACGCGCTTGTTTCTCTGGAGGACTACATTGATTATGAAACCGGCGAACTGTACGCTATACCCCTCGTCTCCTTTATGGATCTGCTTTTTTACAACATCGATCTCCTGAAAGCCGCCGGCTTTGACCGCCCGCCAAAAACCAGGGATGAATTCCTGAATTACGCGAAAACCGTATCGGGCAGTAACACGGGCGCTGCCGGGGCGGCGATGGGTTTAAGCCTCCTGGACAGGCAGGCTCCTTCCAGGGATATTTTTTCCTGGATTTGGGCTGCCGGCGGCGATTTCTGGCAGGCGGAAGACAGGCCCGTTATCAACAGCAGGCCCATAATCGCGGACATTTCTTTTCTTGGCAGCCTTTACCGCGAAGGGGTACTTGCGTCGATGAGTTTTTACATAACGGGAGAACAGAGGCTGGAAGAATTCGCGCAGGGAAAAATCGCCATGATGATTGCCTCTACAAGCGCAATTCCCGCTCTCAGGGAAAAAATGGGCGATGACGCGTTTAGCATAACAACAATCCCCGACTCAGGTTCGGCGGGAAAATACGGCGTCGGCATTTCAAGTCTTTATACTGGTATCAGCGCCGATTGCGTCTATCCTGATGAAGCGTGGAAATTTCTTGAGTTCCTTGCCAAACGAAGCCCGTTTCTCTGTGAGGAACTGAAAGCCGTGCCGGGCATTGTTTCTGATTTTTACTACGGCGATTATTTTAAAGACGATCCTTTTTATTCCAAAGCGCGGGATATTTTTGACTCTTCACAAATTGTCTATGGATTTTCAGGAAAAGCGGAAGAATTTGAGAGGGCTGTCCTTGAGGAAATACGGATCTTTTTTGAAACCGGAAGGACAGCGCAGGAAACAGCGGCCGCTATACAGCAGCGCTGGGACGCGTTTTTTTACCATTATGATCAAAATTAAAAGAAAGAAGGAAAAAACATGCGCGTTCGTATCAATCCGCACCGTTTCTCCGGTGAAATAAAAATACCGGCTTCCAAGTCGCACACTGTCAGGCAGTTACTGATCGCCTCCCTTGCGGACGGGGTTTCGGAAATTCAGTACCCGCTTGATTCACTGGACGCCCGCTCCTGTGTTTCCGCCTGCGAAGCTCTTGGCGCACAGATAACCGAATACCGCGCTGTTGATCCTTGTCCAAATCCGCAGGATGAAAAAGGTGAAAAATTGATCGGGTGGAAAGTGAGGGGCAATGGTAATTTTAGCGGGAAAGTCCGCTCCCCAATTGACGTTGGCAATTCGGGGACGACTCTCTACCTGGCGCTTGCTGTTGCCGGGCTTCAGGGGGAGCCTGTCGAATTTACCGGCGACGAACAGATTAAAAAACGCAGCGCCGCCCCGCTTCTGGAAGCGTTGGCGGGACTGGGCGTCCAGTCATGCAGTAATAACGGCTGCGCCCCGATAACGGTAAAGGGCCCCTGGAAGGGCGGCAAGGTCAGCCTCCCATGCCCCACAAGCCAGTACCTTTCGGCGTTGCTCATCGCTTCGCCATTGGCCCCTGCCGGCGTTGTAACGGAGATCGAAGTCCCGCTCCTTAATGAAAAGCCCTATATTGAGATGACTCTTTCCTATTTGAAAGCCCACGGCGTCCTCTTCGAGGCGGCTCAGGATTTTTCCCGCTTTGTAATTCCCGGCGGTTCATCGTGGAAGGCGTTTTCCCGTTCCGTACCCGGCGATTTTTCATCCGCCGCCTTTCCCGCCGCCGCCGCCGCTATTTCCGGCGGTCCTGTAACCCTCCTCGGTCTTGAGCCGGAAGATACCCAGGGGGACAAATTCTTCTTTGAGATACTCTCTTCCATGGGCTGCGATATCCAATGGCGCGGCGGCGAAAATGGACGCTCCCTTACTATATCCCGCGATTCTCCTCTTCGCGGCGGAACTTTCGATCTTAACGCCACGCCGGACCTGTTACCTGCGGCGGCGGCAGTGGCGGCGTACGCTGAAGGAGACACCGCTCTTGTCAATGTTGCCCATGCCCGTATTAAAGAGACTGACCGGATTGCAATAATGGTTCAGGAACTGACAAAACTTGGAATTAACTGTACTGAATTACCGGATGGCCTTATTATTCACGGAAAAGGAGCTCTGTCCCCGCCCGAAAAATACCCTGTAATTGACGGTCACGGCGATCACCGCATTGTAATGGCGTTTGCCGCCGCCGCCCTTGGCAGTAAAGTCCCTGTCGAAATAACAGACGCCCAAAGCGCGGCAGTAACTTACCCTGGATTTTTATCCTTATTGGATGCTGTTATGTTGGGTTAATTTAAAATAAAAACGTTGACGGCTGGTTTTTTCTGAAGTAATATTATCTAAATGCGGGCGCCAACAGAAGGGGATAATTCGTCCTGATTAGCTGCCGTGATGGTGCGCAATGTTCATCCGAATGCGAATTACTTATCAAATTGATAATTGACACTGTAAATTTTGGTATAATTATTTTGTAAAGAAGGCGCTGACAGGGAATGACAAGTACTATTTTTAAACCTAAAGGGATTATTGTAGCTGCCGTTATCATTATTGTCGCGGCGCTTTTGTTTTTGTTTGCCGGGAGGCGTGAGGCGGATTTTTCCGTGAAGTACGCCGGTTATGATTTAAGCGGGGCGAGTACCGGAAGGACAAATACCTATTCCCGTTACATAGAACGTTACACAATCGCTACCCCCCCCCCCCCC
>JGI24698J34947_10001632_pt1 | contig 11938 bp, 7 predicted proteins | sample TergutMp193P3_FD_34947 | JGI IMG/M metagenome (IMG submission 34947)
GCCGCACCCCTTAAGCCTTCGAGTATGGCATAAGTAAACGCGCCATGCTCGTATTCATCCAACTCCTTGGAATTTTCATTCACCCCGCTTGAGGTGAATACCACCGTACTGTTACTGTACTTCTTTAATTCATTCGTCAGGTGGTTATAGTCCGTTCTTTGGGTCAGTCCGCTGGCGGTTCCCTCTGAATGGCACGCGTCAATAAACACAAGCTTCTGCCCATTCCTGTCCAACACCGATTGAATGTCCCGATGGGATATAACACTTGATGTCTGAATTGAGTTATCGTTATTAAAAGCCGCATCTCTTGGCATAAAGTAAAAGTTCCTATTGGTGTCGCTCATGCCATGACCCGCGATAAAGAGGAGTACCATGTCGTTATCTCCCGCTTGCCTGAAGTATTCATTAAAACTGTCAATGATGTGTGCCCTCGTCGGCGTTGTCTCCTCGCCATCGGCAATCAGGAGGCTGTTCACCTTTCCGTATAGTTTTCCCTCCTGGGCTCTAAAAACGTCAATAATAGCTTTCGCGTCGTTTACCGCATATTTTAGGTTTTCCAAATTTTTATTGTTGTTATAATCGTTAATCCCAATGGACAGTATCCATAGGTCCGGAAGCCGTTCTTCCTCGCCCAGGCAGTTTACTTCTATTTGATGACTGTCCTGGGAAAAACCGTTGGTGGCTATAACCTCAATGATGTTTTTTCCAGGGCTTAAGTTGATGGGAAAGCGGAAACTCGCGCGGTTCTCAGTGCCGGTTACATTAAGGGTGGGACTTGCCATGGAAAACCCGCTGCGGTCTCCTCCTCTGGAAACTCCCTGCATTTCATCCTTTCCGACACGGCGGCCGTTTACCACAACTTCAATATTTTGGATAGGCTTATTCAGATCCACAACATTAGCAAAAAGCTCCACCCGGTTCGATGCGATGTCTGTCCAGGCTACGGGGTTGTTGATCATAACCACCGGGGGTGGAAATTCAGCGACGTTCTGGATAGTTTCAGTAACCTGTTCCGGATCCGGCCTGCCCTGGAGCCGGGCCTCGACGATCAGCGGCTTATAGAATTTAGCTCTGAATTGGTCTATGCCGTAGACATTGTTTCCCTCCCGAACGTTGAGGTATCTGCCCCCACCGGGGGATGCGTCGTAATAACCGTCGGGGGTGATGACGATCCACTCGCCATCGATGAAGGAGATGAATTGGGCGATTTCCTTGCCGGTGGAGCTGTCCCAGAGGCGGGTTGTACCATCACTGGAACCGGAAATGATGGTTTTGCCGTCGGGGCTGAACATTATAGAATTCACCCAACCAGAGTGACCCGAAAGTGTTCTTATTTCACGGCCAGTTGTTACGTTCCAGAGTTTTACTGTGTTATCCCGAGAGGCTGAAGCAATTTGTCTGCCGTCGGGGCTGAACGCTACGGAAGTAACACGCTCTGAATGACCTTTAAAGGTCATGATTTCACGATCTATGGTTACGTCCCAGAGTTTTACAACGTTATCATCGTTGGAGCCATAAATTCCGGTACCTGTAATAATCTGTCTGCCGTCAGGGCTGAACGCTACAGAATTAACATAACTTAAATGACCTGAAATAGTTTTTATTTCATGGTCTTTGGCAATATCCCAGAGTGTTACTTCTCCATAGCCCATTTCAGACGAACCCCAAGCAGAAACAACCTGCTTGCCGTCAGGGCTGAACGCTACGGAAGATGCATAATGCCCCGAAAAGGTTCTTATTTCGAGCCCTGTGGCAGCATTCCAGAGTTTTATACCTTCCGAAGAACATGAAACAATCTGCCTGCCGTCAGGGCTGAATGCTACGGAAACAAACCAACTTGGCTCTAAAAAAGTTAAAATTTCCCGGCTTGTGACCACATCATAAAGTTTTACAGTACTATAGCCTCTATCGCTATCCGAATTATACGATCCAGAAACAATCTGCCTGCCATCAGGGCTAAACGCTACGGAAGACACACCATTTGAATGACCTTCAAAGGTCTTGATTTCCTGGCCTGTGGCAATGTCCCAGAGTCTTACTATTCCATAACCTAAATTATGTGTTCCCAAAACAATATATTTTCCATCAGGGCTGAGTGCTACGGAAGACACACCATTTGAATGACCTTCAAAGGTCATGATTTCCCGGCCTGTGGCAATATCCCAGAGTTTTATTGTATTATCCTCAGAGCCTGAGACAATTTGTCTGCCGTCGGGGCTGAACGCTACGGAACACACACCATCTGAATGACCTAAAAATGGCATTATTTTACTACCTTTAGCAATATCCCAGAGTTCTATTATGCCATTTTGTGAACCGGAAGCAGCTTGAGTACCATCGGGGTTAAACGCAATTGATTGTACATAATCCCATTCTCCAAAATCGCGTGAAATGGTTACGATTTCACGGCCTGTGGCAGCATTCCAGAGTTGTACTGTGTTATCTCGAGAACCTGAAACAATCTGTTTGCCGTCGGGACTGAACGCTACGGAAGTAATCCAACTTGGTTCTAAAAAAGTCAAAATTTCCAGGTTTGTGACCACATCCCAAAGTTTTACAATGCTATAGCCGCCGCTATCGCTATCCCAATCATCTGTAACTGAAACAACCTGCTTGCCGTTGGGGCTGAACGCTACGGAAGTAACTCTCCCTGAATGTCCTTCAAAGGTCATGATTTCACAACCTGATGAAATATCCCAGAGTTTGACAGTGCTGCTATCGCTATCCCAATCACTTGTAACTGAGACAACCTGCTTGCCGTTGGGGCTGAACGCTACGGAAGTAACTCTCCCTGAATAACCTTTAAAGGTCATGATTTCGCGGCCTGTGGCAAAATCCCAGAGCTTTATTGTATTATCTTCAGAGCCTGAGATAACCTGTATCCCGTCGGAACTGAACGCTACGGAAAACACTTCACCTGAGTGTCCATAAAAGGTCCTAATTTCACGGCCTGTGACTGCGTCCCAGAGTTTTATTGTATTATCACTAGAACAAGAAACAACCTGCCTTCCGTCAGGGCTGAACGCCACGGAATTCACAGTGCCTGAATGCCCCAACTGCGGAAAAACCTCTACATCCTGCGCAGTTAGATTCCAGCATACAGCGCCAAGAAGAAAAAGCAATATTGTTATTCGTTCTCTTTTCGCCATTGCCTTCACCCTCCATTGACCTCATATGCTTCAATAGGGTCACCATAGCCTTTTACCACAACCTGGCGTTTCTCGCTGAAAGTGAAAAGATCCTTTACCTTTTCCCAAACCGCTGCCGTGACCAGTATGCCGCCTACCGGGGCGTTGCTCTCCATTCGTTGGGCAAGGTTCACCGCCGCCCCGATTACAGTGTACTCGATCCGTGTCTTGGTGCCGAGGTTGCCGACAATTACATTGCCGATGTTAATCCCAATCCTGACCCTGAGGTCGATGTCAACAACGTGTCTCCATTTTTCCGCAAGTTCAATTATTTTTTCCCGCATGGCTATCGCGGCACGGACGCAGCGTACGCAGTGGTCGGGCATTTCAAAGGGGTCCCCAAAAAAAGCGAGGATTCCGTCGCCCATAAATTTATCCACATTCCCGCCGTGGGAGAAAAGAATCTCCGCCATTGATTCAAGATAATCGCTCAGGAACAAATGAACCTGCTCGGGGTTTTTGTCGGAACTCCATTTCGTAAAACCAGATATATCCGAAAAAAGAACCGTCAATTCTTTGTGCGCTGGTTTCAGGTCGGTTCTCTTTTCACGCATTAGGCGCTCGGCCAAAGCGCGGGGGAAGTACCGGGACAGTGCGTTTTTGAGTAGTTCCTGTTCATGGTAACGGGCTAAAAGCCGGAACAGATACGCGCTAAGCCACAGGAAGAAGAATAAGATCGCCGGGACGGCATACCAGGGCGCTATCGCGGCGTCAATCCAGCGATACATGGTGATTCCGGTAAACAGCAACAGGGTCAATATAAAACCAAGATGAAACTGTATGTCCCTTGGGGCTTTTATACAAAAAAAGGCGGCGATAAGCAGCAGGAGGATCGCCAGAATTTTAAAGAAAACTGAGGGCATACTTATGAATGCCCGCTTGTTTTGACCATCCAATATGCTACCTAATACACTGGCATGGATTCTGGAAAGGGGAAAGAGCGATTCAAATGAAGTGGGGCCGAAATCTTTCCCGGCGCTAGAAGTGTCCGTAACAAGCGCGATGAGGTTTCTTAAGCCTCCAAATTCGGATTGGTAAACCGCCTGGTCTTCTTTTGCTTCCACGGCGGCGTTCAGGGATTTGTGATTGCTTCCCGCATATTTCTGAGTATAAGGAATAAGCATATTGCCCTTTTTATCAATGGGGATACGAATCTTATCATTTTCCGAATAGGAGAGCGTTAAATAATGCCCGGCGTCCAGTTCAATGGATTCAATAGGAAAACCTTCTCTAAGAAAAGCCGCCGCCAGGGGCAGCGACGGGATGTACCCGTCTTCCCACTTGTATAACAGAGGAACCCGGCGGTATTTCCCATCACTATCAGGTTCTATATTGACATGGCCCAGATAGCTTGCCGCTGCGCCAAGCGTGCCAAAAGGCAAGCTAAAGGTTCTTGCCTCCGGTATGGCGCCCGAGTTTTTTACATCTATATGCCAAATATAGTCCCTAAGCATTTGCTTTTCGGGATCCTCCAGGTCCCGGAAAGGAAGGCCTATTATCTCTTTATCCACTGCCACCACTGCCAGGACCGGATCTACCGCGCCTTTGAGAGCGTCCACAAAAACTGCGTCATTGTCCTTGTCTTTTTCGTAACGGAACGTAAAGTCTATGACCACCGAGGCGTTGATCTTGCCAAGCACTACCATGGCGTCCGCGAAAGCCTGGCGTGTATCTATACGGGAACCCAGTAGCTCTTCGCTTATATCATCCAAATCAACATAGAAGATAGTCGGATTTTGCGTTTCCTGACCGTGGAGTACCCTGAAATTCACGCAACTATCATAAAGGGCTGTATCCCAAAAAGCGATTATTCCTGTAAGTAAAAGTAGTCCTGTAATGCCGCAAGAGATAACAAGGGAAATGAAAAAGCGGGCATACTTTTTAAGGACTGACGGATATTGGCCAGACATAAAAATCCTTTCCGGAGAATCTTGCGGCAGGAATTTGGCTTGTATTACCGCCGTCTCTGTCGCCACTGCCTCTGGGGTTATATGGGCTGACCTGCTCTCCCGGACTGGAGGCGTTTTGCAGTTTCGCAATTTCGTTGAACAGGTTATTATTATTCTGCCGGGAATCCTGATTCCTGCCATGAGTCGTAATCATCCTTTCCAGATCCGTTTGCCTTGACAGGGACATGATTACATACACGGTCTGGGTACGCGAAGGTTCGTTAATCCAGCCGCCAGTACGCAGCTCTACTCCAGCTCTGAGAGCCTGATTGTTCAATACATGACATTGCCGGTCTTCGTCATAGAAAATAACATAACAGTAGCTATTTGAATCAGCTTTAATGACCATGGAAAATTCGCTGTTTTTTTCCATTTTGATTACTTCGTCAACCGGCACAGATTCCATGGTGCTCCCCCTGAGAAACTGGATTTGCCAATCCAGGGATTGGGAAGATTGGGAAATGACAGGCTGCGGCAGACAAAGCACGGAAAATAAAATAACCAAAATTATAGGCGCTTTTTTCATAATGAAATTCTCCTTAGATTAAAAGGCTCCTTCTTGATATATTATCACATATTGGGAACATTTTGCAATTACTATGTATATCCGGAAGCGCTCCTATACCTTCCTTCAAATTAAGGATACAGTAATACCATGCCCAAAGGTCGCGCCGTTGTTCCTGATATTGAAGTTGAATCCCTTTCGGGCAAGCGAATGCTCATCATAGGCCTCGCATGGCCGGCCCTGGCCGAGAACGTGCTGGTCTCCCTCGTTTCCATGGTGGACATGATGATGGTGGCGACCCTCGGCTCTTACGCAATTGGCGCGGTGGGCCTTGTGACCCAGCCCCGCTTCGTGATGCTCGCCGCTTTCATGGCCCTGAACGTGGGCTCCACCGCCATGGTGTCCCGCTTCAAAGGGGCCAGGGACAGGGACAACGCCAACCTCGTGCTTAACCAGTCCCTGACCATGTCGGTGGGAATCTCCATCATCCTCTGCGTCGTAATGCTCTTCTGGGGTGAAACCCTGGTTCGTTTCCTTGCGGGAAACAACATCTCCGAGCAGATGATCCAGGGGGCGCTTGGCTATCTGAGGATACAGGTCTACGGCTTCCCGACCCTCGCCATAACCATTACGATTAACGCCGTCCTGCGTGGGGTGGGAAATACAAGGGCGGCCTTTTACAACAGCACCGTATCAAACCTTGTAAATGTTTTTTTCAACTACTGCCTCATTGGCGGGAACCTTGGATTCCCCGCGTGGGGCATAAACGGGGCGTCAGTCGCCACGGTTATTGGCCAGTGCGTCGCCCTTGGAATGGCGCTTTGGATGGTACTCGGCACAAGGGAATTCGTCAGCATAGATCTAAAGAAAATAATTACCGTTAATTTCGCGATGATACGCCGGATTTTCAAGATAGGCGTTCCCGCCCTTGTCGAACAGCTCGTCATGCGGATAGGGATGATGCTCTTCACGATTATTATCACATCTCTAGGGGATCACTCCTACTCGGCGCACATGATAGCAATGAACCTGCAGCAGCTCTCCTTTATGACCGGGATGGCGTTCGGCGCCGCCGCCACAAGCCTCGTGGGCCAGTGCCTGGGACGCATGCGCGCCGACCTGGCAAGGTTATACGTCAAGATGACCCAGAACATGAGCTACATCGCTTCAATCATAGTCGCCCTTCTGCTCTTCTTTGGCGGCGAAGCTGTCTCCTCCCTCTATTCAAGCGACTCGGAGCTTATCCGTCTTGCGGCTAACATGCTGAAGATAATCGCCGTAATCAACCCGATCTCCAACGCACGCTTCGTCTACCTGGCGGCCCTGAGGGGCGCCGGCGATTCCCGCTTCGCCGCGGTAGCCACCTTTGTCGGCGTCCTCGTAATACGCCCTGTCATCAGCCTTTTGCTGATCGCCCCGCAACTGCCTTTCCGTCTCGGCCTCGCGGGTGTGTGGATTGCCCTCAGTTCCGACGGCGTGGTCTGCTATTTCCTTTCCCGCTGGCGCTTCCTTAAAGGGAAGTGGGAGACGATTAAGGTGTAAGGGAGTAAGGGATCAGGGAATAGAGTTGAGTCGACACCCTCTTTTCTTTTTTCACTTCTCACTCTTCTCTACTCCCATAATCCCTTACTCCCCTGCTCCTCCTTTTCTACGCTGCTTTTCAGTCAATGGCTTCGAACTCTTGCAGCACATCATCGATTGAGTGGACGATCTCACGGATGTCGTCTGCAACATCCTGCATCCCCGCAAGTCCCTCTTCATAGGATTCAATCAGGCCCTTTACACTGACATTGTTCCTAACGAGAGTTGTGGTAGCCGGCTGAATGTTTGCGGCTATTCCCTTAAAAGCGCCCATCTCGTCTTTGGTAATACCCTTGAGGCTATCGGTTACGCCATTAATCTGCCTGACAACGTTTCGGGTAAAAAGGACTGCAACAACCGCGGCCGCGATAAAGACAACCGCCGCGAATATAACGGTATAGATCATTACACTACTCATAAAAACCTCCTGAAATGTTTTGAGATACGTTGTTGACATAATAATTAATTACTATATTAGTAATATATGGATTTCATATGTGCAATTCAAGGCTTATGGCTTTTTTTGTCAAGAAAATTTATCATTACCCATGCGCTTCCGCGTCTCCCTTCTTCTCGCGTTTTTTCTTGTAAGCCCCTGCCTGTCTGCGGATAATTACGCCTCGTACAACGAAGAAGCCATGAGAATCGCCGCGTCCCTGGATGACAGCGCCCTTGCGGCGCAGGTGCTGCTCACCGGGATTGAAGGAAAGACCGCGTTGTCACCCGCCATGAGGAGGCTTCTGGAGCGGATACCGGCTGGGGGCGTCATGCTGTTCAAGTACAACCTGGATTCGCCGAAAGAAGACGTGAAGGCGCTGCTTTCCGAAACGGCGGATTTGGTGTCCGCGAAGAACGGCATTCCGCCCTTCATTGCGGTTGATCACGAGGGCGGGCTTGTACACCGATTCGCTGACGATGTGGAAAGGCTGCCTTCGGCGTACTCGTTTTGGGAACTCGCACAGGCGCAGGGCATACCCGCGGCCATCGCGAAGGCGGACGCGCATTACAGGCGTTCGGCGACGGAGATTCGGGAACTTGGGATTACCATGGTGCTGGGGCCAGTGGCGGAAACCCTCGACAGTGAAAACCGGCTCTTTCTGGAGACCCGCTCCTACGGGCCCAGCCGCTATTTTGTCGAGATGATGGCGTCGGCCTTCGTCAGGGGAATGGACGCCGCGGGCATTGCCGGCGTGGTCAAGCACTTCCCCGGCAATACCGCGACAGACCCACACACCGGGGTTTCGACCATAAGGGCGGGCAAGGGCGGCCTGGACGAAATGGTAAAACCCTTCGCCGGCGTTATCCGCGGCGTTATGCCGCAGGCGGTGATGATTTCCCATGTGATGGTTCCGGCACTTGATCCCCGGAGGAACGCAAGCCTTTCCCGTGTCGTGATACAGGACTGGCTCAGGGGGGAGCTTGGTTTTGAAGGCATAGTCGTAGCGGACGATTTTTCCATGGGGGCGGTCAGCGTCTTGAGCCCACAGGCGGCGGGTCTTGAGGCCCTCAACGCGGGGGTGGACATGATCATGGTTTGGCCAAAGGATCTGTCCGCAACGCACGCCGCGATTCTTGGCGCCCTGGGAGACGGGCAGCTTGCGCGTGACAGGCTCCTGGAAGCGGCCGCCCGCGTTATCGCTGGAAAACTCCGGTACGCTCTTATGGGGAGGGACTGAAAAGATGGGAAAAATTCCCGCTCAGGCAACAGACACCACAGCCGCCTGGAAGGACAGGCTGCTCTTCCAGAATGACGCCTGCATGGTGATCAACAAACTTCCGGGCGAATCTTCCGAGTCAATTTCCTCATCGGGAAAGTTCCCGACACCCGTGCATAGGCTCGACATGCCGGTTTCGGGATGCCTCCTTTTCGCGAGGAATCCCGAAGCGGCGGCGTTTCTCGGCGCCGCCTTCGCCGGCCATGACGCGCACGTAGTTAAGCGCTATTGGGCCATCATCGAAAAACCGCCATCGGATTGCGTTCTCCCATCCTCCGGCGAACTCGTCCACTGGTTAGGCGAAAACAGGAAAGCAAATAAATCTTACGCATACGAAGTTTGCGATGACTTCCCCTACGCCGCCAACGAAAGCCCGCCTTCGCCGAAAGGGCGGCGCGCCAGGCTTAAAAAGGCAATACTCCGATATCGGCTAACAGGGGAAGGGGATCATTACCTCTTCATGGAAATCGATCTCGTCACAGGGCGCCATCACCAAATACGCAGCCAGTTAGCCGCCCTTGGCCTCCACATCAAAGGGGACCTAAAATACGGGGCGAGGCGAAGCGAAAAAGCCGGAGGCATCCGGCTCCACGCCTACTCGCTCGCCTTTCCCAATCCGCTGGATCCCGGTGAAACAATTATGGTAAAAACATTTCCCCCCGTAATGGATTCCCTTTGGACGGCGTTTTCCGGTAGTATTGGATAATTATTCTGTTGCAATTTTGCCGTTATGCATTATATTTATATATATAGAACAAAAAAACCCAAAAGGAGACATCATGGGGAAAGCATCATTAACACCGGTTATCAAGATTGATGAAGATAAATGCGTTAATTGTTACGCTTGTATCACCGGTTGTCCGGTAAAATACTGCATGAATGGGTCAGGGGAGAAGCTCACGATTAACCCGGACCTGTGTATAGGATGCGGTAACTGCATTAATGTCTGTACCCATAAAGCGCGAATCCTGATAGACGACACATCCCGTTTCTTTGGTGATCTTAAACAGGGGAAGAAAATTCTGGCCGTTGTCGCCCCCGCAATCGCATCGGTTTTTCCCGAAAAATTTCTCAACGTGAACGGCTGGCTTAAGTCACTGGGAGTTGAGGATTTTTTTGACGTGAGCTTCGGCGCGGAACTGACGGTCATGTCCTATCTTGATTACATCAACTCAAGAAATCCCCGGACAGTGATAGCCCAGCCGTGCCCGGCAATTGTCAGTTATGTGCAGATTTACTGCCCAAAATTGCTTCCCTTTCTCGCGCCGGCGGACAGCCCAATGATACATACGGTGAAAATGATCCGCGAATTTTATCCCCAATACCGGAATCATAAAATAGCGATCATTTCCCCCTGCATTGCCAAACGGCGGGAATTCGATGAAACCGGGCTTGTGGATTACAACGTTACCATGCTTGCCTTGAGGGAGTACTTCCAGGCGCAGAAGCTAAACCTTTCCTCGTTTCCGCAAGTCGAATACGCGGGACCTCACGCGGAACGGGCGGTGGGCTTCTCCACTCCCGGCGGACTCCTGGACACTGCCGAGCGTTTTGTGCCGGGCATCGGGCGTAGGGGCCGCAAGGTCGAAGGCGTGCACTCAATTTATCCCTACCTGGAAAGTATTGCCAAACTGCTGGATACCGACGCAAAACTGCTGCTGATGATTGACTGCCTGAACTGCGAAAAAGGCTGCAACGGCGGGCCCGGCACGGGCAATTCCGAAGAACCGCTACCGATACTGGAACATCCGATTCGCTCACGCAGGGCCAAGCTTGAGGAATACCACAGGCCCAAAAAAGGGGAATGGGTATACACAAAGTACCACAAGACCCTGGACAAGTACTGGAAACATGACATATACAGGCGTGTTTACCGCGATCTTTCGGGGAACAATATCATCAGGCAGCCCAGCGAAGCCGAGCTGCAGGAAGCCTACCACAAAATGAGGAAATTCGGAAAAGAAGATCTATACAACTGTACAAGCTGCGGTTACGGCAGTTGCAAATCCATGGCGATAGCTATCCACAACAACCTCAACAAACCGGAAAACTGCGCGCACTATATTCTCGCCCTGCTCAAGGAGGAAATGAAGACAGAGGAACTGAACAGGCAGCTCATGGAACACATTGGCCATGCCTCAAGCCTTCTTGAGGGAATAACCAAGATGGTACACGAACTGGATGTCAGTATCACCTCGCAGACACAGTCGGTGGAAGAATCCTCAAAGAAAACCGAGAAAATGGTGACCGAGCTTAAGACAACTTCACAAATTTCACAGAACAAGCAGTCGGACATAAAAGAGCTACTGGAAAACGCCGTCAGCGGCCAGGAGTCGATGCGGGAAACCATACAATCGGTACAGGGCATCGCGCAATCGGTGGACGGCATAGGTTCGGCAATCAAAATCATCAGCGCAATCGCCGCCAATACCAATTTATTGAGCATGAACGCGGCGATTGAAGCGGCCCACGCCGGAGATGCCGGAAAGGGCTTCGCGGTGGTCGCAAACGAGATACGCCGCCTTTCGGAAAGCACGAGGGAAAACTCGCGCAACATTTCCCAGACCCTGAAAAACATCATTGACGGGATATCCATTACCTCAAAGCGCTCAGGCGATACGGACAACCGGATAACCGAAATGTCCAGGGAGATAAAAGGCTTCGCGGAAACAATGACCGGCCTGATAACCACCTTTAACGAACTCTCGGCGGAGAGCAATGAGATCATCGCCGCGCTTAACAGCCTCAAGGATCAAAGCGCCGCAGTCAAAACAGTCTATGCCGAAATAATGACAATGACTGACTCATTGCGCGACGCCATGGTTGAGTTAGGCTCGTTGTCAAAGAGCAATGTGAGTTAGCCTTTCAAACTCTAATTTGTCGAGGTGTTTGTCAATTAAAAAGCCGGAATAATATTCTGAATAACGGGAGGGCAAGTGCCACGGTAAAAGCGTTATTTTAACAAAATCATTCATATCGCGACCGAGAAAGCCTTTCGGT
>JGI24698J34947_10001633_pt1 | contig 11937 bp, 12 predicted proteins | sample TergutMp193P3_FD_34947 | JGI IMG/M metagenome (IMG submission 34947)
TTGTTTGAATCGATAGGTTTACGCCCAATTTACGGCGTATACTGCGTTTTTCCGTTATCTGATTTTTGTTCTTCGATAATATCGGGGATATTTGTTTTGAAGGAATTTAGGAAGTGGAAAAAATTTGCTGATCACAGTGAGACATAATATTTTTGATGATATAATACAATCAATAAGGAGAAAAACATGATTGATTTAATTTTACAAAACGGCACGGTAATAACGATGAATAACAAACGGCAGGTGTTACATAACGCGAGTGTCGCGGTTGACGGCGGCAAAATCGTATTTGTTGGCACAACAGAAGAAGTGAGCAGTAAATACTCCGCAAAGAAAGTTATCGACTGCGAAAACCATGTCGTCTTACCGGGATTTATTGACGCGCACGGTCACGGCGGACATTCGTTCCTGCGTTTTGTGGTAAAGGACACAATGCACTGGATGCCGGCGATGACGCATACATATAAAAATTACATTAGCGATGAGTTTTTTTACTACGAAGGGCGCGTTACTGCGCTGGAAAGATTAAAGGCTGGAGTAACAACAGGCGTTTGCGTTTTAGGTTCGCAGCCAAGATGCGACTCTCCCGTATTTGCGCAAAGTAACGCCAAAGCTTATGCGGAAATTGGAGTACGCGACATTGTCTGCGTAGGGCCTTGCAGTATACCGTGGCCTCACAATTTCAGCCGGTGGGACGGCGACAAGCGCACCCAACGCGCGGTTTCTTTTGAAGAAACGGTAAAAAGCCTTGAGCAAGTAATCAAAACCCTGAATAAAACCAACAACAATAAAACCTTTGCGTATGTAACGCCATTTAAAATTGTTACGTCAATCAACACAAATGGCCCCACGCCTAAAGAAGAACTAACCAAACTTACAGATCATGATAAACTGCAGGCAAGAGAAATGCGGCGCATCGCAAACGAATACAATGCCAGAATACATTCCGATGTTTTCGGCGGAATGCTTGAGCTTCTTAAAGAAGATTTGAGTTATGCGCTCATTGGGCCTGACGTTCATCTACAGCATTGCTCGCAGTTAAGCGAAGATGAGGTGAAAATTTTGGCGGACTCGGGAACATCCGCCGCCATCTGCCCGTGGTCGGAAGCGCCTGTTCACACAATGATGGATGCCGGAATCAACATAGCAATTACCACAGACGGTTCAAAACTTGATTACGGATTTGATATGCTCGGCTGTATACATCATTTTCAAAACAGCTACCGTAACGCGGCAGATGACTATTCGCTTATCCCAGACGCGAAAGCGCTTGAGATGGTTACTATCGACGCGGCAAAAGCGGTTGGACTTGACAATATGCTCGGCTCGATAGAGCCGGGAAAGCAGGCCGATATTATTACTATCAATATGCTCAATCCAAAATTGACACCTAACTTTAATTTACTGTTCTCGCTTATTCAAAACGCGAAAGGAACGGATGTTGACAATGTTATTATAGACGGCGAAGTATTAATGGAAAACCGGAAAACAAATGTAAACGAAAAAGAGATTTTGCTGTCGGCGCAAAAAGAAGCTGAAAAAACAATTGAACGCGCGCAGCTTCACAAAATGGCGCATATTGACGAAGACAACTGGGGCAAAATAAGAAAGCCACATCAAGACGAGCTTTTCGACATTGAGTGGCAGAGGCGTGACGGGGGGCATTATTGAAAAACAATTTGCCCTTGCCTAGCCGCCGTTTTTTTACTATAAAATGATCTATGTCCGAATACACAAACGAAAACTACAAAAAGGATAAAATCCGCGCTGTAGATGCGAAATTCGAAGCTCAGAAAATCGCCTTTGCTCCGCTTGCTTTTCAGGCTGTAAGAGCACTTCTTGAATTGGGACTCTTAAAGTGCGTTCACGATTCCGGCGAAAAAGGAATTACCCTCGACGAAGCGGCGGAGAAAACAGGCATTTCCATTTATGGCGCAAAAGTTCTGCTGGAGATCGCCCTCGGCATGAATATAGTTAAGGTGCTGCCTGAAGACGAACATGATGACGTAAAGGATCGTTTCATTCTTGGGAAGATAGGTTATTTCCTTTTGGAAGACGAAATGACAAAGGTGAATTTCAATTTTGTAAATGATGTGTGCTACAAAGGAGCTTTCGAACTTTCCTGTTCTGTAAAAGCCGGAAAGCCTCTGGGACTTGAAGTCTTTGGCCATGAAGGAAAAACAATTTATGAAGTTCTTTCGTCTCTGCCGGAACAGGTAAAAAAAAGCTGGTTTGCATTTGATCATTTTTATTCTGATATAAGTTTTGAAGAGGCTCTTCCAATTGTTTTTTCCGGTAAGCCAAAAAAGATCATCGACATAGGAGGAAATACCGCAAAGTGGGCTGTTTGCTGCTGCCGTCACGATCCAAATGTGGAAGTATTGATTGTCGATCTGCCGGGACAAATTGCGGCAGCGGAACAGGAAATAGAAAAGGCCGGTTTTTCCGGCAGAATTAAAACTTTTTCTTGTAATATTCTTGACGAAGAGGCCGCTCTTCCCTGCGGCGCGGATATTATCTGGATGAGTCAATTTCTGGATTGTTTTTCAGTTGAAGAAATTATCCGCATCATGAAAAAAGTTGAAGCTGCGGCAGATTCAAATACAGACATTTTTATTCTTGAACCTTTTTGGGATATGCAGCGTTTTGAAGCGGCGTCTTTTTCCCTTCAGGCTGCTTCACTCTATTTTACATGTATGGCAAACGGAAACAGTAAGATGTACAGCTATAAAGAATTTTCAAAAGCTATAGAAAAGTCCGGTTTTGATATTGTCGAAAGCCATCACAATGTGGGTTCTAACAATTACTCTCTGCTTCACTGCAGAACGTTCAGGGTGAAAATTCGTGTCTGACACCGTTACGTTACGAAAGAACGATCTTTGTTTTTCATAGATTGATCCTTGTTTTTTATAGATCGATTCATCTTTTTCAAAGAACATTCTTTGGTTTTTTATAATTCATTATCTCAAAGTGCGTTTACTGTGCGCCACGCCTTGAGGACTTTGTTTCTGGGCGTGGGGCTTTTAAACTGCTCAAAGAGGGCAAAAATGCCCAATTTTGACGGTTTTTAGTGTCTGACATCGTTGGTACTGCCTCTAATTTTGTGATGGCGCTCCGCTTCCGCCACCGACTATCATCCACCTCATAGTAGCTACATTTGCGGGCGAATTGGTGGAATTGGAATAGTTGTAAGTATAAGTTGAACTTCCACTGCTGCTTGTATAATTAATATAAATAACGTTCCAGCCCGCAGAAAAAGTACAATTGTATGTATCGTTGTAAGTTCTGGTACTAATATTACCATTGTCTGTAGATGTATATACTTCATTAAACTCGCCTTTTAAGGTACCGGGTTTATTAAAATACACAAGAAACGCAACAGTTGTTTCGTTTCTATAGCCCAACCAATACTCTTTGCCTTCATGGGAAAAACTAATGTCACCCCAAAGCGTCTTTGCGTCTTGCAGACCGGCGAATTCCATAGTGTTTTTCGTGACCTTATAGGTTGATGTCCAACCTTCGCCTGTTTCTGTTTTTGTATAACCTGCGGGCTCACTAAATTCTTCGGCGATCGGCAACCCCTTATCGGCGTAAGCCGAGACATTGGGAAGGGTAAAGCTCAGTTTGCCGTTGGTTATTTTTCCTATTGGGGTTGGTATCTTCATCTCAAAGTAGTCGTTCTCACTATTGTAGTAACCCTCAATATACATATATACATTCGCGTCTATGCCAGAGACTGGAAAAGAACTATCTTCATAATACACATTTGCGCTCTGTGGGTTTATTGCACTGCTATTGTTACCGCTGGTGTTGTCGCTGCTATCGCCGCCATTGCTGCAGGCGATCATTGAAAACCCGATTACCGCGACAAAGGCGAATACCAGCGCGATTGCCAGTACTACTAAGAGATTTTTTGTTTTCATGAAATACTCCTTATCTTTTATTAAAACGGTCAATTTCACAAGAAACTGCAAGTTAATCTTTCCGTTCTATATGAATTATATAGAACTATAAGGCTTTTATCAAGGGGTAAATCGTATAGTTCAATAAGATATATAGAGACTGGAAAGGATAACTGGCATGGACGGACAGGAAATAAAAGCCACATTAGGGAAAAATATCAAATTAGTCAGGAATCACAGGCAGTATTCCCAAGAGCTTTTAGCCGAAAAGGCAGACATTTCTATTACTTTTCTAAGTAACATTGAAAGGGGGCTTAAATTTCCAAAACCTACCGTATTAGCACAAATAGCGGAGAGTCTGGGAGTAGAAGTCTACGAACTTTTTAAGACAAATTCAGCGCCTAATATTGCGCCTATTGTTGTGCGTAATGATAGTAAAAAAATGTTAGACCGCCTTTCTAAAGTAATGACCCGAAAGGTTAATATTGCGGTTAATAATGCTATGGAAGGGGTTTTCAGGGATTTTATGAAATAAATTTCTATAATAATTTATAATCGATATGCCATACTTCGATGGTATACATATAGAGGAAGACTATGAGACAAAGCATTTGCCTGTTGGATTTGACAAAACGGTAATCTGCTTGAATGTCCCGACGGTGTCATGCATGGATTCCGGAATCAAAAAGCCCAAAAAAGTGGTATAATAAAGAGCATGGACATTGAGTTCAAGGAATCGGCCTTTAGGCACAATAAAAGTGAAGCTGATATTCGCTGTGCCTTTATGAACCCTTGTTATGATGGCCCTATTGAAGATGTTAACGGGAAAAACAATCGATTCATCCGTCTTGGATTTGATACGAGTGGCAATTTGCTGGAAATACTGTATAATGAATATGGTGATCGTGTTAGTATATTTCATGCCATGAAATGCAGGAGTATTTTTTTTAGTTTACTGGAAGTTTAGGAGGAAATTGTGGAAACCATGACCGAAGAAGAAGCGTTCGCCCTTGATGAATACTATACCAAGAATCCGCCAAAAGTTGACCCTTCAAAAGCCCGTATACGAATTCCAATGGTACGAATAGACAATATCACCGCCGAATATCTAGCCGAAAAAGCAAGAACCTCCCATGAAAAGCCTGAAGAAATCCTGAGTAGTCTTGTTCGGGAGAAACTTGCCGTTTCGATATAACAGAGGAATTATAGCGGCTATGACAGAAGAAGTAATAAATGTTTTTGTATACATTCCTTCTTTATTTTGATTCTTATTTTTTTCACACGCTAAAATGCCGTTTTTCAATTAACTCCAGCGTTTTTCGTAAATCATCTTCCAGAGGGCGATCGTCTTCGAGAGCTTTGAAAAAACCGGAGATTTCGTTGTATGTGTTTCGCGTCTGTCCCAGATCCTGCGGCTCAAGTTCGCCTTTTTTCAGCCGGAGATCAAGCGCCTGAAAAGCGGCAAGCAGTGCGGCGGACATTACCTGAGCGGTAAGTTTATTGACACGTACGCAGTCGCGGGCGGCTATGGTTCCCATACTCACTTTGTCCTGATTGTGACATTCGGTGGAGCGTGAAAAAACACTGGCCGGCATGGTATTTTTCAGAGCTTCGGCAGTCCATGCGGAAGCGGCAATTTGCACAGCCTTAAATCCATGATTAATTGAAATATTGCCGCGCGTTCCGGTCAGGTTTGGAGGAAGCCCCCGGTTGTATTTGACATCAACAAGCAAGGCAAGCTGTCTATCCATAAGATCCGCAAGATTGGCAGTAATGTTTTTCAGCATATCCATCGCAAGACAGATGTGACCGCCGTAAAAATGTCCGCCGTGGTACACCGACCGGGTTTCAGGATCAATGAGGGGATTATCGTTTGCGCTGTTCATTTCGGTTTCGATAAATTCCCGCAGAGTGTCGCGCATGTCGTAAAACAAACCGATCACATGGGGAGCGCAGCGAATCGAATAGACATCTTGAATTTGAGCCGGAGCGGCAGGCGTTTCTTGATCTTCTGTGGGCAGGGCGATCCGAATTTTTTCGGCGGCAAGAGCCTGTCCCGGATGGGGCTTAAGCTCAAAAAGCCGCTGATTAAAATGATAGGCGTTTCCCTTCAGAGCAATGGAATTCATCGCGCTTATCCGGCAGGCAATATCCGCAAGATATTCAGAATCGGAAAAAGCAAGAGCGGCAACCGCGTTCATAACGGCGGTTCCGTTCATTATGGCGATGGCTTCTTTGGGACGGAATTGATAGGGAGCTTTGCCAAGTTCGGCAAGCACTTCGGCGGAAATACGAATCTTGCCCTGATACATTACCTTCCGTTCCCCCGCAAGCGCGCCGGCGAGATATGACAGCGGAGTAAGATCCCCTGAAGCGCCCACAGAACCTTCCTGCGGAACAAGCGGCAGAATGTCATGCTCAATAAAAAAATCAATATAGCGCAGCAGTTCCATGCTGACGCCGGAAAAACCCTGCGCCAATGTGTTGAGCCTAACGAGCATCAGCGCCCTGACTGTTTCACTGTCAAAAAAATCTCCAAGACCGCAGCCGTGAAAACGTGTTAGATTGATCTGCAATTCACGTAACTGTCCGTCATTGATCTGCTCGGTACAGGAAGCGCCGTAGCCGGTAGTAACGCCGTAAATTCCACCGTGCTGTGTAAGAGCTTCTTCAAGGAAAACTGCTCCGGCTTCTATCTTTGCCTCAAATTCGGCGCTTCGGCATAGCCTTAGCGCAGATTGTTTTTTTGCCGCCGCGACAATGTTTTCTATGGTAATATGATCGTGGCCAATTTCCGGTACTGTTTGATTTTCCATGCTCATTCTTCCTGCCAAAAATTAAAGAAATTATACCACTGGAATGGCTGTTCTTTACAGTAGCTTTCAAGATAAGACGCAAAAGAATGAGCCATAAGAATACTTCTTTCGATTCTTTCTTTTCTGGAACAATCAAAAGAAATGGAGCTTTTGTGTACGTGCATATCATATTCCGGCTTTAAAGCCAGTTCTTTGCGGCGCAGACCAAAAACAAAATAAACAGGCGCTTTCAATAATGAGGCAAGATAAAAAGCGCCGGAAGGAAAGAACGCTTCTTTTCCAAGAAATGTGATTGGGATATCCTTGTCGTTTCTGCCGGACGGCGTTCTGTCCCCAGCGATTACGATCATTCCGCCGGAAGCAATCCTCTCTTCAAGAAGAATTGCAGTGTTGGGATTTATTTCGCCGGAGCCGATAATATCCATGCCCGACAGCGGATTTAATTCGTTAATCATGCGGTTAAAATAAGCCGTTGCTTTTTTATCCATAATCGCGGTAACAGGTATTTTTTTTGACACTCCCGTTTTTCCAAGATTTAAAAGACCCCGCAGTAATTCCATATTTCCAAGATGTGAAAAGACAAGAAAAGTTCCCTTCCCTTCTTCCAGTTCGCCGATTAGCTGTTTTATATCGTCATCATGAAAATGAATATCTTTAAGCGGATACTTGCCGCCCCATGATTGAAGTTTTTCTATCAGCGAAAGTGAAAAAGAGACGATATGCCTTAAAGGGCCAAAAAACGAGCGGCATCGTTTGGCAATTTTTCTATCTTCAACTAACGGGGCTATTTTTTGCAGATAACGCCTTGATTCAATTCTTCCCCTTTTTGAAAAAAGAAAATAAAAAAATCCGACCGGAAACGCGATTATACGCAGAATGATTACCGGAAAAATAAAAAACAGAAAGAGCAAAAATTTAAGCTGCCAATACCCTGCCGCCTGTTCATTAAGGCGCGACCAGTGCCGGTTTTCTGTGCCATAGTCCGAAGCATTATTCATCTTTTTTCCCGCGCGTTTTTCGGATTAAAAGCAATGGAAGACGAAACAGCATACCAACGCACAGACGGGTAAACATAAGGCTTATGCGGATATTGTCCCTGACAACGCGAAAATTGGAAATTCCGTCCACAGGATAATTAACTTTTATAGGATAAAAAAGAGGGTATACCTTGTTCCAATAAAGGCGCACAAGAATTTCCGCGTCAAAGCCCATGCGTCTGTCGAGAAAGGGGTGTTTTGTTATGCGCAATGACGCATCCACAGGGTATACTCTGAAACCGCAGAGCACGTCTTTCAGTTCCGTTGAAAGAGTAACCACACACGCCCAGAAATTTGAAATCTTCCGTCCTTGTACCCTGCTCTTTGGAGCGGTTTCGTCAAATTCTGGATATCCGCAGATGATCATGCTGGGGTGTTTGGCGGATTCTTCAAGAAAAAAATTTACCCTTCCGTCATCGTGCTGGCCATCGGCGTCTATCTGAAGCGCATGGGTTAAGCCCAATTCTTTTGCTTTTTGAAAACCTTTTATTACAGCCGCGCCCTTGCCCGAATTTTTTTCCAGCCTCACAAGCGAAACCACATGGAGCTTTGCCGCACATTCTTCAAGGAGTAATTTAGTTTGCGCGTCGTTGCCGTCATCCACCATGATTATTGGCAAGCCGGCTGCGGCAAGTTTTTCCGCTAATTTGCAGGCAGTTTTACCGTGCCGGTAAACCGGAATAATGAAACCTTGTTTCACTTAATCCCCAAAACAAATGCGCCTGTAGAATAAACTTTACTGTCAGCCGAAGATTCTGGGGACGTTAAATTAAAGGAAATCAAATTTTCATTTTTTTCAATTTTTATCATAATCCGCGCAAACGGCCTGACAAGGTTTACAAATTTCATACGCCGTATTTGCAAAACCGCAACCGGAGTTCCTAAATAGCGCGCCGCGAAACGGGTTATTATTTCCATTTGAGCTACCGCCGGAAGTATAGGAAAATCGTGAAAATGACCGTCAAAGTACGGACTGGAATCTGGAATAGAAAATAACAGGCGCACGGAATCTTCTGTTTTTTCAAGAACCGTTTCTACGTTAATGCTCGCAAAACCGTCCGGCTGCGCATTATTATCAACAGGAAAAAGAGACATTATATCTTCCTTCTTTTTTTTTCCCTGTTCATCTACAGGCAATTTATCAAGATAGCGCCATTTCTTCGGGATTACAATATTTTCAAAATACTGTAAAAGATAATCTCTGAAGAATTTATTTATTTCGTATTTTTCAAGTCCGTCAAAACGTTTCTTTCCCAGATCATTAAAGGTCATTGCAGCGGCAAGGTACTGGCGCCGCCTTGCACCGGCATCGTCAGCGCAATGCGCGTCATCCATAGAAATTACGCACACATCGGAAACAAGGCCGGACTGCAAAATGCGGTTTTCAATTTCGGGAAGCGAAATGCGCTTTTCCTCGATTTTCACTACAGAGTCAACGCGCCCTTTAAGGAGAAAACGTCCGTCTTCAAGTATTTCTACCATGTCGGCTGTTTCAAAACCGGCAGGGTCTTTGATGTACGGTGATCGTATAACAAGGCAGCCGTCCTCATTTTTGTTTAACTGCACATTGTCAAAGGGCGTCCATTCAAGGCCGTTGAAAGATTGCCTCCACGCGATGCCGGATGTTTCCGTACTGCCATACACTTCTACCGGCCAAAAGCCAAAAACCTCTGAAGTTTTCCGCGCTGTTTCCGGCTCAAGGACGCCGCCCGATGTGAATATAAACGGCGACTTAAGAGAAAGACCACAATGTCTTTCGATTTCCACCGCTCTTTTAAGAAACGCCGGCACCGTAATGATCATGTACTGCGTATCGGAAAGTTTTTCAAATTCTTCGGGAAACTCTATCCTCTTTCTTCTAAANGGAATCCCCGCGGTAAAAGGAAGAAGCGCCGTAAANAAAAGACCNTAAATGTGATGCTGGCTTACGGTAGAACACAATTTACGCTTAAGGAATTCTTCTCCCCATTTGGAAAGAATAAAACGGTTGTCATTTTCAAATTCCGTCAGCCGCTGTTTTACTTCCTTTGGCTTTCCGGTACTTCCCGATGTATACATGATGATGGAAGTTTCATCCGCTATAATCGCGGGACATTCAGCACAGACATCAATTTCAGTTGCGCTTAACAAAGTTGAAATATTAAAAGTGTTTTCGGGCATTTCGCCTTCAGGAAAAATCTGATCCGTAAGGAAGGGAACGCCGTCACGAATTTCCGCAAGATAGGCAGGGCTTACATTGGCGCTTAAAAGAACTTCTTTTTTGCACTGCAAAAGTGAGACAAGACCGAGAAGGAAGTACCATGAATCGTCGCAGTAAAGAAGCCACTTTTTACTGTCAACCGTCTCAATTTGGCGGCGCAGTTTGGCAGTACCTTCAATAAAATTGCCCCATGTTAAAAAACATGAATCGCTGTATCTGCCTTCGTAACACAATACATGAGAATCGTCACGGGAATTGTTTTTTATCGCTGACAGCGGAACGGCTTTTGGCATACCCCTTTGTACCCTCTTCCTTATTATGAATTCCCCTGTAAAAAAGATACCTATCAGTATATATGAAATGCCGCCGTTATAAATAGACCATAATTCATCGGAACCGGAAAAAATCGTCCACGCGGCAACGCTCCCGTTAAAGATAAAAAAAACGCACCACGCCAAAGTTACCTTGCGGCAATAAGCCTCTACTCTCTTTTCCGTAAGAGAACCTTTAATCGATTTGTCCTGCATTGCCGCAAACCGGAAGATCATGTTAGGCGGAAAAAAACAGGTGCTGCCAAAAGCCGCGAGAAACATGATGTTCATTATCAGCGGATAAAATTTAAGAATGATCGAGGAATTGGTAATAAGGCATAAAATACCCACGCCAAAAAGAATCAAAGAATTGCGAAAAAAGGACATTCCGCCGGACTTATTTTTTTGAGACGATGTCCCTGAAATAAAAGCAAGAAGCGCAAAGGCAATAACAAAAAGAGAAAACATCCGCAGTGGAATTTTGCGGATGACAAGAAAATAGTAAATTAACGCCGGATAAAGAAAAGCGGCAATAATAAAAATAACTTTTGATATTTTTTTAAAACCGGAAGCCACGGATATTATTTGGTCATGGAATAGAGAATCTCTACCACATCCTGAACGGTAACCGCTTTTTTAAACAATTCAGGATCTACCTTTCCGGGAATAAATTCCTTTAATTTTACCAGAAGATCAACCGCGTCGATGGAATCCAATTCCAAGTCATCATAGAGCTTTGCTTCGGGAGTAATGGCATCCTTGCTAATTTCGAATTCATCGGCCAAAATATCCCGCATTTTTTGTAAAATATCTTCCCTTGTCATGCTGTGGCCCCTCCGGCACTTTGAATATACGCAGCCAGAGCATCCACCGACGCAAAATGTTTTTTATTGTCCGCGTTTTCCGCGGAGAATTTTACGCCAAACTTCTTTTTTAACGCCACACCCAGTTCCAATGCGTCTATAGAATCAAGACCCAAGCCTTCTCCAAACAAGGGCTGTGAATCAACAATATTTTCCGGTTTTACATCCTCAAGTTCCAGTGCGCTAATTATCAATTCTTTTACTTGCTGCTTTAAGTTTTCCATAAAAACTATCCTTAAATATATTATTCGCAATTGTATACTTTTTCTTAATGAAGTTCAAGGAAAATTGTAATATACCAGTTAAAATTACGCTATACAAATTCTTGACAAATAGAAAAGTATATGCTAGTAAAAAACAGCCATACATGAAGTTGAAATTGATCTATCCGCGATGGAACAAGCTGCCGGGGCAGACCACTTTTAATCTGCCTCCTCATGGGCCTGTTGTTTTTGCCGCTGCTCTGCCTTCTGATATAGACATCTCCTTTACAGATGAAAATGTACAAAACCTTGACTTCGATGAACCTTGCGATCTTGTAGCTGTTTCTATGATGTTAAGCACTCAGGTAAAACGCGGCTGGGCTATTGCCGATGAATACCGCAGCCGTGGCAAGCAGGTTATCTTCGGAGGAATCGCAACAATGCTTCACGCAGAAGAAACTATGGCGCACGCGGACACGGTGTTTTTAGGCGAAGCGGAAACCCGCATGGAACAGATCATAACCGACTGGAAAGAAGGACGCATACAGAAAGTTTACAATTTTATGCCGCAGCTTCCGCCGGTTGAAACTGTAGGCCCTGCCCGC
>JGI24698J34947_10001634_pt1 | contig 11929 bp, 11 predicted proteins | sample TergutMp193P3_FD_34947 | JGI IMG/M metagenome (IMG submission 34947)
CAGTTTTTCAACTTCCCTGCCTGAAATTAGCGTCCTTCTCTTTGGCGATATAATCTTTCGCTCTTTCTTTGATTTGGGAAATGTTTAATTCACTCATAAAGAAAATTGTACCATATTCTTAAAAAATTCGCAAGGTTCGGAAAAGGACGCAAAATTCCATGTTTTTGGCATTAATCAAAATAATACTTGACGCTTTTACAAAAATTAGTAAAATCACAATAAGAAGGGGTTATGAAAACAATTTTTATTGTAGATGACAATGACACCAACCTTATGACGGCAAAGACCGCGCTTGACGGAACATACAAAACTTTCGCCCTGCCCTCTGCGGAAAAGATGTTTAAGCTGGCGGAAAAAATTATTCCCGACCTTATTTTGCTGGATGTGGATATGCCCGAAATGGACGGCTACGAAGCCATGTCCATTCTGAAAGCCGACAGAAAACTAGCTGAAATTCCCGTTGTTTTTCTCACGGCTAAAAATGACACGGAATCGGAAATTCGCGGTTTTGAAATGGGCGCGATTGATTTTATCAACAAGCCTTTTTCTCCGCCCGTATTGATAAGAAGAATTGAATCGCATATCGAGACCGACAAGCTTATTAAGGAAAGCCAGCGCGCCGTGCGCGACATTCACAACTCGACAATAAGCGTTATTGCGGACATGGTGGAAAACCGCGACGAAGTAACGGGCGGTCATATTGAGCGGACGCAAAAACTTCTGGCAATTCTTGTTAATGAACTTGTCCGTACCGGAATTTACGCAGATGAAATATCAAAATGGGATTTAACTTTGCTGATTCCTTCGGCGCAGTTGCACGATGTCGGCAAAATCAATATAAGCGATTTAATCCTTAATAAAGAAGGAAAACTTACAGACGAAGAGTTTACTTTGATCAAACAACACTGTACTAACGGCGAATCTATCATTGACAAGATCATCAGTAAAACAAAGGACGACGGGTTTTTGCTTTACGCAAAACTGTTCGCAGGCTCCCACCATGAAAAATGGGACGGTTCCGGTTACCCCAGAAATCTTAAGGGCGATGACATTCCGCTCGAGGGAAGAATCATGGCGGTGGCGGATGTATATGACGCGCTTGTATCCGAGCGTCCCTATAAAAAAGCTTTTACACACGAGCAGGCGGTGGAAATTATCAGCGGAAGCAGCGGTACGCATTTCGATCCAAAAATCGTCGAAGCGTTTTTAAACACCGTGAATATTTTTAGAACAGAAATGGCAAAATGAGACATTTATTTATTATCAATCCAATTGCAAAACGCATAAAGGGCAAAGTAAATTCGATTAAAGAAAAAATCTCCGCTTTTTTAGCTCAATACCCGGAAATAAAATACGATATTTATGTATCGGAATGGTGCCGCGATTCTGTTATGTTCATACAGCGATATATTAGCGGCAAAGACGAAACCGTCCGCGTGCATGCAATCGGCGGAACAGGTTTAATGTTTGAAGTTGTAAACAGCGTGATTGATTTTCCAAACGTGGAAGTGGCGTCGCATCCATACGGCAAGGCAAATTCATTTTTAAAATACTTCGGCAGAAAAAACGAAAAATTATTTTTCTCATTGAAGAGTCAAGTTTTTGATCGGACTATTCCAATAGATGTTATTCGCATTGGAAACACTTACGGAGTATGTTACGGAAAAGCCGGAATAGAAGCACATGCGAACGTCATTGGAGGCAAATGGATTGATAAAGGAATGCCCGTTGATTTGGGCTATCTGCTGGCAGGCGTAAGATTGATCCTAGGCGGCAAAGCAGGACAGAACTATTTTATTGAAATAGACGGCAACAGGATAGAGGGCGACTTTATTTCAGTAATGGTCGCAAACACTCCATGTTACGGAATAAATATGCATCCTGCGGTTGACGCTCATCCTGACGATGGAATATTGGACGTTTATTTATTTAAAAACGCGCCAAAGATGAAACTGTTACAGTGTGTTCCAATCCACGTCAGCGGCAATTATCGCAAACTTCCTAATTTGATTTCGCATTACACGGCAAAAAAAATAAAATTGTCATCTAACACTATAATGCGTTTAAGCATAGACGGCGAAGCTTTTTACAGGACATCAATAGAATATGAAATTATGCCGAACGCTCTGCGGTTTGTCTGCCCAAGCGGAATTGACCTTGCGAAATTGCCGCGTATTTACGGCAAACCTTGGAGGGGATTTAGATGAACGACGATACTTCCTTCGACAAAGCCGCAAAAACGCCCGTCCGTGTTTTAACTGTTTCATACGCAGTATTAAAAGTTTTGTTTTTTAATTTTTTCTACTTTGATTACGCGCTTATCCGCCTTATTTCCAGCGTAGTTATGATTGTTCTCACCTTTATTTTGACAGGCAGTCAGAAATTGACAAGACGGCAACTATCCGTGTTTGTGCCGATTTCCCTTGTTCTTATTGAACTTGTTACAGTTTCATTATCCGATGGAGATCGTTTAACGTACATTTTCTTAATAGGCTGTTCATTGGTGAGTCTGATGTATGTCGATGTTATCGGCTTGTTTATTATGATTTCCCTTTCAAGCGCAATAACCGCCTTTTTTATACTTGTTTTGGATATCCGCCTTTTCGGAGTGAATTACGCGCTAAGTGACGATGTGTTTAACTTTACGGGAATGGTTTTAATATACGTGCTGATTTTTCTGCTTGGAAATTATACCGTCCGCACGCTTTATCGTTTTCGGCAAACAGGTCAAACCTTTGATAAAATTCTTGAAACATCGCCGAACCTAATCGTCATTGTAAATGAAATGGCGAGAGTGGAATATATAAGCAAATCTTTTGTGGATTTGCTCGGCATTGAAAAACAGGAATACGCGATAAATCTGCCGTTCATCGATTTGTTTCCCTCTGTAAGGAAAAAGATTTTCTTTGGAAACTTTCTGCGGCAAAAAGGTTCGTTTGAGGAAACATTCGACATTGAAATAAACGGAAAACAGCGCTGGTTTATCATTCGGTCTGTTAAAGGCGATGAAAGCAAAGTTGCCCGTCTTTTTGAAGGCGTGGAAATTACTCCCATAGTCGAAGCGCAGCGCGCCGCAGAAGCCGCCACCCGTTCAAAGAGCGAATTTTTAGCCACAATGTCGCACGAAATCCGCACGCCCATGAACGCAATAATCGGGGTCGCTCAAATACAATTGCAAAAAGAAAATCTGCCTGACGAATATGTTTCCGCTCTGGAAATGATTTACGCTTCAGGTAACAGTCTGCTCGGAATTATCAACGATATTCTTGATATGTCGAAAATCGAAACGGGCAAGCTGGAACTTAACCCTATGGAATACGACATACCGAGTCTAATTAATGACGCGATACAGCTTAATGTTGTGCGTATCGGATCAAAACAGATTGAATTTAAACTCGATATAGATGAAACCCTGCCTTCAAGACTTTACGGAGACGAACTGCGGTTAAAACAAATTTTGAATAACCTGCTTTCAAACGCCATCAAGTACACTGAAAAAGGATTTGTAAAGTTGTCGGTGCGTCATTTGGCGATAGGCGAAGATGTAATGCTGTACTTCACCGTCGAGGATTCAGGACAGGGTATGAAGAGCGGGGACAAAGAGCTGTTGTTTTCCGAGTATTTGCGTTTCAATGTTGAAGCCAACCGCAGTACTGAAGGAACAGGCTTGGGTCTTAACATTACAAAGAAACTTGTTGATATGATGGACGGCGGTATCAGCGTGGAAAGCGAGTACGGCAAAGGCAGTGTCTTTACTGTGCTGGTAAAACAAAAAGCGGTAGACTGCCGCGCAATCGGAGCAGAGCTTGCGGAAAAACTGCGCAACTTTAAATTTACAGGCGACGCGCACACTAAACTTAAAATTATTCAAGAGCCTATGCCGTACGGAAGCGTATTGGTCGTAGACGATGTTGCAACAAATCTTTTTGTCGCGGAAGGATTGTTGTCGCCTTATAAACTGAGTATTGAAACGGCGGACAGCGGTTTTTCTGCAATTAATAAAGTAGAAAGCGGTAAAACATACGACATAATTTTCATGGATCACATGATGCCGCAAATGGACGGAATAGAAACCACTCAAAAACTGCGCGGTAACGGATACAAGGGCGTGATTGTAGCGTTGACAGCTAACGCGCTGGTTGGAAACGATGAAATGTTCGCCCAAAACGGCTTTGACGGTTTTATTCCAAAACCGATAAATGTAAGACAGTTGAACGAAGTCTTGAAGAAGTTTATCCGCGACAAGTACCCCGAAGAAGCTAAAAAATACAAACCTGAAACCGTGCAGACCGAAACGGCAAATAAAAACCAGAAACTGCTTAAAATCTTTCGGGGAGACGCGGAAAAGGCAGTCGTTACTCTGCGCGAAACAGCCGCAAACGGCAATATAAAGCTGTTCACCACAACCGCCCACGCCATGAAATCCGCGCTGGCGAATGTCGGTGAAAACGAAGCGTCCGCTCTTGCTGCCGCGCTTGAAAAAGCCGGTCTTGACGGCGACAACGGGTATATTTCCGCAAATACGGAAAGTTTTACAGCAACGCTTGACGCTCTGATCAAAAACCTAACCCCGGAAGAAACCGCCGATTCAAATGTGACTGAGGACAGCGCGTACCTTGCGGAACAACTGCAAATTATTAAAAAAGCCTGCGAGGATTACGACGATACTACTGCGTATGCCGCCCTCGACAGATTAAAGGAAAAGCAGTGGAAAGCGGAAACCTCAGACGCGCTTGAAAAAATCCACGACGCGCTGTTTTTGCACAGCGACTTTGACGGAGCCGCGTCAATGGCGGCAAAAGTATCCGCGTGATTTTTTTCTACTTGTCCTTAGGCAAATAGTAGCGCAGTTTTTCTATTAGTTCCTCAAAATCAATCGGTTTTCCGATGTGGTTATCCATTCCGGCTTCAATGCATCTTTCGACGTCCTCACGGAACACATTAGCGGTCATGGCGACAATACTGACTGTCTGCGCCTGCGGAACGTTAAGCGCCCTGATTCTTCGAGTCGCTTCGTAGCCGTCCATTTCGGGCATTTGCACATCCATAAAAATAGCGTCGTATTTGTAAGGTTCCTCGCTGAACATACGCACCGCTTCCTTGCCGTTTTCCGCGCAAAATATTTCAATCTGGGTCGATTCAAGCAGAGCCTTTACTATATCGCGGTTTATTTCCACGTCTTCCACAAGCAGAATGCGCCGTCCTGCGAAAAGTCCGTCAATATTTGCTTGCACTTCCTCAATTTTCTTTTGATTGATGCCAAGCGCTTCGTTTATAATATCCGCGATGCGCGACGGGAACAGCGGCTTAGAAAGGAATTTGTCAACGCCGGCATTTTTCGCATCTTTCTCTATCGTTGTCCATTCCGCCGCAGTTATCATTATCACTACGGACTTTGACGATTTGTGACGCGCTTTTATTTCAGCGGCAAGTTTAATCCCGTCCATCTCGGGCATTTTCCAGTCAACAAAGTAAATATGATAAAACCCATTTGCTTCCAAAAGCCTCAGCGCTTCCTGACCGTTTATTGCTGTGTCGCACTGCACTTTAAACTCATGGGAAATTTCCATGAAGTATTCCAGAATATGTTTGTCGTCGTCTACCGCCATGATACGGACATTGCTCAAATTCACATCCGGCGATAAAAGTCCTTTATGCTCTTGAACGCCTCGCTTCAAACGAATGGTAAATGAAAAAGTTGATCCTTTATCAATTTCGGACTCTACCCATATTTTGCCGCCCATCATTTCCACAATGTTTTTGGAAATTGCAAGCCCAAGCCCCGTACCGCCGTACTTGCGCGTCGTGCTGGATTCCGCCTGTTCAAACGAAGAGAACACGCGCTCCTGCTGTTCGGGAGTTATGCCGATGCCGTTATCAGTTACCGATATCTGTATCGAGCAGACACCGTCCGTTTCTTCAATAAGCTGCGCGTCAAGATGAATTGAGCCGTCCTCAGGTGTAAATTTAACCGCGTTACCAAGCAGGTTGGTAATAACCTGCGCGATACGCTGATCGTCCCCGATAACTGTCTTTGGTATTAAACGATCAATACGCACCGAAAACTTTTGACGCTTTTCATCAATGCGGAAGTTGACGACATTGGCTACGCGCTGGAGCATCCTTTCAAAATTAAATTCAGAAGGTGAAAGTTCAAATTTGTTTGCTTCGATTTTTGACATATCCAAAATGTCGTTGATTACGCCGAGAAGGTGGTTCGAAGCGTCTTGTATTTTTGAAAAGCAGTGATCCTTTCGTTCAATGTCATTGGAAGTTTTCCCGATTGTCGTCATGCCGATTATCGCGTTCATCGGTGTGCGTATTTCGTGGCTCATGTTCGCGAGGAACGCGCTCTTGCGCTTGCTCTCTCTGTCGGACTTGTTCTTTGCTAAGTCAATGCGAATCAAAATACCGACAAGAGCCGAGGCAAATATAACGCTAAGCACAATAAGAATAATGCCCATTCTTACAAGGTCCCGATAGAACGGACCCTCTGCCGTAACAAGACCTATATACCAGCCGTTTGAAAGTTTCTGGAAAAAAGCGATGGATTGCTGTTTCGTGTAATTTACCATCGAACCTTCGATAAATTCATCGCCTTCAATCATTTCGTCCGCAAAGATTGAAACGGGAATTGACGGGTCTCTGAAATCCATACCGACAAATTCAGAGTTTGGGTGGGCAAGCATAATAATGTCATGGCTTATCAACATTCCGTAACCGCCGCGATCAAGGGCTGTTTCGACAATGCTTCTCCCGATAACATCGATCTTCAACCGCAGACAAATAACGCCAAGCCTGTTTCCGTCGTCGTCATTGATACAGAGCGAGTATATAAGGATTGTTTCGCCGGTCATTATATCTGAATAAGTGATGGTTTCCGCTATTTCGCCGCGCGCGTCAACGGCATTTGTATACCACAGGCGTTCCGCAGGCTCAAAGTCAGGAGGAAATTCCCACTGGGAATCTTCTATAAATCTTTGACCTTCCGGCATATTTTCAAAATAACCAAAAAGCCCGTCAAAGCCCAAAAGCCTCTGGTCTTTTGAAAACAAATGGTATGACAAGTCCGTGAAATATTCTTTTATTATGGCGGTACTACTGCCTCGCAACAGCGCGGTTCGCACTGTCCGCGAAAGCCCGTTTAAATACATTTTGGGATTATTCAGATCGTTCTCAATTTGGGCTTTGACAAGGAGAAGCACATTTCCGGCGCTATTCTCCAAATTCTTTTTCACAATAACGCGCATCGGGAAATAACTTGAAACACACATTGCCAGAAAAGCCAACACCGTGAACACTATCTGTACATACAGCGGACGTTTCATAAATATCTTTTTATTATCTTTCTCATTTGGCATATATATTCCTTTTCATTAAAACCTCTTTTAAAAGATACTTAAATCATACTATAATGACATGGTAATATTTTCAAGATAAATGCGGTTGGAGGTATGCGGTGTCTGTATCTTTATTTGGACGATCTTTTCTTACTCTGTTGGATTTTTCGCCTGAGGAAATTCACTATCTTTTAAACCTTTCCAAAAAGGTAAAAAAGGAAGCAAAAAGCGGTAAGGTTTTCCGCCGTTTTCAGGGCAAAACCCTCGCCATGCTCTTTGAAAAACGTTCAACACGTACAAGGTGTTCTTTTGAGACGGCTTTTGGCGAGGAAGGCGGTCATCCCGTTTTTCTTTCTAACCAAGATATTCATCTGGGTGAAAAAGAAGCGCTGGAAGATACCGCCCGAGTTCTTGGCAGAATGTTCAGCGCGATTCAGTTTCGCGGCTTTAAACAGGAAACCGCAGAAACTCTCGCTAAATTTTCAGGAGTGCCCGTGTACAACGGACTGACCGACCTCTATCACCCGACGCAGGCGCTCGCGGACTTTCTGACGCTGGAAGAAAACTTCGGCGCGGTAAAGGGACGAACGCTCTGCTATGCAGGCGACGGGCGCAACAATGTGGCGCGCTCGCTTATGATAATCTGCGCCAAATTGGGAACGCATTTCACGGTGATAACTCCGTCTGAACTTAACCCCGACGACGAACTGCGCAAAAGATGCGCTCCCCTCGCCTCTGCGTCCGGCGCGGTCATCACCGTAACGCCCGACATTGGCGCGGTAAAAGGCGCGGACGCTCTTTACACCGACGTGTGGGTTTCTATGGGCGAAGAAAACAAAAAAGAAGAACGCCTGCGCCTGTTAAGTCCGTATCAGATAAATCAGGCGGTCATGGAAAAGACGGGAAAAAAGGAAAGCATTTTTTTGCATTGCCTTCCGGCTGTAAAAGGCGAAGAGGTAACCGCCGATGTAATTGACGGACCGCAATCAAGGGCGTGGGACGAAGCCGAAAACCGCAAACACACGATCAAGGCGGTAATGCTTGCGACATTAAAATGAGCGTTTGGAGCCGGTTAGGAAAAATAATCAGCAGTTACCTCAATGATTCTGAGGGAGAAACTGCTGAACGATTGGGGGCTTCGAGAGACCCCGATTTAGATGAAGCTTATGAGGAGCTGAATGATTTTCTTGGCGGAAAGGAAACTAAAAATGAGAGCCGGTATTCTGAAAACAAGTTTTCGTGGCAGGATAATCTGTATAACGGCTTTGGCAGTGCCGGCGGAAAATTACCGCCGGAAGGATTGAGAGCGGATTTTGAATGTTTGGGGGTTCCGTTTGGGGCGAACGATGAAACTTGCAAGGCGGCTTATAAAAAACTGTTGAAAATTCACCACCCTGACCGTCACGCAGGACACGAGGGCGACTACAAAAAAGCTACGGAAAAGACGGCGAAAATAAACGCGGCTTATGACAGAATTGAGAAATGGAGGCATGGAAAGTAATGGAGACATCTTTAAAGATTTATACCGATGGCGGTTGTTCGGGAAATCCGGGACCGGGCGGCTGGGCTTATGTCATAGTTCAGAAAACTTTTCAGGGCGATGAAATTGTCGCGCGGAGCAAAGGCGCGGAAGAGGACACTACCAACAACAAGATGGAAATTACCGCCGTAATCATGGCGTTACGCGCTCTAAAAAAGATGAAAAATGTTCCGCGCCAGGCGGCTGTTTACACCGATTCCCAGTATGTGCAAAAAGGCATCACCGATTGGATACGCAAATGGAAACGCAATTCCTGGCGAACCAGCGACAAAACGCCCGTAAAAAACAAAGACCTGTGGTTAGAACTCGACTCTCTTGCGGTCGAGTTTCCGCTTAAATGGGTATGGGTCAAAGGCCACGCCGGAAATGAGTACAACGAACTATGCGACCGCATGACTCAGGAAGCGATAGCCTCGTTAAAAATCTTTTAGAAAACTCTACTGAATATTCAACAAAGAGCGTTTCATGCCTTCTTTGGCGAAACCGCGTATCATTATTTGGAAAGCATTTTTCATATCTTCTATAAGACGGGATTTTCGCAAGTCCGGCGGAAGACGCGAGGCATTTTCTATCATCGAAGAAAACATTGACAGCAAAAGGCGCGTCGCCATTACCGAATCAAGGGCAGGATCGAAAAACCCTTCAGCCTTGCATTGGTCGATCATTTTCAGCACCGTCCTAAGAATAGCGTCAACATTCGGCGACTTGATCGACTCTTCCATAGAAACAATAGGCATACCGGGGTACAAAAAATTGCGCACCTGAAAAATAATGACCATTTCATCGGAGTTGCCAAACAACTTCTCATAACCGCGCCAAAAATATTTAACCGCCGCCATGCCCGTAACGCCCGTTTCCAAAAAGGGCTTTAAATGCTCAAGAAAAACCCGCGCCGCTTCCTCGCAGATTTCGTTGAAAAGCACCTCCTTGCTGGAAAAATACAAATAAACAGTCGCCTTTGAAAGCTCCGCCTTTTTTGCTATTTCTTCCATACTGACTTGCTGTACACCCTTAGACAAAATCAGTTCCCTGGCGCAGTCAAGAATAGTCTTGCGCCTTTCGTTTTTTTCCCGTTCCCTTCGTTCAGATATTCCCATAGTCACATTTTAGACAAAATTGTGGAAAAGGTCAACAATTAAACGTACAGATCGTAAACTAACCACATAGACAAGTTGACAATTTAAAAAATATGTGATATATTGCTTTCGTATGGGTTTTGTGGGGTTTCTTTTGGGGCATCGCAAATACCCATGCGAAAAAAACTTTTTTGGAGGGTTTTTATGAAAAAGAGAATATTTTTTGGAATTGCGGCATTAATTATCGCGTTGAGTTTTATAGGATGTACAGATGGAGGAGGTGATGATGACCCCCCCCCCACCACAATGGGAAAAAACTGACAGTTACGGGTATTCCGAGTAATGTCACTATATTGGGCTTCTCTATTCTTGATAAAAGCGAGCAAGGTGATTACCCCAGTCCTGTCCCGGTAGCAGGCGGTTTTAATCAGAACGGAACTTTCTATTTTTCTCATTTAACAATTACAAATAATAGTTTTGTGGTTGGCCATGACTGGGACGGCACGGGCGATTACTACATTGTGTTGTCAACCTCATTGGACACAACCGGTGCTACGGGAGACCAGTATTTTTACACCGACGGTGAAGGAATTATTGATATTCCGGCAATTCAAGCAGGTATAGAAGCCGGTACCATTACTGATCTTAATTCGCTTGATTTCCAAAACTATATCAATTACAAAACATACACCTTTACAACTGAAAAAAACATACCACTTGACTGGAGTAAGTTTAGTAAAATTCCTAAGACTCAAGATGATTTTGATGAAATCAAAACTGCGGTTATTGCGGCATTGGCTCCAAACTGTAAAATTCTGACAGTTACAGGTATTCCGAGCGAAGTCGAAATAGCTGGCGCCTATATTATGGATGCAGATTCCTTAACGCAAGTCGCGGGTGGTTTTAAGATAAACGGGAATTTTGTTTTTTTTGATTTATCCGATTGGGATGATGAAAGCGGAACATTACCGACGACAGGCTGGAATGGAGAAGGCGATTACTTAATCTGGTTGTCCCCTCCTCCCTCATTGGACGATGACGAAACTGATGGTGAAGAAATTTATATTTACACCAACGGCGCGGAGCTTATGAATTACGATGCGTTATTAGAAGCTGTACAAGAAGCAATGGAAGAGGACGAGAACTTTGATCTTGAGGCATTCCTTGAAGATGAAGATTTTAATCCTTTACCATTTATCAATCTTGTGAAATACACCTTTACAGCGGCGAAAACTGTCACTATCAATTTTGACAAGTTCAAAAAATCTCCCACTAATGATGAAATCATAGCTACCCTTCAGGAAATGATGGAGTAAACTCACTTAATCCGAAGAAAAGCCCCGAACTGTCGGGGCTTTTTTTATTGTACGCCTATTACCCTAATGTTCCGCAGTTCTCTGCGCATAATTGTGAAGAGACCGCTTGCGCTCTTTATCTCCGTCATGGTTTCTTCGCCTTCTACGGTTACTGTTCGGTGCTGAAAGTCAATCAGTTTGGCGCGTTCATCACGCGGAATGTACCACTCATTTTCAGAAGCGGAAATGACAATTTCAGTAAACGGCTCGTTTCCAACAAGGCGCACAATTCCTGTCACCTGTACAGTTTTTGCTTTTTCTTTACCGCCGCGCGCGAATAAGAGCGCAGGCATTAAGAGCAGAAAAATTGCAGTTAGAAACAATAGTTTTTTATTCACCGTCATTTCCGTTTATGGGGAACTCAAATACAAAGGGTTGGGCGCGTTTTGAAAGATCGACTATGCCAATTGGAATGGGACGGCTGAAAGGCGCGGTGACTGAACGGCTCGCGGAACCGGATTTCGCGCTTGTTACGGAAGCCGCAACGCCTGTAGTTACGCCGCTTTCCTGAGGAGCGTCCTCCTTATTGTCCGTGTTGACATTATAGGTAAGAAGCACTCCATTTGCGTAGACATTACTATTACTTACTTGAAAAGCATTCCTATCCAAACCCGCATA
>JGI24698J34947_10001635_pt1 | contig 11928 bp, 9 predicted proteins | sample TergutMp193P3_FD_34947 | JGI IMG/M metagenome (IMG submission 34947)
GGGGGGGGGGGGGGGGTATTTGTAATATTGATTATGTTATTAAAGAATCATATGCAAAAAGTTTAAAAGACACAGAAATGTTTGACTTTATAATTGCAAATCATGTTCTTGAGCATATACCTAACTTAATTGCGTTTTTTCTTGATATAGCCGAAGTATTAAAACCGAATGGAAAAATTTGCTTGGCAATCCCGGATAAGAGATTTTGTTTCGATAGATTTCGAAATCAAACGTCTTTTGCTGAATGTTATGAAGTTTATAGGAAAAAACAAGCATATTCTCCTATAAGAATATTGGATTATAGTATAAATTACAGTTTGAATGATCCTGTGTATTTTTGGCATAATCAACATAAATTTGATATGTTAATATCACCTAATGAAGAACTATTTAATACAGCAATAGATAAATACGAAAGGGCAATAAAGTTTGAAGCGATTAATTATCCTGTTCATTATCATGTTTTTACGCCCGAAAGCTTCCTAATTTTACTTTATAATATGACAAGTTTTTTCTTGTGTCCATTCATAATAAAAGAATTTTATTACACAAGAATGGACAGCCAAGAATTTTGCTGCGTATTGGAACTTGATAAGAATTTACTCCAAGATAAACAAAGAGTATTAGTAGAAAAAAATAATATAGTAAAATTGTTAAATAAAAATTATGATAGTTTAATATATTGCGTTTCAAAAATAATATTGCGGAAATTATTATTTATACCTTTGATAGTATACAGAATATTGCGTAAGTAGAAGTGTAATGAATAAAAATTTACTAACCATAGCAATACCGGCCTATCGACGATACGATTCACTTTGTAAATTATTAAAACAGATTGATGAGCAAATTTCAGAAGAAAATCTAATGGAAGATATAGAAGTCTTAATATGTGATGATTCTGGGTCTGAAAAACAAAATTCTAAATTGTTAGCTCCTTTTTTATCAAAGAAATATTTTCGTTATATTGACAATGGAGAAAATATTGGAATAATAAATAACATTCTTAAAGTAATTGAAGAAAGTTCCGGAAAATATTGCTTGTCTCCTGGTGATGATGAAGAATTGTTAGATGGAAAATTGGAAGAATGTATTACCATATTAAAAGAAATACCAGATAATATTGCGGCTGTTATTTTCGATGAAGAAATGTCCGATGATCGACTTGTTTTAAATTGTCTTGAAGCGGCAGAAAAATATTTATGGTATTTTGGGAATTTGGGGTGTTTTATTGTTAATACAGATATAGTCAAAGAATATTTTTCATGTAACAGACGAAATACTATATGGCCACAGACAGAATTGGTTTTTCAAGCTGCATTTGAAAAGAAGTACAATTTCTTTATAGTTAAGAATCGTATAATACATAGTCCTAATCATAGAATAAATACCAGGTATAATTCATATTATCTTTTGGAAGGAGGTTTTCTTTCCCTAATAAGAACAGCCTTAAATTTGGAAGATAATGCTCTTCGATATGCGGCTATTAAGAACATTAATACCCGCTACAAAGAATTATTAAAACTGTTGCTGTTACACTATGTTTTCAATGATACAAAACATGATACAAAAAAAACGAGATTAGCAATATCTGAATGTCGTAGGAAGTATAGACAGCATATTTTTGATAAATCCATTTATCTTTTTAATGCTTTTTCTTTAATACCAAAAATAATGTATATATTCTTATTAAGAATTTTTCGAAGATATACGAAGACGGAAAAGATAATAAAAAATGACAATAATAAAGAGCTTAAATTTAATGATATTTATACGTAATAAATATGTTTAACTTTTTTGAAAAAATAAAATCAATAAGGAACTGGTCTCGCTTTATAAATAATTGGCGTGATAAGAATCATCATAATGAAACAGTCCCTGGGAATTTATTTAACATAGAAAATATTTCTGTTGGTAAAAAGAGTTATGGAGTATTAAATATTATTGATTCGACATCACCTATGAATAGAAAAAAACTAAAAATAGGGAATTATTGTTCAATAGCCGCAGGAGTTTGGTTTTTACTTGGTGCAGAACACCATACCAATACAATTTCTACATATCCGTTCAAGGTAATGCTGTTTAATGATGATGGGGGGGGGTATGAAGGTATTTCAAAAGGAGATATTGTTATTGCTGATGATGTGTGGATAGGTATGAATGCAATAATTTTGTCAGGAGTTAAGATTGGTCAAGGCGCAATTATTGCCGCTGGGGCCGTTGTAACCAAAGATGTACCAGCTTATGCAATTATGGGAGGGAATCCAGCTCGGATTATTAGATTTAGGTTTGACAAAGAAATTATTCAAACTCTTCTTAAAGTAGATATTTGTAAGTTGTTTGATTCTTTAACAAAAGACGATTATGATTTAATCTATTCGCCTTTGACTGAAAAAATTCTTGCAAAAATTATACATGGATGTTTTATTAAATGAGAATGAGTGAAATAAAAAGTTTTTTAAAAAAAGTAGTACCTCTTTCACTTAGAAAAAAACGGCATGAATGCATCTATAAACAATCAATGAGTAGATTAAAATGTCGGGTTATAGAATATCTGGAAAGTGATCCTGTTAATACTCGTGATAATGAAAAAATACAAGCGATAAAATTTCTTAAAAAAAACAAACAGTTTTCGGTTTTTCCATATAATTTTATTAATAAATATCATAAGAAAGATATTATTGTTTATACAGATGATACTTGCAGTTTAAAATATGTATTACATGAAAACAATAAGCGCCTCTATTTTAAGCGTAGTTGGGATGAAGAATATATAAAATATTATTACAATGGACTCTTGATAGAACAAGATATTGATTCTCCACATCGATATTTATATGAAGATTTTCAAGTTTATGAAGATGATGATGTTGTTGATATTGGAGTTGCTGAGGGTAATTTTGCTCTCTCTATTGTAGAAAAATGTAAAAAACTATATCTTTTTGAAAGCGATAGTGAATGGATAGAAGCGTTAAATATGACTTTTTATCCATGGTTGAATACTGGGAAAGTAATAATTGTAAATAAAAAAGTTTCTAATAATAATGATAGGGATACAATCACCTTAGATAATTATTTTATTGAAAATGAAGAAATTAATTTTATTAAAGTGGATATTGAAGGATACGAGTTGAAATTCCTTGAAGGCGCCAAAAGGTTATTAACAAGTCAAAAAAAAATACGGGTTGCGATCTGTACCTATCACAAGCAAAATGCAGGTGAAGAAATAAATAAAACAATGATGGATTATGGATTTCGTTCAGAATATTCAAAAGGCTATATGGTATACTTCACCGATGAATCCGCTCAGCCCTGCTGGTTAGTACGAGGTTTATTGAGGTGTATAAAAAATGATGTATAGTTTTACCGCAAATGATTAAAAATTTACTGAGTGATACAATAAAGTATGGTCTTGGGAAAGTAATATTAAGATTCTTCTCAATACTTATAGTCCCGATTATTGCTAAAAATTTTCCGCCAGATATTTTTGGTGAAATTAATATTATTACAACTTTTATGGGATTATTTGTGGGTATTGCGGTTCTTGGTTTTGATTCCGCAATCGCTTATTATTATTATCACGGCGAAGAAGAATTAAAGAATAATTATTTAGGTACTGCGTTTATTACCAGAATGTTTGTATCTGTGTTAATGTTTATCGGTTTTTTTGCTTTTGCGAAGATTTTATCTGGAGCTAATTTTTTATTAAAAGATGGCAAACGATATCTACTGATAATATTGGGGGCAGCGGTTATTCCTTTTGATAATTGTTTGTTTTTTTTTGTTGATTTGACGCGGTTTTTAATGAAACCTATTATTTATAATATAGCCAATATATCAAAGGTGGTTTTATATTATATATTTATAATCTTTTTTTTAATAAACGGATTGACCGTAGAAAATATATTCCTTTCCATATTGGTTTCTTCCGTTGTTCCTTCACTATTCCTTTTTTTTTATTATAGAAAAATTATGAACTTCAAGATTAATTTGTATTGCTTAAAAAGAATGTTAAAATACGGACTACCTCTGGTTCCCGCATCGATAATGTATTTCCTAATGAGTTCAGCAAATCGTTTTGTGTTGAACGCATATTCAACGCTTGAGAATACCGGCATATTTTCAATGATGAATTCGGTAGCAAGTATTTTTCTTTTAATCACAAGTTCTATAATTATGGCATGGCCAGCATACTCAATGATTATAGCAAAAAGGGAAGATGCGCAAATTGCTTTTGCTCGAATTACGACTTTGTTATTTGTGTTATTAATTCCATTGGCTTTCCTTTTTTGGTCTGTGGCAGATATTATAATACTTATATTTTCAAAACCAATATATCTAAGTGGTGAAAATACTATTATTTTATTGACAATACAGCATATATTTAACTTATTATATTATTGTACTGCAATAGGACTTATTTTAAAAGAAAAAACAATGTTTATAACTATTGGAAATTCCATTGCTTGTATAGTTGCAGTTCTAATCTCATTTCCTCTCTGTAAATATTGGGGAATATTTGGAGCCGTTTTATCGTCTTGCATAGGTTATGTTGTATCGACAATTTATGTCGCATTAAAATCACAACAATTTTATCCAATTCCATATAATAAAAAATTTTTATTTGTTTATTCGTCTGTATTATTGGTGGTAGTATGCTGTTCTTTGTTGGCTCCAAATTCAAAGATAATAATTAATTTTGTAGTTAGAGCCTTTTTAGGTTGTATATTCTTAATCATACCATTTGCGGTGAAGATTATTTCTATATCTGAAATAAAGAATATTTTTTCGACAAAGAACGTGACAAATTGAAAACAGTTTTAATTATTTCCTATTCGCCATTACATAGTGATCCCAGAATTCTTAGGCAAATACAGGCATTAAAGCAAGATTATGAAATTGCAACAATCGGGTATACTCAAATAAAGGACGATTCTATTATTTATTATCAGGTAAAAGCGCCTATAAGCAAGCCTTTAGGAAGGAAGATCCGTATGTTATTTTCCTTGTTAGGGAATTACAATAACTATATAAGAGATCAGTTGGAATTGATACTTGATCTTGATAATATTTTATCCCAAGACATTATTAATCCTGATGTGATTATTGCAAATGATTGGACTGGGTTGTATCTTGCTTCAGCCCTCAAGTCAAAATATTCCTGGCAAGCGAAGGTATATTTTGACGCACATGAGTATTCACCCAAAGAATTTGATAATTCTATAAAGTGGCGTTTGCTGATACAGCCGATAATTATAAACGCATTGAGAAAATGTAAAGATGATATAAGCATTATGTCTACTGTGTGTGATGGTATTGCAAAAGAATATGAACGGTTTTTTAATTTTTCGGAAGGCTTTGTCAGAGTTGTAACCAATGCCGCTGAATATAATAGCAGCCTGAAACCAACAGCAATCGGGGGAGATAAAATAAGGCTTATACATCATGGAGGAGCAATAAAAGGACGCAGGCTTGAGTTAATGATTAAGATGATGAAATATCTTGATTATGAAAAATATGATTTAACTTTTATGCTTGTTCCATCGGATAAAACTTATTATAAATATCTTAAAAACTTGGCTGAAAAGTATAAAAATATAAAGTTTATTGAGTCTGTGAGTTTTTATGAAATTACGAAAACACTAAATAATTATGATATCGGAGTTTTTTTGTTATTGCCAGAAATATTTAATTATAAATATGCATTACCAAATAAGCTGTTCGAATTTATACAGGCACGGCTTGCAGTTGCAATTGGACCTTCAATGGAAATGGCGAAAATTGTTGATCATTACTGTGTGGGTATTCATTCCGATAAATTCACTCCCAGATCATTGGCTAATACTATTCTTTCAATGACACCTGAAAAAATTATGGACTATAAAAGAAACGCTGACAAATATGCAAGAGAATTGAGTGCCGAAGAAAATATTAACAAGATAAAAAACATAGTAGCGGAACTGACAGGAAATTAGACAATGTGCGGAATAACAGGGATTGCATACAGCGACTATAAAGACACACACGATATACAGCGAATGTCTGACGCAATTGCTCACAGAGGTCCTGATGGCGAAGGCTTTATCGCTATTTCGACCTCTACAGGTAAGATAACGGAACTTGCCGGAAATAAAACGCCTGTTCAATTACCGCCTCTTTCAGGTTTTGGCGCTAATGCAAATATCTATCTTGCCCACAGGCGGCTTTCAATAATTGATTTATCAACCGCTGGTCATCAGCCAATGGCAAATAAACAGAAAAGTATTTGGATAACTTTTAATGGTGAGATATATAACTATAAGTCCATAAGAAACGAGTTGTCGGATTTTACTTATAAATCGAATACTGATACTGAGGTGCTGATCTACGCTTATGAAAAATGGGGAATTAATTGTCTGGAACGACTCAATGGGATGTGGGCATTTGTTATCTATGACGCAAAGAAAAATATCCTGTTCGGAGCAAGAGATCGCTTTGGAGTAAAACCTATATATTATACTCAGACTTCTGATTTTTTTGCATTTAATTCTGAGATCAAGGGGTTGTTGGCAAAACCGGATATATCCCGCAAAATAAATTACTATGCATCAGCTGCTTATTTACGTAACGGTTTGGAATCTTTTGAAGGGGAAACCTTTTTTGAAAGCATATCAGAATTACAACCAGCTCATTATTTTATTTATGATATTGATAAGAAAGAATTGACCATAAAACGGTACTATGAATTACAATTTTGTGATATTTGGGAACAATTTAATGAAAAGAAATGCGGTGAATATATTGAAGGTGTAAAGACAAAAGTTTTACAAGCGGTCGATCTACGCTTAAATGCCGACGTTACCGTTGGTTCGTGCTTAAGCGGGGGGATGGATTCTTCGGCTATTGTCTGCTCTATTAATAAACTTCTCAAAGAAAAATCCTATGCTTCTATTGGTCCCAAACAAGGGGTTGTAACAGCATGTTATGAAAATTCACCTATTGATGAAAGTAAGTGGGCGCAATGTGTATCAGATCATGTGTCCGCTGAATGGCATAAAGTTTTTCCGAAAAGAGAAGAGTTGCTGAATGATTTAAACGATTTGATTTTTTCTCAGGATATTCCATTTGGTTCTACGTCAATTTACGCGCAATACCGGGTTATGAAAACAGCAAGGGAAGCCGGAATAACAGTTATGCTTGACGGGCAGGGAGGAGACGAACTTTTTACCGGATATACGCCGTATTATTATACATTTTACGCAGAAGCAAAAAAAAATGGAGATACAGATTTATTAAAAACAGAACAAAACTATGTTAAAAATACGCCATTTGGTGATATAAATATAAATAAAATTAATAAGAAGAGTCATATAAAGGATATTATTAAAAAAATATTACCTCATGAAATTAAGGATTTTCTCCGCACTTTTATTCGTCAGCATGAATCGAAATATATTTCTGTATCCGGAAAGACTTATAGGCAATATTCCTATTCCACATTAAACCAGATGCTCAATACTTTAATGTACTATACTTCATTGCCAATTCTTCTTAAATATGAAGACCGTAATTCGATGCGGTTTTCCATTGAATCCCGGACACCCTTTGCAGATGATATTGATTTAATTGAATATACTTTTTCAATTCCCGGAGTATATAAGATTCACAATGGCTGGAGCAAATATTTATTGCGCGAGTCCATGGGAAACATAGTGCCTAAACAGATAAAGGAACGTACCGATAAAATAGGTTTTTCTACTCCTGAATATGATTGGCTGCAATCAATAAAACCCTATGTTTTTGATGGTAATAATTCTGATATAAAAAAAATATTAAACATATCGCAAATGGAAAAAGATTGGGAAAAAATATTCACAAAACAGAATAGAACCGGTATTACAAACATTTGGCGATATATAAATTTTATTTTGTGGTTTAGAACTTTTAAAGTAGTTGTGTAATGCACCTCCTTACCGTCATTGGTGCGCGTCCTAAGACAATATATTCCAGTACCGCAGGAGAATAAAAATGGCAAGCATAGAAATTCTAAAAAAAATATCCGATAAAACCGTGAAAATCGGCATTATCGGCCTTGGCTATGTGGGACTTCCTCTTGCAGTCGCATTTGCGCGTAACGGGGTTGAAGTTTTGGGTTTTGAAAAAAGCGGGAAAAAAACGGAAGCGGTTAATGCCGCGTTTAACTACATTAGCGATGTAACAGACGCCGATTTAACAAAAGTAGTATTAGAGACAAAAAAACTTTCTGCGACAACTGATTTTTCCCGAATAAAGGAATGTGATGCGGTTATTATCTGCGTACCAACACCGCTTGATAAATTTAAAAAACCTGATATGAGTTATATTGAACAGTCTTGTATAGATATAGCAAAAAATATGAAAAGCGGAACTTTTATCAGTCTTGAAAGTACTACCTACCCAACCACAACAGAAGATTTTATGAAGCCGGTTATTGAGCGCGAATCAGGAATGTTGGAGGGCAAAGATTTCTGGCTGTGTTTCAGTCCTGAGCGCGTTGATCCGGGAAACAAGGACTACAAAACCGACAATACGCCTAAAGTTGTCGGCTCTCTTGGAGAAGAAGCGAAACAAATCGCGGCGGCATTATACGGCCTTGCAATACAGTATTTACATATTGTGTCTTCGCCCCGTGTAGCCGAGATGGTTAAAATTCTTGAAAACACCTACCGTCTCGTCAATATTTCTCTGATTAATGAGCTTGCGCTTCTTTCAGGTAAAATGGATATTGATATATGGGAAGTGATAGAGGCGGCTAAAACTAAACCTTATGGCTTTCAGGCTTTTTATCCGGGACCGGGAATTGGCGGACATTGTATACCTCTTGATCCATTTTATCTTGAGCATATAGCCAAGAATTACAATTTTAATCTTTCAATGATACATACCGCCGGCGCTATTAATGATTTAATGCCATACCGTATGATGAGCAAGATTTCATTTGTCTTAAACCGGCATAAAAAGGCTTTAAACGGTTCGACGATTTTATTTATGGGTATTGCGTATAAGCCGGATATTGACGATGCCAGAGAAAGTCCGGCTTTGCTGGTAATGGAGCAGGTTGCGAAAAAGGGAGCGAAGGTTTTATACCATGATCCGTATATCCCTGAAGTTACCGATGATCACGGGAATCATTATACTGGTTCAGAATTGACAGACGAATTGATCGTAAACGCCGATTGTGTGGTGTTTACAACAAATCATAGTTGTTTCGACGCAAAACAGATTACCGAAAAGGCGAAGCTGGTTGTTGATATGCGAAATGCGGTGAAACATGTGGCGATTGAGGATGGGAAGGTGTTTAAACTGTGAGGATTTTAATAGTGGCAACTTATTTCCCCCCACAAAATTCCATAGCGTCATTACGCACTTATTCGTGGGCAAAATGGTGGTCAAAAGCGGGACATGAAGTAACAGTAGTTACAACGGTTAAAAGAAAGCATGAAAACGATCTTGACCTAGATTGTTCTGGATTTGAGATTGTTTCCTTGCCGATACCGTTTTTTTCAGATGCCTCATCTGCATATCATAACACAATTACAAAGAGCGAACAGAAAAATGGTAAGTTACTATTGTATTTTATTAAAAAAAGGTATTCTTCATTTTTAAAAAATACAGGCTGTTTTAATACTTGCCGCTTCCCTGATTTTCATGATTTATGGGCAAGAAATGTCATAAGAAAAATGCTGACATCACATTTTGATTTGATTATTTCAACAGGATGGCCATATTCTGTTCATAGAGTTGGGCTTGCAATGAAAAAGAAATATCCTGAAACAAAATGGATAGTTGATTGGCGCGATTTATGGACAAGGAATCATTTATTTAAAGGATTAAAAATATTTTGGCTTTATGAACGATATTTAGAGAAAAAATTTCATAATAATGCTGACTTAGTAACAACAGTCTCGGAACCATTGGCAGACACATTAAAAAAAAATACGAAAACTCCGGTCGAAGTTATTTACAATGGATATGATCCTGATGATTATATAAAGATAAAACGAAGTGTGCGCAAAGAAAATGATGCGTTTACTATTGCTTATACCGGTACCATTTACAAAAGTTATCAGAACCCCTCAGCATTGTTTGAAGCTGTTTCAAATCTGAAAAATAATAATTGTCTCATGGAAGACAGTATAAAAATTGTATTTGTCGGATCTAATGCAGATGTAAGTAATATCGTTGAATATTATAATGTCGCAGAGTTTTATTCTTATTTGGGTTTCTTGCCAAGGAAGGACGCTTTACAATTGCAATATGACGCTGATGCAGTGTTATTTCTTGAATATAATTATCCTTCTTTTCCCGGAATAATGACTGGAAAACTGTTTGAATATTTATATATTGCACGAGAAATAATTGCAATAGGAATAGACGAAACCACAGTTGCCGGTAAGCTTATTACTGACACAAAAGCAGGTTTTTGTTTTGGGACAGATGTTAAAAAGATAGAAGGGTATTTAATTGCAAAGATAAATAATAGATCCTCTTTTAATTTAGAAAGAAATGAAGTATTGGTAAAGGAATTTGAAAGAGAGAAGCAGGCTATGAAAATTTTGGATTTAATAAAGTAATATATTAATATTTAAATAAAAAATGAAAACGATAAGTAAGATTAATTTAAAAGACATATCCTATTTATCAAATATAATATTACTTTTTTCAATAATAATTGATCCAACTAATATATTGTTTGGAATTAAAGATATTGCCTTTTTATTTTTCGTTGCAACAAGTTTCCCATACGCCAGATTTAAAAATGTATATGTTTTTATAACATTCTGTATGGTTTACTTTATTACATTTTCTGCTGGTATTATAACAAATCAACAAATTGATCTTGATTCTGCTTTTGGAACATTAAAATCATTCTTATTTCTGTCCTATTTATTTTGGATGAATGATGATTACTTACAAGTTTTTTCCAATTTTTATAAATTATCTCTTTTGATGAGTATTATTGTAATAATTCTGTATATTTTGATGACTATGTTTCGACCTTTAGAAACTATAATTTATGCATTTTTCACGGAAAAAGATCATTTCATAAGGGCAGGCCGTCGAACGACTTTAGGAATAAGATTTTATACCGTATTTTATCCTACATCTCCAATCAGTGTTATATCATTATCTGTTTCATTGTTCTTTTTGTTTTCAAAACGAAGAATTAAATATTTTTTTCATAGCTGTATTTTTTTTCTATGCCTTTTCTTTTCGGGTACAAGAGCGAATATATTATCTGGAATTTTAATAGTTGTATTTTTAACACTTTTTTATTTGTTATATTATAAAAAATCGTTACTGACATTTGTTGTTACTTTTTGTTCTGCAAGCGTTATAGGAATGATGCTTATAATGCTCCTTTTGACTGATAGAGCAAGCAGATCTTCAATGGTTAAAACTGGTCATTCAGAATCTACCTTAGTATTATTTTCAGAAACCCCTTTAAGATTTCTTTTTATTGGTACTGGCCCTGGCTCGACTTTCTATACAACGGGTTTTGATAAAGTAACTGTTCAAACTGAATTGACATATTTTGAATTAATACGTAATTTTGGATTAATATTTACGCTATTAATCGTTTTATTGTTGTGTGTTCCATTTATAAATATTATAAACAATAAGCAATATGATAAATTTCTAAAAATATCATTGTTTTTGGGATATTTAGCATATCTATTTATAGCAGGAACAAATCCATTACTGATAGGTTCAACAGGTTTTGTTGTTATTGCTGTTATGTTTTATATTAGCCAAGGAAATATATTAAGAGATATGAGGTAATCTGTGAAATTGGAAATAGCTATTATCCTCGCGACATATAATGGAGAATTATATATAAAAGAACAAATTGATAGCATTATTAATCAAACATATAAAAAATGGATTTTGTTTATTTCTGATGATTGT
>JGI24698J34947_10001636_pt1 | contig 11928 bp, 8 predicted proteins | sample TergutMp193P3_FD_34947 | JGI IMG/M metagenome (IMG submission 34947)
TTTGGGTCGAACGTTATCGTCCAATCATGGCAACCTTGGTAATTAATACCTGTCTTGTCGCAAGGGTTGTCATACACAAAATCCAGCTCCGCGCAATGCAACAGAGCCAGCACCGTAGCAAGCAGCGACGCCGTAAACAGCGTATACATTATAATAAGTGGTCTTTTCACTGTATTTCTCCTTTCCTAACATAGAATCCTACATGGAATAACAAAATTAATATCCGGTATGCGGCTGTGTCAACTTTTTTTTGATTTTTAATTTTCTTTCGGGAAGCCCCCGCCGCCCGCGCGGAGGGTTAGAAAAGTGTTTCTACCTCCAATTTAACCCAAATCAAGGGTTAGAAAAGCGTTTCTACCCCAAATCTGACCGAAAACAGCGTTAGAAAAGTTTTCCAACGGCATATCCGGCCCAAATCAGGGGTTAGAAAAGTTTTCTAACGGCATATCCGGCCCGAATCAGGGGTTAGAAAAGTTTTCTAACGGCATATCTGGGCCAAATCAGGGGTTAGAAAAGTTTTCTAACGGCTAAAATAATAATATGAAGGGCACCCCGCCCCTGCGGGGCGTGCCCTACCCAACCTTTTAACGCGGGCGGGATGTTAAAGTCAAAATCAACTTGTTTATCTCGGCGTCAGCCAAAACTCAAGATATATAAAATTTCAATTCTTCGCCGTTTTGAGCGTGGTGTTAATGTATATTTATATTTTGTAAATATTAACTTAAAATCGGCAGCCGGCGAATTTTTATGCTGTTATACAGATATATAGTCAAGGAACACATTTTTCCGTTTCTCGCTTCGCTCGGGATAATCGTGTTTTTGTTCATTATGCAGCAGGCTATTTTCATGCTTGACCGCATCGTGTCCAAGAATATCAACCCCATGGTGGTGCTTGAGGTGTTCCTTATACAGCTTGGGTGGATACTCGCGCTTGGTATCCCCATGGCGATACTGTCCGCCACGCTCATGACTTTCGGGCGGATGGCCGGGGACAACGAGATTACCGCCATAAAGGCTTCGGGGCGCAGCATGACCGCGCTCGTGGTGCCGGTTATGGCGCTGGGGGCGGTTATGACCGTGTCCCTATTCTTCTTCCACGACCTTATACTGCCGGAGGCCAACCACCACGCCGCGAACCTTCTGGGGGACATATCGCGCAAGCGGCCCGCGGCCTTTATTGAGCCGGGCGTCCTCATAAAGGATTTTCCAAACTACACGCTCTACGTGGAGCATGTCAACTCCAAGACGGGCGACTTGAAGGGGGTGCGCATATTCTCGGACGACCCCAACCAAGACCCCAACGTAACCGTATCCGAAACCGGCAATATCCGCGTGACCGGCGACGGTGAGTATATCGAACTCTCGCTCTTCAACGGGGAGACGCACAGCGCTTCCCGCAAGAACGAGAGCGATTATTTTATCGCCCGCTTCGCCAAGCAGGTGTTTTATTTGAAGAACATCGACACGCGGCTTGAGCGCACCACGGAGGGCAGCCGCGGCGACCGCGAAAAAACGATTGCGATGATGACGCAGGACGTGCGGGCGTTTAAGGAGTCCAACCGGGAGATGGCGCTGGCGTATACCAGTGTCCTCGATTCGGTCGGTGATTTCATTGCCCGCATGGATACCGCTGGCGCGGGCCCCGCGGACGCCCCCAAAGAGGCGGCCCAGCGTAACGCCGTCCCGCCCGCCGACAGCGGCGGCGCAGGCGCGGAAAAGGACAGCGCGGCGATAGCGTTCGCCGCGTGGGGGGCAAAACTCCAAAGCGGCGTCGGGCACGCCATAGGCCGGATGAGGTCTGACAATATCACCGCCGACAGGTATATAAGGGCCAAGCAGGCGAACGATTCGGAAATCGCCCGGTACATGGTGGAGATACACAAGAAATTCGCTATCCCGTTCGCCTGCATAATTTTTGTGCTGATAGGGGCTCCGCTGGGGATAATGGCCCGCCGGGGCGGTTTGGCGGTGGGCGCGACCTACTCCGTGTTTTTCTTCGTAATATACTGGGCGGGCCTGATAAGCGGGGAGAATCTGGCGGACAGGCAAATCATCTCCCCCGCTGTCGGCATGTGGGCGGGCAACGTGTTTTTGGCCGCCTGCGGCGCGGCGCTGATGATACTCATGATGCGCGAGACGTCCATAAGTTTCTCGTTCGCAAAAAATTTATTCGGGAAAAATTCTTCGGCGGCCGCCTACATCGCGGGCACGCGGCTCTTCCGCCTGCTGCGGGTTTCCTTCCGCCTGCCGGGCATACTCTTCCGCCTGCCTCAGAGGCTGCTTAACAGGGTGGGCGGCGTGCTGCCCGCGTACCTGATGGGGACGTTTTTGGGGTACGTTTTCGGGCTTTTGGCCGCGCTTGTCGTCATCTTCGTGACGATAGACTATGTGAGCAACATCAGCCGGTTCGAGCAGGCGAGCTACTTTCAGGTGGTGCTTTACTATTATTATTACCTGCCGTGGATTACCCTGACTGTACTGCCTATCGTGCTGTTTTTGTCGTCGATGTTTTCGATGGGGCGGCTTGCCAAGACGAGCGAGCTTACGGCCATGAAGGCCGCCGGGGTGAACATCATGCAGCTGACTTCGCCGCTGTTGGTTCTGGGTGCGCTGATTGCGATAGGCGCGTTCTTCGGCGGGGAAAAATATATCCCGCACGCGAATGAGCAGCGCCGCCTGATACGCGGAAACTTCAGCAAGGACGCCAAGCCCGAGCAGCCGCCAAAGGTCGTCCGCGAGTACAGGAGAAATTTTTTCTACTTCGGGGCCCCTGAAATCATGTATGTTTTTAATGAGTTCTGCACGGAGCCGCAGTTTTTCCGCAAAGTGAGCCGCTACGTGTTTACCGAACGCGGCATCACCGAGCGCGTAGACGCGGCTGAGGCGGAGTTTGACGGGGCGGCGTGGAGTTTCGTGCGCGGGCAGCGGCGCGTATTTTCCGAAGACGGCATGTCCGCGTCGGCGTTCGCGGCGCTGCCGGACAGCGTGCTCACGGCCGAGCCGCCGGAGATGGTGAAACGGCTGAAGTCCGTGGAAGAGATGAGCTACTGGGAGTTGTCGGGGTTCATCGAGGCGGCCCGCCGCAGGGGCGAGCAGGTACAGAAATACATGGCGGAGCTGGAGTTCAAGATAGCGCTGCCGGTAATGAACTTCGTCGTCATCCTGTTCGGCCTCTCGCTTTCGGCGCGGTCGGGCAGGAAGGGCGGCGCGGCGCTCTTCGGTTTGGGGCTTCTGCTCTCGTTCTTCTATTGGATACTCAGCCGTTTCGCGCTCGTTTTCGCGCAGAACGGGTATATACCCACGCTTTGGGGAGCGTGGATAGGCAATGTAATTTTCCTTATTGTGGGAATCGCCCTTTACAGAAAGGCGGCCCACTGACGCGAGGTTTACGCTATGGCAAAAAAAATCCTTCTTGTCGACGACGACCAAAACACGCTTGACCTGCTGGAAGTATTCCTTTACAAGGATTACGAGGTTATCACCGCGCTCAACGGGTTCGAGGCGCTGACAAGGGCGGAAAAGGAGCGGCCCGACCTGATTATGACCGACATCACCATGCCGGAGATGGACGGCATACGCTTCTTCAACCGCATCGGCAAGAGCAAATACGGGGACGTGCCCATCATAGCCGTCACGTCGTTCGGGGAGGACAGCACCCGCAACAGCCTGCTCAACATAGGCTTCTTCGGCGTGGTGTGCAAGCCGTTCGAGAAAAAAGACATAGCGGAAATCGTGGCCAAGGCGATAAACCGCGACGCGGGCGGGAAACGCGCGGGAGAGGGCAAGGGAGAGCGCGGTTGATGAGCAAAACACGCAAAAAAATGATGGCGCCGGCGATATTTTTGATATTGGCCGGAACGCTTATGCTATTAGCCGTCGATTCCGGCGCGGCTACGTTTTTATCCGGCGGGGCAATCGGCACGGGGGCAACCTTGTTTTTGAACGCGGCGCTGCCCCACAAAAGGAGGCGGCGCGGGACGGCCCACATCTCGGCGCACCGCGCGACGCAAAACAGGCTGCCGGCGGCGGCGGAAGCCGTGGTCTCCGACGAGGCCAACGCGGTGCAGGCGACCGCGCTCAGCTCCGACCACCGGAGGAAACTGTGGTCGCAGGCGGAGTCCGTCATAGACGACATGCTTGACAATTTCATAGCGCTTATCGGCGCGAAACTTCCATACCATACCATAGCGATATTTTTCCCGTCTCAGGGCGACAGCTATTTTCTCAGGCGGTACGCGTCAAAGACGGAGTTTGTGGACAGGGACGCGCTTATCAAGCCGCGGCGCGGTATTTTGGGCAGCCTTTTGACGGAGAAGCCGCGGCCCTTCTACGAGCCCAGCTTCTCAAACAAAAACGCGACGCTCTATTACTACGACGACAAGCACGACTTCAAGGCGGAGGAGATGGTGCGCTCAATATCGCTCTGCCCCATCGAGGCGGCGGGCGAGGTAAGGGGCCTGCTACTTTTAGACCACACCGAGGGCAACGCCTACAGCGCCGCCGACCGGGCGTTTTTGGCCGATACCGCCAAACTTCTGGGGCAGTCCGTCTACTACACGTACCTGAACACCGAACACAGCCTCGAATACCAGCGCCTTGTAGCCATGAGCAACACGGAGAAGGATTTTTGGAAAGATTTGGAGTTCGAGGCCGTGATGAACAAGATGCAGGAAATCATCCCCTACGCGATACCCTGCGACAGGCTCACGATAAGCCTGAAGGAGGAGGGCAAGGCGTACGCCTCAATAGTACGCGCCTACGGGCAGGACGCCGAGGAGTTCCACAAGCTGCGCTTCCAAATAGGCGAGAGCAACCCGAGGGCTATAGTCAGCATGGCGTACTCCAAGGAGTTCGGTTTTTTCCGCAACTTCAACGACGAGCGCTACGAGGCCCGCTACGCTGAGGACGAGCCGCAAAACAACGTTTTCGCGTCGTTCATGGCGGTGCCGTTCGGCGTGGACGAGAGCCGGGGGCTTATGCTCATCGAGTCGACGAAAAGGGACGCCTTCACGAACTCAAACTTGGACCTGCTGTCGCGCATAGGCACGAGCGCGGGTTTGGCGCTTGAGAAGATTTTCATAATCCGCAAGGCGGACGCGCTCGCGACGCACGACGGTTTGACGGGCCTCAACAACCACCGCCAGTTCCAAAAGATTCTGGCGACCAAAATCTCCGCCTGCGCAAGGTACAAGGAACCGCTCTCGCTCGTGCTGTGCGACATCGACTTCTTCAAAAAACTCAACGATACCTACGGGCACCCCTTCGGCGACAAAGTCCTGAAGGGCATAGCGGAGAAACTGGAGTGCAACATACGGGTAGACATCGATGCCGCGGCCCGCTACGGCGGCGAGGAGTTCGTGCTGATATTAGACAAGACCAACTACGACAAAGCCAAGGAAACCGTGGAACGGATAAGGCAGTCCATAGAGGACATGTCTTTCAAGACAACCGACGGCGAGACGGTAAAGAAGACCATGAGCTTCGGGATAGCGTCCTACCCCGAGCACGCGCGGGAACTGAACGACCTGATAAGCAAGGCGGACAAGGCGCTGTACAGCGCGAAAAGCGGCGGACGAAACAGAGTGGTAGTTTATTAAGAAGCAGTTAAACATTTGGAGGGCACCCCGCCCCTGCGGGGCGAGCCCTACCCAACCTTTTAATGCGGTCAGTATTTAAAAGTCAAAACCGCATTTGTTTTGACTTTGACTTTAAGATTCTGACCGCATAAGTCGTTGGTTAGGGCAGGCCGCGAAGCGGACGGGTGCCCTCCATATTATTATTTGACTTTAAGGGCAGGCTGTCAAATGGCGTTATACATCGTGTCTACACCTATCGGGAACCTTTCCGACATAACCGTCAGGGCGTCCAAGATACTGGCGGAGTGCGGGCTTATTCTGGCCGAAGACACTCGCACGTCCCGAAAACTGCTTGACCATCTCGGAATATCCGTACATACAAGAGCCTACCACGATTTCAATAAGGAAAAGGTAACGCCCGAAATCATCGAACTTTTGAAATCGGGCGCCGACATAGCGCAGATAACGGACGCCGGCACGCCCGGCATCGCCGACCCGGCGTTCTATCTCGTGCGGGCGGCCATAAGCGCGGGCGTAGAGGTGGTGCCCGTCCCCGGCGCTTCGGCGTTTTTGGCCGCGCTCGTCGCGAGCGGGCTGCCGACCGACAGGTTCGTCTTCGAGAACTTCCTGCCCAACAAAAGCACGCAGCGCCGCAAACTGTTCGAAACGCTCAAAGAGGAGCCGAGGACGGTAATCTTTTACGAGACGCCGCACCGCATAGTCAAAACATTGGAAGACGTCAAGGCGGTGCTCGGCGGCGTGCGGGTAGTAATAGCGCGGGAGCTGACGAAGCTCCACGAGGAGTTTTTGCGGGGCTCGGCGGAAGAGCTGCTTGCGCACTTCGAACAGAAACCTCCCAAGGGGGAAATGGTGGTGATGATGAACATGAGGGTACTGAATTAGGGTTTATGCCGGCGCTGCCACAATAACCTCCCGCAGCATATCCCCCACGCGCAATTTTTCGCTGCACCCGTTGAGTACCGCGAGCCTGTTTGGCCGCGCTTTGGCGCACTCGGTTCCGTCCAACTCCGTTATTTTGCCGAACTTCAGCTCGAACGGGGGTTGGCTGTTTTTTACCGGCAGGACGTTGACCGGCTCCGCCGCCGAAAAACCGTTCTTTACGTCTACCACCGGCAAGCCGTTTATAACCGCTTTTACCGTGCCGACGAGGCGGCAGCCGGCCCGCGCTTTTGAGGCGAAGAGCTCCTGTTTGACGGGTTCGGCGGCGTAGAAGCCCGTCGTGTAGGGGCGGTGCTCTACCGCTTCCAGTTCCTCCGCCCACCAACCCTTTACCCTGTAATCTTGCGGGCCGCCGACATACGTATCTATGGCGTCGCGGTAAACTTTTACCGCCGAGGCCACGTAGTGGGCGCTTTTGTTGCGCCCCTCTATCTTGAACGCGGCGGCGCCGGATTCGACCAGCGCGGGCAGGATTTCTATCGTGCGCAAGTCCTTGGAATTTAAGAGGTAAACGCCGTTGTCGGGAAGGCGAAATTTCGCGGAATCCCCCTCCCCCGCCGATTCCGCCCACGATTCTTCGACATCGAACCCATCGCACGTAAAATCAACGCCTTGCTCGTTTGGGACTATGCGGTATTTGAAGCGGCACGGCTGCGGGCAGTCGCCCAGATTCGGGTGTCGCCCGTTCAGGTACGCGCCCAAGAGGCAGCGCCCCGATACCGACACGCACATCGCCCCGTGGACGAAAACCTCTGTCTCTGCTACATTTAGGGCGGACAGGCGGCGTATTTGTTCCAAGTTCAGCTCGCGCGGCAGGATAACGCGGCTAACCCCTTGATTTTTCCAGAATTGCATCGACGCGGAGTTGAAACATCCGCTCTGCGTGCTCAGGTGTAACGGCATGTCCGCGAAAATCTTTTTAACAGACGACAAAACGCCCGGGTCGCTGATAATAAACGCGCCCGGCAATTTACCGTATTCGGCCATTTCTTTCAGCGTATCTTCAAGAGAATCAAGGAGTTGGTCGTCAGGCATGATATTCAGAACGCCGTAAACCCGTTTTCGCATATCTACAGCAAAATCAACGAGTTCGCCAAATTCCCTAACCGAAAAATTGGGAGAGTGCGCCCTAAGGTTAAATCTACCGATTCCGGCATAAACGGCATCGGCCCCGTGTGCGAAAGCTGCTTCCGCACATGCGAACGACCCTGCGGGAGCCAATAATTCTGGTATCATACTACATTTCCGGTTTTCGCGTCGCCATGCGGCACATGAAAATGGACAAAACATGGGGGCTAACGCCCTCTTGCCCCCCGGTTTTTACGCCGCCGTGCGGCGTATGTTTTAGAAAGCCCCCGTCACGCTTCAGCGGGATGGGGGTTTGGGGGGCTTATAATATCGGGGCGTTACGGGGCAGAGCCCCGTCCTCATATTAATATTTTGATTTTAATCTTTTGACTTTCGTTCCGCCGCCAATTTCAGTGCGTCCTCGATTGCATCTTTATACGTGTTCTTGTCCCGCACCCCGGGAAGGGCCACCCTTGCCGTCTTATCCTCCACTATGTATACCGTCGGTATGGAATTTACCCTGAAATAGTGCGTTATCGCCAACTGGGTGTCAACGTTTACCTTCAGAAAGAGCACCTTTCCCTTGTATTCCTTTTCAAGCTCTTCCATTATCGGGTCGAGGATTCTGCACGGCATACACCACGCGGCCCAGAAGTCTATCAAGACCGGGACTTTGGACTCCGTTATGAGGTTGGCGAGCGCCTGCGAGGAATCGGACGGGAAGGCCCCCCCCTTTTTCTCCTTGCCCTTGTCCTGCGCACAGCCCGTACCGGCGGTAAAGCATACGCAGAGCAGAAGCGCGGTCAGGATATTGTTTTTCATTTTTTATCGGCGTCCCTGTTTAAAAGTTTGCGAGGTACATTATTTTGAGTTCCCTGCTCCACCCTATCGGAAGCCTGCGGTCCCGGTCGGTAAACGTCGGCGCACGGTACATTTTATGCTCGAATATATCCTTGACGTCAAACTCTATGTGGAAGTTCGGCGTGAACGCCCAGCGTAGGCCGACGTTGAGGTAGCCGTACAGGGGGTGGGTGTAGCAAATGTCACCTTTGTATTCGTCGCCGGACACGTCGTTCAGCGCCAAGTCGTATTCCACGAACAGGGCAAGTTCGTCGTTTATGCCTATATCCATGCCGGCAAGGGCGTTGGGCCACTTCACGGCGTCCCTCTCCTCAAGCGAGTAGTTGACGACGCCGTGAAACCCAAGCTGTACGGAGCTGAACATAAGGTAGTTTTTGCTGAGCGCGAGAAAGAACCCGGGCGATTTGAAGACGTACCCGTCGTAGCCGAACAACGCCACGCCGGCCGGGCCGCCGTACCCCTGATTGTCGAAGCCTATGGTCAGCGCGGGGGCGACGTATTTTTCCTCAAAGAGGCGGTACTTCACCATTACGCCCGGATAGGCGTTCCACCTAACCCTGTCGCTGTAGCCGATTAACCCCTCTCCGCCGTAGGAAAGCCCAAGAGACAGCCGCGGCGTCACCCCCACGCGGAACCCGCTTATCAGGCCGGTACCGTAGCCGCCTATCGAAGAGTATATCCTGAAATCCAAGTCGTAGTACCCTTTCCCCAAAACCCCGGCGGTATGCCCGTCGACGAGTTTGTAGGGCTGTACCATCTGAGCGCGAAGCGGAACCGCCATAAAAATAAGGAGGCAAAGCCCAATAAAACCATGATTAACGTTCTTATACATCACTTCTTCCCCTTCTGTTTAACGCGTAAGTCGTTCTCTTCGCGTATTTTAAGCTTCTTTCTGTCATGTTCTGCGTTTGTCACGGAGAAATCGTGCGCACCCGACCCGTCCCACAGCGCCACGAAGAACATCTCGTCGGTAGTGTCGGGTTTCGCGCCCGCCTGAATCGCACCAAGCCCCGGCGAGCATATCGGCCCGGGCGGCAGCCCCGTGAAGCGCCGCGTGTTGTAGGGCGATTCGGAATTAAGCTCCGACACGTAGAGCGGCCCGTCGAACTTGCGGAATATGTACCGAACGGTCGGGTCGGCCCCGAGCGGCCACCCTTTTTTCAGCCTGTTGTGGAATACGCCAGCTATGCGCCCCTGTTCCGAGGCGAGCGTCGCCTCTTTCTCCACGATGGACGCGAGCGTCAAAACCTCGTGCAGGCTGTATTTAGCCTTGATATTGTCGTCCCACACCACTCCGGCCACCGCCGCGTTGAAGCGCCAGACCATTTTGCGGATAACCGCGTCCGCCGTTACCTGTTCTGGGAGGCGGTACGTATCGGGGAAGAGGTAGCCTTCCAGAGTTTTGGCGTCGACGCCCACCGAGGCTATGAACGCCGAATCGTTGCACAGCTGGACGAACTCCGCCGAGTCGATTCCGGCCTGCGCCGCTATTTTGCCGGCGGCCTGCTCCATCGTCAGCCCCTCAAGCACGATGACCGTTTGGTCGACGGTTTCGGCCTTGAGAAGTTTTTCGGCGGCGTTCACCGCCCCGTCGCCCTTCACGAGCGTGAAGCGGCCCGCCTGTATCGCAGTCTCGGAGTAGCGCAGCCAGTAGTAGAACGCCTTGCCCGACCTGACGACCCCAAGCGCTTCCAGCGTATCGGCGACGGCCCTCGCGCTTGCCCCGCGCTCTACGGTGAACTGCACCGCCTCCCCCGCGCCCGCCGACTTCATAGGCATAAAATAGTAATTAAACAGCCACGCGGCGGAACCGGCGGCGAGAAGCAGCGCCAAGAGCACTACCGTAAGCACGAATTGAAACTTTTTCATAATCAACCGCCCCATCCACAATAAACCGTACAAACAATAGCCGCCGAGGGCAAGAAGCGCGACGCACCCGGTCAAGCAGAGTTTATATAGTGATTCCAACGTCAGCCCCGGCAGCATGTCAGTTTTACTGTAAATATATATTAATGGTAGAGCGCGAAATGTTAAAAAATCATTTTTTTAGCGAAAGTTGTAAAAAAACCACTTTCGCGAAAACGAATCGCGTATATTTATGTATGGAACAGGTAATGAAATTGTAAAAAACCGGGGGGCTTTCATGGGAAACGCTGTCAAGGCATTATTTTCCGCGGCGGTTTTTACCTTCGCGGCAGGCGCGTACGCGCAGGGGGCTGACACCGTGCGCGTGCCTTTCCGCGCGAACGTCAACGCCACGGTCACGGCGCAGCCCCAATCCGGCGGGGACGCCGTGCAAAAAACGCTGTCGAAAGACAAGGTAGACACGCTGCGCCTCCTAATAGCGAAAGGGGCCGCGGTTCGCGCCCCGGGCGCGGCGCAGGAGCGGCTGAACGCTCCGGCGGTTACCGCTTCCCGCGGCAACGTCACCCTCGAACTGCCCGCGCAGCCATACAAAAACGCCGAGGTTTCTCTGCATTCGGTGAACGGGAAGCGGGTTTTGCGCGGCAAGGCGGCCGCGTCGGAAGCGGTAAACACCCTGTCGCGCCGGAACGTCGCTACGGGCGTCTACCTGTTGTCGGCCAAGGGGGCGGACGGCGGCGCTTTCTCGGCCCGCCTGACCCACGGCGGCGGTAAGCTGAACATATACGTGGCGTTCGTGACAACCTTCCCGCCAATAAACGAAATGGCGGCGGCGCCAGAAGTTTGGGCAATCCGCGTATCGGCGGCGGAATACGAAGACTCGTCGTACACGCTCAGCCTCACGCCGGGGATAGCCAGCTTGCAGGACATATTCCTGCGCAGGGCGTCGGGGTTCCAGCCGGAAGCGCTCGCGCTCACGCCGGGCGCGACCGTCGCAGAGCTTCGGTTCGCGTGGTATTCGGATTCAACCACGGCCAACAACAAAACGTTCGTCCGCGTTTACGACGCGGGCGGCGCTACTGTCAACGCCGCGACAAAAGACTCTACCGTCCGCGGGGCTTCCGCCGGCAAACGCTACCACAAAATCGCCGTAACGGGCTTGGCCCCGAACACGCAGTACAAATATTCCGTGTCCAACAACGGCACCGACTGGAGCTACAAATACGACTACAAAACCCCAAAAGCCAACGCCTTTAAGTTCGCGGCGGCGGGCGACCAGCACCAGATAGGAGTTGACAGGGACGTAGTTGTAGACGGCGNCAATATCANCATTAAAGANACCGCCATATCGGCATGGAGAAACAACGTCGCGAAAATCGCCGCGCGTAACGTGGATTTTATCGCGGGGGTCGGCGACCANGTCGACAGCGGGAACGCTGAAAACGCTTACGTAAATTTCTTCGCCCCGCCGCAGATGAAAAACATCCCTTACGCCGCGGCGATGGGCAACCACGACGTCAATATAGTCGACATGAACGTCCAGCCGTTTATCTACCATTTTAATTTGCCGAACCAGACGGGGACGTCCCTTTACGGAGGG
>JGI24698J34947_10001637_pt1 | contig 11925 bp, 4 predicted proteins | sample TergutMp193P3_FD_34947 | JGI IMG/M metagenome (IMG submission 34947)
CTCAAAAACCTGCGTCCCCTTCGCTTTTTCCACAGGCACGGCCTCGCGCATTTTGCCGTTAATATCCAGCGCGTAATAGGTCGCGCTGCGCCCGTCGGGCAGCGGAAAAGTCAGCATGCCTTCCAAAATACGGTTGGTTTTGTTTTTGAAAACCATCGTGTAGCGCGTGGACGCGATGTTACCGGTAACTTCTACCTGAATATCGAGCGATTGCAGATAAACGTCGGGGTTTTCCTGCCCGCCGATTGTCAGCACCGGCAGTTTCGCCTGCGGCGAAACCGTGTCCAAAACGGAAGCGTCCTGCGGGGTATCCCGCAGCGTATCCGGCCAAACCGTCTCCGAAACAGCGGCATCCCGCCGCGCGTTCCGGTTTTTAACGTTAATTGCCACCACAGACACACCCGCCACGGCAACCAAAACTGCCGCCACAACGATCAACCGCGCTTTTAATGATTTCATAAAACCATCCTTTTGAGTTAAAGTTAAATAATAATAATAAAGTCAAATAATAATAATATGAAGGGCACCCGGCCCAATGCCTACCGTTATGGAGGGCACCCGGCCCCTAACGGGGCCAGCCCTACCCAACCTTATAAATGCGGTCAGTATGTTAAAGTCAACGTCAACAACCGCATTGGCTAACGCCTAGATAAACACGTTGATTTCGACTTTGACTTTGATTTTAAAATACTGACCGCATTTATATGGTTGGGTAGGGCTCGCCCCGTAGGGGCGGGGNGCCCTCCATAATCATAGGCATTGTGCCCTCCATATTATTATTTTAAAGTCAAAGTCAAAAACTGAATTCCGCCACCTCCACATATTCTTCGCTTATCTTATTCGCGTTCGACATTTGCAGAGTTACGACTTTACGCCGCTCGGCCTCGCCGGCGTATTTCGTGTAAATCTCCGCCATAATGGTCGACGGCCCGGCTGACGTAAATTGCCGGTCGCCGTAATAATTGACATAAACCTGATATTTCCCCTTTACCGCTTTTTCCAAAATAAATTGTTCCGGCCCGTAACCGCTTGTATTGTCGGGACTTATACGTCCGCCGATCTTCGTTCTCCTGTGGCTGTAATAACACTCCTCGCCGTTCGGGTCTTTCACGTGCAGGTCGATATCGGTGTTGTCCATATTCCAGTTTATGACCACGCGGATATCAACGGGAGCGTTTGCTATCAGGCGTTTGTTGATTTTTGACGTATTCAGGCCCGGGTTTTTCGCGATTAAATGATTCATTTCGGTAATCACAACTTCTTTAATTTCCCATATTCCGCGGCTGCGGCTGCCGGTATTGTTTTCCGCGAGCAATGACCAGAGCGAGTCCAGCGCCGCCTGCGCCTCCCCGTTGTCGGCAAGGGCCAGGGCGTAGTCGCGGTAACTTTGCGCTTCCATGGGCCGCCACTGGATCACCTTTCCGCAAACGAATTTTTCAAGCGCGTACTCGCCGTATTCCTTAAACCGGTAACCGAGCAATCGAAACATCGACGCGTTTTCAAGCTCCAGATCAGCAATGGACGTAAGCACGCGCAGCGCGGTTTCCCTGTCGCCAAGCGTGTAAAACCAGTTTGCCATATCAAAATAAAAGGCCGGCGAACCTGCGTAATCGTCCCTTAATTTTAAGTATATTTGATAATCACCGGCGGCTTTCCCCGTCAGTTTTTTCAAATAATCGTTATCCCGTTTAATCGGTTTAAGGGTAATGGTCGGCCCGGACACGCTTTCATCCGCTTCCTCCTTCTTTTCTTCCAGAGCCGCGTCCACAGATTCAGTCATAAGCCTCGCCGTGCGCTCCTCCGGAAGCGCTTCGAAAAAATCTGTGGCCACGGTATAGCGGTGAGGGCCGCATTCCAGAAAAAAACCGCCGAACATTCTGAGAATTCTGGCGATGATACCGTCCGAACCCTCCGGCTGCCACTCTTGTTCACGCTCTTGCTGCCGCTGTTTCTCGCGCTCTTTTTGCCTGCGCTGATATTCCATCCGCAATTCCGGTTCGCTGGCCGGCGGTTCAATATCATAGAGAACGTAGTCGTCAATGGTTTCAAGCACGATGAGCGAAGTGTTTCGCGTGACAACGCCGAATTGCCGCCCAAGCTCGGTCAGCTCGGCGCGGTTCCTTTCATAGTCCAAATCGAGTTCCGCGATCTTCTTTTGCGCCCAGATTTTATATATATTCCCCTGACTTGCCGCTTTTTTCGCGTCCAACTGTACTTTTACCCGTTTTTCAACCTTATCGCCAAAACCGAAAAGCAACGTTATTTCAGCGTTGTCCGCGCCGGAGATACCCGCCACGGAGAAATTGCCATGAACGGGCGCGGCAATGGCGGGATATACCTCGCGCACCGCGGCCCCGTGTTCCGTCCCCAGAAATTGCAGCGTCTCGTTCAGCAATTCGTCTTTTAATTTTTCGGGTGACAGCGCGTTGACATTCACGAACTTACCTTTTGTTTTGCCCGCGACCAGTTTCATCGCGCTGTAGTCGGCTTTCGCGGAAGAAACGACGCAATGTATGGGGCGGTTCGCCGCCGCGCCTTTTAAGAAATTGGCGTCGCTCAGCGTTGAAATCCCGTCAGAGAAAAACAATATTTCATTTCCGGCGATGTCATTCAAGTTGATCTGTGAAAAATCGGTGCCGCCGTCAAAAATCGCCGTTTTCAAAACGCCTTTTAACTTATCCCAATTCCCGTCAGTAACTTTATACTCGCCGTTTTTTACAATTTTGTTATTCAAAAAATAAAGATGGATATTCACGTTTTTCTTTTCGGTAAAAATAATATCCAGCATCTCCATTTCGCGCTTCAAATTGCGCTGTAAACCGCTCAGCGAGACATCCCAGATAATCGCCAAATCATTATCCCATTGCTTTTTGCGCGTTTCCATCTTCGGCGCGACTGACGCGAGGAAATAGCAGTTTCCCTGCGCCGGCTGCGTCATAACCCGCGGGATATCGGCGGGTGCGGGCAGCGCGAAAATCAACGCGCGGGAAGGGCGGTAATTCTCGCGGGTAAACGAGGCGGTATAGTTCTCACCTGCCATGTCAAAGCGGAGCTCATCGGCGGATTTGGGAACGAGCGGTTTTTGGCCGCCTTTCCAAACCGTCGCCTTTACCGCGAATTTTTCGAGCGAATCCGGGTAAGCCATAGGTAAACGGTAATACAGCAACCCGTTTTCGAGTGTTAATTCTTCCTCGTAGCCGATTGAAATCGTGCGTATGCCGTTGGCGGGAATGGGGTATACGCGCGTGCGGAAATTGTTGCCCTCCACCCTTTCGAGCAATCCGGGATCCACCCGCCGCCGCTGTATCTCCTCAAAAACCTGCGTCCCTTTCGCTTTTTCCACCGGCACGGCCTCGCGCATTTTGCCGTTGATATCCAGCGCGTAATGGGTCACGCTGCGCCCGTCCGGTAACGGGAATGTCAGTTCGCCCTCTAAAATACGGTCCGTTCTGTTCTTGAAAACCATCGTGTAGCGCGTGGAAGCGACGTTTCCGGTAACTTCTACCTGAATATCAAGCGATTGCAGATAGACGTCAGATTTCCCCTTCCTCCCGGCTTTCAGAACCGGCAGCTGCGCCTGCGGCAGAATCGTGTCCGAATCGGCAATATATTGCTGCGTATCCGGCAAAACCGCCTCCGAAACGGCAGTATCAGGCAGCGTATCCGGTAGAACCACATCCGGCGCGGCATCCTGCCGCGCGTCCCGGTTTTTGCAATTAATCGACAAACCCAATACGGCAACCAGAACAACAGCCACAACTATCAAACGCGCTTTTAATGATTTCATAAAACCATCCTTTTGAATTAAAATCAAAAAAAATAATAAAGTCAAATAATAATAAAATCAAATAATAATATGGAGGGCACCCGGCCCCTACGGGGCCAGCCCTACCCAACCTTATAAATGCGGTCAGTATTTTAAAGTCAACGTCAACACCAAAACCGTTCCGCAATCTCCGCGTTTTCGGGCGACCGGGACGGTCGCCCCTACAACACAAAACTGTCCCCGTTCTGCGGTTTTGACTTTAACATTCTGACCGCATTTATAAGGTTGGGTAGGGCTGGCCCCCGTAGGGGGCCGGGTGCCCTCCATAATCATAGGCTTTGTGCCCTCCATAATCATAATTATAGACATTGCCCCCCCTCCCACCTCCCTCAAAAACTAAATTCCGCTACCTCCACCTTGCCATCACTTTTCTTCGCGCTCGACATTTGCAGAGATACTACATTGCGCCGCTCGTCTTCGCCGGCGTATTTTGTGTAAATTTCCGCCATAATGGTGGACGACTCGACGGACGTAAATTGCCGGTCGTCGTAATATTTTACATAAACGCGGTATCTTCCATTTACCGCTTTTTTCAAAAGGAACTGTTCCGGCCCGTAGCCGCTCGTAATGTTCGCGCTTATGCGCCCGCCGATCTGCGTTTGGACGCGGCTGTAATAACATTCGTCGTTGTTCGGGTCTATCACGTGCAGGTTGATATCCGTGTTGTCCATGTTCCAGTTTATTACCACGCGGATATCGACGGGAATATCCGTTATCAGCCGCTTGTCGATTTTTGAAACGTTCAAATCCGTGTTTTGAGCAATTAAACGGTTAATCTCCGTGACGATAACCTCCTCTATCCCGCGGCTGCGGTTGCGGATATTGTCGGAATACGGCTTTGTGAGCAGCGAATACAGCGAGTCGAGCGCCGCCTGTTCCTCTCCGTCGTCGGCAAGGGCTAAGGCGTAGTCGCGGTAACTCTGCGGTTCCATAGGCCGCCATTGAACGACCTTCCGGCAAACAAATTTTTCAAGCGCGTACTCGCCGTACTCCTTAAACCGGTAGCCGAGCAGCCGGTAAAGCGGAGCGTTTTCAAGTTCCAGATCGGCAATGGACGTAAGCACGCGGAGCGCGGTTTCCCTCTCGCCAAGCGAGTAAAACCAGTTTGCCATATCAAAATAATATGCGGGCGAACTGGCGTAATCGTCCCTTAATTTTAAGTATATCTGATAATCGTCGGCGGCTTTTCCCGTCAACCGCTTCAGATAATCCTTCGTTTCCACGGAAACGCCTTTAGCGGAACCCGCTCCCGGTCTGCCCCCCGCCGCGTCCGGCACAGGATATCTGGTTTTGGGTTTTTCCGGGACAATAAAATTGATATTCCACCACTTACTTAAATTCGCGGCTGCCGCCACCGCCCCCTTGAGCGTGACGCCGTCCCTTGATTGCTGAACCGGCAGGGCGAATGCGGGGCTATTATTTGACGGCCGGCCCGCTGCTCTCCACCACGCGGCTTCTTCCGCCCTTGCCCGCTCGGCTTCCCGCCTCTGCCATTCCCTTGTCTGCGCGGATGACCCACCATCAGAGAAAGCGAACGGATAGGTAACCTCCGTCACATCGCCCGGCTTGTCGATCTTCTCGAAAACCCAGCTCCTCACCCTCGTCACAACCGTACTCTCAAGATCGGCGTCGTTTATCGTAGACGCTACCGCCTGAGCGAATATAACCTTTCCGGATTCGTCAATGGCAAATTTGACGGTGATCGTTCCCGCCAAGCCCGGCCTCTCGCGCACGCGCCTGTTGTAGGCGTAGCGGAGAGACGCGACGTTCTGCATGACGACGCGCTGGATGCTGGCGCGGCTTCTGCCGCCTGTGAGCGCCCCGCCTTTCAGGAAGTCGGGCGAAGCAACCTTGAGCTCGCCGGGTTTCCTCAGGGCAAGGCCGCCGTTACCGCCACCCATCAGGCCGTCGAGGAGGTGGTCAATGTTGCCGCCGCCACCGCCGAAACCGGAGCCGTAGCCCGAACCGTAACCGATGCCGGCCACGCCCTTGCGCCCCGCGCCGCCGTCGCCGCCCGATTTCAGGCCGCCCACGCCGGAGAGGACGGCGTCAATGTCCGTCGCGAAGCCGCCCTTGCCGAAAATATCGGCGGACGCCACGCTCTTGCCCTTAATCTGGCCGGACACGATGCCAAGCACACCGAGGCGGCTGTCCTGATTGGAAGCGCTGAAACGGGAAGACGACCTTGACCGCGCGGAGCCGCCGTCCGCCACGGCAAAACCGTCCGCCGCCGTGACGCCGCCACGCCTGCGGTATTCCGCCACCAATTCCGGTTCGGCGGCCGGCGGCTCAATGCCGTAGAGAACGTAATCCGCGGCGGTTTCAAGGACAATAAGCGACGTGTTCCGCGTAACGATGCCGAACTGCTTCCCAAGTTCCGCAAGTTCGGCGTTGTTAGCCGCGTGGTCCAAATCAAGCTCGGCGATTTTCTTTTGCGCCCAGATTTTATACGTATTCCCCTCCCCCGCCGCGTTTTTCGCGTCCAACCGCACGGTTATCCGTTCTTCAACCTTATTGCCGAAACCGAAAAATAAAGTCAGTTCCGCGCCGTTCGTGTCGGAAATGCCAGCCACCGAAAAATTGCCCTGAACGGGCATGGCCATACTCGGATACACCTCGCGCACCGCGTCCTCGTACTCCGCCCCCAGAAACATCGGCGTTTCGTACAGCAATTCGTTTTTCAACCTTCCGGCGGATAATACATTGACATTCACGAATTTGCCGTTTGTCTCGTCCGCGATCGATTTCATCACGCTGTAATCGGCCTTCGCGGAAGAAACAACGCAATGTATGGGGCGGCCCGCCGTATCGCTTCCCACGAAATCGGCGTCGCTCAGAGTTGAAATCCCGTCGGAAAAGAACAGTATTTCATTTCCCGCAATATCATTCAGGTCAATTTGCGAAAAATCGGTGCCGCCGTCAAAAACCGCCGTTTCCAGGGCCTTTTTCAGGTTGTCCCATTTCCCTCCGGCAACCCTGTATTCGCCTTTTTCCTCGAGCTTGTTATTCAAAAAATAAAGATGGACGCCGGCGTCTTTCTTTTCGGCGAAAATAATCTCCAGCATCTCCATTTCGCGCCGCAGATTGCGCTGCGTGCCGCTCAGCGAAACGTCCCAGATGACCGCCAAATCGTTGTCCCACAGCTTTTTGCGCATCTCCATTTGCGGCGCGACCGACGCGAGAAAATAGTAGCTTCCCTGCGCGGGCTGCATCATAACCTGCGGAATGGCGGCGGGCGCGGGCAGCGCGAAAACCAGCGCGCGGGACGGGCGGTACTTCTCGCGGGAAAATGAGGCGACATAGTCTTCGCCCGCCCTGTCAAAGATGAGCCCGTCGCCGAATTTGGGGACGAGCGGCTTTTCGCGGCCCTTCCAGACCGTCGCCGTTACGGTGAAATTTTCGAGCGAATCGGGGTAAGCCATGGGCAGACGGTAAAGCAGCATGTCTTTTTCGAGCGTCAATTCCTCCTCGTAGCCGATTGACACCGTGCGCGTTCCGTTGGCGTTAATAGGGTAGATGCGCGTGCGCAGATTGTTGCCCTCCACCCTTTCGAGCAGGCCGGGGTCTACCCGCCGCTGTTCTATCTCCTCAAATACCTGCGTCCCCGCCGCTTTTTCCACCGGCACGGCCTCGCGCATCCTGCCGTTGATATCCAGCGCGTAATAGGTCGCGCTGCGCCCGTCGGGGAGCGGGAAAATCAGTTCGCCCTCCAGCGTGTGGTTCGTCTTGTTTCTGAAAACCATCGTGTAGCGCGTGGATGCGATATTCCCCGTCACTTCCACCTGAATATCGAGCGACTGCAAATAAACGAGCGGGTTTTTCTGCCCGTCAATCGTCAGCGCCGGCGGTTTCGCCTGCGGCAAATCCGCGCCCGAAACCAGCGTATCCCACAACGCCACCTCCGAATCGCCGCCACCCGTTCGATTTTTGACGCCAATCGCCACTATCGACACACCCGCTACGGCAACCAGAACCGCCGCCGCGACTATTAAACGCCCCTTTAACGATTTCATAAAACAGTTCGTCCTTTAAATAGTGGGTTTATGGTTTTATTTGTAGGCAATAGCATACTTTTCCCACCATTTCAGTATGCTTTGCGGCGGATCCGCGTCAAACCGGCTGCCCCGCCGCCCCCTATATAACATTGTACCACATCGCAAAGAACTATGCAACAAAAATTTTCAAAATCTTAAAAATATTTTTTTAACCCCCTCCAACCCCGCCAGAACACGCAGCGGCCCCTGCATATCAATTTAACCATCGCAAAGAACAATGCAATATAAATTAAATATTAATATGGAGGGCACAATGCCGATAGTTATGATTATGGAGGGCACCCGGCCCAATGCCTACGATTATGGAGGGCACCCGGCCCCTACGGGGCCAGCCCTACCCAACCTTATAAATGCGGTCAGTATTTTAAAATCAAAACCGCGTTGGTGTGGATGGTGTAGGGGCTGAAATTTTTGGCTTGCGCCGAGATAAACAAGTTCAGCCCCTACGGCGGCGTACGGGGATGATGTACGGTGGCGGTTTTGGCTAACGCCGAGATAAAGACGTTGACTTTGACTTTAACATACTGACTGCATTTATAAGGTTGGGTAGGGCTGGCCCCGTAGGGGCCGGGTGCCCTCCATAATCAGCGGCTTTGTGCCCTCCATATTATTATTTTTTTTTATTTGACTTTACAAATTACCTCACACCCACCACCGCCGACACACGCTCGACTTTCCCGCCTGACGCGGTGATTTTCCCTTTCACAAGATACGTCCCCACAGCCACGGGGCGGCCCTTCGCGTCACGCAAGTCCCACGAACCGACCACACGCTTTCCATTATTGCCGATGGCGGTTTTGTCAACAATTTTCACCTTCCTGACAAGACTGCCGGACGCGTCGTAAATAACCAGCGCGCCGCCCTTTATCCCCCCGCCCAAACGGAAGAAACTGACGGCGCCCGAACCCCTGCCAACCGGATTCGGGCCAACCGTGAACTCGCCCGCGAACCGACCGACAGGCGCGACTACCACCACCTCGCCCGGCTTGCCCTGCGGGATCACGCGGTCGGTGGAAGCGACGGAAATATTCCACGTGCCGCCCAAATGTGTCGGCATCTCTACAGGTTCGCCGAAAAGGCCCGGGAGCCAATCGATTTTAGTCGTCCAGGTTGACGCGTCGGAAAATATGCCGTTGAGCGTACTGTCCGCGTGAATTTCCTCTACGGTAACAAGCGTGTAACCGGCAGCGGAATCGGGATCGTCGAAATCGCCGATTATGCCGGCGAACGCGATGTTGCCGGAGAACTCCGCGCCTTCCTCAAGATAACCGGCTACGCGCCCTATATGCAACACGGGATCCGCAGGTGTGTCGTCCTTTTCTCCCGATACGCTATAATTGAGCGCGGCGCAATTCAATACGGAACCGGGGTGGTTGCCGTCAGCTTGGACACTCCCAACCACACCGCCGATGTTGTTGTAGCCGTCAGAGCCGTAGATCAGGCCGATAGCGTAGCTATTAGTCACACGGCCACCGGTAACATTTCCCGCCACACCACCAATATGAATATTGCCTTTAACTACACCGGTAGAATAACAGTCAATTACATTAGCGCTCAAAATCTGCCCAGCCACACCGCCAATATATTCGTTGCCTCTAACCGTGCCGGCTCTTTCACCAGGACTGTTGTTGTAACGATTGTAGACACTGTAACCACAACTGTTTATGCTGCTGCTATCGCTAACAGCTCCGGCAACGCCGCCAACATATCTGTCACCTTCAATCGGAGTATGGATATAACTGACACGGCAATCACGTATACTGCTACCGCCGTTAACCGATCCCACAAGACCACCGATAAATGAATTGCCTGCAACACTCCATAGAGATATGATATCGCAATCACTTATACTGCTACCACTGCTAACCGATCCAGCTAGACCGCCAATATATGAATTACCTCTAATAATGCCGTCCCCTCGAACAATCTTGCAATTACTTAATACCGCTCCATCGCTAAGCGCTCCTGCAAAAGCGCCGGCGTTATCGCCCCCACCGATATTAAAAGATGCCAAATCGCCAATATTCTTCACCGTACCCCCGGACACATAACCGAACAAGCCAGCGGATTTAAGCGTGCTATCGCTAATGGAGAGACCGGATATTATATGGCCAGCACCATCAAAGATACCTGAGAATTGCGCATTTTTTGTATCAATGTTTCCTATTGGTATCCACCCTTTACCGCCATTCAGATAATGTGAAAGGTCTATATCAGCGGCGAGGACCACTGTCTTGCCGTTGAAATTATCTGTTCCGTCGTTTACAAGCGCCGCGAGCTCTAACAATTCTGAGAGATCGGAGATGACGTATGGGCTCTGTTTACCGGTATACCACAAGAGAGGCGTCGTATATTTCAAATGTTCGGGCATATCCACCGCCTTGCCGAAAAAACCCGGCAGCTTGCCGTTTTCGGTCGTCCATATCTCATCATTTTCGGACAGGACGCCAATCCTGCTGTCCATGTTGTTAATTACGCCATTGCTGATGTTTGCACCGTTTCCGTTCACACTGGTGAAAACACCGTCCATGTTTGCATACGCCACGGAATAACTCGCAAGCGCAGATCCCGCAACACGTCCGACTGCCGTATCACCTTGTACGCTTGGATTGAGGGCGGCGCACTTGTAAACCATTTCATCATTAGCAAAATCTGAAGTTCCCGCCACACCACCAACGTTTTTTACGCCGCTAACCGTACTAATAGAATAGGAGTAAAAAACCCAACGAGCAAATCCCACTACGCCCCCAATGTTTTCAATTCCAGTAACCGCACCGGTAGAATAGCAGGAATGTACTCTACCAAATCCCATTACACCGCCAACATTTTTTACACCGATAATAGTACCGGTAGAGTAGCTATTGTACGCGCTACTGGATTCTTTTTCCCCATCCGTTGATGGCACCTTAACCCTGCCATATCCCACCACGCCACCGACGTTCTCCGTACCATTGATCGCACTGGTAGAATAGCTGCTATACACACAACCATGCCCCACCACACCGCCAACGTTTTTCGCGCCGCTGATCGCGCCGGTTGAATAACTATCTAACACATAACCATTATATCCCACCACACCGCCAACATTGTTAAATCCGTAAATTTCAATGTCTACAACACCTAAATTTTTCACAATAGCTCCATCACCCATACTGCCAACCAGACCGACATTCTCTCGCGTCGAGTCGTTGATATAAAGCCGGCTTATCGTCTTGCCATTTCCGTCAAAAGTGCCCGAAAAGGTATAGGGATACATACTGTTCTCGCTGTTCTCGTTCAGAGTGATGCCGCCAATCGGAATCCACCCCTTGCCGCCATTGAACGACTGGCCGTAAACGGAAAGGTCAATATTGTCAGTAAGCACGACCCTTTTTTGGCTAAACTCGGATATACCATCATTAACAATCTTGGCCAACCCCGCCAACTCGTCAGCCGTAGAGATGTAAAAAGTATCGGCTGCCGGATTGGACGTGTACCACGTTGTACTCGGCGTTTGCGCGAACACCGTGGCGACAATGGCGAGCGCGGTGAACAACGCGCCAGACAGTTTTGTGGAAACTGATTTGTCCATAAAAAATCCTCCATTAAAAAGTTTTTGTTTTAGTCGAGTACAGCTATGTTATACCACAAAGTACTTGAAAGGTATTCCATGTAAGAAGGTGCGCACTTCTCTTCGAATCATAGCTTCCATTTACCCACGAGGGATCAGACGACGCCTCCGTATTTATAATATAACGCTATTTTTTTCAAAACGCAAGGATTTTATTGTTTTTTTTGCGGCACGGTGTAAGCAGCGCCGTTTTTTGTCTCACGGAAGGAGCGTTAACTCTATGAAAATCATGGGGTTATAGTCGTTCAACTTGAAGTCAAATAATTATATGGAGGGCACAAAGCCTATAAGTATGAATCTGGAGGGCACCCGGCCCCTGACGGGGCCAGCCCTACCCAACCTTAAACCATACAGGATTGGAGGGCACCCCGCCGCTTCGCGGCGAGCCCTACCCAACCTTATAAATGCAGTCAAAATGTTAAAGTCAAAGTCAA
>JGI24698J34947_10001638_pt1 | contig 11919 bp, 11 predicted proteins | sample TergutMp193P3_FD_34947 | JGI IMG/M metagenome (IMG submission 34947)
TGCCGAAAGGCATATTTTTGAAAAACTTTCATATTAAATCGGCAGAAAAACGCTTGACAATGTTATCCGCATACACTACCTTTAATAGTGGCTGCGGTTAGTATTCAGTTACGTCGCGGCTAGCCGCCCTGCCTCACGGCAGGGATTTTTTTACCTAAAACTGCCGGTGTCCCAGAAATAGATATTTTTGCCCTGAAATGAAACCACGATTTTTCCGGTATAATCCGGGTGCCGGTCAAGAACCATGACAATCCTGCGCCTAACTTCATGCCTGCTTATATCAGAATCGATATTCATAAAAACATTAGCGGCTTTATCCTTCGTTTTTGCATCACTGAATTCCTGCTCTACCTGACGATTTTTACCAGTTATATTTCTAAACTCGAAAGGAACGCCATTTACTATGGCATCGGTAACTCGCTCTTTATACCTGCCGGGTTCTGGAATGAGATAAACAGAGTTTCCTTGTTTTGACAATATCCCAGCCTGCCGGAGTTCTTTTCTTAATGTTCGGCGCTGTTCAGAGTTTATTGGCATTCTTGATTCTGCAACTTTTACATTTTCTGGTATTATGAGTCCTTTCGAATACTTATTTTTAAATTGTAATTGTGTAATATCTGATATAAATTTCACGTCAGGATATTCACGCTTTACAAATCTTTCATTGGCTTGAATATTTTCGGCTAATTGCCGCTCCGCTTCTGATTGCCGGTTTTGTGATTCCATTAAGCGTATTCCTTATTCCCGACTTGTGTTATTTTACTCTGGTATCAGGGGGTTTCTAAAGAGTCTTCCTTATTTAGTAATGCCAAAACATCATTAATCATTAATTCGTGATAAAACGCATCAATTACATCCTCTCCATGCTCTACCCCGCCTGTAAGCCCTTGAGAGTATCAAGGTCAAGCCCCGTGATTTTATTCACAAATTCAAGCGACGAGCCTTCAGCCAGTAAGTTCCGGGCAATTTCAAGTTTTTCATTAATTCTGCCTTTTTCTATACCTTCTTCTCTGCCTTCATCACGGCCGTCTTCCCAGCCTTCTTCATAACGTACATCTAACGCGTCGTCAAGGTTAAATTCGGTCATCAGCATACTCAATATCTCCCCAGCGTGAAGTTTTAGAAACTCCCTCAGTATACCATGCTTTTCACAATATTTGATAGACTCTTTCAGCGCTTTTTCCATGTTTCCCAGTTCATAAAACAAAGAGCGGGTTTTAGTTACAAACGTACTGTATTCTGATAACTCTTTACAGCGATTTACCGTATCCCGATTCCTGCCGTCGTTGATGTTTATTACCTTTACTATCAGCTCAAGGGCGGGAGAGTCTTTTTCTTCAAGACTTAAGTTTTTGAGTGTTTCAAAAGAGTCGGACAGCTTGTAAATCTCCTGATCGGGAAACGGGTCTGTTCCGTTGTACAGTACAAAAAACTCAGGCCGCGGTATAAAGAGCCGCTTTTTTCGATAGGCTTTTCTGTTGTCGATTATCTTCTCGTAAACACGGCCTATGTACATCAATAATCGCAGAGCCATGTTCTTGTTGACAGTGCTTTGATGTTCTATCAGCACTACCAGTTTGCCGCCGATCTCGAAGGAGATGTCGTTGTACCGGCCCATAAATAACACGTTTTCGAGCGTGTTTATGTTAACCGGAATGTCCGGCGGCAGGGATACGCCTTCAAGAGCGCAGTAGAGTTCCCGCAGCAAAGCGGGTTCAGAGAAAAGCAAAGTGAACACGCTGTTTTTGTACTTGTCATTTGTTTTCATACACCTATATGGGTGCGTACATGCGCCGCGCTTTACCGAAAATGAAAAAAATTGTTTTAATTCGTATTTATTCGTGTAATTCGTTGACTCCCTCAAAATCAGCGAATTACGCGAATCCCTACGCCCTTATAAGAAACAGCGTGCCTATGTCCGCCCTCTTTCGTGGTGAAAAACGCTGTGAATTTGCGAAAAAGCCCCAAATTGGAGTTTCCACGTTTATTTTTTTTACCTTTTTTTAAAAATAAATGTACAAACCTTGATAAATTTCTCTCTTTGGGCTGTACATATTCGTTAAATAATGTATAATTTAGATAAAATCAGTCTGATCTTGGGAGGGGGAAGCTGAGGCTGTCTTTATTTGCCTTGCTCGTTTTGGCGGCGGGGCTTTTTATTCAAATACCATATATCTCCGCTCAGGAAGTTTTATCTCAGGATGAAAACGCGCCTGAAGAACAGGCGCAGGCGCGCGATCCGCGATCCGGTGAAAGGGATATTTTTCTCAATGGAAACAATGATGAAAACGCCTTTCCGTCCGAAACCATCGCGGGTCCGTCAATCTGGACAGCTGTCAGAATGGTGCTAGCTCTCGCCCTCGCGGCGGCGGCAGTCTACGGCGTTGTGTTTTTTATAAAGCGTTCTTCAAGGAAAAATAATGCCGAGGACCCCTTTTTAAAAGTGCTGGCAAACGCGCATCTGGGTTTCAATCGTTACGCGCATATTGTCTCGATTGGAGACAAGGCGTGGCTTTTGGGATCGAGCGACGGCGGCGTAAACCTTATCGGCGAAATTGACGACAAGGACGTGATAAACGCGATGCTGCTTGAGGATTCGACAAAGGGTGAGCGGAATCAGAGCCGCTTCCCCGATTTTTTGGGAATGATTCGCCGTTTTGGCGCTCAGGTGGAAAGGAGCGCTCCCAGCGCCGACGATATACGCAGGCGCCGCGAAAGGCTCAAGGGGCTGTAAATGAAGCGGCGATTGTTATGCCTAACGGCTGTGCTGATAATATTTTCCGCGTTCTTTCCGTTCCCGCTCGGCGCTCAGGCAGAGCCGTTTCCGGATTTGTCCGTTCAGGGCACTATGGATATGCCTACCCCCCCCGGGCCCCCTGCGATTCCTTTTATCGATCTGACCGTGCGAAACCCTGAGGACGGGCAGGAAGTGGCTTTTTCACTTCAGCTTCTGCTGCTTTTAACGGTGCTTTCTCTCGCGCCCAGCATCATTATTCTTATGACAAGTTTTTTGCGGGTTTCCATTGTCCTTGATTTTATAAAACGCGCTCTTTCGCTGCAGCAAGTTCCTCCCAATCAGGTGCTTTTTGGAATTGCCCTTTTTATGACAGTGTTTATAATGTGGCCTACTTTTGACACAATTTATACTAATTCGATTCGTCCTCTTGCCGCCGGAGAGCTTTCCGTACAGAACGCTTACAGTGAAGCGGAAGCGCCGTTAAGGCTTTTTATGTACAGACAGATGAGGAACAACCAGGGTAACATAGCGCTTTTTATGGCGATGCGTGGACTTGACAGACCCAATGATTTATATGACGTTCCCACTTATGTTTTAATTCCGGCGTTTATTCTTAATGAACTTACGGTTGCTTTTAAAATTGGAATCCTGCTGTTCATACCGTTTATTGTAATCGACATGGTAGTGGCAAGCGCCCTAATGTCAATGGGCATGATTATGCTTCCGCCTGTGATGATATCGATGCCGTTTAAATTAATTCTTTTCATTCTTGTTGACGGATGGGGGCTTTTAACGGAACAGCTGATCCGTTCTTTCACATAGGAGTAGATGGGTAATGAGTATCGGCGATGTAACAAATCTTTTGCGTCAGGGAGTGATTCAGGTATTGATGCTGGCCTCTCCAATGCTGGTATCCGCGCTTGTGATTGGCCTTGTCGTGGCGATATTGCAGGCGACAATGTCTGTTCAGGAACAGACGCTTACCTTTGTGCCGAAGATGCTTGTGATTCTGCTTGTTCTCGCGTTTTTGGGCGGCTGGATGTTTACCTCGCTTGGAGAGTACACGACGGAACTGTTCAGAAGGATTCCGCAGATGGCAAGATAGGAGGGTTGGTGGTAGATAACGCGGTTTTACAGAACATTCTCACATTCGGTCCGGTCTTTCTTCTGATCGCCGCAAGAGCTCTGGCCATGATAGAAGTGGCTCCGCTCCTTTCCTCCGACGCAATCCCACAGGTAGCGAAAATCTCCCTCGCCGGCCTTGCGGCCTTCGCGGTCCTTCCCACGGCGGAAGTTTTTTTCGCGGCTAACTCCTCATCCGGCCTTGTCACTCTTCCCGGCGGCAGCGTCAGCGATCTGCGTTACGAGACATTCAGCCTGCGCTTTCTCATGCTCCTTATCGGAGAGGGGATCATCGGCATCATCATCGGCTTTTACATGACCGTCATTTTCGCCGCTTTTTCCACCGCGGGCCAGTTCTTCTCGCTTCAAATGGGATTTGGCGCGTCTGAAACTTTCGATCCGTTATCTCAAATTGAAAACCCTCTCATGGGCCAGTACTTAAACCTTGTGTCCATGCTTGTTTTTGTTACAATAGGCGGCTTTCATACGCTTTTCCTCGGCGGCTTCTGGCGTTCCGTGCAGACTTTAAACATCGTCTCGCTGGTCGAGGGCAGGGAACCTGTCGTTATAATGATGGCTTCCGGCCTTACGCGTCTTTTCTATGACGCGATGATAATATCGCTGCCAATTCTTGGAACTCTTTTTCTTACGTCTCTTACAACGGGACTCATTTCAAAAGCTGCGCCCCAGATCAACATACTTTCCGAAGGTTTTCCAATTTCGATTTCCGTAGCCTTCATCCTTATAATTGCCTCCCTTCCCTTTATGACCGAAGCCTTTACCCGCGTCATCGACTCAGGCTTCAATAATATCGAAACACTGTACAAGCAGATTGGCAGGCAGATAACGGGGGCAGTGTATGAATGAGAAATTAAAAATTAAAAATGAAGAATTAGAAGTCAGGAAAGCGATGAGTGGCTCTTCATTCTTCACTCCTCATTCTTCATTCCCCATTCTTCATTCCTCATTCCTCATTCCTTTACAGTGGTTTGCGGATGACGATGATACGCCGGGAAAAACTGAGGAGCCGACCGATACTAAACTCAAAAGATTGCGGGAGGAAGGCCAGGTTGTAAAGAGCCAGGAGCTTGTCGGCGCTCTTGGATTGTTTCTGCCGGCGCTGCTCCTGCTTTTTTTGGCGCCTTCCATGCTTCGCACCTGCGTTGAAATGATCCGCTTTTACTTCACCCGCGTAACGGAACTTGATCCCACAAAGGACGCGATTGTCGCGGGCGTTTTTTTCAGATACCTCCTGCGTCTCGCATCTCCTATTCTTGGGGTGGCGCTGTTTTCCGCCATTTTTTCAAATATTGTGCAGATCGGTTTTTTGTTTACAACAAAACCGATTACGCCTGATTTTACGCGTGTTCTTCCGAGGATAGGGCAGTTTTTCAGGCGTATGTTTTCGATAGACGGGCTTTACAATTTTGGCAAATCCATTTTAAAAATGGCGGTTATCGGGGCTGTCTCTTTCATACTGATACGATCCGATCTCGAAAAAATTCTAAATCTGCAAAAGGCCGATCTCTGGCAGGGTTTTACCACAGTGTCATGGATTGCGATAAAAATGCTTATTATCGCCTCGCTTTTAATGCTGATACTTGCCATCCCCGATTATATGTTTCAGCGATGGCGTTTCCGGGAACGAAACAAAATGACACGTTATGAGCAAAAGGAAGAACTTAAGCAGCATGAAGGCGACCAGCTTATGCAGAGCAGAATTCGCAGCCGTTTCCGCGATCTGTTAAGGCAGAATTTGCCCGCCGAGGTTCCGAAAGCGGATGTTGTCATAACAAACCCGACTCACATCGCGGTGGCGTTGCAGTACGATCAAAAATCCATGCCGGGCCCTATGGTAGTCGCTATCGGCGCCGATGAAATGGCGGCAAGGATCAGGCAGATTGCGAAAGAGCATGATGTGCCGCTTGTTGAGAATAAGCCGCTTGCATGGAGTCTTTACAATGATACGAAATTCGGGGACATCATTCCCGTAAAGTACTGGAATATGGTCGCCGCTATATTGAGCAAGGTGTGGTCACTTAACGAAGAGAGGCGCAGGAAACTGAGAGCTCAACAGGAAAGGGAACGTTTACTAAATAGAGAGGTTTCATGAAACACAGTTTCATGTTCGATTTGATTTGCGGCTATACAGCCGCATAGATTGAGGGTTAAAAAATGGCTGATGCTGTATTGGGTACGGACAAAGTAAATTCGCGTAACAGCGCTTTGGGTTTTCTCAAAGAGAGTTTCCCCGCCGTCGCGGTAATTGTTACGGTAGTTATGCTGATACTCCCCCTGCCTACAATTCTGTTGGACATGTTAATGGCGTTTAACCTGATGTTCTCCCTGTTGATTCTGCTGATAGTCCTTTACACAAAAAAACCGACCGAGTTCAGCCTTTTTCCGACTATTCTGCTTGTTACTACAGTTTTCGGCCTTGCGCTTAACATTTCATCAACGCGGCTGATTTTGAGCATGGGAGCCCGTTTTGACGGACAGATGATCCGCGCTTTTTCCAGCTTTGTTGTCGGCTCGGGAGGCAGCGAGGGCCTTGTTATCGGCTTTATCATCTTCATCGTAATTATCGCGGTGCAGGCTGTCGTTATCACAAAGGGAGCGACGCGCGTTTCGGAAGTCGCGGCCCGTTTTACATTGGACAGTATGCAGCCAAAACTGATGGCGGTGGAAACCGAATACAGTTCCGGGGCCATTACCGAAGAAGAGATGAAGAACCAGAAATCCCAGATACAAAGAGAATCGGATTTTTACGGGTCAATGGACGGCGCGAGTAAATTCATTTCAGGTAACGTCAAGGTGGGCATATTTATCACCGTGGTCAACATACTGGGCGGCATAATTATAGGAGTGGCGATGCACGGAGAGCCGATAGAAAACGCGGTGAGCAACTACATCAGTTTCTCAATCGGCGACGGGCTCCTGTCGCAGTTTCCGGCGCTTTTAGTTTCTACCGCGATGGGTATTGTCGTAACAAGAGCCGCGGCAAGCGGCAATTTGTCCGAGCAGGTAGGCGAACAGATTTTTTCCCGTCAGGCGATCATCTACTGGATACTGACAGGGGCGCTTGTATTCCTCGCCGTGCTGCCGGGCTTCCCCTGGTACGTGCTTCTTCCTATGGCGGCCGTTGTCGGTTTTTACGCGTTCAGGCTTGGCCGGCAGCAGAAACGCGCCGAAGACTTCAAAAAAATGATGACGGAAACAGGGGGACGCAGCAAGGATGAAAAAGCGGGGGAAATATCCCCTGTCGTTCCGCTGGACGTTCTCTCTCTTGAACTCGGTTACGGGCTTGTTCCGCTTGTCCAGGAAGAAAAAGGCGCGGAACTTCTTGAAAGGGTGCAGGGCGTTAGGCGTCAGGCCGCTTTTGACATGGGGCTCGTGTTTCCCAAAGTGCGCATTCAGGACAACGCGATGCTTGATCCTTCCGAGTATTGCTTCAAGATAAAGGGAGTTGATTCAGGAAGGGGTAAAATCAGAACGGGATATTTCCTGTGTATAAATCCGGGAACCGTAACTATGGAAATCGAGGGTGAAAAAACAGTAGACCCCGCTTTCGGGCTTCCGGCAATCTGGATATCGCAGGACAGAAGGGATGAGGCTGAACGGGCCGGCTACACGGTAGTAGATCCGCCTAACATCATCGCGACTCATCTGACAGAAATCATCCGCCGCCACGGCGCGGATATCCTCGGCCTGCAGGACACACAGGCGATCCTTGACACTCTGCGCAAGGAATACCCCGCCGTTGTCGAGGAAGTGCTCAGGGAAGGCAAGGGCTTGCGCGTAACGGAGATTCAAAAAATACTGCACGGTCTGTTACGCGAAAGGGTTTCCATCCGCAACATGGTTTCCATTCTGGAATCAATCGCAGATTACGCGCCTGTTTCCAAAAACGTCTGGTTCCTCACGGAAAAAGCCCGTCAGGCGCTCGCCAGCCAGATTTGCCACCAGTACGCCGACGATGATCACAAACTGCGGGTTCTTACGATAGATCCGGCTCTTGAACAGAAGATCTTCGACACAAGGCATGAGACCCCGTCAGGAGTTATTTCCGCTCTCGATCCGCCGACTCAAAGAGCGTGGATTAAGGCGGTTGCAAAAGCGGTAAAGGCAGTCAGGGATAAAGGCTGGATGCCTGTTATCCTGTGTTCGGATAAAACGCGATTCCTTGTTAAAAATTCCACCGACCGTGAATTGCCGGATCTGGCTGTTTTGTCAGTCCCGGAAATTGTACCGAATGTTTTTCCTGAGCAGGTTGGTATAATAAGATTAGAAGATACGTCAACGGAGCAATAGAATGCCGGAAATGCATATTGAACAGGGCGTGAGCCGCATGGATTGCGAACTAAAAATAGCTCAAAGATTCAACAGGCCGTTTCATATAATAAGCCAGAAGGAAATCAGAATGGGCGGCTTTTTGGGATTTTTTTCCAAACCCGGAGTGCAGGTGGAATTTTATTTTTCCCAGCCTGTTTACAAAAACCCCTTAACGCACGGCCACCATGTAAACACTCCGGTTTCATGGCACTCTTCCGATCCGGCTCCCCGCCAGGGCCATCTTGCGCCCGGCGATTTGGAAGAAGAAAAAAAGAAAGTGATTGCGGCGGCGAGAAAAAATATTGACGAAATCTCAATAAGCGGCAGGGAAGCGTCACAGCAGATTTTGGACTCGCTTAAGGAATTAAAAGAAAAAATTGAAGGAGGCGGCAAAAAGGAAGAACATCCCGCCTTCGCGCGCGCAGCCGATCTTTTAAATCAGAATGATTTTTCCCAAAACTACATAAACGCGATGGTTGACAGACTGCGTAATGAACTGACGCTTGTTACTCTGGACGATGAAAGCGCGGTGCAGGATAAACTTCTTGAATGGATAGGGGAGAGTATCAGCATATACAAAGAAGAAGAGAATCTTCCGAAACCCAGAATTATGGTTCTTGTCGGTCCTACAGGTGTCGGCAAGACCACGACAATTTCAAAACTCGCGGCAATTTACGGCATCGAAACGGACGAAAGAAAAGCAGTAGACGTGCGTATGATAACGATAGACGCTTTCCGTATATGCGCGAAAGAGCAGCTTGAATCAATCGGGAACATTATGCAGATACCCGTCTCCTGCGCCGATAGCAAACAGGCGCTGAGAAAAGAGATCGCAATTAACTCGGAGTATACTGATCTTTTTTTGATAGACACGATAGGCAATAGCCCGAAAGACGCGGTGAAGTTAGGTGTAATGAAGGAGATACTCGACGGCTGTCCCAAATACGCGCATTTTCATCTTGTAATAAGCGCGAATACAAAAACAAGCGACATTGAGGAAATTATGCGGCAGTTCGAGCCTTTCAATTACAGATCGATAGTGCTTACAAAAATGGACGAAACAGACCGTATCGGAAACGTAATTTCCGCTCTTGCCGAAAAAAGAAAATCGGTGTCCTATATAACAGACGGGCAGACAGTCCCCGTGGATATAAGGAGGGCGTCCGTAGTTCGTTTTCTCACCAGCCTTGAAGGGTTTAAAATAAACCGGGAAAAAATTGAAAATCGCTTCCCCTCGGGAGAAGCCGATCAGTTTAAGTGGAGATAAAAATGGAAGATCAAGCCGAAAAATTGCGTGAAATAATGAAGCGGAAAAAAGAAAGCCAGCCTTTGCCAAAGGCTTCTTCGTCCGCCAAATCATCAGGAGTAAGCGCGGCCGACAAAGCCCGAATAATTACCGTTACCTCAGGAAAGGGCGGCGTGGGAAAAACGAACCTGTCCGTTAATATGGCTCTTGCTTTCGCGAGGCTTGGAAAAAGGGTTATTGTAATGGACGCGGATTTGGGGCTTGCGAACGTAAACGTTATGCTCAACATGATCCCGAAATACAACCTGTACCATGTGATAAAAAAACAAAAAACGATACGTGAAATCCTTGTGGAAACCGAATACGGCATTTCCATAGTCGCCGGCGCTTCGGGTTTTTCACAAATCGCCAACATGGGCGAGGAAGACCGCAGGGATTTTATTTCCGAACTGGAAACGCTTTCCAACGCGGATATAATCATCATAGACACAAGCGCCGGAGTTTCCAGCAATGTTCTTGATTTTATCGCCGCCGCCGACGACGCCGTGATCATCACCACTCCCGAACCTACGGCGATTACGGACGCGTACGGAATCATCAAAATCATCGCCACAGAATACGACTCCCTTAACATGGGGCTAAAACTTGTGGTGAACCGCGCAAAGGGGGCGGCTCAGGCAAAAAGCGTCGCGGACAGAATGATAAATATCGCGGGCCAGTTTCTCAACCTCAAGGTGGATTACCTCGGGTTTATCTACGACGACATAGCCGTCCCGCAGGCTGTTTTAAGGCAAAAACCTTTTATGGTAGTTGATCCGAAATGCAAGGCAAGTATCTGCGTCCAGCATATTGTCGAGCGCATGGACAGAAATAAACCGGGGGATTCGTCCGGTTTTGGCGCGATGTTGAAAAGATTCTTTGGCCGTTCGCCTGACAGAGGCGGCCAATGAACAATTTAAGATGGGGGCTTATGGCAGCCATCGCGGCAGTTATAATATCGTCAGGACTTGGCATTATTTCCGGTGTAGGCATATTACATATATTTATACGGGCGTTGATTTTCGCGCTTGTTTTTTTCAGTTTTGGGTTCGGCCTGCGGTTTTTAATAAACGGCTTTTTCCCGGAACTTTTAACTTTGGATGACGAATCATCCGCGCAGGAATCCTTTGACCAGCCCGGCTCCAGAATAAATATCACCCTTGATAACACGGGCGAATTTGCGGTGCCTGAACTGTACAAGGCCCCCGGCGATCCTAAGGAATTGGGCAATATAGACGACCTGATCTCGGGCATTTTCAAACCGCGTTCAGCATACGATGAACAGCAGCCTCAGCCGGGTATAGACCGAAAGAGCGAAGGGAGTTATAATATAGACAGCGCTTTTCAAAGCTCTCCGGATCAGGATGATTTTACTTTTCAGGATGTGGCTTTTTTTGAAGAGCCAAAGTTAGAAACCGCCGGGGTAGAAAAATCCAAGGTTGAAAAACCCGGGGTTGAGAAACCAGGGGTAGAAAAACCGGGGGTTGAAAAACCAGGGTTTGAAAAACCCACTTTTACCCCGAGCTTTGGGGATGATGACGGAGTTGGAGGACTGCCGGATTTGGAAATGTTTGCGATGTCTTTTTCAGGGGATGTACGTCCGCCACAGCCCGCGACTCCGTCGGGCGGTTTCAGCGGAGCCTCCGTTCCTGATCAGGCGCAGGATGAATTTGAACCGGTGCAGCCGTCGCGTTATGTAGCCAGCAAGCCTGCGCCCATGAAAGGCAATTTTGATCCAAAGCAGCTTGCGCAGGGCATTAGTACGGTATTGAGCAAGGATAAATAGAAAAAGGAAAGGTTTGGGAATGCCGGAACAGAAGACAGAAGAAGAACTGTGGCTGCAGTACCGCAAAACTCGGGACCCTGCCATACGGGAAGCTTTTATTAAACAATACGCTCCGCTTGTAAAATATGTGGCGGGAAAAGTCGCTGTAGGAATGCCCAATAATGTTGAATTTGACGATCTTGTAGGTTACGGAGTTTTCGGGCTGATAGACGCGATTGACAAATACGATCCGGAAAAAAATACCAAATTTAAAACTTATGCCGTTCTGCGCATTAAAGGCGCCATTTTCGACGAACTGCGCCTTATCGATTTTGTGCCGCGTTCCGTCAGGCAAAAAACGCGCGAGATAGAAACCACTATTTCCTCGCTGGAAGCGCATCTGGGCAGAACTGCCTCCGATCAGGAAATAGCCGGAGCTTTGGGCATGGACGAGTCGGAGTACATGAAAGTCATTCAAAAAATTTCAGGCACTTCCATAATATCGCTCAATGATCTGTGGTATTCAGGCGATGATAACGACAAAGTTTCTATCGGAGACAGCATCGAATCTCCCTCCTCTTTAAATCCTGACGTAATGGTGGTTAACGAAGAAATCCGCCGCGTTATTGTGGAAGCGATAAACGAACTGCCCGACAAGGAAAAGAAAATTCTCGTCCT
>JGI24698J34947_10001639_pt1 | contig 11913 bp, 7 predicted proteins | sample TergutMp193P3_FD_34947 | JGI IMG/M metagenome (IMG submission 34947)
ACGCCGTGCTCCGCCAGGGAAAGAACTTCGCCCGGAATAAGCCAGCCCTCGCCCGTGATATAGGTTTTGTCCAGCATTCCGGTTTTTTCTATTATGTCTGCCATTTCGTAGCAGGTTGCGTGATGTTCGTAAAACTTGAATTTTTTAAATCTCTTTTCAATATCATTTGCCGCCTTTGAATAGAACTTTGAGGAAATTCCGCCTATCAGCCAGTTCACAAAGGGATGGGCTATGAATCCGCGCTTTACCTTTTCCATCCGGACAAGTTCGCCCACCCTGAAAAAGTCCAGCATTCCGGGCTGCACAACTTCCATCCCGTGTTCAAAAAGATATTCCTCAACAAAGCCGTTTGCGCTCGGATGGTATTTCATCAGGATTTCGCCAAGCACGGCAACCCTCGGTTTGCGGACGGAAATATCGGCTTCTATGCCGTTGAACGCTTCAACCGCCTGCTCAAATTTTTTCAGGGCGCCTCTGATATTGCCGGCTGCCTCCTGCATTGTTTCCTTAATCCAGTAATTATAGGTTCTCAGAGCCTCGCCGTGATTTTTTTCGTAGGGGCGAATGATTCTGAGCATTATCTCTATGCCGTCCATCATAGCCATGCCCCAAAGCATGTGCAGGCGAAAATCCAAGCCGGCACTGAAACCGGGGTGCATGTTTTTTGAGTCCGAGCCTGTTGTTAAAATGGGCACCTTGGGGTAGCCGGCTTCGTCAAGGGCTTTGCGGCACATGACGGCGTATTGCCCCGCCCGGCAGTTTTCGCAGTTTTTTGCCAGGCCCATGCAAACTTCGTCCTGGCTGATTTCCGGGTGCTGTTCAAGCCAGCGCAAACCCTCTCCTATATTCACCTGCGCCGGGAAGCAAATATCGTTATGCACAAATTTTTTGCCGAGTTCAAACGCTTTTTTATCTGCAAGGGGCAAAAGTTCCGTTCTAAAGCCTTCCCTTTCCATAACCTTTGAGCATAAAAAACTGAACGCCGGGCTTAAATTCGGAATTAGCACAACGCGTTTTTTGCCGTCCCCTTTGACATAAGGTACGGAGAAAAGAGGCTGGAGATTTTTTGGTTTATCGGCAATGAGCGAGTGCTTGCGCCGCACCCTTACCGTTTCAATAAAACTCTTGATGCGAATACTTACCGGCCCCCGTACATCGCCCTCGTCAAGTTTTAGCATGAGCAATTCCTTGTCTGAACGCTCGTGCAAAATTCGCATTATCTCATCGGAGAGAATGGCATCGTGCCCGCAACCAAAGCTAACTATCTGCACAAGTTCCAGGCTGGGATCTTTTGTTGCCATAAGAGTGGCACCGAGCATTCTCATGTGGAAAGAGTTTAACGCCTCCATTCTTGTATTTGAGGGAATTTCCTGGTCAAACACGCCGGGGAGGGCTTCAAGCGGCAAAACGGGTATTCCCATTTGCGTAAAGTGATTGGCCACAAGATGGTTTATCAAGGGATCCAGATGGTAAGGCCTTCCGGCTACCACCACCACAAATTCTCCCCGTGCCCGAACATCGTCAAGAATTTTTTGCCCTTCGTGTTGCAGAGTATCGCTGAATTTTTGCAGGGCTGTTTCGCCTTCGCTAACGGCGGCATCTATGATTTTTTTTGGAATTTTCCAGTTTTCGCTGAACCAGTCAATGCACTGGCTCCGGCGCAAGTCCTCGTTTGACCAGTGAAATGTGGGCTGGTCAACCGGAATACCGTGTTTTTTTTCGGGGTCGTCTATGTTCCTGACCACCGCGGGATAACCCTGAACAACCGGACAAACAGCTGTTGCCTTGAAATTCTTATGGTCGGTTGGAATTGCAATCATCACCGGCAAAAATATTCTGTCCACCTTTTTTTTCACCAAATCCGCAACGTGCCCGTGCAAAAGTTTGGCAGGAAAGCAAACCGTATCGCCGGGAACGGAACGCAAGCCTTCTTCAAACAAATTATAGTCGCTTTGCCTGGAAACAACAACTTCAAAACCGAGCGAGGTAAAAAACGCCTTCCAAAACGGCAGGGAAGCAAAGAATTCCAGAGCGCGGGGGATGCCTATTTTTTTGCCGAGTTGAGAGTTGAGATCCGAAAGTTGAAAGTTTATTTTCGGGGAATAATCACCGGTTAAAAGCTGATTTGCCCTTTTGAGCATATCCGGGACGGAGTTCATTTTGCGGCTGATTTCGGCCAGTGTCTTTTTTGTTTCCGGGTTGTCCGGGCTTGCGAAAACCTCGCCTCTTTCGCAACGGTTGCCTGTTACGTGCGTTCTGCCGTCGCTAAAAACCACTATTGTCCGGCTACAGTTATTGCTGCAAAATTGACAAACCTGCCCCGGGCGTTTTTCCCACCCGAAACTTTCCATTGCATCCAGACCGATAAATGTGGATTTAGCCATAACAAGGGAATAAGGTAGAAAATTCTACGGTAATTTCCCAATCAAAACCGCCACATAAAACCAAACCTCAAAATCGGGAAGTACGGATATTTTTTCAGCCTTGTGTTGATGCCATCGCTGCCATCCCGGGACTTCCTCGCATTGAGAGCCTTTTCCTTCTCTTTCTTTATTTTGTCATTGAAATCCTTTACTACGTCTCCGTATTCATCCATGTATTGCTCAACCTTATCTTCCGGTATCACAATTTCATTATTATCGCCAATAATATCAGAACAGTCAGGAGTTTCACAATAGCCTTGTTCTCTTAGCTGGTCCAAATAGTCATCTCGCTGTGAGTCGTCTATATCGTCCTTCATGGAAATTATTACGCTCGTATTGTTAGGAACTTTGAGTTCCGGTATTGTAACTGCTACATAGTGGGGATTTATACTGCGTATTATTCCGGCATCAAATGTAATATGCAGGCCTCCTACAATGCCAACATCCCAGCCCAAACCGACGTATGGACCGGTTGCTCTGAATTTTATTTTCGTTTCCAGCGGATCATACTTGTCAAATTCACCTTCTACATTCACAGTAACCGGAACGGGAGTACCGTCTTCAAGAGATACTTCGGAATCAAATTCCTGCTTAAAGTTTATCCTGTAATCCGAAATTTGTGAGCTAAGGCCCAAACTGCCAAAGTAATATCCGGCGGTAAACCTCAGGCCGCCCAACGCAAATGTGTAACCAAACGGATGAAAGTCAACCAGTATTCCAAAATGGGAGCTGCTCAGGTCTGCCTTGAACTTGGAATCGGTTATCTGCAAACCTTCAATATCAACACCATCGTCTATGATATCTTGACCCGTATCGTTTGCAAAATCTTCAAACTGATTCCAAATCGGGTTAAGGGTGCTGTAACCCAGCCGGAAGCCAAGACGGTTTTTCAAGAATGATTCGGAACGCGGGAAACGGTACCCCACATGAACGGAAATGCCGCCAAATACGCCTACGCCTATGCCATACTCAAGGCCCTTATTCCAGGCATGTTTTGCTCCGGCAGGCACAATATTCTCCTTTGCCGGTTGTTCAACAACAACAGGGGGCGGCGGTTCCGCTACTGCGCTGTCTTGAGCCAAGGGCTGGGCAGGCGGTTCGGCGGGTTGCTCTGCGGCTAGGGGTGGCGGCGGTTCCACAACTGCACTGTCTTGAGTCAAGTGATGTGCGGGGTGGTGTTCGGCAGGGGTGTGTTCGGGTGTGTGTGGGGCAGGGTGTTCGGGGGCTACGTGTGGATGCGGTTCAACCGCTGTGCTGTCATGAGCCAAGGCTCCGCCTTCCTGTGCAAAGGCATTTACCGACAAAATTGTTAATATAGCAAAAATGCTTATTACCTGTTTCATGTTACCATCTCCTTTTTCTGGGAACAAATATAGAACTTTTTTTGACAAATGTCAAGGGTTAATTCCCAGAATTTTTTCATGGCTCATTATCGCAATTTTTTATCAATCCGTTCAATTCTTCCCTTAATTCCATTATCCTTTTTAATTTCTTTTTTTTCCCCTTCATCTCCCTGATTTTGTATTCTTCATCATCGTCCTCATATTGTTTTTTGGCATGTTCCCAGAGGTATTCCCATTCCCATGTTTGCAATATTTCAAGCACTCTGTTGCAATATCCCACTGCCGCATCAATGTTTCCGGCTTTAAAATAGGCATTGGCGCAGATGGAATAATTGGAAATTTTAGCGGAAGAAAAACCGGTTGGCCGCCTGCCATTCAATATTTTTTCCACCTTTGTGCAGTCCTCAATCGCAGAGTTGTAATTTCCCCTGTTAAAATATATCCTTGCACGTTCTATATAGGCTTCATGATCATCCATATCCGTCAGTTTCGTGTAGTCTTCAATCGCAGAGTCAATATCTCCCTTTTTTAAATATATCTCCGCACGTTCCATATAGCCTTCATCATCACCCATATTTATCCGTTCCGTGCAGTCTTCAATCGCAGAGTCATAATCTCCCCTCTCAAGATAAGCGGCGGCGCGCTTGATATAGCAACGCCGCATATTACAACTGTATGGATCTTCAAACCTCTTGTCCAGTTCAAACGAATCCTTTATTTTTCTGTACCGTTCTATTGCTTTTGTCAGGTTTTCTACGGCAGAGTCGGCATTCTTGCCTGCAAGATCAAAATATTGGCCGGCAACGTGGAATGCGCGTTCTATCTTTTTATGCAGAAGAGCCTTTTCCTTGAATTCGCTTATCTGTTCCGCAAGTTCGCTGTCTTTGGGGCAATTTTTCAGGGCCCAGTCGCAATTCATAACGGCATAATCATATTCAAGGTTGCCGTTCTTTTCGTAATAACGTTCCAGATATTCCTTTGCACGTTTAAAATAAATTATAGCCTGATCCATTTTCTCTCCTTTTTTTCAGCGACAACCATTGTCGCAATTTTTCATTAATCCGCTCAATTCTTCCTTTAATTTCATTATCTCCTTTAATTTCTCTTTTCTTTTCTTCGCCCTCTCCCTGATTTTGTCTTCTTCTTTTTTATCGGAAGGTTTATTCGCATATTGTTTTTCGGTATGCTCCCAGATGAGTTTCCATTCGCATGATTGTAACACCTCAAGCGCTCTGTTGCCGTATCTGACTGCCGCATCAATGTTTCCGGCTTTAAAATAGGCATTGGCACAAATATAGGCATTGGCACAGATAGAACTATCGGTAGCCGACCGCAGGTTATTATCTCCTAATATTTCCTCTGCCTCTAATATTTCCTCTGCCTTTGTACTATCCTTAATAGCAAGAGCGTAATCTCCATTCTTAAAATATGCCTCTGCACGCTGCATATAAGGCCTCGCGGATTGATAAGGCCACCTGTATTTAAAATCGTCATTTATCAATTTTGTGCAGACCTTAATCACAAAATCATAATCTCCTTTTTCCAGATACATATATTTTTTAAAATATGCATCTGCACATGTATGATAACTAAACCAATCATATTCGCCGACGTTTATCAATTCCGTACAGACCTTAATCACAGAATCATAATCTTCTTTTTCCCGATATATATTTGCAAGTTTTACATAAGCTTCAACATAACCGATATTTACCAATTCCATGCAGTCTTTAATAGCAGAATCACAATCTTTTTTATACCAATTAAAATTGGCACGCTTAATATAGCATATTCGCATATCATGCCAATAGCGTCTTTTAATTTCTTCATTGATTTTATCATCTTCACCGAATAAATCTGATATTTCCACTTTTTTCAGCCATTTCAGTGCTTTTGTTAGTGCTTCTGTTACATTTTTTATCTTTATCTTAGCATACCAAGATTGGTTATCACAGACGTACTTTAAATATCGTCTGCCTGTTTGCAATGCACTTGCTGTCTTTTTTCGCAAAAGCATATTTTCCCTGAATTTGCCTATCTGTTCTGCCAGTTCGCTGTTTTCAGGGCAGTTTTTCAAGGCCCAGTTGCAATTCATAACGGCATAATCAAGTCCGTTTTCATTATCCTTGAAATATGCCTTTGCACGTTTAAAATAACGCATGGCCGGAGGCATTTTTGCTTCCCGTTTTGCAAGCATCCGAATTGCCTTCTCTTTCCATTCGTTTATTTTATCGCTCTCCGTTTTAATGTCATTCTTCAATCTTGCATAGTAGGACTCATTAGGAATATATTGACACTCGGCACATTCCCAAACGTAATTCCATTCTATCCCTTCCAATATGTTTAATGCCGTATTGCAATCTTCAATGGCAGCCCTGTAGTTTTTTGCCTGAAAATAAACCTCTATGCGGAAAGAGTAATCAGAAACCAGACAGAATTTAAATGAATAGAAAAGAGGTTCTGAAAACATTCCCCTTCCACCATAATCTGTATCACACAGCCTTATTACCTTCGTGATGTTTTTAACGGCACAACCGTAATCTCCGTTTTTCAAACCCGCTTTCGCACGCTCATGATATTCTGCAAGAGTTATATATGTCATACGCCCTCTTTTACGGGCTTGAGCCGGTTTTTTAAATATTCATACCTGCTCGGATTCAGTTCACGCAATTTTTCTTCATTGTCTATGAATATCCGCAGGGTTTCCGCTTCCCGCTCGGAAACATCGTCCGGATAATCATGCTCGCTCAACCGCTTTTCGCCAAAAGGCATTTCCTTGTCCAGATACTTGTCCGCTATGGCGTGCCCGGCTTCGTGCAGTAAAATTCCGTAAACGGAATTGTCCTCTACCTGCATTTGATAGGTGTCTGCATTCAGATTTTCCACGTGCTTCAGGTAAACCTTCAACTCTTCCCTTGATCTCTGGTAATAGCCGCCTATTGCGGCATTTTCCATGGTGGTAACTTGTGCAGTCGGAATTTTCAGATTGTATTTTGCCTTGAATGCATTGAGAACGGCAAGCCCTTTGCGCAAAATCTTTATGTCTTCCGCGAGTTCCGGCTGGGCCATTGCAAGGATAGAAAGATAGTCCGTCACTTAAACCTCACAATAGTTCCGGTTTTTTGCAGAAAATCATCGTTATTGTTTCCTTCGATAATCACCCAGCAAACTTTCATTCTCCTTTTAGGCATCTCAAATTCGTCAAAGTAACCATCCGTAAAGCATACCACGGAATTGTATCTGTGTTCCGCAGCATAATCAAAAAGACATTCCGGAGTTGTTCCTCCGCGACCGTCATTATACTTGAATTTCGCATTCTTGGAATACTTTTTATTCTTTTCCAGGGAATTTTCATAAACCTGGGTGTCCCAGGATATGCAGTCAACCTGCGCTTCATTGCACAGGGCATTTATCTCGNTAAAAAATTTCNTCAGGTCCTCGTCNCTTATGCTTCCGCTGGTGTCCACTCCAACAAGGCAATTNCATTCCAGCGTCTTGATTTTTCCGGGAGCATCAAAACCATAGCGGCGATTGTATTTTTTTCTGCTCTCCGTATATTTGTCTGTTTCCACGCTTTTCATAAATCTGCGCAGAATGTCCCTGGGCTGCAATTCATTCCTGTCGTTCACGTCTATTATGGCATCCACCAGCCAACTGCCAAAAAGCGAGGAACCGCGAAGCTCGTTTCTGTGCCCGCGGACAAATTCCCCGACTGTTGCCCGCAACAGATCATTATGCCCCCATTTTTCCGCGTTGGAATTTTTGCCGTGGTGCCTGGAAATCCAGTCATCGCCAAGTTTCAGCAAATCTATCCACACCGCAATCTCAAACAACCGTTCATACCATTCCTCAAAAGTGTCCTGCTTTGGTATGCCGATTTTTTCAAGTTCCTTTGATGTTAGAATCATTTCGCTTGTGTGACCTTCTACCACAGGCAAAAAAAATTCCTCAAGTGTAAGGTTGCTCGCCATCAGGGAAAGCTGCCTGTTGCTTTTTACCCTCACCGTAGGATGCTGCAGGAGAATTCTTGCGAACTCCATGGCCAGTTCTATTCGCAAAAGATCATTCGGAACAGTATTCACAAAATTCTCGTTGTATTCAAGAACCAGTCTTGTCCCTCTCGTGTCCCAGGCGAGTGTTTTGTCCTCATCATTTACGGGTTTAAAATCAACTTTCAGGGAAAGCAAAAACAATGCCTGCTCGGTAAAGCTCCACCTGAGCAATTCCTCGCTGATTCTTTCCCTTGCGCTTTTGGTTTCGCCTGCCATTTTTTACTCCACACTTATGGAATGGAGTTTTGAAAAATTTGAAATCAGGGACGGGCGTAGCCTGAACAGCAAACCNGGCCAGGTTTTGTTATTTTTCACCGCATAGTTTATTTGCCCGTAAACAAATGCCGCTACNTCCTTGCTGACCGTGGTCAAAAATCCTTCAAGNTTCGGCGCATATATGCTGAATTTGTCCTGANTTTGGGGGTTTGCAATCTTTACGGAAATCTCCATTGCCAGNGAAGTCTGGTCTATGGAATTGAGTTCCCTTACCTTGTGCGCAACGGCATCAAAATTCGTCAGCAGTATTTCCAGTTCCACGCCTATGTTTTCCTTTTCGTAAAAGTCCGCGAATTTAACTGCGGCACCCGTACCCACCAGGCCGGTCAGGATTTCCCTCAACTCTATTTCTTCTCCCTTAAAAACATGCCTGTTCAGCAATTCGCTGGCTGTTTCCCAGGAGCGGCGGCTGGGCAAAACCTGGTCTGCCGTTATTTTTGCTATTTCGTCTTCCAGCGTGTAGGGGTCAAGATAACTCTCGTTTCTCTTGATAAAATTCAGCACATTGGGATTAAAGCCCTTGGAAATNCCGTAGCTTATCCATTCGTCTATGCTTGGCAAAAAATCATAGACGGCAAAGCGGTCCAGGAATGCCGGNTCAAATTCCTGAACCTGGTAAAAATTCCCCGCATTGCTGGGATTGAACGCGGCAATCACGCGGGAATTTTTTGGCAGGAATTTCCCCTGAACATTCTGGTTCAGCACAAGGTCAAAGAGGCAGGCAAAGATGCTGGGGCTAACTACCCGGTTTGCCTCGTCTATGAACAGTAGCACGGGTTTTGTTTCGTCCTGGGGCCACCAGTGGGGCGGCGCAAAGGCGGTTATGGTTTCCGTTGTTTTTGCGCCGTTTTCCTTCAGCACTTCAACCTGTCTTTTGTCCGGCAAACCTATTATGTCGCCGGCATCGGCTATTTGCCCTGCCGGAAGACATATAAATTTGTAGCCGAGTTCCGCGGCAATCTGCTCTACAATCTGGCTTTTGCCAACTCCGTGCTTGGCATTTATGGCGATTGCCTTTTTTGCCGGCAGGTACTTTATTGCGGTCTTGAGGGTTTTGAGGTTCATGTTATTCTTTCTCCGGGGTGAAAATATCTCTTGTGAATTCTTCCGATTTCAACAGCTCTTCTACGGCTCGTCCTTCGTATTTGAACAGTTTGAACAGGCTATTGTCAACGTCCAGTCTGATCTTTAATAATCCGTTCTCAACTCTAAAACATTCTTCAAAAGTAGTTGAAAAGTCTATAGTGCGACCGTTTACGGTAACGGGCTTTATATAAGGCAATATATAAGCACCCAGCATATTCTTGAGCATGGAATCCTTTTTTTCTTGAAGATTTTTTTCTTCCTGCTCACGCGCCAGCTTTTGAATTTCATCAAAAACATCTCTTTTAAATTCTTCGGATTTCAACAGGTCTTCAATCGCCTGTCCTTCGTATTTCTGCAATGCGGTGTCAATTTTCAATCTGCTTCTTAACAATCCCTTTTCAACTTCAAAACAACTGAAATCACTTACGGCAAAATCCGTACAGGCCGACATATAAGTATCCAGCATATTTTTGAGCATGGAATCCTTTTGGGCCTGAAGAATTGCTTCTTCCTGTTCCTGTTTTTCTTGCCGCTGCCGTTCTGCCTTTGAAATTTCGCCGGAGATATTCCTTTTAAATTCTTCGGATTTCAATAGCTCTTCAACCGCTTGCCCTTCGTATTTGAACAAACTGAACAGGCTATTGTCAACGTCCAGTCCGTTCCTTAATAATCCGTTCTCAACTCTAAAACATTCCTCAAAAACAGTTGAAAAGTCTATAACGCGACCATTTACGGTAACGGGTTCCATGCAAGTACATATATAGGCACCAAGCATATTCCTGAGCATGGAATCCTTTTCCAGTTGAAGGAACCATTCTTCTCTCTGCCGCACGCATCTTTGAGTTTCGGAAAAAATATATTTTCCGAACTCTTCGGATTCCAACAGCTCTTCTACGGCTCGCCCTTTATATTTATCAAAATGATGTTCTTTATATTCGCCGGGTTGGTTTAGGTGATGATGCTCCATCTCTATTAATATTATATCGTTTACCAATCCATTCTCGACAATATTGGAACTAAAAAAGAAAACATCACCGTGTTTCTCCAAACGACGCCTTGGAACAGGCCCTTTGCACCTGTTCATGTAAGTTCGCAACCGCTTGTTAAGTTCTCTATCGTCCATAATATCATTTATTGTATTAAACAACGCACGCTGCGCAGGCAACTCTTATCGTAGTAGTCGCAAAAGGCGCGTGAGGTGTTGTAGTTCATTATGCGGCAGTAGGCATAGTTGTTTTCGTTTTCACTGGAGCTCCACCAGTAGCTGCCGCGGTCAATATCACTGAAACTGCCATCCGAAAGGCCGCTGCCGCCCGGCAGGGCGGAAAAGCCGTAATCGTCCGTGCCATCGCCTTCAAGCCTTCTAGGATGCCACTCACTCTTCCAGCCGCTCTTTGCCTTTAGCTTTTTTCCGGCGGTTTTTTCACCATCGTCATTGGTAAAATCCACCAGAATATCCCATTCTTCCCTGCTCGGAATATGACAGCCCGGAGGGCAGGCCTTTACCGCTTCATCCCAGGTATAAAGCCGTCCGTATTTTTTGCCGTTGGCAGGGTTGTTATCGTAATATTTGCCTATATCATTATTAGGGCCGGCGTAATTCAAATTTTCCGCCATCCAAACCTGCTCGCCAATTTTAACGGTGCGGTAGGTTCTGCCGTCTCTTGGGTCGGTGAATGTTTGGTAAACTTCTTCCATATCCTTTCTAAAATCTACGGACGTCAATATATACTCTATGTTTTGCCCTCTGTATTTGAGCAATTTTGATAAATTTTTATTCGGTTTTTCACAACACTCTAAACATCCGTTTTCAATGCAATAATAGTCAAAGAAATCTTTCGTATCGGATTTGGTGCAGTTAGAGATATAAGCTCCCAGCATATTTTTGAGCACTTCGTCTTTTTCCCATTGAAGAAGGGCTGCTTCTTCCTGCCGTACAAGTTTTTGAGTTTCATCAAAAATATATTTTTTAAACTCTTCCATTTTCAGCAGTTCTTCTACGGCTTGCCCCTTGTATTTGTCAAGATGATGGTAAGTGGCTCTATCTACCAATATTATATCGTTTGCCAATCCGTTCTTAACAGGGCACCAGTAATGGTCGGAGGGGCGAAAATATATGTTTGGTATCCCGTCCTTTGGAACAGGGTATTTGCAATTATCCATATAAGTCCGCAAGCGTTCATAAAGTTCTTTATCTTCTTTTGCAATGTCGTCTTTTATCATGTTTTCCCGCAATATGGCATTCAGTTGCATCCTTAAAACTCTTGGATTCACTCCGGACTGCATGCCTCTAATCCCCGCTGAAACTATGCTTGTGTATATATTTATATAATGAATATATACATCTATTAACTCTTGGGGCGTACCATCCACAGCGAATTGAACGCCGTCATGCAGGAGAGTGACTGCGAGAAGATTTTCAAGGCGATTTTCAAGGGCAAGGATGCCTTCCTGCCTTGCGCAGTTGGCAAGAGAGACTATTTGATTTATTGTGTCTCTGCACAAATTCTCAGCCTTTTCCTCATATAATACGCCCCAGTCTTCGCTTGCCCTTGCTGAAATCCGGGAATGTGGTTTGTGCAGGGAGTCCTTAATATAACGAACAGAAAGCAGGTCATACTTTTGGAGGTGCCTATGGCCTCTGAAACATCTCCCGTCGGCCTCTATTTCCTGAATGTAGGTACGGAATATACTTAGCTCAGTGGCACTCCACCAGTAGCCGTTTCTGCCGGC
>JGI24698J34947_10001640_pt1 | contig 11913 bp, 7 predicted proteins | sample TergutMp193P3_FD_34947 | JGI IMG/M metagenome (IMG submission 34947)
ACATTTTCAAGGTCGAGTTTTTCTAAAACTTTTTTTCTGCTTGTCGCCTGACGGGCCTTGCTTGCGTTAGACGCAAATCTCTGAATAAACTCCTTCAGTTCTTTTGCCTTATCTTCGCGCTTCTTTAATTGATCACGGGCCTGTCTCTGGAGAATCTGGCTCATCTGATACCAGAAATCGTAGTTGCCCGAATAGGGAGTGATCCTGCCGAAGTCGATGTCGCATACATTTGTGCAGACGGCGTTTAGAAAGTGGCGGTCGTGGGAGACGACAATTACCGTGTTTGGAAAATCAATCAGAAAGTCCTCAAGCCAGGAGATCGATTCTAGGTCTAAACCGTTGGTCGGCTCGTCAAGGAGTAAGATGTCGGGGCTGCCGAAAAGCGCCTGTGCCAAAAGGACGCGCACTTTTTTTGACTCGTCAAGTTCCGCCATCAGTTTGCCGTGATCTTCCTCATCAAGACCGAGGCCGGAGAGTAGCTGGCCTGCCTGCGCTTCGGCTTCCCAGCCGCCGAGATCGGCAAAGTCCGCCTCAAGCTCGCTGGCGCGCATTCCATCGGCTTCGGAAAAATCTTCTTTCGCGTAAATCGCCTCGCGCTCTTTTTGCACGGCGTAGAGTTTCGGGTAACCCATGATTACCGTTTCCAGCGCGGGATATTCCTCAAACGCGAAGTGATCCTGCCTGAGAACCGCTATGCGCATATTTTTTCCGATGGAAAGCTCTCCCTTGTCATGCTCGATCTCGCCTGAAAGAATTTTCAAAAAGGTGGATTTTCCGGCTCCGTTCGCGCCGATTATCCCGTAACAGTTGCCGGGTGTGAATTTTAAATTAACGTCCTTAAAGAGAGTGCGCTCTCCGAATATAAGGCTTAGATCTGTGACAGTTATCATTTTTTCTTAAATAGTTCCTTGATTTTTGAAAGGAGCCCCTTCTTGGCAGGCGCGTTTTGCGGGGGCGGCATTTGCTCCTGCGGCTTCTGCTTTTCATTTTGTTTTGGTTTAGGCTGACTTACCTGAGTGCTGTTAGCTGAATTATGAGAGTGGTGTTTGACATTTCGCCTCGGGTGTTCCCTGTTTCCGCCGTGTTTGGCTTCGGCGCCGGCATATTTTTTCTTGTACAGCGCCATCCGCTCTTCCATAGAAAGTCTCGACATATCCTGACCACTGGTATTTGTACTTGGTTCACGCGGGTGTTCGCCGTGGCCGGCAGTTTCGCGTTTGTGTCCGCTTCGTTCCCTGTTCTTTCGATGTTCATCCGGCTTCCTTCTTTCTCCTCTTTCCGCGCTTACCCGGTGTTCGCCTGAATGCGGCGCAGGCGCACGCTGCTTTTTTCCGCCGTCGCGCCTTCTTCCTCCTGCGCCATGCGAGTCACGAGGCCGCTGTTCCTCATAAAAATCGCTTTGAATCCTGACGCCGGAACTTTTGTCATCTTCGTAAAGTTCCTGCGCGGCAATTTCAGACGGTATTTTTTCGCCTATGTACCTCTCAATTGCGGGTAACTCGTAAACATCCTGTTCGCTCGCAAGCGTTACAGCCTTGCCCGTCTTTCCGGCGCGCGCCGTTCTGCCGATTCGGTGAACGTAATTTTCGGATTCAACAGGCAGGTCGTAATTTATCACCATCGACAGGCTTTCAATATCAAGGCCGCGCGCCGCGACATCGGTAGCGACAAGGGTTTTAATTTTTCCGGCCTTCAGATCTTCAATTATTTTGAGGCGCTTGCTCTGCGGCAAATCGCCGATTATAAACTCGCAATCGTAGCCGTTGAGTTTCAGCCGCTTCGCGACAATCTCGGTATATTTTCTTGTATTGCAAAAAATGATCACGCTCTCGGGCTGTTCCCGTTTTAGGATGCCGAGCAGCAGCGCCATTTTATCCTGAGAAGGAACATGGTAGAGTATCTGCGTTATCTCTTCGACCGTAACAAGCTCGGGCTTTATCTCAATTTCAAAAGGCGACTTTGTGTATTCCCACGCGAGATTTTTCACCCACGCGTTAAGCGTCGCGCTGAAGAGCATGGTCTGCCGGCGGTCTGCCGATGGCACTACCCTGATGAGCTTGCGCAAATCGGGATAAAAACCCATGTCGAACATTCTGTCCGCCTCATCAAGAACGAGGAACGCGATGTCCATCAGATTCATTCTGCCCGATTTGTTGAGGTCAAGCACGCGGCCCGGAGTTCCCACTAAAATCTGCGCGTTCTCCCTCAGCAGTTTTTCCTGCTGGGCATAACCGACGCCGCCGTAAAAACTTCCGGTCTTGAAGGGCAGGTATTTGCCCAGCATTTTCGCCTCTTCCTCAATTTGTACCGCCAATTCCCGTGTGGGGGCCATGATAAGGGCTTTGCGTTTGAACAGGGGCTCTTCCGTCAACATACGCTGATAAATCACGACAAGAAAAGCGGCGGTTTTCCCCGTCCCCGTTTGGGACTGGACGTACAGGTCCTGCCCGCCGAAGGCATGGGTCAGCACCTGCTCCTGAACCGGCATACAGTCAATATACCCGGCCTCGTCGATGCCCTTTTGTAAATCCGGATGCAGCTTAAAGTTTTTAAATTCCATATATATTGAGCTAAGTGTAGCGTTTTTTGGGAGGATTGGGAAGGCGGGGTTACCATCCTCTCTATGGTTCGATTTTATTTGAGACATTGCCGGTTATATCCGAGATTGAAGAATAATGTTGTCTGTGTTATAATTTTAACTAAGGGCGACTGCTATAGGTAAAATCCCCTATAGAGTATTGTGAAACACCGTGAAACATTTATTGACATTTTATTTTATTGCGGTAAAATCAATATTATAACCGTTATTATAGGTAGCGGACCGTATAAAATTTAAACAAGTAGAGGTAAGGATGCGGAAAATAGTTAACTACTCCACAATTGAGAAATTAGCGGACAGGATATATGTAGTCTACATCACTACGCTTAGAGACGCTTACTCACATTTAGTCAATAATTACGGGTCAAATTAAAGGAGGGCCTTATGGAGGATGACAATAATACAAAAAAAACACCATTTCCGCGGACTATTACCAAGGAAGAAGCCTTAAGCCGTAGGCGGCGTGTTTTGATTGAAAATTCCGATGTGCCCGCAAACAGTGTAAGTATAAAAAACGCGATCTGTAAAGCAATGGCGGAAATGCAAGAGCAACTTGATTTTTATGTCAGGACAAAAAAAGAATAATTTCCTCGTTTTTTATTCAGGATAAGGGCTGCGACTCTGGCGGCTATTGTTATTTTTTTCATGATGGGGAGGGGGTCAGAAATGCCCGATGTCAATGAGAGTTATATTGCCGAATGGTTTGATGATTTTAAAAATTATGCTAATTTTTTTTATAATGTAATTTGTTCGGCAGACGAAGAATTCAAAAATATTGTTAAATACGATGAGAGCGATTTCGTAAAAGTATTTGAAAAATACAAAGTCTACAGGAACAAGTTTCATGGTGTTATTAAGGGAGACCTTATTGACAGACATAAGATATTGGCGGCAATTATACTCGCGGCCACAGATGAGGAGGATCTTATATTTAAAGTTGATTATGAAGCGATAGAACGTTCATCAAAAAGCAATTTTCCGTATTGGGTTATATATCCCAATGAATATTATATATGCACAATTTTATTGCGTGTTTTGACAGATTTCGTTCTTACAACAACAAAAAGAAATAAACTTGATCTGAGTAAGGAGAATTATGATGTTCGATTTCCGGATAGAATAGTTTGGTGGGAAAAAGATTTAATTGAGCCTTATAAAGAACAATTTTGCCAAATGCTATCTTGGCTGATAACAACAGATGATATTGCCCTTAAATGTTCGCTTTTGGCATCTCATTTGGTATATTTCTACGAATTGGTATATGATTGTGCTATAAAAGGATTAAGTAAAATATATTATGACTAGCGGTGTAAGCTAATGATAAAAATAATTAATGCCTCGCCTATTAGTGAACAAAGTTTGAATGTTTTTAGTATGGCTTTTCGTTTGTATAACGAAATTTATTCACGTAAAATAAAATTATCGGATGATGAGCTTAGCCGGATTTTTAAACGGATACATGCCAAAGCTCTGGAAGTATATGATTATGAAATATGGGATTCTTTGGAAACCGATGGTAATAAATTTTGGTATTCCGATGAGCCTGATAAAGAATATTCTTTCCCGTTGAATTCTGTACTGGTGAATTATGGATACGCGATACTTGAAGACCGTTTTCCCGAGCTTGCCTATCCGAACGAGCCGGATAAGGCCGCTGTCGAAATATTTTTATTTTTTATTTACGCATATGTTAAAACAATGAAATTAAGTGGAAATGAAACAACACATTTACCGCCCGAACTGCTTTCTTATGCTATTGATCCTCTTGTAAATTATCTGGGTGTTCATGAAAAAGATCTGCATGACCTTAATAACTTAAGTATTGCCTTAATAATTGATATTCTTAGCCTAAATAACAAACTGAATCAAGCAGATAAATTGGAAGGATTATATAACAAGCCTGCTCTAAATAAAATATGGGAGAGAAAAAATGATGATATGATAGTTGGAGTAATAATGCTGGATGGTGATAAATTTAGTCTGGTAAATAATAATTGCGGTCATATTGTTGGTGATGAGGTACTGGAAATATACAGAGATAGTATCCTAAGTGCGATTGAATTGTCTCTTAAGCCCAAAATTAAAGCGTTCCCTGCAAGATGGGGCGGAGAAGAATTTTGCGTTTGTGTTTTTGATAGCAATGAAGAAGAAATGATTAACTTATCAAAAAAAATTAAGTCCGAATTGAAATCACATATAAAATGGGAAGAACTAAAAGGAAGAAAATATGAGGAACAGAAGGAACAGATTGATTTTCCGCGAACTTTTAGTCAGGGTATTGCAATAGGTAAGAAATATGATTTTAATTGTATAGACGATCTCGTGGGAATAGCAGATGAGCAAATGTATATGGCGAAAAATAAAGGCGGTAGGAATTGTATTTATTTTGATAGTAAAGTTTTGGACTGAGGTATATTGTAATAACAGATTCACATATCCTGTTTTTTTGTATATGAGAAGGAAAATGGCGAAATAGTAGCCAAGAGCGTTACCTGAAAATTAGCGCCTTTTCCCGCTAACTGGTGACAGTCAGCTTTTTTCCCCATTATCGAATTTTTGTAACTTATTATTAGAAAATTCATAAACAGCATATTGATCTGTTTCATTGAATTTACATAATGGAATGAATACAAAAAGATATTTGTCATCCACTTGATGATATAATCTACTTTCATAAATTGATAAAAATTCCTCGATCTCTTTATTTAGCTCCTCATTTGTTTCTGAATAATATGAAATTAAGACTTTAAGCCCTGCATTAATTGCCATCAGTTTACTACATTCATCACACCATGCTTGATACGGTTGATTCTCATGTTCTATTGCTACTTCAAATGACCATTTTGACCATTCAGGCGTACAAGCTGAATAATAGCCAACATCTAAACGCGGATATGCTTCAGTCTCAACGTGATAACCGTTATTTCGTCCTAATGTAACTAATAGGGGAATCATCAGGCAAGTTCTTTGTGTAAGGTCTTCAAATTTAGAGCGTTTTTCCTCTGCATCATTTTCCCACCAGCAATCAATTTCTTTCTTCAATAAGATCCAAAATTTTTTTGGTTCCATGCGTTCCATCATTTTTTTCTCCGCCCCTGCTAACTGTTCACTCCTACTGCCCAAACGGCGGACTCCCGTTTCCGCTCAAGCCCAGACCGGTATCGGTGTCGATTTGGTCTGTCTGACCTGCGGTGGTACTGCGCCGTCGCGTATTAGACGAAGTAAAATAAATAGCATGACTAGCATCATTTACAGATGCAGATGCTGTGTTTCTCAACGGCGCTCCGTTAGCGTCATTCCCAACTGCATCAGACCCGTAAATAATACCGCTGTTTTGCTCGATATTGCTTGAGGGTAGTTTTTTGAAAGTTCCACCACTTACAGAAATGCCGCCACCACTACTAGCAGTATTCCCGCTGATTATTCCGCCATGCATAGTGACGGTTCCGGTACTAACGCGAATGCCGCCGCCATTGTCGTTAGCAGTATTCCCGCTGATTGTTCCGCCATGCATAGTAAAGGTTCCCCCACCAACATAAATGCCGCCACCGCTACTACTAGTATTCCTACTGATTGTCCCGTCATACATGGTAACGGTTCCACCAAAAGAACTAAAAGCAATGCCGCCGCCGGCAACACTAGTATTCCCACTGATTGTCACGTCATACATGGTAATGGTTCCCCTTTCAACAAAAATGCCGCCGCCATAACTACTAGCAGTATTCCCGCTGATCGTTCCGCCATTTATGGTAACGGTTCCAAAAAAAACATTAATGCCGCCACCATAGATAGCAGTATTCCCACTGATTGTTCCACCATTTATGGTGACGGTTCCCCTAACATAAATGCCACCGCCATTGCTGCTAGTATTCCCGCTGATCTTCGCTCCGTCATTTATAATCAAGCTCCCTGAATTTTCAATATAAACAAGAGAAGCGTTATTTGAGTCACTGCCGGATAACGTTATATTTTCGTCAAGAGTAAGGGTTACACCGCTGTTAACGGTAAACATTCTCCCGTTTGAATTAAGGGATATTGTTTTTTCCCCGCCTTCTCCTATTAAGGTAATTTCAACAGTTTTATCGGAATAACCCAATACGATACCTGACGCGATTTCATCCACTCCAAGAACAATAAAGTAATTATCCCCTGATGCCGCATTGGCTGATATGTATGAGAGCGATGCTGAAAGGTTATGATTGCCTATCTTATTACTGTCACTAATAGAACCTTTATATAGCCCAACCCCAGTTGGTTTCCCGCTTGCCATTGGACTTGCTTCGCTGGTTCCGCTGGCGTTTCTTGCCTTCACCCAAAAATAGTAGTTTGATCCGTTAACAAGTCCGGTAAATGTTTTGCTTAACCCGGTAATTGTATCTGACGGTGAAGCCGGTATTGTGTTAGTTGTGCTGTAGTAAACTTCATAACTGCTTGCCCCCAGAACAGAATCCCAGCTAACGGTAATCTGTTGATTAGCTGCACTGACCGTTAAACTGCCCGGTGCCGCTATTGGTATTCCGTTTCTAACTGCGCTCGTTGATCCCACACCGTTTGAATTTTTCGGCTTCACCCACACATAGTACGTTGTACCGTTGGTCAGGCTGTAAATTGTTACCGTTGTCGTGGAAACAGTCTGCGAAGGATTTGCCGGAATTGAGTTGCCGGTGCTGTAGTACACTTCATATTGATCCGCACCCGTTACGGCAGACCAACTAAAAACAAGCTGCCCGCTCCCGCCGGTGCTTACCGTTACCGTTCCTATGCTCCCAATGGGTATACCGCTCACTGCCGCGCTTGCCGCCCCTGTACCGTTGGCGTTTTTCGGCTTTACCCACACATAGTACGTTGATCCGTTACCCAGCCCGCTCATCGTCACCGTTGTCGTTGTAACGGTTTGCGTCGGGCTTGCCGGAATTGAGTTGCTTGTATTGCGATATACTTCGTATTGATCCGCGCCAGCGACAGCAGACCAGCTAGCCGTAAGCTGGCCGCTCCCTCCAACGCTCACTGTAACCGTCCCCATATTGCCAATCGGCTTTCCGCTTGCCATAGGGCTTGCCGCGCTGGTTCCGTTTGCGTTTACCGCCTTTACCCAGAAATTGTACGTTGTTCCGTTTGTAAGGCCGGTAAATGTTTTGCTTGTCTCCGTAATCGTATCTGACGGCGAAGCGGGTATAGTTGTAGTTGTGCTGTAGTAAACCTCATAACTTGTCGCTCCCGGCAATGCCGTCCAGCTAATTGTTATCTGTTGATTAGCCGCGCTGACAGTCAAACTGTCCGGCGCTGTCATCGGTGTTCCGCTCACTACCGTACTTGTCCCGCCTGTTCCATAGGCGTTCTTTGGCTTTACCCACACATAGTACATTGTCCCGTTACTCAGTCCGCTAATCGTTGCCGTTGTCACCGTAACAGTCTGCGCCGGATTTGCCGGAATTGAGTTAGCTGTATTTTGGTACACTTCGTACTCATCCGCTCCGGCAACAGAATTCCAACTGAGCGAAAGCTGGCCGTTACCCGAAACAAGCGTAACCGTCCCCATATTGCCGATTGGCTTTGCGCTCGCGGCGCCGCTCATCGCTCCGTTTCCGGTTGCGTTCCTGCCGCGTATCCACACATTGTAAATTGTTCCGTTAGTAAGGCCGGTGATCGCCGCCGTTGTTACCGTAACCGTCTGCGACGCTGTTTGCGGCGGGTTTACTCCGGTTCCGTAGAACACTTCGTACTGATCCGCTCCGGCTATTGCGGCCCAGCTTACGGAAAGCTGTCCGTTACTCGATATAAGCGTTGGAACAGTTGCGCTGCCTATTGGTTTGCCGCTCGCAACAGGGCTAAAGCCGCTGGTGCCTACGTTGTTCTTCGCCCTTATCCAAACATAATAAGTTGTGCCGTTAGTAAGGCCGCTTAATGTTCTGGAAAGCGATGCGCTCTCATCATCTCCGTTTTTTGCCGCCGATGCGGAACTGTTTGTCGTTCCCGTCCATATCTCGTAAGCTGTCGCGCCTTCTACCGCCGTCCATGCAACGGTCATCTGCCCGTTGCCGATACTCACGGCAGGAGTCGCCGGAGTCTGCGGAGTAACCGAGAATGATGAAGGCGTTCCGCTTGCCATTGGGCCAAAGCCGCTTGTGCCTACGCTGTTCTTTGCCTTTATCCAAACATAATAAGTAGTGCCGTTTGTCAAACCGGTGATAGTTGCCGATGTTGAAGAAACGTCATTGCCGCGCTTTGACGCCGTAGTGGGGTTGCCTGCTGTTGTTCCCGCCCAAATTTCATAAGAGCTTGCGCCTTCTACTGCCTGCCAGCTTATGGAAAGCTGTCCGTTTCCTGCCGTTACAGTAGGCGCGATCTGGGGATCGGGAGGAGTTACTGCGGATGCCGAGGGAGTCCCGCTTGCCCGAGGGCTAAAACTGCTTGCGCCGATGTTGTTCTTCGCTTTTATCCAGATGTAATAGGTAGTTCCATTACCAAGATTGTGAAGAGTTATAGACGTGCCGGTAATATCAGCGCCGTATTTTTCCGCGTACGCTGAATTGTTTGTCGCTCCTGTCCACACTTCGTAGGACAACGCGCCCTCTATCGCCTGCCAGTTTACGGTTAACTCTCTTGAACCAACGGTAACCGTTGGCAAGGCGGGAGTTTCGGGCAGAACGGCAAAAGCCGACGGCCTCGCGTTTGCCGGAAGACTAAAGCCGCTTGTGCCGACAACATTCTTCGCCTTTATCCAAACATAGTAGGTTGTTTCATTGGTAAGCCCGGTAATGATCGTTTCCGTTACTCCGCCTGTAACATCGCCGCCAAATTTTACAGCCTGCGCCGAATTATTGCTTGTTCCATACCACACTTCGTAAGACGCCGCCAATTCTACCGCCTGCCATGAAACAGCCAGTTTTTTGTTATCCGCAACAAGAACCGGACGCGCCGGAGCGGTTGGAGCGGCGGTCGGTATTTTTGGAGAACCCGCTTCAACAGGGCTGTAGCCGCTTTTTCTACCGTTGTTTACCGCGCGTACCCAGATATAATAGGTAACACCGTTTTCCAGATTATTTATAACCGCGCTTGTTTTTTCGGTTGTAACCGCCGCGGAAGACGGCGTTGTCGTCGTTGTATTGACATATACTTCGTAGGAGGACGCGCCGCCGGTTTCTTCCCAATTAACCGTTAGCTGATTTATTCCCGGTATTATTATAGGTCTTCCAGGAGTTGCGGGACCTTCATTTTCCGGCCAAGGAATGCCTCGGCTGCGCGGGCTGAAATCGCTCGCGCCGTTTCCATTGACCGCCTTTACCCACACATAATACTCGGTTTTATTGATAAGTCCGGTAAGTACCGTCACTTCGCCGGGTACCGTCTTTTCCGGCAGAGCCGGCGGATTTTGCGACGTGCTTCTATACACCTCGTAACTATCCGCCCCCTCAACCTTCGTCCAATTAACGGTTAAAAGGCCGTTCCCGGCTTTTACAACAGGTGCGCCCGGCGCTTCGGGAACCGGTTTGTTAGGTGAAACTGAGGCGACATTTTCAAGTTTTATCTCAACTTCCGAAACCAGCGAGATATTGTCTTTGTCAAAAATAAAACTGTACACGCACCCCGCCTCGAAACTGACAAGGGAGCCGGAAAAATTTACATAATTAGCGCCGACAAACAGGCGGTAATTGGATGCCGCTCCGGCGTTAATCGTGTACTGCGCCCTTTCCCAGGAGTTTATCAACGTGTTGGACTGATCGTCCTGATCGTCAGGCCGGATTGCGCTGTCTCCCCTGAGAAGTTCAATCGAAAATGACGAATTATTCTGAATCAGAATATAACTGTAATTGGAAAGCAAATCATCAGGCGATGAAACTGTTTCATCAAGCTTTGGTATATTGATAGTGGTTTTCGTATTTGCGTCTATGCGTACCGCTGTCTGATCTTTCCCGACTTCTCGTGGAGTATAATTCAAAGTAAAGCCGTTGATGCCTTTAAGGTTTACGCGGTAGGAAAAATAAAAAGGCACTGATGTACCGGGCGGCCATTCAATATCCGGCGAACTTGCGCCCGCCGGAACTTCGGCGATTTTGTTTTCTCTGCGGTAATCATCATAAACCAGGGCGGTGCAAATCCCCTGAGTATTATTAAAAACAATAACCGTATTCTGATTCGGTTCCGGATTCGGAATCGGATTAGGGTTCGGGTTCGGAATCGGATTCGGCTCCGGATTATTGATGTCATCATGATGACCGTTAGCTGGATCGCTGCAGGAAATCAATAATCCGATCAATGCCGCTATTATCAAAAACCGCTTTTTCATAATGGACGCCCTTTTTAGAAAAACAGGCGGTTGTTACGCCGCCCGTTTTTTTTTACCATTCGCCGCCTAATTCGTCTGAGTCAATATCGGTTTCGGCGCTGATCCACGCACGCACCCTGCCGTCGTTGTTGTAATCGCCGGTAACGGTTATCGTGTACATTTTTCCGGCTTCAATGGTTTTTGCGCCGAGTTCGGTTGTGTCGGTCGCGCTTACCTGCAGCGGGAATTGCATCTGGGGCGGCCCAAATCTCCAGTTGGTTACTTCTATTGACGTTGCAAAGTTGTTCCCCACATTCGGCATATTTACCTGAAAAGTCCTCGGGGTGCCGGGCATTACCTGTTCAAGACCGGTCGCCGTAGCATAGATATAGTTTGTTCCTTCCATAAACCGTACTCCACCGCTGGTTGTCTGATTGACAATGTACACCCATGCGGCCCCGGTTGAGAATGACGTTTGCGACAAAAGGGTCTTCAGGTTCATTATGGTTGATGTCGCGCCTTCGCCAAACGACAGCGAATAGCTCCACGCGGTTCCGGAGCCGCTTCCCTTGGGGTACACCGTCTCCCACAGATCACGCGCCTGATTGTACCGTCTGAAAACGGGGAATATGATGTAATTTCCGTCCTGCATTTTGAAAGTTGTTTCAAGCATTCCGGAAGGGGCGTAACCCAAAGTCGGCCCGGCGGAACCGCCCACGCGCAGTTCCACGTCTATGGATCGCGAGTCGTTTACTACCCTCAGTTCGTTGGGGCCTCCGAGGCTGGCGTCAATTTCGTATACCTTTGAGTTGTCCCCGCCGTGGTTGTAAAAAACAGATATGCGGGTAAAAGGCGAGTACCTGAGGGCNTTCAGGTTGGTCTTGTTNGCGTTGAACTGCTCTTCGGTTATCAGAATCATGGTAATGGCCGCGGNGGCGTTAAACAANGCCGGGTCTTTCGGAAGCCCGTGGTTGTTCGCGTTGGGCAGAATACCGCCTATCATTGCGTTAAGGCTCAGTTCGTTCTTGAATGCTATCAATCTTTGATT
>JGI24698J34947_10001641_pt1 | contig 11911 bp, 13 predicted proteins | sample TergutMp193P3_FD_34947 | JGI IMG/M metagenome (IMG submission 34947)
CGTAACAAGGTAGCTGTATCGGAAGTTGCAGCTGGATCACCTCCTTTCTGGAGAACAATAATTTCAAATATAACCTCCACTCGTATACATCATAAACTTACCGAAGAAATAAAGAAGCAGACGATTTTTTCGTCTGCTTCTTTTTATAAGGAGAACCTTATGCGAAACGAAATTGTGAATATCGCCGAAGAAATTAAAAACATTTCTAACTTAAAAAACGAACTTGAATATTTGGAAAAATCGGATTTGCCGTTGATTTTGTACGGAGCCGCGGAAATGGCACACATCGTAAAACGTTTTTTGGACAAAAATAACATAAAAATCGATTCTGTTGTCGTAGATAATGAATATTGGCGACCAAATATGAAATTTTACGAATTTGACATACAGCCGTTGGAAAACGTTCTGGATAATAATATTAAAATGAATATTATATTGGCGTTTGCAGGCATAAACAACAATGAAAGAACAAAGCAATTAAATGAAATGCCAAATGTACAAAAATGCCTGTTTTTTGATGCGTCAATAGGATTGTTTTTTCTTGATTCCGACTTTTTTAATAAAAACTACTCGGTTATCGCGGATACGTATAATTTATTGGAAGACGATTTATCTCGCAAAATAATGCTTGAATTTTTGAAAGCAAAAATACTAATGGAACCGAAAGAACTTGTAAAATTGAATATTGCAAATGAGTACCAATATTTTCCCGATTTTCTGCCGCTTTTAGACAACGAAACATTCGTCGATTGCGGAGCGTATATCGGCGATACGATTGAAACGTTTTTGAACAAAACAAATTCAAAATTCAATAAAATATTTGCTTTTGAACCTGACCCTTCCAATTATGAGAAATGCAAAAAAATTGTCGCGGATTGCGGAAAAAACGGTATCGTTTTAATTGAAAAAGGAGTGTGGGAAGAAGAAAAAACTATTGTTTTCAGTATAGGCGCCCATAATTATGACTCGCGTATCAGCGAAAGCGGAAACGTAAAAATAGAAGTTGACAGCATCGATAACGTTTGCCGAAATGAAAAAGTTACGTTTATAAAAATGGACGTTGAAGGTTCGGAATTGCAAGCGCTGAATGGTGCGAAAAATCAAATAACGGCAAACAAACCGAAACTTGCAATTTGCGTTTATCATAAAAAAGAAGATTTAATTACTATCCCGCAATATATTTTATCGTTAAATCCCGACTACAAGTTATATTTGCGGCATTATGGACGTTTTTGTACGGAATTGGTTTTGTATGCGATTTGATAAACAAAAAAGATAATTTATTGTCGATTTTCTATTTTCTCTTCCCGCAGGTATTAACCCCAAATATAAGATAAAGCGGACAAAAACCCATCGCGGTAGTCGCGGTCATAACTATTCCCATAATTATGCAAAAAACTTTTGCGCGTCCTTCCACAAAAAATATCGCGACGACAAAAAGCGCCAATACTATAAAAGTCCGTATAATTCTGTCCGAAGAACCCTCGTTTTTCTCAATTTTCATTTTCGCACCTCCTAAAAAGATATAACGTTTCCCCGTCTTTTGTTAGCGGAATAATTGTGTTTTCATAAAAATTTCCGATAAGTTGGGAATCGATTTTTTTTCTCAACTTTGACGTATAAGCGTCTTGAATTTTATCGCATTTTTCTTTTACTCGCAATACTATTTTTTCTTCGATTTCTTTACGGGTTAGCAACGCTCTTACCGCATTTTCGTCTCGCTTTTTTATTGCGTCGACATATTTTTGCGACTCCGATAAAAACTTGCTTTCGGCGACGTAAAACGAACCGTAATGTATTCTTTTCGATATGGCTGTCAATGCGGCAATATCCGCTTCGGCGCTGCTTCCGTATTCGCTGTCGTCGCCGTCTTCGCAGGAAATTTTTACAAACGATATATAATGCTTTTTGATTTCACTCGTCATATTTATTCCGTTTAATATATTGGAACAAAAATGTTCTTTTTTCTGAACTATATTTTTATTTATCGACAAATCCGTATCTCTAAAAAACGGTTTTTCTTCCGCGACGCTAAATTTTCCGAGTTGCGCAAAAATCTGTTCGCTCAATTTGTGCATATAATCAAGCGGAGACATGTCTTTTATGAAAACCTTATCAGTCGAATAAACCGCCGAATTTCGCTTATACTGCATACGGTCGAGTATTCGGGAAATAATCGTTTCTTCCATCGATTCCAAACGGTCGGCAATCATAGTAAGATTAAATTCATCCATAAAAATCCTTTTCAAAACGGAATCCTAAATCCGATTTCTCCCGCAATTTTACTTTCGGCGATAGCGCCCGCATAGCGGGAATCGAAGCCGTTTCTGTGCGGAACGATTATGAAATAATAATTTTCTCGCACTTGCCAGCCGGAAATTACGTTGCCGTCGGAATTTCTAATTTCCGCCGTAAGCGTCGCGTTTTGCGAAACGTTTGCCTTATACCACGACAAAAACGCATTCCAAAAATAAACGCTTGCCTTCATTTCGTCGCCAATATCTACAAACATTCCTTTGTAAAGCGTAAAATCGTCTATAAAAAAATCGCTTTTTTCTTCTCCGTTTACGAAAAACGTAACTTCAAGCGTTATGTTTTCTACCTGTTTCATAATTCCGTACAAAAAACAAGCGGCGGCAATATCGTCTTTCGTATATACGAATCTGTCGCCTATTTTTGGAATTTCAAAAGATAATATATTGTCTCGCGGCGAAAACTTTGCGGGAATCGCCGCTTCGGTTTCAAACGAATATTCGCTAATAATTTCCCCATTTAAATAAAACGAACCGTTTTTAATGAAAACCGTATCGCCCGATTTTGCCGACAATATTCCCGCCAACATATTTCCGTCGTATTCGTATGCGACTTTGCTCGATATTTTTGGGGAAAATATATTGCAAAACGGCTTTTTATACGCAAGTTTTTTCAAGATATATCTGGATTTTTCCATAAACAAATCGTCTCTGTTTTCTATTGTGGATATTGCTATCTTGTGAAATACGAACATAAAAACAGTCAAAAACGCGGCAAACATAAGACATCTATAAACGTCTACAACCAAGTCCCGTTCGTCGATTATTTTGCGAAAAAAACGCGAAAGGCGATTCATATTGAACACCTGTTAAATGCACCTTTGATTTCTGCTCGAACGGGTTTTTGCATTGTGCGCCAAAGAGCCCCACGTTCTTATCGATTTTATTTCGCAAACCGAAATGCAACGTCCGCAGCCGACGCACAAATTTTTATTTACGTTGTGCCGTTCGCCTTTGTCGCCTTCTATTGCGCCGTTTATTGGACAAACTTCTACGCATTTTCCGCAGCCGACGCATTTTGTATCTATATTTACTATCGGACGTCCTCGCGCCAAATCCGTGAAGCACTTCGACGGGCATTTTGTCATTGCGACTATAAAATTTTCATCGGTTTCGTAATTGAGTTTCGGCAAAAAATTGTCCATTTCTATGGAATTTTCGACTATAACCGTTTTTGTGCAAAGCGTGCAACCCGTGCATCCGACCGTGCAGTATCCTCTTACTTTTGCGCCTCTGTCGTGATTGCTGCACGCGACGAATATTTTCTGCGATTCTGGCGAAATTTCTATAAGTTTTCGCGGACACGACGAAACGCAAACGCCGCAACCGACGCATTTATCGTCATTCACAACCGCTACTCCGTTTTTGTTTATGGATATTGCGCCAAACGGACAAGCGGTAACGCAATTTCCAAAACCAAGACAGCCCGCTTCGCATTCTTTTGAACCGTTATTTACCAAAACTGCGGCAAAACAATCGCAAATTCCGTCGTAAATCGCTCTTTCTTTTGCCTCTGCTACTCCGCCTTTGCAGTGGATTTTTGCGGTTATTGTTATTTCGTCGTCGACCGCGCCGCTGCCGACAATATTTGCAATGCCATCCGCAACGTCGGCGCCGCCCGGAATGCAACCGTTTGCTTTCGCTTTTGCGCTGACTATCGCTTCGGCAAAAGCCGCGCATCCCGCAAATCCGCACGCGCCGCAGTTTGCCCCCGGAAGAAGAGACATAACTTCTTTTACTCGCGCGTTTTCGGGAATATAAAATTTTCTATCGGCAAAAACCATAATTATCGCAAGTCCAAATCCGAGTATCGCAAAAATTAAAATCGACGTAACCATTTATCCTCCTATCGACATTCCCGAAAAGCCAAAAAACGCAATCGCTATAAGTCCCGCGGAAATAAACGCTATTGGCAATCCTTCAAACGCTTTCGGAACGTTTGCGAGTTCGAGCCGTTCCCTTATTCCAGCCATAAGAACGAGCGCAAGCAAAAAACCCGCTCCCGACATAAACGAATGCACAGTCGCTTCCGCAAAAGTAAACGGAAGTCCCGTGTATTTGTTGCCTTCTATGTTTATGAGAGTTACGCCCAAGATAGCGCAGTTCGTAGTTATAAGCGGCAAAAACACGCCAAGCGAATCGTAAAGCGTCGGCGAATATTTTTTTATCGCCATTTCTATCACCTGAACAAACGTCGCGATTATCAATATGAAAGAAATCGTTTGAAGATGCTCGATTTCGTATTCCATAAGAACGTATTTGTTAAAAGTCCAAGTAAATATCGTCGAAATTACCATAATGAAAGTTACGGCAAGTCCCATTCCGACGGCTGTCGATAATTTTTTCGACACGCCGAAAAACGGACACAAACCCAAAAATCTCGATAAAACGAAATTTTGTATGAATATTGCGCCTATTGAAATTTGCACAAAAACGGCAAACGAATTTTCCGTCATTTTTTACCTCTCAACTTAAAACTGTTTATAATTGCCAAAACTAGCGCAATCGTGAAAAATCCGCCGGGCGCCAAAACAAATATCGTCATAGGAGAATAGCCGGGAATTACCGAAAGTCCAAGCAATCTGTTCGCTCCCAAAAATTCGCGAAGCGCACTCAAAACAACAAGCGCGACCGTATATCCTATTCCCATAACGAGTCCGTCGGTTATGGACGGCAAAACCGAATTTTTTGCGGCAAACGCTTCGGCTCTCGCAAAAATTATGCAATTTACGACAATAAGCGGAATAAATATTCCCAAATACGTATCTATCTCGGGAAAATACGCTTTTATAAGCAACTGAACGACAGAAACAAACGTCGCGATAATCACTATAAAACAGGGAATCCGTACTCTGTCGGGAATTAAATCCTTAAATATGGAAATCATAGCGTTTGAACAAATTAAAACCAAAGTCGTCGCGATTCCCATTCCTATTCCGTTTTCTACCGAAGTGCTTACGCCAAGCGTCGGGCAAAGCCCAAGCGCCAAAACAAATATGGGATTTTCCGTAAAAACGCCTCTTTTGAGTTCTTGCATAAATTTATAAATCATTCGCTTTTTCCTCCGTTAATTCGTTTTCGCCGTTTTCAGAGTTTTCGTCGGTAGTTTGCATTTTTTTTCTGTACGCTTTTTTTTGAAGTTCAAGCAAATAAAGAAGTTTTTTCGCTTTTTCGTTAAGTTCTTTTGTTATTGCCGCCGTCGTTATTGTGGAGCCGGTAATAACGGTTATATGATTATTTTTCAGCAACTTATCTTTCGCTTCTTCCGATAACGTATGCCATTCGCCGTCGTTGTTCAGTAAAATTTCGCTTTTTGCCGAAATTTCGTTAAATTGTTCGCAAAACCACGGATTTGTTTTTTCTTGTTTCTGCCAAAGTCCAAACGGAAACCGAGCGTCCGAAATAATTTCTACGACTCTCGTTCCAAGTCCCGGCGTTTCGTTTTGGCTAATTATCGAAAGTCCTTTTATTTTGCCGTTCAAATCCAAGCCGCAAAAAAATCTTATCGTACTCGAATATCCCCGCGCTTCGCCTATGAAAGCGTATCCTATAATTTCTCTTTTTTCGTTCAATTCGCCCCAATACGTTCCAAAACCGTCGAGCGTATCTTCAAAAGCAGTCGAGCCGTGCGACAAAACGTTTTTCAGCGACGATTCTTTTGCCGCAAGCGTTCTTTCTTCAATTTTGTCTTTTGTTTTTTCGTAAGTGAAATTTATCGCAATCGTCGCGACGACGACAAAACAAAGCAAAGCGAATATCATTTGTATGGAATTTTTATTCATTTTGCACCGCCTGTCCCGTAAACTTTCGGCTTAACGTATCTGTCTATAAGCGGAGTTAGTAAATTCATAAGCAAAATCGAATATGAACAACCTTCGGGATAGCCGCCGAATTTTCTTATAAGGAAAGTTATTATAGCGCAGCCCGCCGCAAAAATCGCCTGACCTTTTAAGGTTATCGGCGTGGTCGTCATATCGGTTATCATAAAAAACGCGCCTAAAAATATTCCGCCCGAAAGAATTTGAAACATCGGAACCGTAAATGCCGAACCGCTGAAATGCGAATAATCGCCGCCGAAAATCCAATAAAGCAAAAACACGCCGAATATGTAAATAAAAGGCACAAGCGGATTTATAACTCTTTTGTATATCAAATATATTCCGCCGACAAGAAGCGCCAATGCGGACGTTTCGCCGATGGTTCCGCCGACGTTTCCTAAAAATAGCGGCGCAAACGCTTCCTGCAAATCCAAAAGGTCAAAATCCTGTAATTCCTGTAATTTTTTTATCGCGACAAGCGGCGTCGCCTGCGAAATTCCGTCTATCGCGTTTGCTCCCAAAACCGCGTCGAGATTCATTCCCGACAAGTTTTCGGGAAGTTTTCCGCCGTATCCTTTTTGCGCAAAAATCGCTCCCGTCATAGCCGCGGGATAAGACGCCATTAAAAACGTCCGTCCCGCAAGCGCGGGATTTATGAAATTAAAACCCAAACCGCCAAACGCCATTTTGGCTACCGCTATCGCGAAAACGGAGCCAAGCGCCGCCAAAATCGGGTCTATCGCGACGGGAAGATTAAACGCCAAAAGTATTCCCGTAACTATCGCGCTTAAATCGCCGATGGTGGTTCTTTTTCTCATTAAAAGTACGGATATTATATGCTCCGTTATCAAAGCGGCGACAACCGCGACAAGCGTAATAACCAATGCGCGCGCGCCAAAAATTATCGTAGAAACGACAAGCGCGGGAAGAAGCGCGATAATCACGTCGAGCATAATTCTGCTTATTGTCCGTTTGTCTCGAATATGCGGCGAAGACGATATATGAAATAAATTTTCGTTAGACATTTTTTATTTTTTCCGTTCGGTTAATTGTTTTTCGCGTTCTTTGCAAACTATATAATTTTTCGCAAAACGAATTCTGTGCAAAATGTTTATTTTTGCGGGACAAACGTAAGAACAGCATCCGCATTCCATACAATCCATAACGTTGCGTTCCCGCGCTTCGTCAAACATTTTTTTCTCGGCGTATTTCGACAAAATCGACGGAACTAAACGAACGGGACATTTGCGAACGCAAAAACCGCAACTTATGCAGTTGTTTTCGCTTACCGCAGGAGTAGAATTGCTTAAAACCAAAAGTCCAGACGTTTGTTTCATAACGGGAACGTCGATACTCGCAAGCGAAATTCCCATCATAGGTCCGCCCATAATCACTTTTTTTACTTTTGAAAAATCGGTTTGGCAATGCTCCAAAATTTCACGCACGCTTGTTCCTATCGGCACGGAATAATTTCCCGGATTTTTCACCGCTTCTCCCGTTACGGTAATTACTCTTTGCGTCAGCGGAATTCCTTTTATAACCGCGTTGTAAGCGGCAATAGCCGACGCGGTGTTTTGCACTACGCAACCTGCGTCCATAGTCAATTTTCCGCTTGGAATTTCGCGACCGAGTACCGTAAATACCAACTGTTTTTCGCCGCCTTGCGGATATTTCGTTTCGGGAGTTACCACTTTTATTTTGCTAAATTCTTTGTTTTGGTCGATATATTTTTTCATATTTTCTATGGCGTCTGGTTTGTTTTTTTCTATCGCGACATAAACGTCTTTTACGTCTAAAATTCTTTGAAAAATTTTTGTTCCCCAAAGAATCGATTCGGGACGTTCCAGCATCAATCTGTGGTCGGTCGTAAGATACGGTTCGCATTCGACGGCGTTTATTATTAGCGAATCTATCGCTTTATCGGCGGGCGGCGAAAGTTTTACGTGCGACGGAAATCCCGCGCCGCCCATTCCTACAATTCCGCAGTCGCTTATTCTTTTTACGAGAACCGCCGCCGCTTGTTCTTTCCAATTTTTCATCGGGTCAAAACGAAATTCTTCGTTGAGATTATTGCTTGTAATTTCTACTCCCGTAACCGATTTTCCGGAGGCGTGCGCAAAAATTCCGACCGCGCTTACAACTCCCGAAACGGGCGAAAACGCAGGCGACGAAACGAATCCGTTCGCTTCCGCGACGCATTGTCCTTTTGAAACTCTGTCGCCGTTTTTAACGATAACCTTCGCCGCGTGTCCTATGTGCATTAAGGTAGGAACTACGACCTTTTTCGGCAAAGGATATTTTACGACGGGCAAATCTTTAGTCGCTTCTTTATTGTACGGCGGATGTATTCCGCCCGGAAAAGTATATTTGCGAAACAATTTTTTTTACTCCCGATTTTCATAATATTTTTGCCTAAAAATACTATATTCGCCGAGTGCAAATAGTATTTTTTGTGAAAATTTTATGAAAAAACATTAAAAAGGTAAAAAAGGGGGAAAATGGGATTAAGTAAAACGCTTCAATCTGCGGAAATTTTGCAAAAAATATCAGGAAAATCGTTTGACGAAACAAAAGAAATTTTGCTTTTAAAAGGAAACGAATACTACGCGCAAAACGGCGAAGAAAGCGAAGTTATTAGAAAAAATTTAGCGAATTTTAACCTGCCAAACGACGAAAAAACGATAAAAGAAGTGCAATTAAACATAATTTATCATTACGCCGAAAAAGTTTTTCCGCTTACGGGAACTCCCGCGCAACTTGCCGAGTTTATTAAAGAACGAGTAGATTTTTCGACGGCGAAAACGCAAATTGACGCCGCTATAAAAAACGGCTCTATTTTGATTGCTACGCCGCATTTCGGCGGAGTAGAATGCGTAACGCCGACAATATCGTATATGAAATTTCCCATAAATCCCGTGCTTAAATTTACTACGCAAAATTTATCGGTTCAAATTCGCGATTTTGCCGAAGCGATGGAAAAAAGCGGATTTTTCGCCAAAATAAATTTTATAGAATTAGGAAAACCAAATTCGCAGGGCGCGTTATCTATGGCGCAGGTTTTAGGCAAAAAAGAAATTCTTTTTTCAGTTTTCGACGAAGAAACGCCGTATTCCAAACCCGTAAATTTATTCGGAAAAAAAGTTTTGGGCGGCGCGGGATTAGACAAATTGCTTAAATTCGCAAGCGAAAACGTTACGGTTTTTACGGTTTTTATGATAAGAAAAAACGAAAAATACGAAATGAAACTTTTGCCGATAAACGCAAAATCGGATAATCCCATACAAGAAATGTATAATAATTTGGAAAACGTTTTGCAAAAAAATTTTACGCAATGGTATTTTTTGCACGAAGAAATTCCGTTCGCGTAATTTTTCGCATAAATTTTAAGTGTTTGTAAATTCGTTCAAAATCGCGATGGCGCTTTGGCTCGTCGGCATATTTCCGTTGTCTATTTCGTTAAAAATTTCGGTCATAGAATCGCTTTTGAAAACAAGCCAATTTCCGTTGCTAATTTCGCCGCGCAACTGCTCTACCGTCCAGCCGCAATAACCGAGAAAAAGACGATTTTCGTATTCGTCGCTGCTCAACATTTCTTCTATGGTGTTCCATCGCCCGCCCATACGAAGTCCCGGAATTATTTCTTTTCCGCCCGAATGTCCAAGCGCGACGAGATGCAAAGACGTTTCATCGACGGGACCGCCTACAAACATTCGCCGCCGCAATCTTTTGTAATAATCGTCCAAATTGTCAAACAATTCGCCCGCAGGCATCGTCGTAGGACGATTCAAAATAAATCCCGCGACGGTATTGTTATCCATCGCCGCAATCAAAATTACCGCATTGTTAAAATATCTGTCGTTCATTTCGGGCGAAGCGACAAATATATCGCCTGTGTCTATTTGCATAATGTCCTCCTTACAAAATAACCATATTGTTTCTGTGAACAACAAAATCGCAGCGATAAAAATCCCATAACGCTTCTATCTCCGCCGATTTACGTCCTTTAATTTTTGCAATTTCGTCGCTTGAGTAATCCGTAATTCCCTTTGCAAAAACCGTGCCATTGTTTTCTATCGAAACCGCGTCGCCTTCGTCAAAATTTCCCGTCGCCGTCAAAATTCCTGCGGGAAGCAAACTTTTTCCCGAAATAAGCGCGTTTTTCGCCCCGTCGTCGACGCTTATATTTCCGTAAATTTCGTCGGTAAAGGCGATAAATCTATCGTGAGAATTCATTTTTTTTCGCTGCGGATAAAAAAGCGTTCCCAAATCCGAATTGTTTATCACCGAAAGCAAATCGTTGTTGTAACCGTCGCCGACGATAGCCGTAATTCCCGCTTTGCAAACCATTTCCGCGGCGCGAAGTTTCGTCGCCATTCCGCCCGTTCCCACGTCCGTTCCCTTGTCGGACGCGCCTTTGTGCAAAAGAACGTCGAACTTTTTAACCGTCGGAATATGTTTCGCCTTCGGATTCGTTTTCGGGTTGTCGCTGTAAAGTCCGTTTATATCGCTAAGCGCGACAAACAAATCGGCGTTTGCAAGAAGCGCGATTTGCCCCGCCAAAGTATCGTTGTCGCCTATTTTCATTTCGTAAACGCTTACCGAATCGTTTTCGTTTATTATCGGCACAATTCCGTTTTCAAGCATTGCAAAAAGCGTGTTTCGCAAGTTCAAATATCGTTTTTTATCGCGAAAATCGTCCCAAGACAGCAAAATTTGCCCGACTGGTCGCAAATATTTGTCAAATTGCGCACGATACAAGTTCATAAGTTCAATTTGTCCGACTCCCGCGCACGCCTGTTTTAGCGATATGGCTTTCGGTTTTTCTTTAAGTCCTAAAATTGCCCATCCGTTTGCCACCGCGCCGGACGTTACCAAAATAACGTTTGTTCCGTCGGAAATTAAGTCCGCGACAATTTTTACAAGCGACGAAATTCGCGCCAAATGTCCTCCGCCGTCTTGCGGAGCGAGAATTTTACTTCCGACTTTCACGACCGCCAAACGCGTACTTTTAAGTTCTTTCCGTTTTATCAACGACATTTTTTTATTTTTCCATTCTTAAAACACTCTGTAAAAAATACGCTTCCTATCTGAATATTGCGACTATTGAAACAAGCGTTTTATTAAGCGTTCTTTTTATCGCGTCCGATTTGCTTTCTTTAACTTCGACGGGATTTTCAGGTTTTATTTTATCGATTATTTCGTAAGCGGCGTCAAACCCGCCCGAAATTACTTTTACGCCTTTTATTCCATCATAATATCCTGCCAAATGCAAAACATCGTATGCAATATGCATAAACGACGCCATTTTTTTATCTATTTTAGCAATATTTGACATATAATATTCTATTGATTTGCGTTGTTTTTGATTTGGTTTCGGTATTTCTTTCAAAACAAACCAAGCGTCAAGCGCGAGTAAAACTCCGCTGTATGCTGTTGCGCAAGCCACCCGTATATATTTTTCGTCGGTATAAAGCGTACCGTCTTTCTCCGCTTTAAGCAAAAATTCTTTCGCGTTATCCATATATCGAATCGCTTCAAAATATTCTTTGCTTAAAAAAACGTTTTGCTCTTCTTTTGTCATAATTTTGCGCTCCGTATTTATTGGGTTTTCGGGTCTGTTTTCAGATAATAATATAATATATTTTTCGGGAGAAATGCTGAATTTTTGTATAATTTTGTAAAAAAATCACAAAAATTACAAAAAACACTTGACATTTAAAAAAATATGTTGCATAATATATTATGAAAGCGGGTAATAATATCCGACCAAACAAAAAAGGA
>JGI24698J34947_10001642_pt1 | contig 11904 bp, 10 predicted proteins | sample TergutMp193P3_FD_34947 | JGI IMG/M metagenome (IMG submission 34947)
TCAATCCACGCACCCGCACGGGGTGCGACGGCCTCAAGGCGAGCAAGGGCCGCAGGGTTTACAGGGTTTCAATCCACGCACCCGCACGGGGTGCGACATTTATCGCCTAGACCTGGTACAATCCCATTTAGGTTTCAATCCACGCACCCGCACGGGGTGCGACGCGCCGGTGGGATGCTCGTCGCCGGAGCCCAGGTAATGTTTCAATCCACGCACCCGCACGGGGTGCGACCAGGAGGGCAAGCCACAGTGTCCACCATCACCAATGTTTCAATCCACGCACCCGCACGGGGTGCGACTCCGCCGCTTCCAGGCAGAAGATGATCGCGGAAATGTTTCAATCCACGCACCCGCACGGGGTGCGACTCGCAATCGGCGATTCCTACGGGTACAGCATCGAGGTTTCAATCCACGCACCCGCACGGGGTGCGACAAATTATGCCCAGTCCGTCCGGGTGTGCTCCTTTAGTTTCAATCCACGCACCCGCACGGGGTGCGACCCAAAGGAGACGGAAGATGTTGTTGCAGGAAATTGTTTCAATCCACGCACCCGCACGGGGTGCGACTAGTGTGTGATATTCTCTCAGGAGGGAAAGACAATGTTTCAATCCACGCACCCGCACGGGGTGCGACTCGATGTTAAAGGCTATTTTCAAATCCTTTATCAAGTTTCAATCCACGCACCCGCACGGGGTGCGACCTAACGCCTACCGGGAAGGCTCAGGGTACTACCCGTTTCAATCCACGCACCCGCACGGGGTGCGACGCGAGCGACATTTTGCCGGCTTCTGTTTGGTGCCTGTTTCAATCCACGCACCCGCACGGGGTGCGACGTTTTGGACTGGCGGCGCTGGGATGCCATGCCCTGGTTTCAATCCACGCACCCGCACGGGGTGCGACGTTTAGCACGTATGTAGGATTCCGGCTTAGCTTCGGTTTCAATCCACGCACCCGCACGGGGTGCGACCTATATTTACATTAAAGACGCCGGGGGCAATTCAAGTTTCAATCCACGCACCCGCACGGGGTGCGACACCGTTATGTAAAATATTTTGAAGTCATCGGCGGGGTTTCAATCCACGCACCCGCACGGGGTGCGACCCGATACGTCGCAGGGGCCGCCCCGCCCTTCAGGTGTTTCAATCCACGCACCCGCACGGGGTGCGACGCGGGGAAAGGAAGCCTGCTTTATTTTGCGAATGATGTTTCAATCCACGCACCCGCACGGGGTGCGACGGGGCTGTTCCTTATGGCGCACGGGGTGGCTTGCCGGTTTCAATCCACGCACCCGCACGGGGTGCGACTGCATGACTGTGTGAAGAATGACGTTTTGTTTTGTGTTTCAATCCACGCACCCGCACGGGGTGCGACTGCCTTACCGTCCAGTTTGCCTACCCCTCGGACGAGTTTCAATCCACGCACCCGCACGGGGTGCGACGCCAGAAACAAATGCGCACAATAACGGACAAAATGTTTCAATCCACGCACCCGCACGGGGTGCGACCTTATCAAAATTAAAGGTAATGTTTTTCTCTGATGTTTCAATCCACGCACCCGCACGGGGTGCGACGGGTATAGGCATTTCAATAATTACATTTTACTCAGGTTTCAATCCACGCACCCGCACGGGGTGCGACCTCCCTCCCTTACTACCTTTAATTCAGGGAATTTAGTTTCAATCCACGCACCCGCACGGGGTGCGACGTCGAGGGGCGGAAAATGCTCTATAATTTCCAGGGTTTCAATCCACGCACCCGCACGGGGTGCGACCGCCGCATGGCTCCAACTGCCCCCCGCCAAGAGAGTTTCAATCCACGCACCCGCACGGGGTGCGACCCATAGGGGTGAAAGTAACACAGCCCGATTTTAAGGTTTCAATCCACGCACCCGCACGGGGTGCGACGCGCCCCCTGGTATGCGCTCTTTGTATTGGCGCCGGTTTCAATCCACGCACCCGCACGGGGTGCGACATCGTCCGCGGGCAATTTTAACAAAGCCCTGTACGGTTTCAATCCACGCACCCGCACGGGGTGCGACCACGCAGGTTAATAACATCACTACCATTGATGAGTTTCAATCCACGCACCCGCACGGGGTGCGACTTGGTGAAATATTCACCGAAGCAAACCTGACCAATGTTTCAATCCACGCACCCGCACGGGGTGCGACCAATTCCGAATTCGATCTTATGTTCCGTATCCTCGTTTCAATCCACGCACCCGCACGGGGTGCGACGGCTGGCTCGGCCTCGCCTATCGCAAATTTCTTGTTTCAATCCACGCACCCGCACGGGGTGCGACGAAAAAAAATACATGATGATGACCCCCAAGATAATGTTTCAATCCACGCACCCGCACGGGGTGCGACTCGGGAACAACCATAACCACGACAGCAGTATCAGGTTTCAATCCACGCACCCGCACGGGGTGCGACCTCCGGCCCGTTCTGTCCAAAGCTTCCAAACAACAGTTTCAATCCACGCACCCGCACGGGGTGCGACTTTGACAACGATATCCGGGCCTTCGGGACAAAGGTTTCAATCCACGCACCCGCACGGGGTGCGACCCATGCTTCCCAAAACGTTCTGTACGGTATCGGGTTTCAATCCACGCACCCGCACGGGGTGCGACGCATAGTACGGTTGACAACATTTTCCACATAGCAGTTTCAATCCACGCACCCGCACGGGGTGCGACCAGCTTAACGCCTACGTCATCCCAGGGCGGGAGGGTTTCAATCCACGCACCCGCACGGGGTGCGACATTCTGCCAGAAAATCGTCGCTGATATCGTTTGAGTTTCAATCCACGCACCCGCACGGGGTGCGACCTTCGACGAGTGCGTCGATTACGACTACTGACAGGTTTCAATCCACGCACCCGCACGGGGTGCGACACAAAATGAGGGCACACCTAATCAGGCTCTATAGGGTTTCAATCCACGCACCCGCACGGGGTGCGACACAACGCCTCCCTTGTGCGGGCCGCGAAGGACGAGTTTCAATCCACGCACCCGCACGGGGTGCGACCAAATCCGAAACAGCGGACTATTCTGTCTATACAGTTTCAATCCACGCACCCGCACGGGGTGCGACGACAGCGAGATGTTCCGGCGCACGACAAAGAACAGGTTTCAATCCACGCACCCGCACGGGGTGCGACCGTTGTTTCTCTCCGGTCAATTCCGTAACCGCGTGTTTCAATCCACGCACCCGCACGGGGTGCGACTGTGTTTGCGCACGGCGGCGCAAAACGGTTGGAAGTTTCAATCCACGCACCCGCACGGGGTGCGACCCGGCCATGTGATTGTGACCTGCCGTTCCAAAACCGTTTCAATCCACGCACCCGCACGGGGTGCGACGTCAAAACAGGTAGGCTATAATAACGTATAGGAGGTTTCAATCCACGCACCCGCACGGGGTGCGACCCGGACACTGGACTTGCGGAATGACATGGTGGTAACGTTTCAATCCACGCACCCGCACGGGGTGCGACCAGATTTTTTTGAAACTTCTTTTAAAGTCAGTTTTGTTTCAATCCACGCACCCGCACGGGGTGCGACCTCTACCTGGCGGCAAAATACTCCGGGGAGGACGAGTTTCAATCCACGCACCCGCACGGGGTGCGACCTGAATCCGAAGATTGCCAGGGCTGGAGACTCCCCACGTTTCAATCCACGCACCCGCACGGGGTGCGACCAAAACTCATACGCGCCGTCAGGCCCGGCAACAGAGTTTCAATCCACGCACCCGCACGGGGTGCGACCTGTACTACAGGCGGCGATAAAAAAACTTTGGAAGGTTTCAATCCACGCACCCGCACGGGGTGCGACCTTTTTGGATACAAGCCAAGTGCGCTACAAGGCTGTTTCAATCCACGCACCCGCACGGGGTGCGACGTCCGCGATGCCGAACTCTACTACACGGCAACCGCGTTTCAATCCACGCACCCGCACGGGGTGCGACGCCTCATAGCGGCGGCGGCCGGCGATTACCCTGTAGTTTCAATCCACGCACCCGCACGGGGTGCGACCATCTCGGGCGCTGCGCTGATTGCCAGCCTTCCCGTTTCAATCCACGCACCCGCACGGGGTGCGACGCTTACAAAATCCTCATTCTTCGACAACAATGAAGTTTCAATCCACGCACCCGCACGGGGTGCGACTTAATATCCCTTAATGCCTTTTCGACGCCCTCAATGTTTCAATCCACGCACCCGCACGGGGTGCGACCCAGCTAGTCGCGCCTATAAAATCATACCCGACCGGGTTTCAATCCACGCACCCGCACGGGGTGCGACGTTGTTTGCGAACACATCGAGGGTTTTTATCCAGTTTCAATCCACGCACCCGCACGGGGTGCGACCTATATGGAGATAGAATTTCAACCTAGCGGAGACTGTTTCAATCCACGCACCCGCACGGGGTGCGACGAGACCAGCCCCAGGACGGGGATTAACGCCAGCAAGTTTCAATCCACGCACCCGCACGGGGTGCGACCTCTTCCGCAGCGGTTGTGCTAATCGGCTGCTCCTGTTTCAATCCACGCACCCGCACGGGGTGCGACACAAAAGAGCATAGAAAGCTAGCTGGCGTAAGAAGTTTCAATCCACGCACCCGCACGGGGTGCGACACATACCGGAGCTTTGAGGGGCCGTCCTCATCGGAGTTTCAATCCACGCACCCGCACGGGGTGCGACGTCTTGGGCCCGACAAAAGGGAAGAAAAGCAGGGTTTCAATCCACGCACCCGCACGGGGTGCGACAGGCCATAAAAGAAAGATGGGAGCAAAGAGACCGGGTTTCAATCCACGCACCCGCACGGGGTGCGACTTCCGCCCTTTGTTGAACGGAACGTTGCCCTGGGGGTTTCAATCCACGCACCCGCACGGGGTGCGACCCGGGCAGCCCCTGGCCGCCTCCGCCTCCATTTCCAGTTTCAATCCACGCACCCGCACGGGGTGCGACGCTTGTATTCGCCGTCAACGATGTAATAGCGGATGTTTCAATCCACGCACCCGCACGGGGTGCGACTCGGATCGTTGTTTGGCCGCGTACATACCGGGCTGGTTTCAATCCACGCACCCGCACGGGGTGCGACATTTTCCTTGTAGAAGTTGCAAAAATCACAGCAGGTTTCAATCCACGCACCCGCACGGGGTGCGACCTGGAATTTTGATTATTGGCTCAAGCGGAATGGGTTTCAATCCACGCACCCGCACGGGGTGCGACTAGGGGACGAGCGCATAACCGCTGACGGTTATGTGGTTTCAATCCACGCACCCGCACGGGGTGCGACCTAAATAAAACCTTCAACACGGCAAAATATACCACGTTTCAATCCACGCACCCGCACGGGGTGCGACCACCCTTGCCGGGAATCAGGGCTTTGGCAGAACAGGTTTCAATCCACGCACCCGCACGGGGTGCGACCCAGCCGAAGGACGACGCCGGAATGTTCCCATGACGTTTCAATCCACGCACCCGCACGGGGTGCGACCCCTCTGCGAAGCGCCCACACACTCAAGAATTGTGTTTCAATCCACGCACCCGCACGGGGTGCGACTAAAGAAGCCATTGGCAGTATTAAGGAACGGCATGTTTCAATCCACGCACCCGCACGGGGTGCGACTGGGGAGTCTCCAGCCCTGGCAATCTTCGGATTCAGTTTCAATCCACGCACCCGCACGGGGTGCGACGCGGTTAACAATGCGTCGCTGTCCTTCAGCTATGCTGTTTCAATCCACGCACCCGCACGGGGTGCGACTATAGCCTTTTTTTCCTGTTACACAACCGCCGTCGGTTTCAATCCACGCACCCGCACGGGGTGCGACATGAGGACGGCAACGTAATACCGACACTCTCTGAGGTTTCAATCCACGCACCCGCACGGGGTGCGACAGGAACATTCAGGAGCTTCTCGGCCATTCGGATCTGTTTCAATCCACGCACCCGCACGGGGTGCGACTTACATTGTCCGTCACATCGGATCGTATGGTCTGGTTTCAATCCACGCACCCGCACGGGGTGCGACTTTACCACAACCAGAGGGCTTACAGCGTGAATCCTGTTTCAATCCACGCACCCGCACGGGGTGCGACGCGGCGAATTGGTTTATCGAAAATCCCTGCCTGAAGTTTCAATCCACGCACCCGCACGGGGTGCGACGGGGCGACCGAAGCCGCCGGTTACATGGAGCGTCAGGTTTCAATCCACGCACCCGCACGGGGTGCGACAATTCCAAAAACAATTCCTTTTTTCCTACAAGGGGTTTCAATCCACGCACCCGCACGGGGTGCGACGGCTTCTTGTAACCCGCCGTTTTCATTTCGACTTCCGTTTCAATCCACGCACCCGCACGGGGTGCGACGCGCCGTCGCGTCGGGCGGAATGGCGAAGTCGGCGTTTCAATCCACGCACCCGCACGGGGTGCGACGTAAGGCCAGCCCCGACGTTAGCGCATAACGTATGGTTTCAATCCACGCACCCGCACGGGGTGCGACAAGTCATGCGCCGGAATCGTCCCTTCCCTTGTCGTTTCAATCCACGCACCCGCACGGGGTGCGACACGACGGGATTATCACCCAGGACGATTTCGACAAGTTTCAATCCACGCACCCGCACGGGGTGCGACGCACGCCATATTATATCTTTGTTCTACAACAACTTAAAGCCCTGTATCTGCGAACCACATGATAATACGTGTAAAAATAGTAAAATATCCTTCCCTATTTTTTCAAAGAACTATCCTATATAGAATTAGACGCAACGCGAACATACCGGGATTTTCTGTGTCTTTGTGGTTCGCAATATGGAAATTGTCTTGTAAAAGACAATTTTCGACAGGGATGTCTATACAATTAAAGGTCCATCCACATCATAGGAAGGTTTGGCGCCAATATGCTCAACCCGTCGTTTATAGTTGGCACCCAAGTAATAATATCGCAGGCTGTCCGTTTTGTCATCAATGATGTTTTCCAGAGTGTTCTTGAGCTTAACCCACTGAGCCGGATCAATCACACATTCAAAGACCGAGTACTGAACCCGTTGCCCGTAGTCGGTACAGGCTTTTGCAACCTTCCTGAGTCGTCTCTTACCACCGGGACTCGTAACCATCACATCATAACTCACCAAAACCATCATTGCCATTCACCTCCAGAAGAAGGGAGGGTACCCGTCGATATCACCTCTGATATAACGAGCCATGAGATTCGCCTGTATAAAAAAGAGTAGGCCTATGGGAACTGTCTCCTCAATATAAGGGTGATATACCTCGTCTTGCTTGCGATTCTGGTATTCTGTCAGAACCGTTTTCCGGGTATTATCGTCCATTGTTACCGCACCACTGGCCGCTTTGGTAAAGCCCTTCTTCTCCAGCTGCTTTCGGTTGATTAATGACAACACCAGTCGATCCGTAATCACGGGACGGAACTCTTCCATGATATCAAGGGCTAACCCCGGACGCCCAGGTCTATCCCGGTGCAGAAAGCCAACCGCAGGATCCAGCCCCACTGTTTCCAGGGCAGAGCGTATATCGTGTGCGAGCATGGTATACATAAACGAGAGCAAGGCGTTTACCTCATCAAGGGGAGGCCGTCTGCTTCGTTCGGTAAAAATAAAATCCTGTTTCTGATCAACAATAAGATGATTGAAAACCCTGAAATATTCCGCCGCTGCCTGGCCCTCAAGCCCACGCACCTCATCTGTACCGGTTGCCCGAGGGATTCGTTCTATAATCTTGCCTATCTTCTCTGACGCATCCTTCAGGGCTCCGGCATCTACTTTGGCAGAGTGATCCCGGATGGTACGGTTCAAAACGATACGGCAGTTTGCCAACTTACCGCTGACCACGTTAGCCGCAATTCCACGCGTTGTCTGCTCATCGTCAGCCATCCGGTACTGCTGCCTGCGCAATAACACATTCCCGCTTACCGGCCCACGGACACTGGCCAGAAAACGCCCGTGCTCACTTAAAAATGAAATCGCCACGTCCCGTTCAGCACAGAAGCCAAGGAGAAACGGAGAGCAAAGCACATTGCCAAAACAAATAATACCGCTGATGGTGTGAATTGGAATCTTCAGTACTTTCTGTTTTTCCCGTTCCACCACAACAGTCTCCCCTTCTTTAGAGAGATAGGAACCCTGAGAACTTACATAAAGGGTATTAAGAAGTTTCCGCATTTGTTTTCTCCACAAGCCGCAGCTGTGCCTCTATATACCGTCCCACTTGCTTGTGTCCTGCCCCGGTGTTTTTAGGCATACACAAATCCACCATGGAACAGTTGTCACATTTTCGTTTTTCATACTTCGCCGTTACCGTCTCTCCTGCCTCACGAATCTCCATGATCCGTTCGATCAACGCGACAGTCTTTTCCCGAAGCTGAATATCAATGACCTCACTATTCCGGCGATGTTCCTGGAGATAGTAGAATTGACCTCCTTCAATCGTTATACCAAACATTTCTTCAAGGCACAAAACTTGTGCACAGAGCTGAACCTTGTCTGTATCATCCGCTTTCTTTCTGCCACGTTTAAATTCCACCGGTGATACTTTTACCACGTTTTTATCGTTGTCGTACCAAATCTCAACAAGGTCACATTTACCGATAAGCCCACATTGGAGAGAACGCACTGCCATTCCGTATTCCTGCTTGAACAAGCGCCGTGATTCATGGTGTTCCGCATCAACCCGCTCATGCAGTACCCTGCCTTCGGCGGTGAAGCGGTTCTCTTCCCATTCCTGCTCAAGATGGATTAGGGCATATTGCCGCTCACAAAACAGCGCGTGTTGTAATGCGGAAATAGGAATCAGATCGTCTTCGGAGTACACAATGCCTAAACTGGAACAACCGTTTTAAATTCGGTCAGAACATTCCCATCTAAACTTATCGTATATGCAGAAAAATCCCTCGCTGGTTCTGAGCCAGTATCTTTACGTTCGACTTTTACCCGATCAAACAATTCCTGTGCCGGTTTATTTCCCAGAGGAGAACTATGCTCAAAAATGATAAGCCGCTGGGCACTCATAAGCCCACGCGCCGCTGAGCGGTCATGTTCAAACATCACCTGCAGAGCATCCCAAAACAGCGCGAGATCTTCCTCGGAGAAACCTGTCTGATTTGCCAGGGGTGCTGAAATAAAGCCATAGGCCCGATAGAGTCCATAGGGGATAGTAAATTTACGGCCCATAGTACGATTGTCACCGCTCTGATCTTCAGCCTCTTTTTCTGTGGTAACTGCCATACGGGTAATACTGTGTTCCGATGAGATAACCTGATCCACAGAACGGGCAAAGGTAAATTGAACCGGTCCTCGTACCTGACCGCAGTTGACTCCGGTAGACATAACAGCGCCAAAGGTTCTGATATCATAAAAATTCTGGCACATCCACTTCCGGGCTTCCTCAACCTTATCTCCTCCTTTGCGTTTTCCACTGTCACTGCTTAAATCAATTCCCAGCGCCTTGTAAGCCCGTTCATGTTGGCTGTTTAATACTGCCTTTTCTTTGATATAAATTTCATTGGGCGGATTTTCACCTTTTACAAGACCAATATAATTGCGAACCTTCCGTTTAAGGCATACATCCGTTACCAGACCATGTCCACTTTCCGCATCTACCCTTGGAAGATTCCCTGCGTCAGGATCGCCGTTAGGGTTACCGTCTTTAACATCAAAGAAATAAACAAAATCGTAGCGCTTGCTCAAATCCATACCTTTCTCCTTTCAAGTTATTTTGGCGCTTCATTTGAAACGTCTTCTTTTTTAGTGAATAAAACCTGCCGCTGGTGATAATAACCGATAGCGAACTTTCCTTGCTGATGCAAAGTTAGGTGGGGAGGAAATTCATCAAAGTGCCCAATTATTTCGCCAATTAGAATTTCAAGATTCGTTTTACGGCCTTTATGCAGTTTGGCAAGATGATGGTTTTTGAGCCGCATCAATGTCGGAAATACCGAGACTGGTGAACCGCAGGCAGCCCCATAATACCGTTCCCGAATTGTCGCGTTTAATGCTGGATTTGCCTCTTCCTGGATTTTTTCAAGTACAGCAAACAAACGACCAAGCTGGTAACCAATTGATAATTGATCCTTATCAAGTCCCACTTGTAATACCTCCTTTTCATTGTAATTTCCACTGGCGTATAACAGCCGGTTAAAATATGCTTTTATCAAGGCGGCACGTACTGGCTTAACCCTGTTTACCGTGTCGCTTTTAATCCGCCTTAGAACAGCCTGCAACAGTGTCGCAGGATAGGGAGCTCCGGTTAATATCGACCTCATAAAATCCCCGGCAATATTAGGCGGAATATTTTCGCTTTTGTCCTGAACAGCTGTATTTACTAAAAGCCGCCATAGGGAATAGTATGGTGGTTCACTTTTTGGCTTGACAATCTCAATATCCTGAAAATGTTTTTTTATATTACCTGCAAATTCAGCAACTGTCCCTCTCAACCAAAACCGTATTGCGAGGCGTGCGGCGTTTGGAGAAAGCCCTAGAACAAAAAACTTTTCAGTCCCCGAGTCTTCAACATAGCCGCCTGTCTTTGGAGCATCAAAAAGATTTTTGATACGTTCACTTCCAGCATCGGGATCGTCTTTGGATGGCTCCGCAAAAAAAAGAGAAAAATCATTTTCAAATTGAGTTTTGCGATCTGACCAAAAAACAGTAGAGGCATCTCCGACCTGCATACGCTGAGAAGAACTCCGATCAAGTAAAGTATTTAGGGCGGTGGTATAGGCAAACATGGCTGTTTCACCGACAGGAGCGTTCTGTCCCTGTTCTTTTCCGAACGAACGAAAGGCATCAAGATTGAAAGAAACGATATTTGCTCCTGAAGTCTGAGCCCCCCAGACACCTTTGATGGCCGTATGCAAGGTAGAAATCTTGTCATTTTCTCCAGTTACAAGACAGAGCCCGCTGTTGTCAGCGGTGCCTATTCTACCGGCGAGGGTTTTCTTTACTTCATCAGTTTGACAGTAGAGTTTATGTTCGCCGTCAAAACGAAAACTCATATTTGGTTTTGATTTGGCGATTTCTTCCCAGTGTGGATCTTTTTCTAAGGTTGACAATTCAATGGTTTCCAGAAAGTGTATAACAGCTAGCTTTTTTTCAGTGTCAGGTAATTCCTGCCGGAGGCAGTTGCAAAAAGCTTTCTTCTTATCTTCACCTCTTCGATCTTCGACACCGAAAATATAATCCGGTGAACCCCATAGAAGATTTGCTGCAATGTTTACTGATTTTTTTTTCCCTTGTGGAACCAGAAAAGGTTTCCCTCGTTTTTTTATTCCCTCTCCTTCTCGAGTATCTTCAAATTTAACGAAAGCGCCCTTTTTATCAAGTAAAATGATGAAAGGAATTTCTTTCCGTTCCCAGCCAATGGGAGCAATAGGATTCTCCGGATCCGCGGCTTTTCGATCATAGTACTCTTTCAAAGCTTGCAGGATCATGAACGAACCTCCAGGCTTCGCCTATCAGTATTCACCGTATTGTTTTCAAGGCGGGCCTTGAAGAATTCCGGTATTGGATTGGATGGGTCATCATAGTTAAGATCGTAGAGCATCCAGCCTAGTTCATCATCGGGGTTCACTTTCTCCGGCAAGGGATCAGCATTATCGATCAGGCGAAAAAAACATGCGAACTCACGGCAACCGAGATAGGGGCGGTGAAAACACTGGCCTTTTTTTACCCGCCGTTCAAACATGGCGGCATATTTTGCTTCTGTTTCATCACTTTTTTCAGATTGGTCTTGCTCGTCATTGTCAGCCCAAATTGGGCCGTACCTATTCTGAAGTTTTCTTTTCTCAGGGAGAATGAACTCAAACCAACCGTGGATGCGGTATCTGACATCCCTGAGAAATAGCCCTGCCCGTTGCTGCCGATTGTCTTCAATAAAGATACCTAGAGGATCA
>JGI24698J34947_10001643_pt1 | contig 11903 bp, 7 predicted proteins | sample TergutMp193P3_FD_34947 | JGI IMG/M metagenome (IMG submission 34947)
CCCCCCCCCCCCATGCCNACNCGCTAAATTTCAAGACTTACATTCGGAAATTATATCCATGCCCCAAAAANCGGGCTTCTGCGATATTTCCNNNAAAACAACTTCAAAGAGAGGTAAAAATGAGAAACAAACTCGCTAAAATCACGCTGGCGGCAACCCTTGGGTTTGCCTTGACATTCAACTTTTCCTGCTCCGACGGCGGCGGCAACGGTAGCGGCAATGGCAACCAGATAAAGAAGGACAAGATAAGCGGCATTTCCCAGAAGGGGCCGTTTGTGGAAGGCTCTACCGTTACTTTGTATGAACTCAACGAAAGGTTCGCCCAAACAGGCCGCTCGTTCAAGAGCATAATAGCGGACAACAAAGGCAGTTTTGAGATAAAAGGCGTTGAGTTGATTTCTCCTTATGCCATACTTGAGGCTAACGGCTATTACAGAAACGAAGTTACAGGCGAAGTATCCAAAAGCCTAATCTCTCTCTTTGCCATAGCGGACATAAGGGAAAAGGACAACTTTAATGTGAATTTGCTGACTCATTTGGAGTATTACAGGGTGCTTAATCTGGTTGAAGGCGGCAAGAGTGTTGCAGAGGCAAAGAAGCAGGCACAAAAGGAGATACTGTCCGTGTTCGGCATAAACGGGAATTTTGAGAACAGCGAGGATATGAGCATATTCGGGGCAACCGAAGGCGATGCAGCGTTGCTGGCTATATCCATTTTGTTGCAGGGGGATTTGGGTGAAGGCGAGTTTTCGCAGAGGCTCACGAATTTTGCCCAAAGCCTCAAGGAAAGCGGGAAGTGGGAGGATGAGACGGCGAAAATGGCTATGGCGGGTTGGGTGGCGGCGGGAATTTCGGGAGATCCAAATGGGAGGTATTGCATATATGCAAGCACCCCGGAATATCCAAATAATTGCTGGCCTATGCCTACCGAAGACAACTGTCGTTACGGCACTTTAGTTAATTCATGCCCAGAACCTCGGCCTTGGCCTTCTGCGTCCATATCAAGCATAAGAAATAACATATTGGCTTGGGGCTTATCTTCCGATGTGCCTGATTTTGGCAAATACGTTATTGCTTACTGGACAACGGCTTACGGCTTGGGCGGTTGCGGTTCGGCAAATGGTGGCGAGGTCAAAAAGGATAACAGGAATGTTTATCGTATATGCGAAACCGGCAACTGGGCGGTGGCCAGTGCGCTGGATTATGACACCTACCAGTGGAGTTGCTCTACGATAAATGAGGGGGAGATAAAAAAGGGCAGTGTAAGCGAAACGGAATACATTTGCAAAAGCGAGGCTTGGAGAGTAGCTAGGGAATTTGAAAGCGACACCTATCAGTGGAGTTGCTCTGCCACAAATGAGGGAGAGATAAAAAAGGGTGATGCAAGCGGGGAAAATTATGTTTGTGAAAATAAGGCTTGGAGATACGCAACTTATGAAGAAACTGATATTCAGTCGGTTTGTCTTGCATCAAATGAAGGCGAGATAAAAGCAGGAAAGGTAACGGGCACTGACTATATCTGCAAAAGCAAGACTTGGGAAGTAGCTACGGAATTTGAAAGCGACACCTATCAGTGGAGTTGCTCTGCGGCAAATGAGGGAGAGATAAAAGCAGGAAAGGCAACGGGCATTGACTATATTTGCAAAAGCAAGGCTTGGGGAGTAGCAACGGAATTTGAAAGAGACACTTACCAGTTGAGTTGCTCTGCCACGAATATAGGGGAGATAAAAAAAGGCATGGTAAGTGACAAAGAGTATGTCTGCAAATATGGTGTTTGGCGGGAACCAAGCTATAAAGAGAAATACTGCTTTGAGAATAAGTGTTCATATCTTACAGACACCCGTGATAATCAACGATATGCTTATGTAGTGATAGGCGAGCAAACATGGATGGCTGAGAATTTGAATTACAACGCAAGCGGCAGTAAATGCTATGAAAACAAGGATGCTAACTGCGATAAGTATGGAAGACTGTACGATTGGGCTACGGCTATGGGTTTTGCGTCAAGCTGCAATGATGACGACTGCTCAAGCCAGATAAAGGCAAAGCACAGGGGTATATGTCCTTCTGGTTGGCATTTGCCAACTAGAGAGGAGTGGGAGGTAATTATAGCTTATATTGGTGGTGAGAAAACTGGAGGAAAAAAATTGAAAGCAACGATCGGTTGGGACTATGATGGCGGCACGGACGAGTATGGCCTTTCGGCCCTGCCGGGCGGCTACGGCAGTTCGGATAGCGGTTTCGGCAATGTCGGCAACTTCGGCTACTGGTGGAGTGCTACGACGGATAAGCCTAGCTACGCCGACTACCGGTACATGGGCTACAACTACGACTACGTGGGTTGGAACTACGCCAGCCACGAGTCTAAATTGCTGTCTCTGCGTTGCGTCCAAGACTAGGCACTAAGCCCCGCCGCCAGCCTTCTGCCGCAGTCGCTATCAAATAGTTTCTGCTCCAAATACAACCTTGCGGATTTCTCGTCTGGAAACCTCTCGTTAGCAAAATTGCAAAAACCTGAACAAAATAGCAGTAAAACGGGTTTTCCAAGTGGGTAACCGGTTGTTTTTCGGTTATTGTAAAGTATGTATATAGTTCCGAAAAAAATCTATTTTTGGGGAAAAGTAGATGTGACGCATCAACCCATAACTAGGAGAAGGCTATATGGATATTCAAACAATTTGCGTGCACGGTTGCGACAAACGCTATGATACTACCGGCGCTGTCGCTGTCCCGATTTTCGCATCTGCAACCTTTGCACACCCCGGCGTAGGGCAAAGCACGGGTTTTGACTACTCACGCTCACTAAACCCAACTCGCGAACATCTGGAGCACACNATTGCAAAACTGGAAGGAGGCACCCAGGCTATAGCNTTTTCGTCCGGCATGGCGGCTACCATGGCGCTTATGGAGNTGTTTGAACCCGGCAATCATATCGTTGCTTCCGATGACCTTTATGGCGGCACTTACAGGCTCTTTTCCCATATATCCCAAAAAAACGGCATAAATTTTTCTTACGCCAATTCCCTGGAAGGCATAAAGTCGGCAATTACGCCTTCTACAAAAGCCGTGTTTCTGGAAACACCAACCAACCCCATGATGCGCGTGACAGACATTGCGGAAGTTGCAAAAACCACGCAGGAACGGGGCGTGCTGCTGATTGTGGACAACACATTTTTAACACCGTATTTTCAAAGACCGCTCACCATAGGCGCAGACATTGTGCTGCACAGCGGGACCAAGTACCTGGGTGGTCACAACGATACGCTGGCCGGCTTGCTGGTGGTAAAGGACGATGCCCTTGACGAACGCTTGCGTTTTATTTCAAAAACAATCGGTGCCTGCCTCTCGCCTTTTGACAGCTTTTTGATAATTCGCGGAATAAAAACCCTTGCCATTCGCATGGAACGCCAGCAAGAAACTGCACAGGCCCTTGTGCCCTGGCTTGAAGGGAAGAATAAAGTGGCAAAAGTGTATTACTGCGGCATGGGCGGCATGATTTCCTTTTCGGTAAAGGACGAGCAAACGGCTATTAAGATTTTGGAAAGCGTGAAAGTTATAAAATATGCGGAGAGTTTGGGCGGCGTGGAAAGTTTAATCACTTACCCGATGCTTCAAACCCATGCGGATATGCCGGAAAAAGAGCGGAATGCCCGCGGCATTGATTCGCGCCTTTTGCGTTTGTCGGTGGGCTTGGAATCGGCAAAGGACTTGATTGCGGATTTGGAGCAGGCCTTTGAGGGCCTGGCATGAAATATGATTTTGACCGCATAATAGACCGCCGCGATACATGCAGTATTAAATACAATCCTGCTGCCCGCGGAAAACCGGTTGATGTGCTGCCCTTGTGGGTAGCCGATATGGATTTCTCTATTCCGCCCTGCGTGTCCGAGGCTTTGGAAGAACGTGTGAAGCACGGGATTTTCGGCTATTCCGAACCGGACGCCGCGTATTTTTCCGCCGTGCATGGCTGGTTTGAAAAACGTTTTGGCTGGCACGCAGAAAAGGAATGGCTCACGATTACGCCGGGTGTTGTAAATGCCCTTTATATTGCGGTTCATGCCTTGACGGAGCCGGGCGAAGGCGTTGTAATTCAGCAACCCGTATATTATCCCTTTGAAACCTGCGTTGTGCAAACCGGTCGCAAATTGCTTGTGAACGAACTTGTTTACAAAGACGGAACGCATGGCATAGATTTTGAAGATTTTGANANCAAGATAAAGCAGGCCAANTTATTCATTTTGTGCAACCCTCACAATCCGGGGGGGCGGGTATGGACAGGCGATGANCTTATGCGCATGGGCGAGATTTGCCTTAAACACAAGGTGATAGTAGTTTCCGACGAGATTCATCAGGATTTTGTATATCCGGGTTATCGCCANCTTGTATTNGCCGGGCTTGACCCGCGTTTTGCAGACATAACCGTAACTTGCACTTCGCCNTCAAAAACCTTNAATCTTGCGGGGCTTTTGCACGCGAACATTTTTATTTCAAACAGGGTTTTGCGGGACAAGTTCAAGCGGGAGTATGCGAGTTGCGGTTTAAGCCAGCCCGGAGTGATGGGACTTGTGTCCTGCCGGGCGGCATACGAGAGCGGTGCGGAATGGATCGACGAATTGATAGAATACCTCAAAGGCAACATGCTCTTTTTACAGAAATTTTTGCAAACAAACATTCCAAAAATCAAATTCACCTTGCCGGAAGCAACATATCTCGCCTGGCTTGACTGCTCGGAGTTAGGATTTTCCGCATCCGAATTGAACAGTTTTATTACGCACAAGGCAAAGCTGTGGTTAAACGATGGCCCTTCGTTTGGAGCAGGAGGCAAGGGATTTCAGCGTTTGAACGCCGCCTGCCCGCGCAAGGTGTTGGAAGAAGCGATGGATAGATTGAAAGGGGCTTTGATCAATTAGTTTCTATAATTTCCACAGTTCCACGCTCTCCGTCCATGCGAATTCTCATTCCATTGCGTAAATGCCGGGTAAGGCCGGCTATTCCTACTATGGTGGGCACTCCCATTTCACGGGCTACAATGGCCGAGTGACTCAGCAGCCCGCCGCGCTCAACAAGGAGGCCGCTGATGGACGGATAGAGAGGTATCCAGCCCGGATCGGTACGCTGGGTTACAAGGATCTCTCCCTGCAAGCGCATATCATCGCCGGGTTGCAGAACAACTTTTACAATCCCTTCCACCTTGCCGGCACTGCAACCCTTTCCTTGCAGGCACCCGTCCTTGATGTCCGTTTCGCAGGGGGTTTGGGTGCGGTTATTCCAATATACCGGGCCGCGTGTTATAAAACGGGGGTCGGATTCACGGTCTTGATAACGCCGGTATTCGTCCTGCCGCAGCTTTACCAGTTTTTTAATATCCTGAATGGTATTCGTGCCTTCCAATGCGCCCTTCAGTTCGTCTAATGTCAGGTAAAATACATCGCTGTCCTGTTCCAGAATATTCCGGTTTGCCAAGTCCGCACCCATATTCCAGAACATGCGGCGGGTTATGCCGTAAACGCGAGTTCGGCAAAAGCGGGTATTCTCACGGTTACGCACGGCCTTGCGCGCATGGTGCAGGCTGAACAGGAATACCGGCTTTTTTATGCCGTGGAGATTTTGCCTCATGAGTTTTTCGGCGCCGCCGCGAATTTCACGCTCGTGCGCCTCAATGCTCTCCAAATCAATACGCCCGTTGCGCAACAGGTTGGCGAGAAACACAAAGAGCGGCGCGGAATCCTGATGCAAATCCTTCTGCTCCAGTTTCATTTCAGACATGCAGCGAAATCCGTATTTATTGATATACTGTTCCACTCGTCCCAAAAATTCACCGTAATCGGATTGCCGCAAGGTTTCCATGGTTCGTTCCGGTTCCGTTTCCAGTAAAAGCTTTTCCAGTTCCGGCGTGGTATGCGCCAGACAAGCCATGCGAATCAGTTCACGCGTTGGCTCTGCGGATTCCAGATTTCCGTCTCCGGCCATCAAATCGTTGGGGAACGTATCTCCCAGATGCTTGAGCCACTTTGATGCCAGCTTGCGAAAAATTCCAAAATGCACCATGCAGAGATAGTCGTTTATAATCGGAGCTTTCCAGTGCCAAAGCATAACGCGTTCCAGTTCGTAGTAATGCTGCAGGATTTCTTCGGCGGGCATATCCCTGAAATCCATGCGGTTCCATGCTTCGTAATGCCTGTAAAAATAAGCGAGAAAGCGGTCAACAACCGTCTGTATGCAAAAATGATAACCCAAAAAACGAAGGCCCGTCACCATGCGGTTGAATTTTCCGCGCAGTGTCCGGTGAAAGGCGGGCGGGCGGACGCGTTCCGCAATTTCGTTTTCCAAACTGTGTGCGGTACCCATCATGGTTTCCATAAACGCACGGTTGTGTTTATAGCCCGGCAGGATACTTGTCAATTTATACCAGTTGAGCAGATTGTAATAGACACGCCCGTTAATCAGGCCGAGCATATTGCACAGCCAGGGATCCATAGNGCGAATATCCTTGTGCCGCACTCCAAGAACTTCGCAAAACTGNACATATACATAGTGATACATATAACGGGCGAATGTAAAAGTAAGAGGAAGAGTTAAGCCTCCATAGCTCTCCACAATATTGGAATTGTCCCAAATGTGCAGGCGCCCGTGAGCAGAAACAACCTCGGTGGTAACCGGCCGTGCCTGCAAAAGCCAGATTTTGCCCTGCGAATCCGCAGCCCATTCCATGTCCATTGGTTTTTGATAGAGNGCATCAATTTTGCGGGCAAGAGACCAGAGTTCCTGCACCTGTTCCGTATTCAATANGGAGGCTCTTTCTTCGCCCGGAGCATTTTCCTGATGCAATATTTTGCCGGANAGGGATTCCAGTTCCCAAATATCGGGGTCAAGAGCNCCGGATACATAGCCTTCCCCAAGACCGGAAACCGCGTGCAACAGGTACCTTTCCGCATTTTTCCTAACAGGGTCGCAGGTGAAAAGAACCCCGCTTGCTTTTGCATTAACCATCTCCTGAATGATTACGCATAACGCGGTTTTTTGAGGAGCAAGCCCGGCTTGGCGGCGGTATTCAAAAGAACGGTCTGTATAAGCCGAGGCCCAGCAACGGAGAATAGCATTGCACAGTTCGCTTTCTCCAATCACATTCAGGTAGGTATTGAACTGGCCGGCAAAGGAATGTTGCGCCGAATCTTCTTCAATGCCGCTGCTGCGCACGGAAACAGCGCCGTTTGCAAGGCGTGAGCGCAGTTTGCGAATCCATTCCAGCAATTCNGGGGGAAAGGGTTGTGCAAGGAACAGTGCCTCAATCTGTTTTTCNACGCTTGCGCCGTTCATGCCTTGAGCGAGCAAGGCTTCAAATTGTGCGATACAGGTTCCNGAACGCAAAAAATCCGCAAAGGCGGCNGGTTCCAAGGCTACCNAGGCCGGCACGGGCAAACCCTTGCGTTGCATATTCCACAAGTGCCATGTTTTTCCGCCACCATAGCGGCGTACAAAATTTTCCGAGGTTTTGCAGTCAATATTGATTCTATTCATGAATTCAGCACCTTCCTTATTTTTTTCGCTGTCTGCTTAACGCCTGAGTGATTGCCGTTTTTTGATACAAGCCCTGCGGTATAATTTCCGTTTTTTGCAATCGCCGGAAAATAAAATGTACATTCCTCGCGGCAGTCGGCAACGGACACGTAGATGTTCAGGCTTTTGGATTCTGTCATTATGCTGTGATTGACCTGCCGCTCGTCGGTTGCCGCAATAACAAGAAAAGGCATCATGGCGGCTATATCGCCTTCCCTGTATTTTCGCTTTATCAGGCACAGGGATGAGCTTTCAATGAATTCCGTAACTTCCGGGGATATAACGGTAATATTCACGCCAAAAGAGGCCAGAACTTTTATCCGCCGCTCGGCAACATTTCCGCCGCCTACTACCAACGCCTTCCTGCTGCTAATATCTACAAACAGCGGGAAAAATGTTCTTTGCTCCGTCATGCCTTCTTTTCCTTAAACAAAAGCCACTTGTTATACTTTGCAATGCGTTCTGCAATTATGCTCTCCGTCATAGAAACGCTTTCGGGCGGAAGATGCCTCGCCTCGCCGGATATATCGTCTATGGTCAGCAGGGTAAGTCCGCAGAGGCTTTTCACCGAAGGCTCCACGTCTCTGGGAACGGCCAGGTCAACGATAATTTTCGGCAAGTGCTTTAACATGCTCATTTCGTTTTTGTGAAGAGTCAAGTGCGGGCTTGTTGTGGCGCTCACCGCTATGCAGGCATTTTCCAGCGCCTTGTAACGCTCATCGTAGCTTATGACTTTCGCCTGGGGGGGAATTTGAACGGCACCTCTTTTGTGAGAACGCAGGGTAACCGTTACATTCATGTTTTCACGGAGCAGCAATTCAGAAACAAGCCTGCCTATTCTTCCGTTGCCTATAACAAGCGCATTTTGGCCCGCCAGATTGTACATTGCCTTTATTTTTTCCACGGCTTTTCCCGGTACGGAACTTGTTCCCAATGAGTTTGCAAGGACTTTGGTTTTTATAGCCTTGGCTGCATGAATTGACATGTTAAACATGGTTTCCATATAGCTGTCCGTGCAGTTTTGACTGCGGGACAATTCCAGCGCCTCGCGAACCTGGGTTATTATCTGGTCATCTCCCATAATCTGCGAGTCCAGCCCGGATGCAACACGGCACAGATGTTCCATAACCTGTTCGCCTTCCCTTTCCGTAAAGTAGGATTCGTATTCGGAAAAATCCCTGCCAAGGATGGCGCACAATGTTTTGGCCAGCGGGAGACTGATGCCGTTTTGTATTGAAGCGTAAAGTTCCATTCGGTTGCAAGTGGATAAAATCACGCAACCCCCGGCCCCGCAATCCTTAAACCCCGCGAGTATTTTGCCGGACATCTCCCTTGTAACTGCGAATTTCTCTCTCACGCCTAGGTTTGAGCATTTATAATCAAGACCTGTCATCATCAGCTTCAAAGGAATACCTCACAATTTCGCATTCTCCTTTTTAAACCACTCGTTTATCGCGTTTAATGCAAGTTTTTCCTGTTTTTTTGCCATTTCATTGATAATATTTTCATTGGTCTTCAACATTTTTTCAGTTTTGGCTTCTGCAATTTTTGTGGCCAGTTCCTCGTCCTTTTCTATATGATTCTTAAATTCGGAAGTTATTTTGGACTTGATAATACTCTGTTCAATTTTATATTCATAATCCATCCGTTCAAATATTTCATCGTAGGCGCCTCGTTTTGTTATCAATTTTGTAAAGATAGGCGTAAGTTCTACGGCGAGAAATAAAAGTTTGAGCATAAGGCTTGCCAGCCGCATTGTTTCATCTTTTTCCTTTAAATGACCCAGTGCCTTCAATCGCGGTATAAAACTGCTTGAAAAGGAATTTTTTGTTCTTGTGCTTATCTCCTTTGTATTTTCCTCTACGGAATCCCGTGCAGAAATCTCTTTTTCCTCCAGTCTCTTTAGCGTTGATCTGGCTTCCTTTATTTCGTTTTCCAAATCGCTCACATAATTTTCTTCATGCGCTCTTAATTCTTTTTTTGCATTTTGAACCCTGCTTTCTTCGTAGGTTATCTCTCTTTGCAATCTGTTGTTTTCTGCCTCGTGCCTTGCAATCTCGCCGGAATGAGTGTCGCCGGAATTTTGCATTTCTTCAATAGCCAGCTTGTTTTTTGCTATTTTGGCATTGTTTGTCCGCATTGTTTTTGCCAGTTTGCTTTCTGCTTCCTTGAGTTTGTCGCGGTAAATCTTGACTATTTTGGGTTCTTCGCTCAATTTCTGCTGCAGTGCGTTTATTTCTTCCTTTTTATCGCTCACTTTCTGATTTTTTACGTTGATATCGTATATTCTTTCGGAATAGTGCTTGTTTCTTTCTTCGGCTTCCATTTTCTCCTGTTCTATAACATCGGCAAGGCTGTCTTCAAATATTTTCAGTTCAAGAGGAACGGAAATTGTAATGGCAATAATAGCAGCCAGAATCATGCGGGGAAAAGCCTGTGAAAGTTCCTTTAGCCTTCTCCAGGGGGTTCTTTCGTCCAGTTTTCTTATGGTGGAAATTATATAGCGGTCCAGATTGAAAATTACCAGCCCCCAGAGCAAGCCAAAGCACGCTGCTGCCCGCAAGGCATATTCGGAATTTTGGAAAACGGAATAGAGGGCATAGCCGCCGGACAGGCTGGCGAGCAAACCGGTAAAAAACACGGTTGCGCCTATGCTGGTGTATTTGCTCCATTCAATATGGCACTCTTCTATTATTTCCCTGTTTGCGCCGGAACAAATAACAATAAAGAAGTACTGTACCAAGCCCAGTTTTCTTTTTCCAGAATTTGTTTCTTTCACAGATACATCCATAATTTACAACTGTAGAAGCTCCTTGGGGTGGTAATATAGAAAAATTTTGTATATTTATATCCGGTAGCCTGCAAGTGCAGGTTGCACACAAAGGCGTATATTGTGAACAAAAGTGTTTTGGAAGAGCGAAAACCGTCTATTTGCGACAGGCGCGAGAAAGGCATAAGCTGCGAGCGTGAAAGCGTTTCCGGTGCGGTGAGCCAGCGTGCGTGCGTTTACTGCGGCGCACGGGTTGTGCTAAACCCGATTACCGATGCCTTTCACATTGTTCACGGCCCCATAGGTTGTGCAAGCTACACCTGGGACATACGCGGCAGCCTCACCTCCGGCGCAGACACGTTCCGCAACAGTTTTTCCACGGATTTGCGCGAAACGGACATAGTCTTTGGCGGCATGAAAAAGCTGACGGCCGCGATTGATGAACTTATGGAAAATACCAAACCCGCGCCAAAACTGATATTTGTTTTTGCAACCTGCATAGTAGGCGTAATCGGCGACGATGTGGATGCGGTGTGCCGCATTGCGGAAGCGAAGTATGGTATCCGTGTTATCCCCGTAAAGGCACCGGGATTTTCGGGAACAAAATCTCTGGGATACAGACTGGCCTGCGATGCCATTATGAATTTGATTCTCCCTCATTCAAACCAGCCAAAGCGTTTTGGCGTAAATATACTCGGCGATTTTAACCTTGCGGGGGAGATGTGGATAATCAAGGGGTATCTGGAGCAAATAGGTATTCCGGTTATTTCCACGATTACCGGAGATTCCTCGTATAAAACACTGCTCCAGGCCCCCTCTGCCACGCTTAATATAGTGCAGTGCGCAGGCTCCTCTGCCTATCTTGCGGAACGCATGGAAACGGAGTTTGGAATACCGAGCCTTAGAGTGAGTTTTTTTGGCATTGAAGATACCACCAATTCCCTGCTTAGAGTAGCGGATGCTCTAGGCAAGCCGGAAATCTCGGCAAATGCACGGAGATTTGCAACGGAGCGGACTGCACAGATATTGCCCGTGATTGAAAAATACAGGCCGCATTTGGAAGGGAAGCGGGCGGCGATTTTTGTTGGGGGCGGTTTCAAGGCAATTTCGCTGATTCGTCAGTTCAACGAGTTAGGCATGGAAGCGGTTGTTGTTGGCACTCAAACCGGAAAAAAAGACGAATACGAAGTTATCAACTCGCTGGTGAACAGCGGCACGGTAGTTTTAGACGATGCAAACCCCGCCGAGCTGGAAAGGTTTATGACGGAAAAGCAGGCGGATATTCTTGTGGGAGGAGTGAAGGAACGTCCTCTTGCCTACAAGCTGGGAATGGCGTTTTGCGACCATAACCACGAGCGCAAGCACCCCTTGGCAGGTTTTGAAGGAATAGAAAATTTTGTAAAGGAAATTCACAAATCCATCAACAGCCCTGTTTGGAAGTTTATATGATGCCCAACACTGCTTAACTCGGCCGGAGCCTCGTTCACCCCTTTGGGGCCAGCAGGGGCGTTGCATGCAACGCCCCTACTGTTAAATAAATATAGCCGTCAAATGGTGAAGAATTCAAATATGGGCT
>JGI24698J34947_10001644_pt1 | contig 11891 bp, 10 predicted proteins | sample TergutMp193P3_FD_34947 | JGI IMG/M metagenome (IMG submission 34947)
ATCAGCAATGCCGTACTCGCGGTTTTGAACCGGAAAGTAGCGCTGAATGCTGACTTTGCCCTTTTCTGCCAGACATAATTGAATCATGTAACAACGCTAATCTTTAGGAGAAGCGCTATAGGTTGCATCTCAAAGTTGAACCGCTCTAGCGGAGGAATTGGAGGCTGTTTGACGTCATGCGGGGAAAAAAAGCCTTGATGGATTGGTCAAACGCGCCTATCATAAACGCATTGATTGCAGGGCGTTTTTTTAGAAAGAGCGGGAGAAAGACCAAAATTACCAATACGATACAAATGCCCTCCAAGAATGAAGCGCGGGGGCTTTTTGGGGCCTTTGAAATTATGCAACAACACAGATGTTTGAAATGATTGATGTTATTGACGCAGTTAGACTGCCTCACCCTGATTTTTCCGTTTTTTGAGCGTTGAGCACAAACATGAAAATCGCCCTGCTTCAAATCAACACGCGCCTGGCCGACCCGGAGGCAAATAGCAAAGCCATAGAAAGGGCCTATCTGGAAGCAGTCCGGCGCGGCGCGGAATTGGCGGTATCGCCCGAATTGGCCGTTTGGGGCTGCATACCGGACGACAAGCTGCTCGCTCCAGAGATGAAACGCAGCATAGAAACTGAAAGCCGCCGCCTGCAAGCCATAGCCGGAAGCGTCCCGCTGGTTTTTGGCGCCTGTAGCCCAGATGACGCCGGAAAATTGTGGAATGAGCTTTGGTGGTGCGAAAGCGGCGAACGCCGCGCAGTAACGCGCAAAAACCTTCTTTCTGGCCTTGGTATTAACAGTGAAAGCAGATACTTTGAATCAGAGGCAGGCCAACAAAAGCCAATCGAACACCGCAATGAAAAAATAGCCTTTGCAATAGGCGAAAATCCGCGCGGCTCTTTTGAATATTTAGCTCAAGCAGGGGCGACGCTGGTCGTCAATGTTGCAGCCAGCGCATGCGCTCTGGGCAGTTACGCGCCCAAAGACCGAAGGCCATCCTGGGCGACGCCTCCCAAATCGGAAGAGCGGCGTGATTATTTGCTAAAGCAATCTAAAATTTGCGATGTGCCGATAGCGTATATAAACAGTGTTGGCGCAAACAGTTCTTTACTGTTTGATGGCGCCAGTTGTTTAGTAATGCCGGATGAAACCTTGCAATGCGGCGAAGAATTTCAGGACGGCGTTTTTATTGTTGATACCAAGGAGCAGGGAACGGCCTGGCCCGAAATATCCAATGACGACGAAGGTTCGTGGCTACGCAGGGCGCTTACGCTGGGCGTGAAAGACAATTTGGTTAAGCAGGGCATAGAAGCCGTTGTGGTCGGGCTTTCAGGCGGCATAGACAGCGCGGTTGCGGCGGCGTTGGCAGCTGAAGCCATAGGCTCTGAAAAAATACTCGGCGTGGCTCTTCCAACACGCTACACCAGCGCGGAGAGCGTTGAATTGGCAAAAAAACAGGCCGACAGGCTTGGCATTAATTATTTACAGCTTGACGCCGACGCGTCATACGTCGGCGCGGCTTCAAGCCTGCTTTGCGCCCTGCCCGGACGCCAATTTGGCCTGACCGATGAAAATCTTCAAAGCCGCTGTCGCTGTATGCTGCTGATGGCCCTCACCACCGAACCAGCCGTTCATCAATTACTTGGTACAGACCGTTGCGTTGTGCTTAACACAGGCAACAAGAGCGAGGTCGCAACGGGTTACTTTACGCTGTACGGCGATGCCATAGGGGCATTCGGTCCCCTTGGCGACTTACTGAAAGCCCGGGTCTATGCCCTTGCCCGTGAATTTGGCGACAAAATACCAAAGCGGGTGATAAACCGCCCGCCTACCGCTGAGCTTAGGCCAAACCAAACAGACGAATCCAGCCTTATACCCTATAGGCAATTAGACGCCATTTTGAGCGCGCTGCTGGAAGCAAACAGGCCAATGGAAAGTATATACGGCGATCTGGCCGAAGTTTTGGAAGGCCATGACCTGCTTGAAGCAAGAAACGCGCTGCCCCGCGTCCAGAGCCTGATAAACGGCAGCGAGTTTAAGAGAAGGCAGTTGCCGTTTGCGATAAGGGTGACGTAGTCTCTGCGAGGACAGCATGACCGCAAACTACACGCCACGCCAAAAACGGTACTTTGCGGAGCAATTGACGCTAAATATCAATCCAGATCAGAGGCGGCCTGGTAGAGATACTTGGGCTTATATATCATGCGCTCCAGAGACCTGTCGTATTGAGTCCAATTGCCAGAGCCGGAATCTTCCCTGATGCTGCTAAAAACAGATTCCAGCTTGCCGTCTAAATCATCTAAATAGTGGACTAAAATAGCCTCGGGCGTTTTTGGCAATACGGGAGAGCCAAATTCCAGTTTTCCATGGTGGCTCAACAATATGTGCAGCAGTTGACGCCTTAGCTCTTCAGGGAAGCCTTCGATGCTTGATATGGCGTTTTGCACCCACTGGACTTCAATGGAGATGTGCCCCAGCAAATTGCCCTCGTCTGTGTAGCCAAAGGAACGCTCATAGCATAGCTCGGCAACTTTTCCGATGTCGTGCAGCATCGCGGAGACTACTACCAGATCCCTGTTCAATGCTTTATAGTGATTGCAGGCTCTTTCAGCCATGGATACAACAGAAAGAGTGTGTTCCATCAAACCGCCGATGAACACATGATGAAGGTGCTTGGCCGCAGGGGCTTTTGCGAAGGCTTCGCGCAGCGCATGGTTATCCCGCAGCATGGCCTCGGTTAAATTTTTGAGCCATGGGTCTTTCAGGCTATGAATAAAACGGTCCAATTCATCAAGCATTTCTTCAATTGGTCTGGCTGAAATGGGAAAGAAGCGTGATAAGTCGGGTATTTCTTCATCCGGCGCCAGGCGGAGTTTGTCTAACTTGATCTGCGGCCTATTGTTGTACGACGTGGCGACGCCCTTGACCTTTAAAAAGACGTCTGGCTTTATCAAATCCATGTCGCCTTCTATGGACCTCAAGTCCCATAAATAGGCTTTTATGCGGGCGGTTGAATCAATAAGAGTAAGCTCAAGATAGTCTGTCCCTCTGGAACTGGTTTTGAAGGCTACTTCATGGGCAAGCAGGTAACCGGTAAAGGCGTCCCCTTCTTTGAGGGATTTAATGGATATTTGATCGGTCATGTTAACCCCATATATCTTAAAAAAACAATTCCGCAAGCATACAGCGCGCCGAGCCGCCCCCGTTGGTTTCAATCGTGGGGATTTCAGGCGCTATAATTTTACAGTATTTTTCCAACACCTCTATTTGACTGGCATTTAATGATGTTTTAGCCGTTGACGACATAACCAAAAGGCTTTCATCGTTCTTACTTTTTAATTGCAGCATGTTGCCGGCAAAATTTTCCATTTGTTCAGTTGATATATCCACGATTTCCCTGCCGCTTTTTTTTACGATTTCAATACAGGCTTCTCTTTCAGCATTGTCGCTTATGGAGTCTAAACAGACCACCGCGAACTTGTCGCCCATGCACATCATCACGTTTGTGTGGTAAATGAGAGACATGTTGCGGTCGAAGGCGTCAAAGTAAAAATAGCTATAGTCTAACTCTTCGCAAAATTGAGCCAATACGCCCTCATCGCTCCTGGGCGATCTGCAAACAAAGGCAATTTTATTGGCCCTGTCCAAAACCATGCTTCCCGTGCCTTCCAAAAAGGCGCCTTTGGCTTCATAAATGGACAGGTCAACAATTCTGTTCATGCGGCCTTTTTTGCCAAGGTCAATAATAGCCTTGAGAGGGGCGTCTTTTCTCTCGCTCCTGCGGTTTGGGGCGCACATTGGATATAGCGTCAGCTCGCCCGAAGCGTGAGTGGAAAACCAGTTGTTGGGAAAAATTGAATCGGGCGTATGGGGGCTGGCCGTATCGTCAATCACGATAACATCTACTCCGCTTGACTCAAGCAGTTGGACAAACCGATTGAATTCAGCCAGAGCCTGCTCCTGAGCGTTGCTCCCGCTCTTTTTCTGAAAGGCGTTATTCACAGCCGTTTCAATGTTAAAGCCAAATTGAACTGGCCTTATCATCAGCACTTTTGAAGTCAGGTGGGCTTCCCGCGCGCTGGAGGGCTGAAAAGCCGCAGTTTTTATTTTTCTTGTGCGCGACAAAAAACCTCCTCGTGAACACGGCTTATTATACCAAGAGCGTTGGCGTGGCATGAAGTCTAAGCGCCCTGAACAATGCCGCCGCCATGCAACGCCTAAGCTGCCTGTAAATTTTTGACTTGCAGGCCAGAGTGTATTTCCATGTTAATCTAAATCTGACGCAGGCGGCGGAACTTAGACGCTGCCTGGAGGCGTCTAAAGCATGGAGTTTTGAAACAGGGGCTTTGCATGAGAAAAATATGCGCGGCGGGAATACTTGGCTGCTTGTTGTCTTTAGGACTGGCGCTTGGATGCGTTGACCCGGAGGAAGAGGGGGGGGGCAGCACCGGCGGGACTTCCCTCTATGTATTTGACGCAAGCGATGGGGCTTCCAGCAGGGTGCTCGTTTACAGGGACGTAGCGGCGCTCTTTGAGGACACTACCATTGAGCCTTCCAGAAGGCTGAGCGGAAACAAAATTGACACGGTTAAAAACCTGGCCTGGGGAGGCATGTGTTTTGACGCAAGCAACAACAGACTCTATCTGGTTTCTGAAACGGGGGACGTCGTCCGTATTGAGCGCGCCCGCTCACAGGACGGCGTTCCAAGCACGCTTGATATTGCTTCATTCAGACTGGGCGAATCGAGCGAACGCCTTTCAGGCGGGGTATTTGGACAGGCTTCCATAGACGCGCGCGCAAATATTTTATATGTAGCCGAGTTTAACGCATCCGACGCGAGAGTATGGGCCGTCAGCAGCCCCGGTAATATTATGGATGGCACAACCGTTAGCAGCAGCACCCAACTGCATGTCAGCGGCGACAAGGGCGACACGGGCGTGGCCGCGCACAACGGAAACGTCTATGCGTATTTTGACAGCGGATCAAGCTTCACGCCGCTTCTCTCAAGCACTTCGTACGCCGGCCCAAGGCTGAGGCGGGGTTCTTCTTCAGGGTTCCAGACCCAGACATCCCTGATTATAGGCGACGCAAACGCATCGGCTAACAGGACGCAGTTGGCCAGATACGGGTGTTTGGCCGTTGACCAGGACGGCCATGTATATCTGGCGAGGCATCTGACTGACGCGGGCGTCTCTGGAAGCGCGGTACTGTTTTTCAGATCGGGGCAGTTTTCTGCGGTTTCCCCGTCAAATGAAGCCCCTGAAAGAACCTTTGGGGCAATAAACAACCTTCGCGTCATCAGCCATGCCATAACCAGAGAGTGGCTGGTGGGCGCGCTGTCAAGCGGCGACGAGGGCAGGGCTACTATTTGGATATGGAAATCGCCCTCATTAGCCTCCCCTTCCCCTAAAGAATTCAGCGTTGGCTCAAACGTCTCAATTCGCGGCTTGGCCCTTGACGGCAGCAACTAGGTTGCGACCTGGCAGCAACTAACCAATGGCCTTTTTTCGCCGCTTTCGCATTCTATGGCTTATATTCAGGGATGTATGGCGCGATTTTTTACGCCATCGGTCACAATTTTTACTGGCCGTCCTTTCTCTCGCAACGGGCCTGTTCATTGTAGGCGGGGGGCTTTTAGGGATTGATACTCTGGACAGGTGGGTGGGGCGGGTGCAGTCCCTGGCCCGCGTCACGGTTTTTGCCGTTGACGGCGCGAGCGTTCAATCGCTTGAGCAAAACCTGAAAGCCGATCCCAGGTTTACGTCAATCAGGCTTGTCTCCAGCGAAGAGGCGACAATGCGGCTAACACAAGCAGTGAAGGACGTGGGGTTGCTGCTGGATGCCCTTGGGCGCGACGCCGTGCCGGATAATTTAGAGCTTACGCTGCGCCAAGACTTGCTGGAGCGCGGACAGGCCGTTGAGGTTGGAGAGGAACTCAGGCGCCTCCCTGGGGTGGGTGACGTGATTGTTGACCACGAACGCCTTGACTCCTTGCTAAAAGGCGCCAGGGCCGTAAGGACAGCGCTGGCGGCCTTTGGTTTGATATTGCTGGCGGTTGCCGCGTTTTCAACGGGGACTGTCGTGCGCATGGGCATCATGGCCAGAGAAGAAGAGATAAATATCATGAGGCTCGTGGGCGCTACCGAGCTATTTATACTAACTCCGCTGCTCACCGAAGGGGCCATTTTAGGGCTTTTTGGCGCCGCGGCGGCGTCTGTGGCGCTCTGGATGATTTGGCTGCCAGTGGCTTTAGGTAAATTAAACCTTTCGCCCTTTGTGGCCGAACTTTCAAAACTGGCTTTTTTTTCTGTTAAAAATATGGCTATTTTATCAGCCATGGGAATCCTGACAGGCGCTTTGGGCGCGCTGTGGGGCTTTCGCAATTCCCTGCAAAGCAAGCCCACGCCCAAAAATCAATAGAAGGCGCTTGAGGGAATATAGCGTTTCCGGTTCAAAACCGCGTTTAGCAGTTAGAAATGTTGACGATGCTGTAGCTTCTAAGCGCCAACGGCGCATTCTCGCGGGTTTGAACCGGAAAGTAGCGCTGGATGCTCAATCCAGAAGTGTTCAATGTCGGCGAACCGCTCCCCGCTTACTGTAAAATATCTGGTGTCTGGGAGATACGTGTATGCGCATATTGCTGGCCTGTTTTTTATTTATCAGCCTTTCCGGCGGCCCCGCGCGGCCCTGTTGGGGCGGCTTTTTACCTTTAGACCTGGAACAATCGGCTAAAACTGATATAGCGGACGATGGGCCGCATGTTTTGTGGGATGGCGGCACGGCCTATGTTCATTGGGTGAGGAATGGCGTTCACGCTGTTGAAACACATTCAGCCCCTTTTGAACTGCGTCTCAAAGAACCGGAATTCATGAAGCTGCGTCTGGACGGCAGGCCATATCAGGCAGTTAAGGCCGAGATACATGATGAGCCATCAAAGATTTTTGTCATCAGCGACATTCACGGCGCTTTTGACGTCATGCGCAACCTGCTGATTGCCAACAAGGTGATTGATTCAAAAAACCGCTGGATTTTTGGCAAGGGGCATCTGGTTATATTGGGCGACGCGGCTGATCGCGGAAATAAAGTCACCCAGGCGTTTTGGTTTATTCGCGCCCTGGAAGAGAGCGCCATGGCGACAGGCGGGCGCGTTCACATGGTTATGGGCAACCATGAGGCAATGCTGCTGACGGGCGACTACCGCACAGTGAACCCTGTTTATATGAATCAACCGGAGGGTATGCCCGGCCTGGAGCAACTATATGGGCCTCAATCCGAGCTGGGCCGCTGGCTGCGCAGCCGTCCGCTGATGATTAAACTGGGCGGCACGCTATTTGTGCATGGCGGAATATCCAAGGAATTTCTAAATAAAGGACTGGATATAGCCGCCGCCAACAGGGGATTGCGCCTTGGACTAGGAACGCTTGCGAAGCCGTATCCGCAGCCAGACCAGGAGTCTGATCAAATAAACGCCTTTTTGCAAGGCGCCGCAGGTCCGCTTTGGCATCGGGGAATGGTTTTGGATGGCCGGAACGACTCTGTTTCAGACGCGGATTTAAACCTGATTCTGGCGCGATTTAAGGTAAAACGGGTGGTGGTGGGGCATACTACGCTGGAAAACGTGGCCTCGCTGCATGGCGGAAGGGTGTTAGCCGTGGACGCGGGCATTCAGCACGGAAGGGGCGAAGGGCTATACATCGAAAAGGGCAAACTCTTCAGAGCCTTGGCCGATGGGTCTAGGGTTATAATTGCGGATGAAACGGCTATGGGGTTTTGGCAAAGCCCCATAGTCACGGAAATTGCGAGCGCCGGTCAAGGGTGGATGGCCGAAAAATACCATCAGGATTACCTCGTAAAAAAACAGGGCGGCTGTAGCGGCGCGCGCTCCAAGCGCAGACTTAACCTTAATACTGCAAGACGCTTATCAATTTGAATCACTATTATGTGCGCCGCTGGGCGCGGGGGTAGAGTTTAACCATGAAGAACAAACATTTCTGTATCAAGCCGAATTCAAAAGGGGCTGATGATGAGCCATAAATATTGCGTCTTCAATAAACTCGCTATTCGTAGCAAAACACTCTTCACTCTTGTATTACTGCTTTGCCTTTTTGCCATCCTTTCCGCCTGCGAAAGAAGGGTTGAACCCCAGGCTCAGACGGCTGTTGACCAGGCGTTAATCAGGGTTTATTTTTCGCCTGGCGGCGGGCCGACGGCGGCGATAGTAGAGGCGTTAGACAGCGCCAAGGTTTCTGTCCTGGTTCAGGCATATAGCTTTACATCGGCGCCCATCGCCGACGCGCTGAGGCGGGCGCACAGGAGAGGCGTGGATGTGCGTGTGATCATTGATAAATCCCAGCCTAATCAACGCTATACTGTGCTTACATTTCTGCAAAACGCGGGCATACCCGTCTGGATAGACCAAAAGCACGCCATAGCCCACAACAAGGTGATGGTTATTGATGAAAATATTGTCATCACAGGCTCTTTTAATTTCACCAAGAGCGCCGAAGAGCGCAACGCCGAGAATTTACTGGTGATCCAAAGCCCTTCTATCGCGCTGGAGTACATAAACAATTGGAATAAATGCAGGGAGCATTCGGCGCAAACTTAAATTCTTATCCAAATATATAGCGCTTCCCCTAAATATTAGCGTGTTACATAATTCAATTATCTCTAATGGAAAAAAATGTGATTTCAGGCGCACTGCGCTCATTGGTCTATTGCCGCCCCTGCAAAATCGCCTCCGCTTCGGTCAGAGAGTATTCGGACCCTGATAGCACGAGGCGGTCGTTCAGCCTGAGAGTTGGGGACGGGTAAAGCGGCACGGTGTTTTGACCGTCCCTTAACAGGCCCACTATCGTAACGCCGGTGCGTCCGCCAAGGTCTAACTGGGACAACTGGTTGTCCAGCCCGGGGGTTTCGGCGCCCAGTCTGAAAACGCGGTAAGTGCCCGTGCGATCCATGTCCACCACATTGTCATTATCGTCTTTTGTTTGCCTGGGTTCCAACAGTCTGGCCAAAAGCCACTCTGTCCCGATGGGAGTATCTTTGGACATCCTTCGGGCCTTTATTATCTGCGTAGTCACCACCAGGGCAATCACGGCCAAAAAGACAAAAAACAGCAGCCCCGTTGGGAGGAATGCCTGTAACATGCCTATCATCGGTATTCCCGTCACTATCAGGATGAGAATCCTCAGACCGCCCGCAAAGAGATGGCGGCCAACACGCCCTATGCCATCGGCCTCGGGGTTTGGCGTCAACACCGCTATGTGGCGGGCCAGGACGCGTCCCCGCTTGATGACGCTCAGCAAAAGGAGCGCTATGCCCAGGCCCAAAAGTATAATCAATGCCACATCCGTAAGTTTGCGCCATTCGTTCAGGCTTGTTATCCAAACGGGCAGCCTCTTTTCTATAAAGTTATAAACCGCGGCCAGACCTATAATAGCAAGCCAGTCCAGAAGCAAAAAGAGCAGCGGTTTTAACAGCGCGCCGCTTTCGCCCTTGCGTATCCCCCTCTTTCGCAATGAGGCTATCCAGACCTGGTATAGGCCAATGCTCGCCTTCAGCGGGTCTGGAAAGCGGTCTTCTATGGCTCCGGCCATACTCCCTGAACTCTTAAACAAAAACGAACTCGTCAACGCCGTTATCACGGCGACGGAAACCGTTATGGTAAACAGCTCCGGCTTTATCATACCTGCGGCTATGCCTATGGTCATCATGACAAAGGCAAACTCTCCAAATTGCCCAAGGGCTATGCCTGTCTGAAAGCTGGTTCTGAAGGACTGACCGGCAAACAACCCGCCCATGGTGAGCGAAACCGCGTTGGCAAGAATAACCAGCATTACAAACAGCAGAATAACGCCAAAGTTGGCGATAATGGCAGCCGGAACCAGCATCATTCCAACGGCGACAAAGAAGAGCGCCGTGAATACATCCCGCATAGGCATTATCAGCCTTTCTATCATATTGGCGCGACCGCTTTCACCGGCAAGCATGCCGGCGGCAAAGGCTCCTATGGCCATGGAAAAACCAGAGGCCACGGCAAGTATAGCCACAGAAAAGCAAAAACCTATGCTGGCTATCACCAGATTTTCGGGTTTTTCCTGGTCTGCCAGCTTGCGCAAAAACTGCGGTATGAAAAAGCGGCCAACTACAATTACGCCTGCCAGAAACAATATGAACTTCACTATCGTCCAAATCAGGTCAGTGGCGTGAATCCCCTTGACGCCAACCTTTGTGAGGGTTGTCAGGACTGTCATCAAAATTATGGCTATCAGGTCGTGGATGATGGTTACAGAAAAGACTATTTCCCTCAATTCCCTGGAAGGCCGCCCTTCTTCAAACAGCTTTACTATCACCACCGTGCTTGTGGCGACCATGGCCGCCCCCATGAATATCGCTTCCATAGTAGTCCAGCCCAGCGCCCTGCCTAAGGATATCCCCGACGTCATTACAAGGCAGGCTTGAATAGAAGCCATCAGCAGAGCCGTCAGCCCGGCCTTCATCAACTTTTGGGGGCTGAATTCTAATCCGATTCCAAACATTATCAAAATGACGCCCAATTCCGACATGACATGTAGAGTTTCTCTGTCCGCGGATAAGGGGAGGTAAGGAAACATGGGGCCAACCAGAAAACCGGCCAACAAATAACCAAAAACAACCGGCATCTTCAGCTTTCTGGATACCAGAGTGGTGACGGCAGCCGTGCCCAGCGCAATCGCCATGCTCACCAGAAGCTGCGGTACATCGTGCATTTTTAAACTCCGACACTGCCTATAATACCAGTTAAAGGGCTGCTTGCTTGAGCATATATGCGCTTTGGCATACGGCCTGATTCAAAGGCGAGCCGCCCTGCCTTAACGGCCAGCTTCATGGCTTCCGCCATCAATACGGGATTGCCCGCCTCAGCCACCGCTGTATTTAGCAGTACTCCGTCTGCGCCAAGCTCCATGGCAATGGCGGCATCGCTGGCAGTCCCCACACCGGCGTCAACAATCATCGGCAATTTATAGCTATCGCAAATTTCTTTGATGAGAATCAACACGTACGGATTCTGAACGCCAAGCCCGGAGCCAATAGCGCTGCCCAGGGGCATGACGGCGTGCACGCCTGTATCACAGAGCTTGCGCGCCAGTATCGGGTCCGCGTTGATGTACGGCAATACTATAAAGCCCTCTTTTACCAACTCGGCGCAGGCTAATAATGTTTCTTCCCCGTCCGGATACAGGCTCTTTTTATCGCCCAGCACTTCTAGCTTTATCCAGGGATTGTTCAGAGCCTCCCTGGCAAGACGCGCAACGCGCAACGTATCCTCCCTGGTAAAACACCCCGCTGTATTTGGCAGCAGGTGAATATCCTTTGGGATCCAATTCAAAATGTTATCTTCACCCTTGGCGCCAAGGTCAAAGCGCCTCACGGCCAATGTCACCATTTCAGACCCGGCCGCCTGATAACAGGACTTCATCGTCCCGAAGTCAGAGTACTTCCCCGTGCCGAGAATCAGGCGATTTGAAAAGGCTTTGCCCGCAATGGTGAGCTGAGACATCTGTACACCTCTTCTTTATTATATAGCGTTTCCGGTTCAAAACCGCGTCCCGCAACCAGGAATGTTAGCGACGCCGCATTCGCGGTTTTGAACCGGTTGGAAAAATGTCAAAGTCAGAACATGTTTTTTTCACTTTCTTGTTGACAAAGATCACCGGTCTGGTTTTAACTCTATTTGGGGATGTAATCCCTTCTTTACTGGAAAGGTGTGCGGGTTGCGTTACAAATTGGTCGCAAATCAAGCTTGTCTATTGCGTTGCGGACTGTCAGATGTCTGAAAGACAGCGTTTGCGTACAAACAGGGCTGATGAAACATTCATTGGTCATTGTGACATAAACCACTCATTTACCCCCCCC
>JGI24698J34947_10001645_pt1 | contig 11889 bp, 13 predicted proteins | sample TergutMp193P3_FD_34947 | JGI IMG/M metagenome (IMG submission 34947)
CTTGCTTTCTTTTTCTTTTTGCGGTATACTGTACTTAAACTGACAGGAGACACCGCATGGAACTGGATTATACATATTGGAAAGATGACGGATGGTACGTGGGCCATCTGGACGATTATCCCGATTATACCACTCAAGGAGAAACTCTCCAANAATTTGAGGAGATGCTCTGTTCTCTGTACGAAGATATAAAGACCTTTGATTTTTCCTTTGTCCGTCATCACGGTAAGCTAAAAATAGCATGAAAAGGATGGAACTCATCAAAAAAATTACTGGTCTTGGGGCGGTGCTTGAACGGCATGGCGCCAAACATGACTGGTACGTCAAAAAAGAAACTAATGTCGGACAAGCCGTCCCCCGGCATAACGAAATAAAAGAATCTACCGCTCGTCTCATTATAAAAGCCTTCTCATAAATTCTGTAACTACTCCACATTCCCTCTCGTACGATCATGCAATACATTGTATGTTTGTACGAGGTGGAGATTGAACCCGCCCCTGCCCCCTCTAGTCCCTGTAAATAATCCGCGCTGTCTCAGGAAACGCGCTTTCCCCTACCCGTGTTCGCCGTGAAAGAGTTACGCTGATTAAACTTTCGCACCAACTGAACGCGCTATCTCCTATCGAGGTTACCGATGAAGGTATTGTTACGCTGGTTAAACTTTCGCAATTAAGGAACGCCAATTCTCCTATAAAAGTTACCGAAGAAGGAATAACGTATGTGCTTTGGTTTCCGCCTGGCGGATATCTGATTAAAGTTCGTATGTTTTTGTCAAAAAGAACGCCGTCTATGCTTGCGTAAGAAGGATTGCGATTATTTACTGTTAAACTTGTCAAACTGTAACTATTGAACGCACCTACTCCTATAGCCGTTACCGAAGAAGGTATGGTTACGCTTGTCAAACTACCGCAATAAAAGAACGCCCAATCTCCTATAGTCGTTACTGATGAAGGTATGGTTACGTTTGCCAAATTGCAACCATCGAACGCATAATCGCCTACAGACCTTACTGAAGAAGGAATAACGTATGTACTTTGATTTTTGCCTTGCGGATATCTGATTATGGTTCGTATGTTTTTGTCAAAAAGAACGCCGTCTATGCTTGCGTAAGAGGGATTACGATTGTCTACTGTGATACTTGTCAAACTATTGCAATTATAGAACGCCCAATCTCCTATAGTCGTTACTGAAGAAGGTATGATTACGTTTGTCAGACTATCACAGCCGGAGAACGCGCCAAGTCCTACAGCCGTTACCGAAGAAGGTATTGTTACGCTTGTCAAACTACTGCAACTTTGGAACGCATAACCGCCTATAGACCTTACTGAAGAAGGTATGGTTACGTTTGTCAAACTATCGCAGCAAAGGAACGCGCTATTGCCTATAGCCGTTACAGGCAAACCTTGAATCCGCTCTGGTATATTAAGCGTTGTTGCGTTTCCGGTGTACTTTGTAATGGTTACGCTTCTGCCGTAAACGATTTCATATACAAGCCCGTCCTGTCCAGACCTTTGCTGTGCGAAAAGTACGGAGCCGATTGTAAAAATCAACAGAAAAACCAGTGCCTTTTTCATAAAATCCTGCCCATTCCCACCCTCTTGAAACAAGCGTTCTTACAATTACATTGTCGCTTGTTACTCTGTGTTACCCTTACTCCCATGTAGTCCCGTTCCAATACTTGATAACGGCGTCGCAGGAAACCCGCCATCCTACCCATGTCTTATAATCATCGTTATAAACATAACCCCATGCGTTATCTGCTCCTGTTTGACTTGCAAATCCTCTGATAAATATTGTCTGTATTGCAGTCCAACTGCCAAATGCATTTGCGTCGACATTTGTTACACTTTCCGGGATTGTTATACTGTTAATATTTGTGCATCCCCAGAATGCTTGATTGCCAATAGTGGTTACACTTTCGGGTATTTCTATACTTGTAAATGTACATTGTGCGAACGCCATTACATTGATAGATGTTATTGTATTGGGGATGTGAACGGCGGTAATGTTTGTTCTCCCTTGAAATGCACCAATACCCATATAATCATATGAGTTGCCGATTTCAGTTACCGGCTTTCCTTCGTATGTGCCGGGGATATATATCACTTCCGGCGGCGGTACTATGTTTATCTGCTCTGCTGGAGTTTGCCCGTTTATATTATTTATATATACTTCAGGATATGCTGAGTTTGTGACAGGCCTGACGATGCGGTATGCGGTTGCCGATTCTGCGGAAACTGCGTATCCATTTGAGTCAATTGGCAGAAAATATGAAAGCGCGAGTATTGATTTCGTTTCTTCAACGTAGGTACATCCCGAGCTTTTACAAGTATATTCTTCTTTACCGTTTGCTGTTACTGTTGGAGCAGTAGTTATTATCCATTCGCCCATGTCGTGAGTATGGGTTGTATCATCATTGCCGTTAATTGTATCATCATTGTCGTTATCACAAGCAATAAATGCCAGCAATATGGCAAAAATAACCAATACATCAAAAATACCATGTTTCAAAGTTTTCATTCTTTTTCTCCTTTATTTTTTACCGCACGCTCCATGATCCGTTACGGTACGTATATGTTCCTGCCTTGCGTCCTTGCGTGTTGTAGAAGTAATCAAAACCATAATCAAACGCATGATAAAAGTGCTCTCCAAATGTAGCATGATTATAATGCACATCTCCCCCTAATTTTACATTAGCACCTATGGTAATTATAGTAAGTTGATTATCTTCAAATGCCCGTCCAGCAATAACAGTTACGCTGTTGGGAATGATAATGCTGGTAAGTTGATTACCTGAAAATGCCATTTGATCAATATCAGTTACACTGTTCGGAATAGTAACACTGGTGAGTTGATTATACGCAAATGCCTCAATTCCAATATAAGTTACACTGTTGGGAATGGTAACGCTGGTGAGTTGATTACCCTCAAATGCCCATTCAGCAATAGCAGTTACACCGTTGGGAATGGTAATGCTGGTGAGTTGATTACCCCTAAATGCACTATCTTCGATATAAGTTACGCTGCTGGGAATGGCAACGCTAGTAAGTTGATTATACGCAAATGCCCATCTACCAATTTCAGTTACGCTGTTGGGAATAGTAACTCTGGTGAGTTGATTACCTTCAAATACCAATTCTCCAATAATAGTTACACTATTGGGAATAGTAACGTTGGTGAGTTGATTACCCCTAAATACACTATCTCCGATAGTAGTTACTCCGTTGGGAATGGTAACGCTGATTAATTCTTTTGCCTTGAATACCTCATCCCCTATCGCTGTAACGATCATACCATTTATCTGCGGTGGGATACGGACTGCCTGTTTTGTCCCGACGTAACGGGTTATCACAGCTGTTCTGCCGCCAATGGGCATTATTCTGAAATCGCCTTCATCATCATATTGATTCTGGCTTTGAGAAAATAACGCCGTTACCCCAATAAAAGCAAAAACAACCAACAATACTAGCTTTTTCATGCATCCCCCTTTAAGTAAATCCTTTAGCCGACACTTTTAAAAATATCGTTTAACAAACATAAGCCTTCTATAATAAAACTGATTGTTGTATATATTATCCATAACAACCCCGCTATTGCCTGCTGAATGAATAAAATCGCCCCTTCCCAAATAGATTCCGGTATGAGTTACTTTTGTGCTTCCTGCGTCTGAACTAAAAAATAATTGATCTCCAATTACCGCATTGCGTAAGTCAACATATACGCCGTTTTCTGATTGAGGCATTGAATCGCGGGGAAGCCTTAGGCCGTTCATTTTTGCCGCGACGTATGTTAAACCTGAACAATCAATTCCTTCTGCCGAACAGCCGCCCCAAAGATACTTTGCGCCTAAAAACATTTTCGCGATATCCGCGAATTCCCTGCCTGTTCCAAAAGGTATGTCGGCGTATCTGTCGATACATATAGCGTCTTTTATGTCTATGTATCCTGTAATGTTTTCAGGTAAGGCTATAATATATCTATCTTCATCGCTTAAACCAAAAAAAACACTTGACATTGGGGCTCTGGATATTTCCCTTCCTCTTTGGTCGTATATTGCAGCAAACGGGGATACAATTACAATTTTATCTCCGTGAGCATATATGCTGGATAAATCCCTTGTTATGTCTGACGCTCTTATATAACCTGTGTATCCGTCGGGAACCTGCGCGTATACAAAAGACCCGCTTGCGCTAAACACTTCAATTTCTTCGTTTAACAAAGCTTGTGTTACAAGAGGCGTGCTTGCGCCGGCTTTTTCGTGGACTCCGGCAATACATGTTCGGATAACGGCTCTGTAAGCTGTTGAATTATCTTGACATTCTCCCGTTCTTGCGCAAAAAAGGAAAAAAATAAATAAAATAGCTTTAACAGGTTTTTGCATTTTTACCGCACGCTCCACGAACCGTTGCGGTAGGCGTATGTTCCCGCCCTGCGCCCTTGCGCGTAGTAGAACTCTGGAAAGCCGTATTCAAATGAACCGACAAACATATCAACGTTTGCGCCTATGGTAACGCTGACAATTTGATTGTCAGCAAACGCCCTGCTTCCGATATTAGTTACGCTGTTGGGAATGGTAACGCTGACAAGTTGATTATCCGCAAACGCCCCGTCTCCAATAACAGTTACACTGCCGGGAATGGTAACGCTTGTAATGTGATTGTAAGCAAACGCCAAAGACCCTATATGAGTTACGCTGTTGGGAATAGTAACGCTTGAAAGTCTATTGTACTCAAATGCCGAAGGCTCTATGGAAGTTACGCTGTTGGGAATAGCAACTCCGGTAAGACGGTTCCCGACAAATGCCGAAGGCCCTATAAAAGTTACGCTGTTGGGAATAGTAACGCTTGAAAGTTGATTGTACTCAAACGCCGAATGTCCTATATAAGTCACGCTGTTTGGAATAACAACGCTGTTCAGTAAATTATATGAAAACACCCCCTCTCCGATATAAGTTACGCTGTTAGGGACAGTAATGTCGGTAAGAAAATTATGTGAAAATGCCTCATCTCCTATAGAAGTTACGCCGTTGGGAATGGCAACGCTGATTAATTCTCTTTCCTTAAATGCCTCGGACCCTATTTCTGTAACGGCCATTCCCTGTATCCGCAGGGGGATACGCACCGTCTGTTTTATCCCGGCGTAACGGATTATTATAGCCGTCCTAGCGTCAAGGGGCCTTATTCTGAAATCGCCTTCATCGTCATATTGATTCTGGCTTTGAGAAAATAACGCCGTTACTCCGATAAAAGCAAAGGCAAGCAGTAACACGAGCTTTTTCATAAACACCCCTTTTTGAGAAAGCAGTCAAGCATTTTTCCGCTCGTCCGCGTTAATAATAATCGTTAAAACCCGAGGCGCTTTTCAGGCCGTCCAATATCCTGTTTATGCTGTTCGCGTATTCTACAGGTTTATTAGGCGACCACGCTCTGTATAACTGATCAAATGTTTTCACTTGCCCCCAATAACCCATTTCCTTAAGTATGTGATACCGAGGATCAACTGTTCGCCTGGCCAGATCACGGCTTACATAGCCTTTTAAGTGCTGAATATGCGCTCTTACTCCTTCGTCCATACCGGACGACATAAGTCTTGGGAATTTGCCGTTCCAGCCGCGCGTCTGCTCGTTTAACCCGCCGTAGTTATGGTTTTTCACCCGCTGGTTTTTACTGTCAAGATAATTTGTCGTGTACAGCATTTGAGCTATCGCGATGTCGAGGTTTACTCCCTCAATGCCGGCTTCTACTTCATATATACGAATTAACTCGCTCAATGTGTCGCGGTTTACATTGGGGTTTCGGTCTCTTACATATTTGGTTATGCCTGCCTTAGTCACAGAACTTTGAGTGTCATCAATTCTTCTTGGCGACCAATCGAACAGTCTGGATGTACCTGCGGTTTTCATTTCATAAGACTGTTGCTTTTCGTAAAACTGCAAGCTCTGGAAGTTGCCGTACTTTGAATTAAAAAATGCCAGCATTTCAAGATTCTCGTTTAACTCCGCCATTATGCACAACTGCGGCGGCCCGCCGTCGACAGGGTCGACTGTACGCGGTTCTTTATCAATCAAGGCGGAAACAAGATCATAGCGCCCTTGAGGATTTCTTTTGAAAGTTAACGGAATATCTTTTCCACCCACTACTTCCTTATAAACAATTACAAAAATTTCGGAGGACTCCGGCCAATCTTCGCTCATAGTACCTTTTAGCTCATAAGGAAATTCTATTCTCCTCGGGATTTTTTTTTGTTCCGGGGGACTTATCAATACCCCATTTTTTATTTCAAGTTTTTTTCGAGTATCCTTGCGATCAATTATTGTCATGGCAAAAGATTTTGAAAGATAATAATTCAAATCTCTTAAGTTCAACCCGGAATTCTTTATGTTTTTGACGACATCCAATGTAACAGGTATATACCTGAGGTCTGCCGACACAGTATTTCCTCCCCCTGGCGGCGGCGGTGGATCTACTACCACACGCCGTAGTCGCTCTATTTCCCGTTCCTGTTGCTGTATTTTATCTTTTAGTTGCTGTACATTTTCAGTGGGGGTGTCATTTCCCCCTTTCCCCTTGTCTCTTTTCGACGAAGACTTACCGGTTGTTGCGCACCCGGCAAAGAACAGAGCAAAGCTCAAAAAAAACATGAGAGTCAGCGCGATTTGTTTCGTTTTCATAAAAAAGCTCCTTAAAGTTTATTTGAAGCGTCCAGCCTCATAATCCGGTTTAAGCCGGAAAAATCCCCAAATTTCCGCCCCTCCCATGGTCTTTTTCCTCGGATTCCCCCCAAAAATCCCCTGAACTGTGAATTTCCGCCAATTTACGGGTCAATTCCCGAATATAGTCCTTTCGGCCCTCATCGAGTTTCCTGAAACTTTCAACAAGAATTTCCAGTTTTTCCTGACAATCCATAAATTCGCCCTTTTCCCTTAAATCGGATATGTTTTTCATAATATCCTCATTGTGGCTTTATTTAACATTCTATGAGGATTTTTGTCAACTAGTCTGAGAAAAAAAATGCCTTGTAAGATAAGAAGGGTATTTGATAGAATTGAGGCAATAGGAAAAGTTTTTGGACGAGAACACCATATTATGCCGAAGATTCGGCGAAATTCGAAAGGCTCTGGGGCTAACTCAAAAACAATTCGCGGACGATCTAAAAATAAGCCAATCTCACGTTGGAGCAATGGAAAAAGGAGACCGAAAAATACCTGAGCGTATAGTTAAAATAATCTGTTTTACCTACAAAGTAGACGAAAACTGGTTCAAAACAGGCAAGGGAGACATGTTCAAAAAGGACCGCGATTACAAACTGGAAGAAGTTATCAAAAATTTCAATAAACTGGACGAACTTTTACAGGATTACGTCCTAAAACAGATACGCCTTGCCCTTGAATATCAGGAATCAAAAGAGCCGAAGAATGTCAAGCAAAAATAACCCTCTCAATCAGTTTTAACATCGGGTCAATCTCCGCGCGCACGCGCTTTAGGAACGAAAGCACAGACGGCGAGTCTTCCCTCAAGTCGGGACGTCTGCCGCCCGAATAATCGGGAAAATGCGCCCAAAGATAATCGCACTCGTCAATAAGCGCGTTAAGCCTCTCTTGTGCTTCTGCTTCGCCTGTCAAAATGCCCCGTAAATCCTCCAACCGCTTTTTCTCACCCTCAAGAAAAACTAAAACTTTTTCTTTTATTCTTTCTCTTCCCTCTGCGTCCTTTGCAATCTCCGCGCCTCTGCGTGAAATCTTCTCGGACTCTTTCTCTAGCAACGATAAGGCTTCCTGCATAGAAAGCGTCTTAATCCCAAGCGGAAGGCCGCTTCCCTCAATATCGAACAGGCGCGAATCGCCGCCGAATTCCTGCTGAAAAAGTGCGCGGTAATTTTGCATAACAGGACTACTGCGGACAGATAAACCGTTTTTTGAGGCGGCGGCGAAAGAAGCCCCGTCAAAAGCGGAGGCGTTTAACAGTCCCCGAAGGCGCGTCTGCGCGTTCAACCTGCCGCGATGTCCCGGCGTACCTCGTGCGTGGTACTTGTCGGCCGTAAACGAAAAATCTAGCCCGGCGCAGATAATATTTCCGCGAGTTATGCGCCGGGCAATTTCCACCGCGCTGTTACCGACCGAGCCAAGCGGCGCAATTTCCGCCGGAAGAAGCCCCTCATCTTTTAACCTTTCAAAAATATTTAAGGGCGTCCAAGGAGTCATAAAAAGAAAGCCGCCTTTCAGCAGACGCGCGGACTCAGGAAGCGCGGAAAGGTCAACCGCAGAGGGAACTTCCCAGCCGTTACAACCGATAAAATCGCGCAGGTTCCAGTGCTGGCTTTCAAGAATCACTGCCAAATCGGGAGTTATTTGCCTGTCCCTTAATGCGCCAAGGCAGGTATCCACGCAGATAATTCTAAAGGGTCTGCTTTCCCTTTCAAGGCCGTGCGCAAAATGACAGCTAAGAGCGTCCAGGGTTTCATCCAGCGAGGGGCCCGCGCCCAAAACCAGAACAGGAGCAGTGCCAAAGGAAAGTTCTGAAATTGAGGGAAAACTCGCGGCAAGAGGCAGATTTACAAGGGCGTTGCGTATGTAAAGCCGCCCCAGCTTTGCCAGCGTCATGGCGTTGCCCCAGTCCACGGCAATTTCTCTGCGGAGCGCTTCGCAAAGGGAATCGTACAACTGCGGAAACAATTGCCAGCCGCCCGTGAAGCGGACAGTCTGGACGCGCCGGAATGCCCTTGCACCCCAGGCTTCGCGCACAAAGGCGCAAAGCTTCGCGCTTTCGCAAATGTTTGTTATGCGCAACTTATTATCAGGCGCAAGGGAAGGGACTGAGTTTTTAAGGGAAAGCTCGTAAAGTTCGCCGTCGGCCTCTACGCAAAGAACAGCCGAGTCAGGCGCGTCCGCTTCCAGCCGCTCAAGCAGGCGCTCAAGCCCGTGCCCGTAAAGGGGGGAAGGGCAAAAGTAAAGAGTTCTATCGCTTACAGGGACCGCGTCCGCCGTGCGCCTGCCAAGACGGGCAGGATCGATCCCGGAAAGAAGCGTTATTCCGTTTCGGACGAAAGACCGTCCCTGCATTTTTTAATAGCCTGCTGGCGAGAAGATTCTAAAGTATGTATCCCTGAAGCGATTATCCATCTTCGGGCTGTTTACGAAAAAGGGCTGTATTTCCTGCTCGATTGTATAGTTCAACCAGTAAGATTTATACATGTCGGCGGTTTCCTTCGTCTTGTCTTCTTCCGCGTCGATCTGTTCCGTAGTTAACAATACGTGCACCCTGTTTCCCTGAACAAGAGGTTCGGACATTTCATTCAAAGGAGTAGAAAACGCCGTTTTCCAAAAATCAATATTTCTGGACAGATCCAGCAGGTCTTGTCCTGAAAGCAACGCTACGGAAAATTGTTCAAGCGAAGGGAAAAGTTCAACACTGCCATAGTTGACAGGAAGCGGCCCAAAACTGCTTTTTTCCTTTCCTCTCCTGCGGACAGCCTCGTTAAAACTTTCGGCCTTTGCGTCGGCGATAAAATCCTTCGCCTGAGAGATAGCCCAGTCTTCCATTCTGCCTCTCTGGTAATTTCTCATGTAATAGCGAACCCTGTCCATTGCAGCATAATCGTTGAAATTCGCGGGTTTTAATTCTTCTTCCACCCTGAAAATAACCCACTTGTCATCAATTTTAAAGATTGGGCTTAACCCGCCTTTTTCGACGCTTAATATTTTTTCACGGGTCTCCGCGTCGGGAATTTCCGTCTCAAGTTCAAAAGCGTAGTGAATACCCATATCCCCGCCCCTTTCGGCATAAGCGTCCAGCAGTTGGGCTCTGGCGACGTCTTCAAACGTCAAGGTCTCGTCTTTAATAGATTGAAGAATTTTCTTCGCTTCCCTCTCGCTTGAGTTTACGCTAATTCTTGAAAGATGAATTGTTCTGAAAAGGTCTGCATTTTCTTCGGCATAAGCCAAATATTCCAAACTGGGAAAATCATCAACAAGGAAAGAAACCATGTCGAAACTTTTCATTTTAGAACCCATACCGGCGACAAAATCCGCTTCTGCGGAAGGCACAGAAAGACCAAATAAATCGTCAAAGTAAAGCGCCTTTGCAATCTCATCCTGCACCTGCCGCCAGAGGGTAAGACGACTGCTCTCAGGCGTCTGCTGGTACAAAGCCGAGGAAAAACGCCCGTTTATTTGAAACTGGGGAAGCTGTGCCACCTGCCTGTCAACGGTTTTTTCAGGAACCGTATAATTTGATCTTTTCAGTATCTGTAAAACCGCCGCATGAACCGAAGCCCTTTCAAATGCCTGCTGCCAGACATAGTACGCTATCTGAGTATCGTTAATATCGATAGAATCGCGGTAATAGCGGACAATCTGCTCGTAACTCTGCGAAAAGTAGTTGCCCGGAACCCATGAAATAGGAGCTTTGTCGTAGTAGCCGAAGGTAAAATCTCCGGCGACTCCTGCGCTTTCTGGCACAATGGCCGGAACAAGCACAAAGGACACAATTACAAGCACAAGAACGACGACTGTTCCGATAAAAAGAGCCGGATTCGCCTTGAATCTGCGTAAAAGTTCCGAAGACGCGCCTTCTTTTTCGTGTTCCTGGGGTTTTTTATCTTTTTGAGCCATATTTACCTCTAATTAGTATACTGAGCAAAAACAATAGCATTTAACGCCGTTTTTGTCCAGAAGGATTTTTTTACTTTTTTTCAACTTTTTTCGCTTTTGAGTAAAGCGCTGTACATCTGCGCGCCAATATAGGGGCGGAGGTATTTATGATGAAAAAAAATTATTTCTCTCTCTTGGCCGCCTGTTTTTTCCTGGGTTCCTGTTCCCCGGGGGAAGCCGCTCAGGCCGCCGCGCAAATGTCGGGGGGCAGTTCTCAAGCCCCGCTTTTTCTCAATTGCAAAGCCGTTTCGGAGGACGAGGTTGAATTTGAGTTCTCTCAGGCGGTGACGGTAAAGTCCCTCAGTTTTGAGCCTGCCCTGTCGGTGGCCTCGGTGGAGGACGGCAGTACCGTAAGGGTAAAACTTGACGAAGTTCCCGAACCGGGTCTGTTGTTTACGGCCGACATCCTGGCCGAAGATTCGCAGAAAAATACAATCAATGTGCTTGCCCCGTTTCGTTCAAGAAACAACAGAATGCCCAAGCTGGTTATCAATGAACTGTGCACCGAGTATGCCACCGTCACCGCCGGAAAAAAGGAGGAATTTATCGAGTTAAAAATGAAGTCGGGCGGCAATCTGGGCGCGATGCGCGTGATTATTATCGGAAATTCCAATGCAACCAAGCGGACAATTTACGAGTTTGTGCCTGTAGAGGTAGAAGAAGGCGATTATGTAACGCTTCATTTGCGCACATATAACGAAGCAAGCAATAATGAATTCAATGGCAGTAAAGATGAATCTGTCGGTTTAAATTCATCTCCGCTTGCATGGGATTTTTGGATACCGGGAAATACAAAGTTTATGCACAAGGCCGCAACTGCCGTTTATGTGCTGGATCAGGACGACCGCGTACTTGACGCAGTGATGATTAGCGAGACCGCAGATTCAGGGTGGGGAAAAGACTATTTTGCCGAGACAGCAGAATTTTTATTCAAGCAGGGAGCGTGGAAATCCCCTGACGGGAAAATCGCCGGCCCGGTAGATTCTGTAAACAGCAAAGACGCTACAAATACTCGCACTGTCTGCCGTATTGAAACTGGGGAAGACACCGACACGGCGGCGGACTGGTACATTGTCTACACCAGCAACGCGACGCCGGGAAAGCCAAACAGCGAAAAACGCTGGAATTAAATTAAGTCTCTGAACAGGGCTTCAATTTCGTGTTTTAGCGCGGCTCCAATTCTCTGGCCGGCCAAAGCGCCGTTTTTGTAAACGAACAGCGCGGGGATAGAAGTAACCCCG
>JGI24698J34947_10001646_pt1 | contig 11887 bp, 10 predicted proteins | sample TergutMp193P3_FD_34947 | JGI IMG/M metagenome (IMG submission 34947)
GCTATTAAACTTGAGCCTGATAATGCTCTGTATTATAAGGATCGTGGCATAAGTTACGATTGGCTTAAAGAATATGAGAAAGCAATCATGGATCATTCAAGAGCTATCGAACTTGAGCCTGATAACGCTCAGTATTATAATAGTCGTGGCGTAAGTCATAATTGGAATAAGGAATACGGGAAAGCTATTGCGGATCATTCAAAAGCCATTGAACTTGAACCTGATAATGCTGAATATTATAATGAGCGTGGTAAGAATTACAGTTGGCTTAGTGAATACGAGAAAGCTATTGCGGATCATTCAAAAGCCATTGAACTTGAGCCTGATAATGCTGAGTATTACCTTGATCTCGCCCGCGCATTGTGTAGGGTCAGCGATTTCGATAGCGCTCTTGCAAATTTAAATATTGCAATGTCACTAGACCGTGAACTGGCCAGGTGTTATAACGTGCGCGGTTTCATTGGTTTGAAAAAGGCAAAAAAAGATAAAGCGGAATGTGAATCAGGTATATTAAATGACCTAAGCAAAGCGATTGAATTAAATAAAGATGATTTTCCTGCTTATCTATTCTATACAGATCGGGCGGAATATTACTTATATTCCGATGAGCCGGATAAAGCTTATAACGATTTACAAAAAGTTTTTACTTATGGTAAAGAAAACGGGAGAGTGTATTTTTTCATGGCAAGATATTACAAAATCAAAGGCAATAATCAGGAGTATGAGCGTTATATGGCTAAGATAAATGAATGCAGGTTTATTCCACATGATAGTGATTATTAAGCGCATTATACCATATCCGCAATAATTATTATGTGATAAGCCGCCCTTCAGGACGGTTTTTTATATGCATAGGATAGAAAAACCAAAAATTCCTAGGGGGATTTTAATGTGATGCCTCCGTTCAATATGAAAATTTCGAGATGCTGTTGAAGCATGAAGATTATAGAAAAATTGCTCCACACATAAATTCAAAAGATGAAGCTCTTGAATTATTGAATAACATATACCCTCTGCATAAGACAATGCTTGGAATAATCATTTTATAGATAAAAGCAATTAAATAGTGCTCTAATAAAAAAGCGCTTTCTTATCAAGATTGTATATGCTGCGCCGCCTGTCGGCGGATCGGGATATGTCGTCATGGTCTAGTCATCCTCATCTTCCTGATCAATCGCGTCTAACGGGCTGGTGATTTTCAGCGTCTTGCGCCTTGCAACGTGGGTGTAAGTTTCGGTGGTGCGGATTGACCTGTGCCCCATGAGTTTCCCTATATGGGTTATGTCAATTCCTCTTTCCAACAGATGTGTGGCAAATGTGTGGCGCAAACAGTGTATAGAGCCGTTTTTTTCAATCTTTGATTTTTTCTGGGCGTGTTCAAAGATTTTTTGCGCTGAACGTATGCTTATATGTTTTGAAGGGTCGGCTCCGGGAAAAAGCCAGCCGGTTATCTTGTATTGTGAATAATAAAGTGTAAGCGTATCAATAACTTTTTTCGACATGATTGTTTGCCGGTCTTTTCTTCCTTTGCCGGAAACGACAATGATTACTTTTCGGGCGATGTCAATATTTTCTCTTTTTAATTTGACCAGTTCGCTGACACGCAGGCCTGAATCATACGTTATCATCAACATTATGCGGTGCTTTAGGTTTCTTACACTTTCCAATATTTTTATTATTTCAGATTTCGCGAATACCGAGGGAAGGCGTATGTCATGGCGCGGGCGTTTCTGTTCACGCGCTGTATCTCTTTTCATTACCTGATGGTAAAAAAATTTGAACGCGCTCAAAGCAAAATTCAGTGTAGAGGCGGATTGCTTTTTGACTTGCTCAAGATACGCGAGGTAGTGTTTGATGTCGTCGCTTGTTACTTCTTCGGGAGTTTTTTGAAGCCGGCGACACAAGGCTTTATTATGGTAGATGTAGGCGGATCGGGTATTTGGGCTGTACTTGCGCGAGCGCATTTCCGTTTCCAGTTTGTCTCTCCAATGATCGGGAAATTGGTCGGAAAGTCCGTTTTCTTGAGTTTGCATATTCAAGCAGGAGCTGGTCTCCGGCACTGTACTGGTTTTCTGCATGGCGGCTGTTTCTGCTTCTTCCGGCGCGGGCTGTCCGCCGAAAGTAAACCAATTAACGATGACAGGATTATCCGGCTCTTTACCGACTTCTACAAAAGGCTTGCCGGATAGTACGGTTTTCATTTTTTCCTGATCATATTTTGAGCTTGATATATGATAGTTTCCATCAGTTTTTTCCCAATACCCCATATTGGATTTTACGAGTTGTGTAAACAGTTTTTTGTCGTAATTATAAAACGGAATGCGAATATTTCCATTATCGAAAAATATATATACAGCGTCCATGCAGCCCCTAAATGTTTACTTAATTATAATAAATGTTATGCGAGAATCAACTATTTCACCAAAATTTAACTTACTTTAAATAAATTTTTTCATTTATTTTTATTTTCGGTAAAGCGCCACGCATATACGCACCCATATAGTATGCCATACATGAAAGGTGACTGTCACCATGCGCTACTCCCCGCTGAACTCGCTCCTCAAAACCGATTCGTCCAGAATGATCGCCACTTTACCTTCGGATAAAAGGCGGCGATTTTCGTCGGAGGATATGATTAAGAGCGCATCGCTGCGGTCTATGATGAGGTCTGTAGGTTTTATGCCAAATACGCCGTTCGCGAAAATGCGCAAGGGTCTGTCTCCTACGACAGCTTGCAATTCGGGCGAAAGGCCGGAAGGGTTATGTTGAAAGATACTTGCCTGTGGCGCATAACGTACCATTGTGGAAATGCCCGTCTGCAGCATATTGCGTTCATAGATAAGGTTCATTTCACTGTCCCAAATTTTCGGGAACAGGCAGGGAATGGGCAGGGCTTCGCCTCTCATGCTGTAAACGGGCAGGCCTTCCGTCGCGATAATTATTATCCCCGTGTAGCGGGCGGTTGATACAGGATTCAAGGTTCTTGCGATGGGCGCAGGCCGGCTGTGCCTTAAAATAGCGGCGCTTACGCCGGAAATGGAAAATGTGTAAGATGCCGACATTTTCAGCATATCGTGCGAAAGAGCCGGCGGCAGAGAACGCGCCGCAAGGGCGAGGCTCTCGGCTTCTATCAGGCTGAACTCCCCCCTGTTTATAAGATCCGCGATGGTAGAGGAAGAATCGACCTGCAGTTCTAAAATGCCCGGCCGTATCAGCCTTAGATAGCCGTCGCTTAAAAGCACTTCCCCCCGGCTCCTTCCACTAGGAAGTCTCACTTCCGCCGACGCCAGATCCAGCGACACCGCCGCCTTGATTTCCAGAGTGTCCCATTCTACTACGCCTGTAATTTCGATTTTGGTGTCCGCGAAAATTTCCGCCGCCGCGAAAAAAACAAGCAATAAAGCTGTAATCTTATTCATCAAATTTGATTCCCTATTCAATTATCGGTACTTTTAGCGTTTTTCCAACATGCAGAATTTGATCCATGTTCATACCGTTTGCCTCCGCCAGAGACTGCGGGTCTACGCCGTACCTTCTGCCCAATGACCAGAAGGTCTCGCCCCTTGCGACCACATGGCTGCCGTCAAAAACCGCCGTTTCCAGAGGACGGGCAGGCGCAGGCGCGGGAGATGGCGCGGCATCGGCATAGGCCGGAATAATGACGGTTTCTCCAATTTTCAAATACCTGTCCGTGATGCCGGGATTGTGCTGTTCAATCGTATCAAGAGACGTGCCGTAATGCCTGCTCATTGACCACAGAGTGTCTCCGTGACGCACAATATGGTAATGGTAGCGGATGAGCCTTATGTCTTCCCGCTCCAGAACCTCTGATACGTTTTCAAGCTGCGCCAGGGGAATCTTCAGACTGTAGCCGCCTGCGGGACTTATCCCGTGGAGCAGTTCAGCGTTAAGGTTGCGCAGCAGATCCCTGTCTATGCCGGCTTCCTGCGCGAGTATGTCAAGCGATACCTGACGGCGCAGGGGAACAGAGGTCCACTCAATTTGATCTTGCCAGATATTGATGCCAAATCTTCTCGGCTGTGACAGGATGAACGCGGCCGCCGCCAGTTTCGGAACATAGTGCAAGGTCTCCTGCTTGAATTGGTTTCTTCCCGACAGTTCCCAGTAATCGCGGACTCCCGTTCTTCGCACTGTCCTTGTTACTTCTCCGAGGCCGCAGTTATAAGCCGCCAGCGCGAGGTGCCAGTCTCCCAGCGCTCTGTAATTATCCTGGAGTTTTTGAAGCGCGCCCCTTGTAGATTTTATAAAATCGAGCCTTTCGTCGATCATCTCCGTAACTCTCATATCGAAGGGGGAAATACTGTTCATCATAAACTGCCAAAGCCCCGCCGCGCCCGATCTGCTTCTTGCCGTTATCACAAAGCCCGATTCAACAACAGGCAGGAAAGCCAATTCAGGCGGCAAATTACGCCTGCGGATTTCCTCTCTGATAAACGGCAGGTAAATGCTCGCCCGTTCCAGAGCCGCGTTAAGGCCGGCAATCCCCGCAGGACTTGAATACAACTCAATATAATACTGCGTTAAAGTCTGCTCCAAAACCAAGGGGCTGAGAATCCAGGACGATGAATTAACAGGATTTTGGTTATGCTGGGAAGACACTGCTATCTGTTCATGTTTCTGCCCCTCCCGCCTGACTCTCAAGGGCCGCCCCTCCTGCGCCTCAATAAAATTCCCGCAGAGCGTGAGGAGAAAAATTGGTAAAACTTTTTTAAATAACACCCCTGTACTTTTTTTCAAAATTTCTCTCCGTAGTAAATCCCTGCCCATTCCCAGCGCCCGTGAATTTCCGGGTCCTGCGGGAAATAGATCTTTCTGAAATACAGATACCAGGTCGAAAGGTAGCGCGACCATCCTGTTGTTCTTAAAAAAGCCTCGGTCGCGTTGGAAGACGTGTCAAGATTACTGGCGTACTTGATCTGGTTGTTGTACATAAATTCGGCAATGTTAAAGTTGAAATCGGCTATCCCCACGTCGTCGGTTTCTGTCTGCCCCCAGGAACGGGCGAAAAAATTGACTTTGGACATATAGCGCGTAAGGGCCCACGGATTTTCATCGTCAAGGGCGTTTTCGACCGCGTTTCGCAGGGCCGGCAGGTTTTCAAAGGTCCAATCCTTGACAGATTTGCTGAAGTCCACCTGCTGTCTGGCGTATTGATCGGCATTCGGAAAGCCGGGGATTATCGTCCCCGAATAGGGAAGGTAGTTTGAGTACGCGGCAATCGCGCTGTTCCAGTCGCCGATTTGCTCACAGGCTTGGCCAAGTGAAAAATAGGCGGCTCCCAAATCGATATTCTCCGGGAACCGGGAAATCAGTTCCTGATAATACCATNCCTGCCGTTCCGCGTTCTTGTTCAGATTGATTAGGTGCGTAAGGCATACAAGGTGAATGGACTCGTCGTTGATTATCAGATCGGGGTAATTTTTAATTATCAGGTCGAAGTACAGGGCCGCTATCGGCTGGGAGTTCTGCTGCATATAGGCATAGGCAATCATGAGCAGGTAATATCCGTTGTAGGGATCGGAAGGGTTGTTTATGGTTCTGGCGCTCAGAAAATTGACCAGCCTGTCATAATCCTTAAGCCGGGCAAAACTGGCGGCAATTTCCCTTGCTACGGCAAGTTCGCCTTCGCTGCCCGGCTCTTCCATTTTTAACAGATTGAAAAGCTCTAGAAAATATTCCCTGTTTTCCTTCGATCCCGTTAAATAATATGGGTCAACTTGTGAAGTATCATCTCCGAAAATTTTATTAATTAGGGAACATGATGAGAAAACCAGCAAAAAGACGGCATAAACATAAATTAACGCAGATTTTTTCATGTTTTCCATTGTTAATCATCTTATCATTGTGTTATATTTTTGTATATGTGATACATTCTTCAACCTATGAAAAATTTGATTTTATGGATACCAAAAAGTGATTATAAAAGTCCGGCATTGTATTATCCCGCTATTATTATCGGCACTTTTTATATTTTCCTGCCGGACACAGCCTGCCGCGACACGCGATACGCCCCAGAGGGAATCGCAAAGGCAGCAGCTTTCAGGCGGCCTTGCCGAAGAAATACGAAGTTTGACAGAATCGGGAATTTTGTCTTCTATGGTGCAGGCGCTTGATTTAATCAGGACAAGAAATCTGAGCGGCATTGATTTTGGCCGTATGATGAACGGGATCAATGCTATATTGATAAATTATGTCTATCCGGATTCCCCTGTAAGGCTTCCGGCCATCGATCTTCCCCAAACGTACAACTATACGCGCATTATCAGGGAAGCTGAAAGGGGTAATTATACACGGCCCTCCGAAAATTCCAACGATTTTTTTGAACATATTCTGCCCTTTCTCGCGGTCAGTACAAGAAACGCCTCGGATATTTACCTTGATGTGTTAAGGGATCTGAACAAGGCCGGCGAATTGCGGCCCTCGTCCGTACTGCCCCCGTATTTTCGCGGCATCCTCAACGAGTATACCGGCCGACACGCACAGGCCGATGCGGAGTATAAAGCGGCCTACGAGCTTTCCGATGAATGTTACCCGGCTCTTGCCGGCATTGCCCGCGTAACAATGCTCGCCGGAAATACCGAAGAAGCCGCCGCTCTTCTTGCGGATTTGGTGATCCGTTACCCCGACAATATGAGCATCAAGCGCCAGCTTGCCGTCTCCTATTTCCAAAACGGCGACTGGTCCAGGGCGCTGCCGGCCATCGATGAAATTTTACAGGCCGAGCCGAGGAACGGGGAATTCCTGTTAATGAAGGCGCATATTTTAATAGAGCAGGGACAGTATTCGCAGGCCAATGCGCCGCTTGATGTTTACGCCGCGATTAACTCCAACAACAGAACCTATCTTTTCATGCGCGCGAGGGTACAGGCCGAAGGAAACCGCAACCGTGACTCAGCGCTGAATTATCTGCGCTCCATTATCAGAAACAATCCCGACGATACCGAGGCGATGATTTACGCTGCGGGTCTGCTTATGGAATCAAGCCGCGCTTCCGATCAAAGCGAGGGCGTGGAGATGCTGGCGCGTCTGCGTCAGACAGCCGGCTCTTCAGTTGAGGTTTTGAGTCTTAGCCTGCGCGACGCTGTCCGGCGTGAAGAATGGCAGGAAGCTCAGTCTTTCTTAAACCGTATCCTTCCGGTGCGCCGCACCGTGCAGGATCTGACGGACGGCTACTATGTGGAACGCGGCCTGGGAAACAACTCAAGGGCGCTTACGTTTGCCAGGGAGCTTTACGACAGGGACAATTTAAACAATGAATACGCGATTATCTACATTTCCGCCCTCATTGACAACGCCAGAAGGGATGAGGCCTCGCGCCTCATTGAAAGCCGGCTTGCTTCTTTAGGCACTACCGGCAGCGGGACAACAAGAAGCAGGCTGTTTTTTCTGCGCAGCCGCATCCAGGGCAATGAAGAGGCGGCCCTTGGTGAATTGCGTTCCAGTCTTTTTGAAGACCCGCGCAATTTAGACGCCCTTATCGCCATGTTTGAAATTTACCACAACCGCCGCGAAGAACGCCGTGCGGTTTATTATTTAAGGCAGGCCCTCGCTCTTTCACCCGATCACCCGAGACTGAGGCGTTACAGGACTGAATACGCTTCCCTCCTTCAGTAGTTGACATATTGCTATATTCTTCATTTTTACGCCGTTTTTGCCGAAAATTTAGAAATATATATGGGTAATTTTCAAGAAAATACAACGGACGACAACTTTATACGTTTTTCCATAGGCGCAAAACTTGTAACCATTTTTACTATCCTTATCCTTTTATCCCTTGGATCAATAGCGTTCCTTGTCTATTATTTTGCCGGGCAGGACCTGAAAATAAACGTTGAAGGTATAAACGCCGCTGTCCGCAGTTATCTGTACCTGACGGCCGCCGTATTGTTTCTTTCAATAGTGATTATCTGGCTGTTTTCAAAATCAATTTCTTCCGAGTTGAAAATGCTTGCGGACGCCGCCGGAAAAATTGAAGGCGGTGTTTTTGATCTGGATTTAGAGCCGAAAAGCCGCGATGAAATCGGCTATCTGACTTCCGGTTTCCAGAGAATGAGCCGGGCTCTTGGGGCTTTCAGCCATTTCAGTAACCGGGAAATCGCGCTCAGGGCAATGCGCGGAGAGATCAAGCCCGGCGGTCTGTCGAAACAGGGCACTGTCTTTTTTTCAAAGATCTGCGGATTTACGGAAAAGCTGGAAAATTTTACCGGCAAATTCGGCAAGGAAGCGCCGGACAGGATTGTCCTCTGGCTGAACGATTATCTTACGCGAATGACAGAATGTGTTGAAAAAACCAACGGCCTTTTTGACAAGTTTATGGGAGATACCGTAATGGCGCATTGGGGGACAGCCTTCAGCGCCGGAAGCCCCGCGAAGGACGCGTTCAACTGCGTAAAAACCGCCCTTATGATGCGCAAGGCGCTTGTCATTATGAACAAGACCCGAAGGGCCAGTGATCCGGGAAATCCGCCGATTTCAATAAGCTGCGGCATCAATACCGGTCTTGTAACGGCCGGGCAGATAGGTTCCGGTCTTCGCGTGGAATACACCGTCATAGGAGAACCTGTAGACATCGCGTCAGGAATAGAGTCTCTGAATAAAACGCTTGGAACGGATATTCTGATCTCGGAAGCCACATGGAAACTTGTAAAATATTTTTTTATAACGGAAGAGTTTCCGCTGATGATCATAAAGGGAAGGGAAAAACCGATGAGGATTTTTGCGGTTGTAAATCACATTTCCGTCACTTCAGGACCAAAAACGCTTGCTGAAGTAAGGGACCTTTTGGGAATTAGGCTTATCTAGCAGGCTGACAACGGTTTCAATAGTATTTGACTGTATTTTTTTCTGTTTTTGTAGTATTCTTTTTTATAGGATGAAAATATGAGACGTGTTTTATTCTTTTTCTTTTTTTTGTTTTTTTCCGCTTTATGCTTTGCCCAGCAAAATTCAGGCTTCAGGGTTATCGGAAGGGTTCCGGGCGCAGGTGACGACAGAATATATCAGATACAGGTAGGAGCTTTCATGCATTTTCAAAATGCCGAAAGCGCGTTTGCAAGGCTTAGTAGCGCTTCCTTTAACCCGGCTTATGAAAATTTTTTTAGTTTTACCCGTGTAGTTATCAACGGTATTGCGGCAAGAGATGTACCGTCCTATCTTCAAAGAATACGAAATATAGGTTTTACCGAAGTAATTGTCAGGGCAACTGGCAGGGCCGGCGTGCCGCCGCCGGTTAGTACCGCTGTAGTGCCGGCGCCGGTGGTTGTAGAGGAACCTGTAATTCCGGCGCCAATTGTGGAAACGCCCGCTCCTCCCGTTCCTGTTGTAGAAGAACGCCGTGTTGTGGAACCGATCCCCACTCCTGTTGTGCCAAGACAACTGTTGCCCGCTCCGGAAAACAGACTGCCTGAGGAAGGCTGCAGCATAGGAGCGGTAGAACTGCGGCGGCAGAGAAACATTGCCTTCAGCTGGGACGCTGTGGAAGGAGCGACAGCGTATGTTTTAACAATTTACAGGGAAACATCACAGGGACGCAGGCAGATTTTTATAACCGAACCGACTGAACAGTTAAACTTCACTTTCGATAATTTGATGCTTTTTGAAAACACCGGAAACTTTGTATGGCAGGTAGAGGCCATAAATCGCAACAGCCAAGGCGTTATTGAACAAAGAGGCCGCCCGGGAGAAAATACCCTCACTCTCGATGTTCCGCGCCCGGGACAGGTAAAGACAAGAGATACCGGAGTTCTGTATGGAAATTAAAAATATGCCTGGAAAATTAATTATAGCCGCGGTCTTTTTATTTCTCTGCCAGGCGCTATGCGCGCAGGAGGCGGGATATTATGTTGATTACATTGACGGCAAACCTAAATTCACTCAGCGCCTTGTTTGGGAGGGGGAAGAGCATGCCCTGTACTATGAAGTTCTGATTTATGTTGATAATAACGGGTACAGAGAATATTCAAAAAATACAACCGAGGATGATTTACTCCTGGTTTCCCTGCCGCCCGGCAAATACCGGTACAGCGTAACTCCCTATGATTTACTGGGGATCAGCGGTGAAGCTTCGGAATGGAAGGAATTTGAAGTTTTGCCCGCTTTTCAGCCTGTGTTAAGCGGCTTTACGCCGGAAGTTTTTTACCTTGACAGGAATTTGGAAAGGGTGATAACAATATCCGGAGATAATTTTTTGGAAGAATCTGAAATTTTTCTGTTTAGCAATACGGACTTTTTATATCCTGACGAGGTTACTATTGTCAGCGGCAAAAGCGCGACTCTTCATTTTGACGATAGGAAATTAGTACCGGGCAGCTATGATATTTATATAACAAATCCGGGAGGACTTTCCGCGCAATCCGGCACATTTACAATAGGTTACCGCAAGCCGCTGGATTTCTTCCTTAAATTATCGTGGAATCCTTTAATTCCTGTTTACGGATATATGAATGAGATAATAGGTCCGAATGTGTATCTTGCGGGAGCATCCCTTAGTTTTGAGGCGGTTTCCTCAAAACGCGGAAATTTTAACGGCGGTCTGGAGATGTCGGTGTCTTTTAATTATTTAAATCCTGCCATATCAATAAAAACCACCGAGGAATATTATCCTGTTTCTCAAGCCGATGCTGAAATATTCCTTACAACGTTCGATCTTAACATCGTTTTGCAAAGAAGGTTCAACTTAGGTCAGATGGCTCTTACTTTCCGTTTCGGTGTTGGCGTTGGCACCGTAAGCAGCAGCTTAGGAAACTATGAAGAAGGTGATATATTAATACAGTTGAATCTCAACGCTACTTATTTAGTGAGGCTGTACAGAGATATATACCTTGAAGCCGGACTGGATTTTTGCAATCATATGTCACCGGTATTTTCCGGCCTGATAAAACCCAGATTGGGCGTTGTCTGGCAATTTTAGGCTGAAAAGGAGTGAACTATGCTCTCACGCGAAGAATTTATCTTTACAATCGGCTATGACGGCCCTATGGCGGTGGTAGACGGGCAGGCAAAAAAGCTCTATTCAAAGCTTTCTACGCGGGAATTGGCGGAAAAGGGGCTGTTCAGGGCAGCGTATTCTTCCGCTCTCTGGTCAAAAGACCCAAAAGAACCGGAAATGGTAGCCGAAATCTACAATAAAGCGACCGGCTCGTCTGTCCCCCAATCGTCTCTGCCAAGACTATTCGGCGTTTTCCAAACCGATGTAAGCCGGGCAATTATTCTCTGACACTCTTGATTAAAACCCTCTTTTTTGCTAAAGTGCTGTAAAATCAATATTTAAGGATGTTTCTATGAATACTTTTATTCTTCCGCTGCTTATGGCGCCTCAGAACGCGGAGGCAGGTCCGGGCAGTCTTTTGACCAGTTTTTTGCCGCTTATCGCGATTGTCTTCATTTTCTATTTTTTGATAATCAGGCCGCAGAACAAGAAGCGCAAAGAAACCGAGAAGATGCTCAGCGCGCTTAAAAAAGGCGACAGAGTTGTCACCATCGGCGGGCTTCACGGCACGGTTCAAAGCGTTAAGGATTCGACTGTAATTATTAAGGTTGACGATAATGTAAAGCTGGAATTTCTTCGCAGCGCCGTTTCCAGTGTAATAACAGCGTCAAAAGAAAAAGAAGAGAAAATTGAGGACAAAGGCGGAGAAAAGGAAAAGTCCGAAGGACATGACGAAGGGAAATCCTCTGATGCTGGAGAATAAAAATGAGTAAACGGTACAGACTCTTCATTATACTTGTGATACTGGTGGTGTGTTTTGTCTTTCTCTGGCCGACAGTACGCTGGTATTTTTTTATACCCAGGGATCAGCAGACGCTTGCCCTTGGAACAAGGCAGCAGATAAAAACCTATTCTTTAGACACGGCACAGAAGGTTCTT
>JGI24698J34947_10001647_pt1 | contig 11887 bp, 5 predicted proteins | sample TergutMp193P3_FD_34947 | JGI IMG/M metagenome (IMG submission 34947)
AGAACGCGCTGAAAAGCTGGATAAACTGGCGGAAAACGAGGAGCGCAACCTTGTTGAAATGCAGAAACTTGAGAATGAATCCAGAGGGCTATTTGGCATTGATATGTCCGACTTCACCGAATCGCTGAACCGTGCGGACAACCCCTGGCTGTCAGCCAATGCGGTTCGGAAACTCGTTGAAGGGTATTTGGAACAATTCCTGAATGACGGCAAGAAGCACCTGGACGGGAATATGCTTCGCCTGAATGCGGATATGAAGTTGCTCGTCAAGGAGGATTATGACAGGCTACATGTCATGGATAAACGGTGGCAAGAATACCTTAAAAGCAGATCTGCTAATTGCCGAATTTGTTTTGAGCAGGCTGACGCAAAAAAAGATCGGAAGGCGATATTTATAAATGCCACCCATGCGTTTGCGCGTCAGGCTGCAAGGTTCCTTGCGAATAACGGTAAAATGCAAATTGCGTTATCTGTCAGCAGCTCCGATGTTCCAAACGGCACATACCCATTCTCCCTTTATTCCTGGGAATATCAAAGCGAGCGGCCAAAAGTCGAGCTGGTTCCTGTCTGTGAGAGCGAGGCGTTGCGCGAAGAATTACTCAATTTAATACAGATGGCCATACAGGTAGGGCTGCAATCGGATGAATACGCCGGCCAATGGGCGGATCTTGAAAAATACCACCTTAAGCTCTGGGAAGCTGCCCGCGACAAGTTTCGCACCGATGCCCTCGAACTGTGCCGTTTCAAAACCGAAAGCCTCAGGCAGAGTACGCAAATACGGTTGCATATAGCGGAGACCCGTCCAATAGAGAACATCCGTGAGGGCGAAACCGCCAACATAAACGCCGAATTCGACAGGAAAGCGGCTCATTTCAACGAAGTCGCCGACAGGGCAGACATTCATTTTTCACTTATTTTAAACGGTGTGATAACAATTATTGGGGGACAATGATATGGACATCGCCGAAAAAATACGCGGCAGCCAGAAAATTGCAGCTATGCTTAAACGTTCGCTTGATACGCTGGTGAGGCTGTATACCGATAAAACGCATTTCGTGTATGAGCTTTTGCAGAATGCGGAAGATGCCGAGGCCACAACCGTGCGCTTCATTATGCACAACGATTGCCTTGAGTTCATTCACAATGGCTTGCCATTTACCGAGTCAAACGCAAGCGCGATATGCGATGCCGCGAATTCCGACAAGGTAAATCTAAATAGTGACGGTAATACCCAAATAGGCAAGTTTGGCGTAGGGTTTAAGGCGGTATTTGCAATATGCGATACGGTGAAGCTGTTTAGCGAACCTTCACATCGTCCCATTGCCGACGCGCTTCCGCGATTTGCGTTTGAGATTCAGAATTACACTACCCCTGTCAATATTGAGGCAGAATGGAAAATAGACACACCGTATACTACACGATTCATCTTCCCTTTCAACCACGAGGGAAGATATGAAATGCTGGAGGATCTCAAGGTGGATTTGTCCGCGAAGCTGACGCAGCTTGGCGCGGAGGTGATGCTGTACCTCAAGTATATAGAGACCATTGAGTATGAGATAGATGAAGATGACAATATGGAGGCATCCAATGGCGTGTATATGCTCGAAAGGAAAGACATCGGCGCCGGCTGCACAAAAATCACGACGATGGGCGAGAGTGGGCAATCCGATCATGCCTCGACGTACCTTATGTACTCCAAAAGCAATAACGAAAAAGGAAAAACCGTTGATTTGGTATTCACGGTTGCAGATGACGACAGCAAAATCAGATTTATCGACGCGGATGAAAAACACAAGTTCATTTCCGTCTATTTCCCTACGAAGAAGGAAAGCAAACTGAAGTTCATGATTCAGGCGCCGTTCTCAACCACCCCGAATCGCGAGAACATACCGAACAGCGCTGAAAATCGGCAGCTTGTCGAAGCGGCGGCAGAGTTGCTCCGTGATGTTGTTGCAGATGTAAAACGGCGCGGCTGGCTATCGCTGGATTTCCTCAACATCCTTCCCTGGGAAAAGCAGTCAAGCGATTGGCTGCTTAACCCTCTTTACAACAAAAGTATAGAGATGTTCGAAAATGACGAAATCCTGCCAACAATAGATGGTGGATTCGCATCCGCGCAAGACGCGAAAATCGCCGGTAGTGGAGATTTGACTAAATTCTTTGAACGGGAAAAACTATGCGCGTTGATCGGAAACAAAAACGCGAAGTGGATGCCGACCCACCTGACAGAAAGCAGTGCAACGCTTTCATTACTGCACGGTTTTCTGACAAAAACCATCGGGGTCGAGGAAATAATCCCGGCAAAGATACCCGCCAGGCTTCGTGATACCAGTCAGTTATGGAAAGTTGTAAATGATGAGTGGCTTGTGCGTTTCTATAATTGGCTGGCAGCCAGGCAACTGGATTTAATCGGCCAGGGCAGGGGGCTTTTGGCAACTGTGCCGTTCATCAAGACAACTGACGGAGACTATGCACCCGCTTATGAATACGATAACAGGACGAAGGTATGGAGTTCTGTTTTGTACCGGTTTCCCAAAAACGCGAGCCGTGTTGTAGGCGGCTTTAGGTTTGTAGATGAATATATTGCGGAGCATTGCCCCGATTTCCTGAAAGCAATGGACATTAATGTACCCGTCGAATACGACTATCTTGTTGCCGATCTGAACGAAAGGTACAAGGACAGGGCAGTCACTGAAAAGGACGAATTATCCCATATCAAGAGGGCGTTGAAATTCCTGCGCGATGATAGCGGAGAGGAAATAGTTTTAGAGTTCAGGTCAAAGCTTTGGCTCAGGTATATCAACGTCGTGTCCGGCGATACAGAGTTAAATACAGCGGAGAACGTTACGCTTTACTTTGCCCAGGACAACAAATGCGGTATTTGCATCATTGACTATTTACTCGGCATTAAGATGCAATACGGCATTGTTGGTGTTCTTGATGAGGAGTTCTATACCGCCAACGGCATTTCCCGTCAGGATTTGCTTTTTTTGAAAAGACTTAATCTCCAGGACACCATTATCAGCTATGGCGACGATACATTCTATGTAAGCAATCGTCAGTGTCGTAATCTCGCTAACTTCAGGCGCGATTTGACTTTTAGTTTTGTTAATGAAGTTCTTAATTCAATATCGCCCAAAAAATCGCAAATCCTGTGGCGTTTGCTGAATTATACAGAAAACCACCTTTCCGGAGAATGGATGTTTGGCGCGGTTGGCGTCAGTATCCAAAAGGATGTAAGCAGTATCATAAAAACATTGCGCGATAAAGCCTGGCTTTACAATAAAGAAGGCCGTGTGGTTTATCCGCGAGATATTACCCGCAATGAGTTGGACACAGCACTGTATGGCAGACTTGACCCGGATTCCCGCCTGTATAACATACTTGAATTTAGGGAAGATCAGGGCGATGTTGCTGTTCAGATAATAAAAAATTTACCGCGTGACGATTTACTGCGGGTTATTGAGCAAATTGCATCCATAAAAGAAGAAGAAACCGTTTACGACCCTGACCTTGATGAAAACTTGAATGAATTCCCGCAAGAGGGCATTCCCGATCTGGAGCGCCTTATTAGTACAACAAAAGCCGCCTATAGGGCCGCAAGGCCTGTAAAATACGAGCATATAAGCATGAGCATTCGCACAAGCCGCAGCAGCAACGACAGGCAGCAAGTCAGGCTGCGTTACGAGGGTTTCTGCCAAATGTGCGGCCGCCCGAGTAAATACAGGGAAATAGCGGAATTAAAAAAAAGCCCCACGAAGGAACTGCCGCAGATGAACCTGTCACTCTGTCCCAACTGTGCGACGCAGTATCGCGAATATCGCAATAATGATAGTATTATGCGGAATTTCGAGAACAATATAAAGTCAGCATCGTATGTTGCCGACAAACCACAAGCGCAGCTTGAGGGTGAGACGACAATATGTTTCACAAAAGCCCATCTTGCGGAGATACAGACAATTTTAACTGAAATGGAGAATGAATAATGGCTCAACATCTTTCGATAAGGGTACCCTGGCATGACAGTGGATGGAACGGTTTCGTGTGCCGGAATCCGGATCGCAATCAGGCTTGCCGTGTTTTAAGAAACATCGCGTTGGCTTGCGCTGACGCCGATAAGCCGCAATGTATATCCTGCGCGGGTGCAAAAATAGCGTATGGCGGGGAATTCGTACCGCCATGTCTGACTGAGTCGGGTATGTTTATGTCCCCTCACGAAATGTTCGCCGTACGCAAACACCCCTATACGTATGATACACGCTATAGGCATATCGATGAAACTAAAGTCGTGATTAAGCCGTACTCTTTTATGGCGACGCCTTTTAAGTGGACGCTTAAGGATGACGCGGAGGACTCGCCAAACGGCCTGTTCTACACGCAATATGACCCTGAAATCGAAATTGATGTTGGCAGCGGGAATTGGGTTTCAAATGGCAGGAACCAAAAACGCATTTTTGAGTATTTCTATCAAAATGTGAAGCCAAACGAGTCGATTGCCGTTGCGTATGCAAAATCCGTTCCATTCATCGAGAGTTCCGGGCGTATCGTAATTGGCATTGGGTTTGTCGATTCCGTTGGGGAACTGCTTGAGTACGGGTATTCCAGACCGCCAACAGGCAGCATGATGACATCGTTTCTTTGGGAGCGTAATATTGGCCATTCCATTCGCCAGGATCGCGGCAACGGGTTCTTGTTCCCGTTTGCCGAAATTCAGGCGCACCTGGCGGACAATCCCATGCAAAACCCTGATGAATTGATCGTTATCGCGCCGGAGGAATATCGCAATGAATTTTCATACGCGGCGGAGCATTTGTCGCACGACGCGCTCATACAAACATTGAACAAGACTATTCAGGTCTTGCGGAAATATCAGGAAATTCGATTGCCGTATGGGGGCGGCGCAAGCTGGGACGAGTGCATCGGGTGGTGTGAAGCGAGGCTTCGCGAGGCATGGGCTGACCGCGGCGCCTATCCCGGACTTGGCGCCGTGTTGTCGGCGTTGGGCGTACCCTACGGGTTTGATGTTGCGATAGCGCTAAAGGCAAAGTACGATGACAACGAGCTATGGGGGAAAATTACCGAAGGTCTCGGAGATCTGGCAAAGCTATTGCCAATAAAGCAAAAAGGAATAGCGATTAAACTAACCAAAACAAAATGGGCTGATATTTCCGATGAAATTGGGGAAAGACAAGATTACCTTCAGCTGCTCTCGAGAATAGCGCTTACCTTGCCGCAAACAATGCTCTTGCTGGACGACGCCTGGCGTTCCGACCGCAGCCTTAAATATGCTGACCGGTTGACGGATATTCACAGCCGGGATTTGTCGGCGGAAATTGTAGCAAACCCGTATATTCTTTATGAGAAAACATACAGGCTGGAGCAGCAATTGCAGATTGGGATTGCCCAAATCGACATTGCGATGTTCCCGCCCGAATATGTATCCAGCCGGTTTTTCCAGTCTGACGATGGGAATCGGGTCAGCGAGCCGGATGACCGACGCAGGTTAAGGGCGATTATCGTGTCCGTTCTTGAGCGCGAGGCGGTGAACGGCAGCAGCCTGATGCTTGCCGGCGATGTCGTCAACGCGGTAGGCAAGTTCCGGTCCGATATCCCGGGCATTGAGCCGGATATTCGGCTGAGGACAATCATACGGCTAAATGACTATTTTTCGCCGCTCTTTACGAAGGTTGATGTTAAGATAGCCGGTGATGGCAACGAAGAACGCGATGATGTCGCGTTGCAGCTTGTCCGGTTGCAGGAAGTTGACAGCGTTATAAGGCGTTTTATTGATGGCAGGATGGATAAAACGATCAGCATTGACGCGAATTGGGATGAGTTGCTTGAAAAGGCCCTCAGGGAAGAGAAAAAGTCCGAGAAAGAGAGGGAACAGGCGGCCCATGACGAAAAGGTCACGGCAATCAGGAAGATGGCGCAATCGCGCATATCCGTTCTGACCGGCGGCGCCGGGACGGGGAAAACGACAACGCTCGTTGCCCTATGCCTTAACGAAAACATCCAACGGGGCGGAATACTCGTGCTTGCCCCGACGGGGAAGGCGCGGGTGGTATTAAGCGGCAAGCTGCACAGGCAAAACATAGAGCATAAAGCAGATACGCTGTTCCGATACCTGAAACGCACGAACCATTGCGATGGCCGCACGTGGTCGTATTACCTTTCCGGCAAAAATGACGCCGGTGTTCCTGAAACCGTAATCGTCGATGAGGGTTCCATGTTGACCGAGGAGATGCTTGGCGCGTTTTCCGAGGCGGTATCAAACGCAAGGCGCGTCATTTTTGTTGGGGATCCAAATCAATTGCCGCCTATCGGTACAGGCAAGCCGTTTTATGAACTTGTGCAGAGAATGAAACTGCAGGAAGGACAGCCGCATTACGCAAACCTGCTTGTTTCAAACAGGCAGAAGCCGGACGACGATTTGGCTATCCGGCTTGATGTCGAGTTGAGCAAAATCTTCACGGAAGACCTGGCCTCCCAGGTCAGCGATGATCTGTTTGAGGGTATTGCCGCAGACAAGGACAATATAGAATTCATTCAATGCGATGATATTGATAGTTTACCACAGACAATAATTAAAACGCTTGAGAAGGCAGCCCAAATAAAGGATGTGGATAGCTTTGATTTTTCGCTCGGCGGGACAGTAAACAACGGGTGGATGAATTTCAATGACGCCAAATCCATTGAGAATTGGCAGATTCTGTCGCCGTATCGCAACAGGGAGATAATGGGGACTCAGGCGATAAATTCCACGATCCAGCAGACGTATAGGCTTTCCGAAAGCGAATCAAATTACAGCAGGCGAAGAACCTATACTCCGCTCGGGATTGATGGAATACTGTTTGGGGAAAAAGTGATGAACCTCAAGAATGACGAACGGACGACCTGGGGCATGTACTCTCCGCAGGGTCTCCCGATGGATGCCTGTCAAAAGTACATTGCCAATGGCGAAATTGGAATTGTTACGGGTTTCAGGAAACTCGGCAAATCCGACACGCATGTTGTACAGTTCTCCACGCAGGACGGTTACGCATATAACTTCAATAGCGGGGTAACTGAAGCCGATTCAGTGCTTGAGCTCGCATACGCGCTAACTGTCCACAAAGCGCAGGGCTCGGGGTTCAGGGTGACTGTATTCGTGCTTATGGAACCGGAGCGCGGGCTAAGCCCCCTTGTAACCCGTGAAATGTTATACACCGCGCTTACCCGCCAGAGCGACAAAGTTTTCATAATCTATAACAAACAACCATCAGAGATAAAGAAGTACGGGAATGCCGAACTTTCCGACCTGGCGCACAGGAAGACTAACCTCTTTGGGCAGGCCATTTTGCGTGAGGTCAGGTCAGGGTGGTACGACAGCAACCTTATTCACACGACAGTTGACGGTACGCGGGTACGCTCAAAATCCGAGATCATCGTGTATAACATGCTCGCGGACGCCGGATATAAACCGGTTTACGAAAAAATACTCATGTTTGACGATGGATCCAGGGTTTTGCCGGATTTCACAATTGAGACAGATGCGGGAACAATATACTGGGAACACCTCGGGATGCTCGGGGACTACAACTACCGGAAGGATTGGGAGCGAAAGCAGAAGCTCTATGCCGATAACGGAATCACGGAGGAGAATGGCAAACTGATTACTTCCAGGGACGAATTATCCGGCGCGATAGATACGCAAAAGATAGAACAGCTTATTTCCGGGAGACTCAGTCCCGAACGATTAGCGGACGAAGACCCCCAGTTTCTCCCCCAAATATTCCGCTAATTCCGGCATGACGGATATTTACGCCTTTTCCCCATCATATTCCATCTTCGCGGATTCATGCTATAATATAAATCAAAAACAAAGGAGCGCCTTATGCCCGAATGGCTTGGCAAAGCGGTTTTCTACGAGATATACCCGCAGACCTTTTACGATTCAAACGGCGACGGCATCGGCGATATCGAGGGGATAATCGGGAAACTCGATTATGTCAAGGATCTGGGGTGCAACGCCATCTGGCTGAACCCCTGTTTTGATTCGCCGTTCAAAGACGCGGGTTACGATGTGCGCGATTACAAAAAAGTCGCGCCCCGCTACGGCAGCAACGAAGACCTGTTCCGGCTTTTTGACGAAGCCCACAGGAAAAACATAAGGGTGCTTCTGGATTTGGTCCCGGGCCACACCTCCGAGGAGCACCCCTGGTTTATCGAAAGCAAAAAAAGTTCGCCTAACGATGAATTCAAGAACCGTTACATCTGGACTGATGGCTGGTTTTCCTGGGGCCTTGAGGGGCTGAAATTTATAGCGGGGGAGGCGGAACGGGATGGCTGCTATATCATCAATTTTTTCAAGTGCCAGCCCGCCCTGAACTACGGGTTTCTTGATTGCCTCGAAAAATGGCAGTTACCGCCGGATCACGGCGATTGTATAGCGACGCGGGAAGCCCTCAAGGACGTTATGCGATTCTGGCTTACCGGTGACAAAGGCAGGGGCTGCGACGGTTTCCGCGTGGATATGGCCGACTCCCTTGTGAAATTCGACGACGGGGAGAAAAGCGCCACGTCTGCGATTTGGCGTAACATCCGCGAAATGCTGGACAGGGAGTTTCCGCACGCGGCTATGGTCTCGGAGTGGAGCAATCCCGTCAGGTCGCTGGGGGCGGGCTTTCACGCCGATTTTCTCCTTGACCACGGAAACTCCGGTTATCGCAGCCTTGTCAGGGACTACGAGGACGGCGTTGCGGATAACAGCTATTTCAGGAAAGACGGCAACGGCAACATCAATAAATTTCTCGCGCAGTACCTGCCCTGGTACGAGGCGACAAAGGACGACGGTTTTATCTGCATGATCACAGGCAACCACGACACCCCGCGCATTGGCTACGGCCTTGACAGTCGCGAACTTGCCCTGGCGTTCGCGGTGATCTTCACCATGCCTGGCGTCCCGTTCCTGTACTACGGCGACGAAATCGGTATGCGCTACCTTCGCGATCTGCCCACCAAAGAAGGCGGCTACACGCGCACCGGTTCCCGCACGCCCATGCAGTGGCAAAGCGGCGGCAGCATGGGCTTTTCCGCCGCCCCTGTCGAAAGGCTATACCTGCCCGTCGATCCCGATCCGTCTGCGCCGAACGTCGCCGGTCAGGAAAAAGACGACGCGTCGCTCCTTAACACGGTCAAGTCCCTGCTCCGCCTGCGCCGCGATGAGGAAGACCTTTGCGTGAATCCCAACCTGGAAATACTCCACGCCGTAAAATCAGGCGATGCGAAATACAGTGACCGTTCTTTTGTTTACCGGCGCGGCGCCCTTGTCATGGCCGTAAATCCCGGCGGGGGTCACGTACAGCCGCGAATTTCGACTAACGGAACACCGGAGAAGCTTTACGCTATCGGGGGCTGCGGCTTTGAGAACGGTTCCATCAGGATGGGGCCGCAGAGTTTCGGGGTGTGGAGAATGAAGAGGGAAGGGTGAAGAGACGGGAATTTGACAGACAGCATTGATTTGCTGTATCATGAATCAAGCGAGGCGCTGTTTATGGGTGATTTAACCGGCATGTTTAACGAGATTTCGGAATTGCTGCAGAAGGGAAAGGCGAAGGAAATTGTCGCCGCCGTTGAAAAAGCCTTGAGTGAAGGCGCAGCCCCGGCGGATATCCTTGAAAAGGGCCTGATAGCGGGGATGAGCATAATCGGGGGAAAATTCAAGAACGGGGATGTTTTTGTCCCCGAGGTGCTGATAGCGGCCCGCGCAATGAACAAGGCAGCGGCCGCCCTGAAACCGGCCCTGACGGAAGCCGGGGTAAAGCCGGTCGGCAAGGCAATTATTTGCACGGTCAAGGGGGATCTGCACGATATCGGAAAAAACCTTGTAAAGATGATGATAGAAGGCAAGGGCATTGAGGTGAACGATCTGGGTGTGGATTGCCCGAGCGAAAAAATAGTTGAAGCCGTAAAAAATTCCGACGCGAAGGTCTTATGCCTTTCCGCCCTGCTCACTACCACCATGCCCATGCAGAAGGAAACAATAGATGCCATCAAAGCGGCCGGCCTTCGGGACAAGGTAAAGATCATGGTCGGCGGCGCGCCCATGACCCAGGGTTACGCCGACGAAATAGGCGCCGATGCGTACAGCCCGGACGCGGCTTCGGCGGCGGAGGCCTGCCTGGCTTTTTATTGACGCTGAGGGTTGAGTTCCGATCGGGCCGCGATGCGGGCGTTTTCCCTTTTTTGCATCCTCTTGAAAAATTCGACCTGTTTTGGTATTTCCCGCACGGAAGAGGTATGGAGTCTGCTGCCTTTCACGCTGATTATCCCGTTTTCAAACATCTTTCGCATGATTTGGTTCACGTCCATTATGTGAAGCCCAACCATGCCGGCCAGCTCCACCGGGCCAAAATCGAAGTCGTAGGGGACGTTGCCGTCAAGTGGCACCCTGTTTTTTTCAAGCTGTATTTGCAGGGCGTCATACATGCGCCCTAGCGGGTCGCTTATGAGCGTGTTGGCAAGGTGCTTGTAGATGAGCCATATCCGATCCGCGAGGAGGGTGGTGAGCCTGGCGACAAGCTGGGGCTGGGTCCTTATCATCAGCTCAAAATTGATGCGGTTCACCGCCATGAGCAGGCAGTCCTCGTGGGCGACGGCGCTCGCGGCCCTCGGCTTGGCCTCCAGAAGGGCCATCTCGCCGAAAATGTCCCCCGGCTTGAGTATCGCCAAAATCACCTCCTTGTTGTCAACAACCTTGGCGATGGTTACGGAGCCTTTCTGGATGATGAAAAGCTCATGCCCCGGCTCGCCCTCGGCAAAAACCATGGAGTCTTTGGGGTAGGTCCTGATGGGCTCGTCGGGCCCGAATTCCCGTATCGCCTCTTTAATGTATATTGATATCGTGTTCATGCGGCTTTCGGCCCCTTCCCTGTGTTCCCCGTGAGGGCAGTATTTGAGGTATTGGGCGTAGGCGTAAAAAGCCAGCCTATACCTGCTCTGGCGCAGGTAGCATTCAGCAACATTGAACAGATGGGAAACATCCCCCTCGGCAGTATTCTTCAAAGCCAGCCGTGACAGCGCCTCGTCCAGGAACCGGAGCCTTTTGGAAAACTGCGTGATTATCTTCATGGCCACAGGGGTGTTGTTCTGGATCAAGTCCCCGTATTGGTTCTTGTGAACCGAAATGACGACAACATCCGTAACGGCCTTCGCGGTTTCAATATGACTATGGGAAGACATGGTGGCGACGACCCCGAAGAAGTCGCCTGGCCCGAGCAGGTTTCCCCTCTCCTCCTCCACAACCTCAACTTCCTTGGACAGCAATACCTTTCCCTGTTGAATGATGAAAAAACGATCGGCGTTCTGCTTCCCTTCAACAACAATATACGTGTCTTTCCTGAAACTGATAAAACTAAGCTGTAATTGCCCTGCCATTTTTCTGCCAAATTCTTCTTTTTTTTCTCTGCTTTCTTCCCTTTCTTTATTTCTCCGTCAGGTTATGCACGCCGTCCCATCCTTCCCTTGGAGGGTTTTTCAGAAACGCCTTGCACCTTTCATAATATACCACCGAAGGCCCGCCATGCTCAATGGCATAGGATTCACGGAAGCCTTCCATCGCCGCCTTCCACTCCCGCCTCTCGTAGTACTCCAGTGCCCCATGGAAAACTTCCACCAGCTTCCCCTTTTCGGGCCCCGCGTCCTCCAGGGTGTCCAGTACCTCGTGGAGCCGCACCGGCTCGTTTATCCCAACCACCCGCACCCGGTCAAGCATCCGTGTCAAAAACCTGCCCCCGGTCTCCCGTACCGTGTCATCAGTGGCGAGTATCCATGTCCCGTATTGCTTGTTCACCCCCTCAAGCCGTGACGCAAGGTTCACGGCGTTCCCCATAATCGTGTAGTTCAT
>JGI24698J34947_10001648_pt1 | contig 11887 bp, 8 predicted proteins | sample TergutMp193P3_FD_34947 | JGI IMG/M metagenome (IMG submission 34947)
AACGGGTTCCCATTCCTTCAGTAGAATTATATTAGCGGAGGGGGTAAGGGGTGGAGAAAACATCCTGGAATTCCCTGCCACGCCAAATAGTGCGTACGAGACATCGAGCACGTTTTGTGACTATGTATCATGGCGTGGGCCAGATAATGTAAACATTGCCAATAATGTTAAAAGGCCCTGAGACCTGCAAGATAGCTAAACCCTTAAAGTGAAAGATGATCTGACCACTTAAGCGCATAACACTGTGGGTTAATCTAGACTTGACGGCTTAAGTGGTCAGAGGGCTCAGTAGGCAGGCTCTTCCAGGTTTTCGATCACCCCTTACCCCCTCCAGCTAGAATAATACTGGGTGCACGAATGGCTAGCCCGCTCCCGCGGCGCCGGATCGATATGTATAACAATATCTGCGATCAGAACGACAAATTAGAGTTTACCCAATCTTCTCCAGCGCCTCCATTCTCGGGCAGTCCCGCGAATCAACGCGTATTGCCGGCCTGGCCCACTTTACGGCGTTTGTGATTATCTGCTGAATGTGCTGGTTGAAGTAATTGGGATGGGTTTCATGGCCGGGCTGGAAGTAAAAGATTTTGCCGTATTCCCTGTGAAAGGTTACGCCGCTGCGGAAGACGTTGCCTCCCTCAAACCAGCTTATAAAGACCGTCGCGTCCGGTTCGGGAATTCCGAAAGGCTCGCTGTACATTTCCTCATGCTCAATAAGGAATTGCTCCGGGACGCCATGCGCTATCGGGTGGGTCGGGGAAACGGTCCACACCCGGGATTTTTCTTCCGCTTCCCTCCAGCCCAGGTAACCGCTGGTACCCAAAAGGCCCAAAAAGGGTTTTGATCGATGGGCCGAGTGCAGGAAGATGATTCCCATCCCGCGCTGGACCCTTTCAACCACCCGCTTTGCCAGGGCATCCTCTATTTCATGGTGATGCATATGCCCCCACCAGATGAGCACGTCAGTGTTGTCCAGAACCTTTTCCGACAGCCCCTGTTCTTCATCGGTGATGATCGACACGTTCGCGGATATTTCGCTGTCCTGGTTTAAAAAAGCGGCTATTGCCTTGTGCAGGCCTTCGGGGTACACAGCAGCTACCTCAGGCTTTTTCTGGGTGTCCTTATATTCATTCCAGACTGTCACCTTAATTTTTTCGCCCACGTTCTACTCCTTTACAAAATAATGGGGCTTCCCGGAAGCGGCGGATTTGTAAATGCCTTCAAGAATTTTCGTTACAACCAGGGCCTGCTCCGGAAGCACATGGATCTTGCCCTTGCCCAGAATTGCGTCACGGAAGACCTTTGCCTCCGTATCCGCCGCCTCGTCTTCGTTACCCTTGTAAAAGGCGACGCCCCCTTTCTGCAACAAGGGGATCATGTTGTAGGGCCTGCCGTTTCTGATGCCGTTAAGAGCAAGTTCCCCGGCCCTGGGCATCTCCGCACCGCCTTTTGTCCCGCAGAGGGTGGTAACCGCTTCCCGTTCCCCGATTATGTTCAGGGCCCAACTGGATTCAAGGATTATGGTGGCACCGTTTTTCATCACTATGAAGCCAAAGGCCGAATCCTCGGCGGTAAACGCCCTGGTGTCCCAATCGCCCCAGGCGTTGCCCGTGTTCTTGTCCTTGTTGAGCTTGTGGTACACTGTGCCCACGGCGTATTCAGGCTCGTAGTTGTCCATCATAAAGAGGGTCAGATCCAGCGCGTGGGTCCCGATGTCGATGAGGGGGCCGCCGCCCTGCTTTTCTGCGTCAAGGAAAACGCCCCAGGTGGGGACTGCCCGGCGGCGAAGGGCCGTGGCCCTGGCAAAGTAGATTTCCCCCAGGGTTCCCTTCTCGCACTCGGCCTTGAGAAAAATGCTGTCCGACCTGAAACGGTTCTGGTATGCGATGGTGAGCAGCTTCTTGCTTGAGTCCCTGGCGGCGATCATGGCTTTCGCTTCCGCCGTGTTAATTGCCATGGGCTTCTCGCACATAACGTGCTTGCCCGATTTAAGGGCCGCTGCCGTGATTTCGCTGTGGGAGTTGTTAGGCGTAAGAACCAGGACTGCGTCCAGTTCCTCTTTCAAAAGATCACGGTAATCGGTAAAAACCTTTCCCTTATCCCCGGCATACTCAAGGCTGGCCTCTTCCGCCCTTGCAGGCAGCACATCGCAAAAAGCTGAAATTTCCACGTCCCCCAGTTTTTTGATGGAAGGCAGGTGTTTCGCTTTCGCGATTCCGCCGCAGCCAATAATCCCGTATCTCAGTTTCTTTGCCGTATATTCCTCCTCTCAAAGTGCCAATCACCTTTGGTGATTGGCACTTTGTAATGTCGTGTTACCTAAATGAAACAATTACCGTCTTGATCTCAAAAGCGCGGAAGGCCAGGGGGAGCTCATTGCCGGAAAAGCGCAGGGGTTTCCGGTTCCCTTCAAGCATATCTGAAAGGCAGGCCTGGGCGATATCCCGGTTAAAACGAAGTACCGTTTTGGTCCTGCCGCCCTGGCTTTCATAAAGACGCACGACCACGGTTTTCTTTTTATCGTCTTCCGGGCATTTAACGCTCTCCACAATCACCGATTCGCCTTTTATGCTCAGGAAAGAGTATTCGCCGTTGCCTTTGACAGGGTTCTTGGCATTGGAAACATCTACTGCCGCGCTTTCGTTTAACTCATAGCCGGAGCGCACGACGCCGGAATTGCCGAAGGACCCGATAAAAGGCAGAATCGAATAGGTGAAGCGCTGTTCCCCTATGTCCGCTTTTTCATCAGGGGCAGTGGGGGAACGAAGCAGGGTCAGCCTCATGCTGCCGCCTGAAACATCGTGGCCGTATTTGCAGTCGTTGAGCAGGGCCACCCCTCCCCCTTCCTCTTCCATGGAAATCCATTTGTGGGCGCAGATTTCAAACTTGGCCCTGTCGTGGGGCAGGTTCTTGTGGGTGTTCCTGAGAAGATGGCCGTACTGGACTTCGCAGCGAACCTGGGTTGCGTCAAACGCCGTATCAAAACCCACCTTGAGGAGCTGCCGCTGCTCTTTCCAGTCTACTTTGGTGACAAAGTCGATGCGCCTGTCATTCGCGTAGAAAATGAGGTCCTGGGAAAGGCTCGACTTTTCCCCTATGGCGTACTTGCGGCGGAGGATAAAGCAGACGGGGCCGTCAGACGCAACATCTGATGAGAGGAGTCTCTCTTCCTTTTTTAGGTACTTGGTCCAGTCCGAATCAATATCCCAGGCTTCCCAAAGCACCGGCACGTCCTGGGCGCTCACAAAACCGTTGAAGCAGCCATCTTTGGCCACGAACTCCCTGCGGCTCTTGCTTTCCACAAGGCTTGTGATCCGGCCCTGCTTGTCGAATTTAACTTTATAGAAAGGGGTTTTGAGGGAATTGTTCTTTACATAGGCAAATGGCGCGGCAAACTTTAAGCCTTCGATTTTCGCCGCCTCTTTGGCGCTTAACGCGCTGAAAGAGGACCAGCCCAGGGAAGGAAGACGGGGCGCAAATACCGCAGTTTCCTTTCCGTCCAAATCCCTGTAATACTGTACCGGGTAAATCCCGGCAAGGGTTTTTTGGTTTCTCTTTAAGGGGGCGGCCGCCACGCCGCCTGAAGCCCTGAGATACGGCGCTTTGGACAAAGATGAGGCATTAAGGACCGAAGCGTCCAGAAGCGCCGCGTCGTTCCTCTCCCAGGAGAGGGAGTTATACGCAACAATGCCGCCGCCTGTCCCCATGGCTGCCTTTTTTCGCATAACGTCAGAGAGACCGGAAATCTCTTTTTCAATTTCAGCGTGGCTGGCCTCCGCTTCCTCGTATACCCTGGAGATCGAAGAGCCGGGAATGATATCGTGAAACTGAAGGGTCAGAAGGGTCTTCCAGTTTTTCAACAGGACATCCCCAGGGTATTTGGCCCACCCCTCAAGAGCCGCCACGGCGGAAAGCCACTCGGCGTTCCGTAAAGCAAATTCATTCTTGCGGTTAAAGCGTTTGGTTTTGGCCTGTGTGGTATAGGTTCCACGGTGGAGCTCCAGGTAGAGCTCTCCCCGCCATTCGGGCCATTGGGTTTCCTTGCCGAAAATCCTGTCCAGGGCATCGCTTACCTTGCGCCAGGCGGCTTTTGGCGCGCCTTCGAGGTTCTCAAGTCGGCGGGCCATTTCAAGGTCCCCCCGCGCGGTGCCTCCTCCGCCGTCGCCTTCGCCCACCGAGTTTATTGCGCCTGACTGTATCTCCTTATGCTGTATCTCTTTCCAAATCTCGTTTAGGTAATCCGGGCCTACCCTGCCGTTGTAGCCCTGTCGGCGGGAAGAGATATAATGGGTTTTTACCGCGCTGCCGTCCAGGCCCCGCCAGACAAAGGTATCGTAGGGGAAACGGGTGGTGTCGTTCCAGTTAATCTTGCTGGTGACAAAATACCTGATCCCGCAGCCCGCCAAAATTTCCGGCAGGGCAGCTGCATAGCCAAATACGTCAGGGAGCCACAGGGTATCGCCCTCGTAACCCAGCATTTCCTTTGCGGCTTTTTTCCCCACCAGGAACTGCCTGATGAGGGATTCACCGCCTGTGACATTGCAGTCCGCCTCTACCCACATTCCGCCATTGGGTTCCCAGTTGCCCTTCTTGAAAGCTTCCTTCACGGCATTGAAAATATCCGGGTAGTTTTCTTTAATCCCTTCAAGCTGAGCGCTCTGGGACTGAATGAAAACAAATTCCGGGTATTCCTCGGCAAGGCGGGCCATGTTAATGAAGGTACGGGCCGCTTTGCGCTCGGTTTCGCCAATATGCCAGAGCCAGGCGTGATCGATGTGGGCGTGGCCTATCAGGTGAATCTCCGGGACCGTCGTACCGTTCTTCGCCTTGAGGAGAGGGGCTATGCGTTTGCGGGCCTCGGCGGCTTCCTTGTCCAGCAATGCGCCGGTGGAGGAAAAATGTATCTCCATGAGGGCTTCGTAAAGGCCTCGTATGATCCGGGCCCTCCGCAGGGAGCTTACGCCGCTGTTATCCGGCAGCTCTTTTGCAAGGTCGAAGAGGCACTTGACATCGTAGTAGAGCCCGTAAATAGGTTCCACCCGCTCTACCAGTGCGCCGCCCATAAAGGTATTGGGATAGTCGTCGATGTGGCGTCCCAGGGTAAGGATCACCTGGCGGCCCTGGAAGGGCATGCATCCGGGGTAGTAATGCCCGGCGTAGGACTCAATATGCAGGGCGTGGCTTTTGCCGTCCGCCTTGACCTTAACCTTCTTGTGCACAGGGTTGAAGGCCCCGGCAGGCTTCCCGTCGATAAAGACAAGGGAATCCGCGTTGGGAATGACGCGAAGGTAAAGGGGGTAATTATTTCGCGCCGGGGTTTTGAACGTCGTGCGAAACCAGGAACAATGCCAGGGCTTGCCGTATTGATACGGGCTGGGGATCTTTTTCCACGAGGCCTCGGCAGGGGGAGAGCGAAAGGTCTTTTCGGTTTCAAAGGTCTCAAACTCCAGGGGGGAAATTACCCTGTACCTGTTCTGCTTGAGAAAATGCAGGTATTGCGTTATGCGATATTCAGCCTTGGGTATCAACATGATTTATCTCTCCTTCAAATCGCCGCGAATCAGCCTTTCACAGCCCCAATAGTTATGCCTTCAACAAAGAAGCGCTGGAAACAGAGGAAGATCACCGTTACCGGTAGTACTACCAGCGTAGAGGCCGCCATCAGGAGGCTGTATTCCACCTCGCGCTGGCTGCGGAAAAACTGTAGCCCTATTGAAAGAGGGTACAAATCCTGGTTTTGAATGTAAATCAGGGGGCCCAAAAAATCATTCCACGCATTCAGGGCCGTAAAAATCGCGATTACCCCTATAGCCGGTTTCATGAGGGGCAGGATTACCTTGGAAAAGATCTGGAACTCCGAGCATCCGTCAATGAACGATGCCTCGGAAATTTCCTTGGGGATGGAAAACAGGTACTGCCGCATCAAAAAGATGTAAAGGGCCGAACCGAAGTAGGAAGGTATGATAAGGGGGTAAAAAGTACTAATCATCTTCAGTTTGGCGAAAATATCAAAAAGGGCGACTAACACCACCGGGAACGGTATAAACATGGTAGCGATGACAACCATGAAAAGCGCTTCCCTTCCCTTCCATTGAATCCTGCTGAACCCGTAGCCTATAAGGCAATTGGAAAAAACAGCGCCGATAACGGTAAAGACCACGTAGGTCATTGAGTTCATCGTATACTTGAAAAACGGGATGTACTCAACGGCCCGCTGATAATGCTCAAAATGGAACTCGCTCGGGAATACGGTAGGCGGGATGGAGCGCAATTCCATCACACTCTTTACCGAGGTAATGAGCATCCAGTAAAAAGGCATCATGGCAAAACAACTTATAATAACCAGAATAATGCGGGGAATTATTTTTTCGTTAAAAAAACGCACCCGCTTTAGCCTGAGATTTCTTCTGCGTTGAAATTCCAATCTTTCATCAATGGTTTCATTCTTGTCCATATTCATCCTTCCTTATACGTCGTAATTGACCCAACTGCGTCCCCAGCGGAATACAATCATTGCGATTATTACGCTGACTATGAAGAACATGACCGAAAGAGAGGCGGCGTATCCCATTCGGGAAAACATAAAGGCGTTCCGCCAGATATACAATACATAGAAGTATAATGAATTCTGGGAACCCACTGTCCCGGCGCGGGCGCCTCCTGAAATTATATAGGCCTGTGTAAAGACCTGGAGTCCGCCGGAAAGGCCCATGATAAGCTGGTAGAGAATGATGGGGGTCATCATGGGCAGGGTTATGCGAAAGAATTTTCTGAACACACCTGCGCCGTCAATTTCCGCGGATTCGTAAAGATCCTTTGGGATTGAACGCAGGGACGCAAGGAAGATGAGGGCCGGTCCCCCGGCGCCAAACTGGGCGAGGATCACCAGGGAAGGCTTGGTAAAACGCGGATCCCCTATCCAGTCAATAACGGGAAGCTTAAACCAAATCAAGACCTGGTTTAAAAGCCCAAACTGGGCGTTGGTAAAAACAAGCCAGACAAATACCAGTGCAAAGGCAGGCAGAATTGAAGGGAGATAGAGAAGGGCCCTGTACACCGACACTTCCTTGACCTTCTGATTCATGCAGAGGGCGATGATAATGGCGACTACAATCCCAATGGGCACCGCCAGGGCCGTGTAGTAAAGGGTATTGTATACGGTGGAAAGAATGACAGGGTCCGTCCTCATGGATAAAAAGTTTTGCATACCGATGAAGGTGGCTTTTCCGAAACCCGAATACTCGGTAAGACTCAAATAAAAAGAATAACCAATGGGATAGATTTGCAATCCCAAAAACCCAATAAGCCAGGGTGAAATAAATAATAAGCCGTTTCGCAAATTACGCTTTTCAAGCCGGGTTAGCATATAATTCCCTCCATTAGGAAAAGTGGGAAACAAAAAAACAATCGCCTGACCACTTGTCCGGTGTTAACTGGAACAAGTGGTCAGGCGGCATCAATCACGGTTTACTGTAAAGGAAGGAACCTGTTGAGCTGGGGCTGAACCTGATCATACACCTGTTGAAGGGCCTGCTGCGGGGTCATAACGTTCTGCACCACCATGTCCTGCGCGGTAGAAAGGGCATCCCAGTAAAGGGCGCCTACCGGGAGGGCGGGCCGGCTCTTTGTGAAGCCGAGGGTCTCCTGGAAATACTGCTTGTTGGGCGGGAATAGTCCCTGCTCGTTGAGGAGGGCAAGGAGGGTCGGGGCATTGCCGTTCCCAAGGAAGTATGCCCTCTGGCCTTCAACGCCGCAGATATAGGTCATGAACCTGACGGCGCCTTCAATCCTGTTGGAGCCTACGGGAACCACCATGCTCCAGCCGCCGGCCCATGTGGAGGGGGGGTCGCCTGCTTTCGGCACGGGGATATAGGTCACGCTCCAATTGACATCAGGGGCGTATTCTTCAAGGGTGTTTACCTGCCAGTCGCCTGTAACCATCATAGCGAGGTTACCGGTGATAAAGGGATGGTTCTGTGGCGGGTTATTCGGGGGCATGAAACTGGAAATAAAGGTCTGTACTTCCCTTACTCCCATTGCCTGGTTCCAGTCATAGAGGAACTGGAAGCCGGCTACGACGCCGGGGTTGGTGGGGGTGACCCTGCCGGCCGCGAGATCCGCGAATTCGCCGCCGAAGTCAAAGCCCCAGGTATAATGCCAGCCCTGCTCTACTTGAGGTATAAAGCCGATTCTGGTGTAGTTGCCCTGGGCGTCCTTGGTATTTACCCTGTTGGATATTTCCCAGAGCTGGTCGAGGGTGAGGGGGCCCCTTGCGCGATCCAGGGTGTTAGGATCAACGCCGGCCTGCCTGAGCATATCCATGTTGTAGAAAAGGCCGCGGGTATCTGTGTCAAAGGGGAAGGCGTAGGTCCTGCCGCGGTATTGGGCTTCTCCCCACGCGAAGGGCAGTACCCTGCTTGGGAATTGAGGATCAACCCTGGCGATGACATCTGTCAGATCCGTCAAAATCCCGTCGGAGGCCCTCTGGGCCACGATAAAGCGGTCAAGCATGTAAACATCCGGGCCCGTGCCGCCTCGGACAGCGGTCAATAGGGCCGCCGTGTCTGTTTCCGAGCCCAGAACCTGCGTAAACTTGACCCTCATGGCCGGGTTTGTAGCGTTGTACCTGTCAACAATACTCTCTAGAGTCCTGCCGCCGAGCCCTGTGTGGGAAGTCCAGAAAACTACCTCGCCTGTCTCTCCCGCAGAAGCTGCAGGCGCTCCGCCTGTTGATGCCGTCTGCCTGTTACAGCCGGCGAAAACAACCAGAATGACAAGCAACACACTTATCAACACAATCGATTTTTTCATACATCCTCCTGGTAAATAGTAGAGCCTAGGGCTCCCTTTGATACTTAAATCCCGGATAAACCGGTTATGTTAATTTTAAGTCCATATATTCAGTATGTCAACAAAAAGATCATGGTATAATATGATATATCATTCAGGGCAGATTGACATAATTACAATATTTTTGTAATTAAATCTTCGGCTTAATCCAGTTGACAAGAGGTTTACAATGAAGTGCTATCAGAAAGATTACCCCCGCCCTCAATTTGTACGACACGACTGGGAAAACCTGAACGGCTCATGGGATTTTTCTTTTGATGACAGAAACGAGGGGATTGCCAAAGAATGGTACTCTGCCTTTCCCGAAGGGAAAAAAATTAACGTGCCCTTTAGCTGCGAATCCCCGGCAAGCGGAGTGGGGGATCCTTCCCGGCACGATGTGGTATGGTACAAAAGAAGCCTGGCAATAGATCCCAAAAAGAAACCAAGTAAGCGGATTATCCTTCATTTTGAAGGTTCCGATTACAACACAAGGCTCTGGGTTAACGGCTCTTTCGCGGGCAGCCATGACGGCGCGTATTCCCGTTTTTCCTTCGATATTACCCTCCTGGTTAAGGACGGGGACAACACCCTGACGGTTAGGGCGGAAGATTCCTTTGACATCTCCCAGCCACGGGGCAAACAGCGCTGGAAAGAGGAAAGTTTCGGCTGCTGGTACATCCAGACCACTGGCATCTGGAAAACCGTATGGCTTGAGTATGTAAACCCCGATCACCTGAAATCGGTCAAAATGACGCCCGTCCTGTCGAAGGGGAAACTTGAGATCGAGGCCGAAATCGAAGTGTCGCAAGGCAAGTTTGCGTTTTCCGGCGGCCTGGAACTGGAAACTTCCGTAAGCTTCAGGGGCGCGGAAGTAACAAAGCTCCTCGTGCCGGTAAAAGAAAAACGCCTCCGGTTAAGCGCCGATATTGTCTCCACGGGCATTGCGGAATGGGGCGTTCACACATGGTCGCCCGGAAACCCCAGTCTCTACGACATTTCCTTTACGCTGAAAAAGGACGGAAAGGCCGTTGACGAAGTCCTCTCCTATTTCGGCATGAGGGAAATACGCATTGACGGCGCCAATATACTTCTCAACGGGAGACCCCTGTACCAGCGGCTCATTCTGGATCAGGGGTATTGGAAAAACAGCCACCTGACCCCCCCGGACGAAAAGGCCCTTGTCACCGATATTGACAAGGTCATGGCCGCCGGCTACAACGGCGTGCGCAAGCATCAAAAGATCGAGGATGAAAAATTCCTTTACTGGGCCGACGTGAAAGGCCTCCTCGTCTGGAGTGAAATGGCCGCGGCCTATGGGTTTAACGACGATGCCGTAACAGTTTTTACAAGGGAGTGGATGGAAATTGTCAGGCAGAATTACAACCACCCCTCGATTATCACCTGGACGCCCTTCAATGAATCATGGGGGCTTCCGGCGATTAAGACCGACAAAACCCAGCAGGCTTTTAATAAATCGATTTATTACCTGACAAAATCCTACGACAAATACCGCCCCGTTATCTGCAATGACGGCTGGGAACACACAATCTCCGACATAATTACCATTCACGATTATGTTGAAAAAGGCGAGGAATTCCTTGAGCGCTACGGGGACTACCTGGAAGAAATCCTTGAAAATGGGATCTATCAGGATCTCAACAAATCGACTTTCGCCAACGGTTATAAATACCTTGGCCAGCCGGTTATCCTGAGCGAGTACGGCGGCATAGCGTTTAACAATGGGGAAAAAGGCTGGGGTTACGGCAACAAGGTAAATACCAAAGAGGAATTTATTGCCCGCTTTGACGCCATAACCACCGCCGTCAAGAAGGTCTTCCCCATTTGCGGATTCTGCTACACCCAGGTAACCGATGTCCAGCAGGAAATAAACGGCATTATGGACATGGACAGGAATTTCAAGGTTGAGCCTGAGATCCTCAAGGAAATCAACGAACGTAGGGTCAGCAGCCTCACACACTAAAGCTGGAACGCTGAGGCTTATAAAAAGAAAATCGCCGTTCCGGCAACAGCTATCACGGCGCCTGCGATTTCAAGTGGCTTTATCGTTTTTTTGAAAACCAGGATTTCCGGTATTATTATCAAAACCGGTGAAAGCCCTATCAGGGTACTCGCGATGCCCGCGCTTATTCGTTGAATGGCAAACAGGGACAGGGTGACGCCCAGGAAAGGACCAAAAAAAGCGCCTATTGAAGTATGAATCAGCCCAATAGTGCTTTTTAACGCTTTCGTTAAGTTTTTCCCGCCATTGAAAAAAAGCGAGACGAGGGCAAACCCGATTATAGCGGTAAATACCCTAATCTGGGTCCCTGAAACAGGGTCGTAACCTTCAACGCCTGCTTTTGTCAGGATCATCCCTATGGACTGCCCAAGGCTGGCAATGATGGCGAAGAGGTAACCCAGCCTGTCTTCCCTTGTGATTTGGGAGAATTCAAAGCCGTTCAGCCTGCCGAAAACGGCCATTAAAATACCGGCAATCACAAGGGCCATGCCAAGGAGGCCCCTTTGTCCGGGCGATTCGCCAAGAAAAAGCCAGGCAAGACCGGCTGTCATGGCCGGGGAGAGAGCCGTAAACAGCATGGTAATCCTGGGGCCGACGGTGCCATACGCGCTGAAGAGAAAAATATCCGTGATTACAAAGCCCACTATTCCGGACAATGAAAGATAAATCCAGGCGTTAGGCGGCGCGTCAAGGGGCAGGGGCATTCCCCTAAAAAGGGCGGCGGCGGCGATCAACAGGATAAACGCGATAACCACCTTGTAAAAATTGACGGCGAGCACCCCGATGTGCTTTATCCCACGTTCAAAAAAAATGGCGCATAACGTCCAGGATACTGCAGTCCCGAACGCCGCCAATTCGCCTATTCTCTGCATAATATAAGGTTATAAATTTTTAGGCACCCTGCCCAGTACTAAAATCAGGAATTTTTACCACTAACCAAACGAACGGAAGAAGAAAGAAGGAAACCACGGAGGGTCACGGAGTATTACACGGAGTTTCACGGAGGGGAAGAGGGAAAATTAAACACGAACCAAA